>SCPN01000290.1_pt1 | contig 83378 bp, 98 predicted proteins | sample 6106831 | NCBI WGS metagenome assembly SCPN01 (sample SAMN10720447, study PRJNA508395) | human gut metagenome | isolation source: Participant 1, 0 month
ACGATGGAAGCCGCCGTTACAGACCGCAGCGGATGCTGAAAAGTGGATTGCCCTGATGAAGCAGTATGTCAACCTGTGGGCTGACCGCCGAACTTCTGGGCACTCTAATTGAAAAATAACCGTCCACGAAGCTGTCAAAGGGCGAGGACGGAAGTCAGTGAAGGGAAGTACAGCTACTACCGCTTCATCGGCAAAATCGACTGACCTTTCTTTTTTACCCAACAATATCTTTAATTAAGGGAGACGGGCTTGTCGGTTCCAGACGCCGATCTGTTGATTGCCCTGTCGCAGGCGCTGGAAACGCCTGTGAGCACGCTGCTGGGAGAAACAGTTATGGAGTCGGAGGCGGATCGCTTACAAGCAATTTCTGAAAAATTGGAGGTGATCAATTTGCAGCTGGCGCAGAGGAAGACCATGAGAAGAGCTATCATTCGCTGGCTGCTGATTTCCATATGTGCCATGATCCTCGTGATGTTTGCGGCCCTGATTATAGTAAACAGTCCTTATTTGGGCTGGGATTACAGTGACCCTGAAACCGCTGTCCTGGGAGTGGCGTTCCACGCCTTTGAATGGCTGTTTGTCAGAGTGGCGCCTGTTATCTTGATCGCCGCACTCATCGGAATTTTCTTCACACGCAAAAAGGATTGAGTGGATCAACAGGAGTGTTTCTCAAATGAAAAAGATCATCGGAATTGCTGCCGCGGCTGTGATTGTGCTGGGCCTGAGTCTCGTTATTTACAATCAAATCATTCCTGACGAATATGTGCCTGCTGATGATGAAATCGCCCTGCACCTAAAATTGGACACAGAAGAAGATGTCGGGCTGCTGGTTTATGATTATCGCGCAGGCGGCCGCGAATACAGCGGCGGCATATCCAACGCGGACGGATCGCTGATCCAGCACGACTCGGATAATATTGTGGTGTGGAATCGGGAGGAACTCAATCTCTCTTCTGACACCTTCGAGCTGTCCATGCAGTTTAGAATCATAACCGAATATGTGGCGCCCAACTATGAAAATGTATATCCGGATGACATCACAAAGTATATGGAGCCAATCTCGTGGGAGGCACACTTTGGTGAATCCTATTGCATTACCATCACCGGGGATCAGACAAATGGATATCAGGCTGTATTGAACTGATTTGATTAGAGGACACAGCTGAGTCCGACAAAGGCAAGTGAATGGGATTTGCCGCCCAATCTGGCCAATACCGATCACGGCGCCAGGGCGGAACTGGTTTTGCCGATCAACTGAAGCCTGCCGGCTGTCCCTCATGAGGCAGCCGGCAGGCTTTTACATTAGTCCTTTTGCGGGAGGATCTCCCCGCAGAGATAGGCGAACTGCGGGAGTTGATCCATAAAGGGTTTCCAGCGCCGGCGGATCTCGGCGCGCTCCAGGGGATCGGCGTTTTCCAGCCCGTGGTCGTTGTCGGTGAGATATAGGGTGTCCATTCCGATGCTCTCCAGGCACTCCCGGCAGAGGTCTTCCGCCGACTCGATCCGGCGGCCGGTATCCACATAGAGCGGCTCCAGGCCGATGGCCAGCCAGACGTAACCCACCTTGTCCGACCACAGCAGCTCATAATCCGGGCACTGCTGGAGATGCTCCGCGAATACCATGCGGACTTCATCCAGTTCCTTTTTCTCGGTTTCCGTGTAGATCATGACTTTATACCTCCTCAGTTTGTAGTGTGTCCTCTGTCATTTGGCTGATTGCGAAATGCTCACGGATACAGTATAATGAAAATTCCGGGAGGTGTCGTTATGAAAGAGAAAATTCTGGTCATCGAGGATGATCCCACCATCCAGGCGCAGCTGAAAAACCTCCTGGCCGGAAACGGGTATGAGGTGGAAGCGGTTACGGACTTTACGAATCCTGTGGAGCAATTCCGGGCGTTTGCGCCCCACCTCGTCCTCCTGGACATCAAGCTCCCTGGGAGCAGCGGCTTCGAGATCTGCTCCCAGATTCGGGCTTTCTCCGACCTGCCGATTATCTTTGTCACCAGCAGCAACACGGACATGGACGAGCTCAACAGCATCATGCTGGGCGGGGACGCCTTTATCACAAAGCCGTACAATCCGGCGATTCTGCTGGCCAAGATCGCCTCCCTGTTGCGAAAGGCGGGAGCCAGTTCCCAGGCCGCCGAGGTCCTTATCTGGAATGGCGCCGAGCTGCACCTGGAGAACAGCACCATCGCATACGGCGGGAAGGCGGCAGAACTGAGCAAGAACGAGGTCAAGATCCTCTACTACCTCTTCAAACACGCCGGGAAGATTTGCTCCCGCAGCGACATCGTAGACTTCCTCTGGGACAACCAGCTCTATGTGGATGACAATGCTCTGAGCGTCAACATCACCCGCATCCGGGAGAAGCTGGCCGGCCTCGGCCTGACAGATTTTATCAAGACCAAGCACCGGCAGGGGTACACCATATGAGCGGGAAATTGTTTCTCAAAAACCATCTGCCTGTCATCCTGCTGAATCTGCTGGGCGCGTTGGCTCTGTCCCTGTTCCTGCTGGCGGTGGGGAACGACATTCAGACGATCCTGTTCATCCTGGCCGCCTGGGTGCTTGTCCTGGCCCTGTACCTTGCCGCCGGCTATGTCTCCCGAAAGAAACGGCTGGAGAAACTGCTGGAAATGGCCACGCAGCTGAAGGAGCGGTATCTGCTCCCCGAGGTCATGCCGGTGCCGGACCAGGCGGAGGAGCAGGTGTACTATCAGCTCCTGAAGCTGGCCGGGAAGTCCATGCTGGAGCGGATCGGCGAGGTGGAGCGGGAGCGGGGCGAATATCGGACCTACATCGAGCAGTGGGTCCACGAGGTCAAGACGCCCATCACCGCGCTGAAGCTGCTGTGTGAGAACAACCGCTCCCCCTTTTCCCGGGAGGTGCTGGCGGAGCTGGAGAACATCAACCGCTGTGCGGAGCAGGCCCTCTACTACGCCCGCAGCGAGCACACAGAGAAGGACTACTCCATCCGGGAGATGAGCCTGGCGGATGTGGTGCATGGGGCCATCGCCGACAATAAGTATCTGCTGCGGCAGTGCGATATGGCCATCACGGTGGATGACCTGGAGATAGTCGTCTATGCCGACGATAAATGGGTGCGCTTTATCCTCAATCAGATCATCAGCAACGCAGTCAAGTACCGCTCCCCGGAGCAGCCCGTCCTGCACATCTTCACGGAGCGGTCGGGGGACCAGGTGCTCCTGTCTGTTGCGGACAACGGGCTCGGCATCCCGGAGAGCGATCTGCCGCGGATCTTCGAGAAGGGCTTTACCGGCCAGAACGGGCGGACCATCCACAGCTCCACCGGCATCGGCCTGTATCTCTGCAAGCGTCTGTGCGACAAGCTGGGGATCGGGCTGGCGGCATCTTCGTCAGGCAGCGGAACCACCATCACCCTCTCCTTCCATATCAACGACTTTATCACAGGGGTGCAGAGCTGACCGGCTCTGCACTTCTTACATTTTTGTAAGAACTGTGAAAGAAAAGTTGATACAAAAGCGGCCGCGCGGCAGGTACAATAGGGGCAAGAAACGAACATTGGGAGGCAGGACACATGGAGCCTATCTTGAAGCTGGAACACATCCAGAAATACTACGGCAACGGGGGAAACGTCACGAAGGCCATCCAGGACATCAGCTTTTCCGTTGCGGAGGGTGAGTTCCTGGGGATCATGGGGGCCTCCGGCTCCGGCAAGACCACCCTGCTCAACTGCATATCCACCATCGACACCGTCAGCGCCGGCCACATCTATCTGGAGGGGACGGACGTGACGGAGCTTCGGCCCAAATCCCTGGCCCGGTTCCGCCGGGAAAACCTGGGCTTTGTCTTCCAGGACTTCAATCTGCTGGATACCTTGACCATCTCCGAGAATATCGCGCTGGCCCTCGCCATCAACGGGGCGCCCGCCGGTGAGGTGGAGCCCCGCATCCGGGAGATGGCCGGGAAGCTGAATATCCGGGACATCCTGGATAAGTACCCCTACCAGGTGTCCGGCGGCCAGAAGCAGCGGTGTGCCTGCGCCCGGGCCATCATCAATCACCCCAAGCTGCTGTTGGCTGACGAGCCCACCGGCGCGCTGGACAGCCACTCGGCGCAGATGCTCCTATCCACCATCCAGAGCATCAACGAGCAGCTGGGTGCCACCATCCTCATGGTGACCCACGATGCCTTCACCGCCAGTTACGCCAGTCGGATCCTGTTCCTGCAGGACGGGAAGATTTTTACGGAATTGAATAGGGGCAGCGACAGCCGGAGCGCCTTCTTTGAGAAGATCCTGCATGTCCTGACCCTGCTGGGAGGAGGGGAGAGCCATGTATGCTAAGCTCGTCCTCCGAAACGCCCGGCGGTCGATCCAGGACTACCTGGTCTACCTCCTGACCATGACCATCTGCGTCACCCTGTTCTACTCCTTCCTCTCTATCTCCAGCAGCTACTACGAGCCGGATATTGGAACGGAGTATGACTTCACCATGCTCAGTGACGGCATGAAGCTGGCCATCTGCGCCGTCACTCTGATCCTGCTGTTTCTGATCCGCTTCGTCAACCACTATATGCTCCGCCGGAAACAGCGGGAGTTTGCCCTCCAGTCCGTCATGGGGATGGAGCAGCGGACCATCGGCCGACTCTTCTTCGCGGAAACCTTCCTCATGGGGCTGGTGTCCATCGCCGCCGGGATCTTTCTGGGGGTGTTCTGCTCCCAGTTTATCACGGCGCTGCTGCTCACCTCCTATGGGAAGCAGTATGAGATCACCTGGACGCTGTTTCCGGACACCGTGCTGCTGACGGCGGGATTCTTCATTCTCAGTTTCCTGGTGGTGGGCCTCTCCAACACCCGGGCCATCCGGAAAATGAAAATCATCGACATGCTCACGGCGGACCGGGAGAATGGGCCGGAACTTCGCAAGAGCCGCTGGATCTGGGTGCTTACAATTTTCTTTGAAGTGTTCTCGGTCTGGATGTGCGTGACCGGGGTGCAAAAGGTTCTGTTCTACTGGGACAGCCGCTTTGCGCTGCCCGTGCAGCTCATGTTTGGGGGGAACATCCTGTTTCCGGCCATGAGCCTTCTGTGGCCGGTCCTCTGGATGCTCCGGCGGAGGAAAGGCGGGTTCCCGGCGCTCCTCTCCGGGCTTCTACTCTGCTCCCTTCTGAATACCATTGCGGCGGCCAGCGTGCCGGCGCTGAACAGCCGTTATCTTCTGGCCCTGGGAGGTGGGGGCGTCAATCAGTACCTGCTCTTTGTCCTGGTGGATCTGATCTTCTTAATCTGCGCTCTGCTCTATCTCGCCAGCAGCTTTCTCGTGGCGTGGAAGGAGGGGGCGCCGGAGCACCGCTATCAGGGAGAAAACCTGTTCTTCTTCGGGCAGATCATCTCCAAGCTGAGTACCACCAGCAAGACGATGTCGCTGACCTGTGTGACCCTGGTATTGGCCATCTTTCTGTTCATCGCCGCGCCGGTCCTGGTGGGGTGGGCCTCCGGATACCTGGACGAGCGCTCCATGTACGATGTGCAGATATTCTCCCGGTATAACGACGTGTATGAGGAGGCGGACCTGCCCGACGACAACTATGACGAGGTCACGGCGTACCTTGCCGGGCACCATATCCCCGTGGCCGGCGACTGCGCCTTCAGCCTGTACCTGCCGGAGCGGGCGGACTTCCACAACCGGGTGAAATACGAGTTTCCTGTGGTGGCCATTGCCTTGAGCGACTATAACGCCATCCGGGAGATGCTGGGCTATGCGCCCATCGCCCTGGCGGACGGCGAATTTGCGACCCAGTGGAAGGCCATCGCCACGGAGGAGGAGCTGGACAGCTTCCTGCGGGAGCATCCGCAGGTGCAGACCGATGCCGGCACGCTGACCCTCTCGGCGCAGCCCTTCTATGAGGACTCCATCGGGGAGACGGCCTACAACTCCTACACGGATGTCCTCTACATCTTCCCGGACAGTGTCTGTGAGCAACTGCTCCCGGTGATGCGCAACCGCTACATCACAACAGAGGAGGCCATCTCCTATGACAACGCCCGGGAACTGGAGCAGGCTTTTACCGGCCAGTACCCGGAGCTGGCTGACACCGGCGTATCCTACTCCATCCGGCTGAGCACCTTGCAGGTGAACAGCACGAAGGCCGGAAACTTCGTCCTGCAGGCTGCCATGCTCTACGGGGCCGTAGTGCTGATGGTCATTTGCCTCACGGTACTGTCCCTGCAGCAGCTCCTGGACGCGGGCCAGTACCGCTATCGCTTCTCCGTCCTGCGGAAACTGGGCGTGGAAGAGGGACGCATCGGAAGGCTGGTGCTCCGGCAGCTTGGAGTGTGGTTTGGGCTTCCCATCGCCGTGGCGATCCTCGTCTCAATGGTGGTGATCGCCTATTTCCTGCAGACCGTGTCCGCGGAGATCGCCGCCTACATCGGGTTCGGCACCCTGATGGCACAGATCGCTGTGACGGCGGGGATCCTGATACTGCTGCTGATCTGCTATTTTCTCAGCACCTGGCTGCTGTTCAAAAAGGCCATAGGGACGGCGCCAGATGGGAGGGCGCTTCCCGTATGAAAGCAGGCGGCCGGCTTCGTCAAGCCGGCCGCCTTTTGAGGATGCTCTTGTCTTCCCAACCAATAAAACATATAATAAGGGATAGGATCGGTGCCTCCAGGAACCGCTGAGCACTGACATAATTCCAGAATAGGGAGGGGGATGGATTTTGGTCAAGATTGCGATATGTGACGACGAAGAAAAGTCTGTTGCCCTACATGAGCGGATGGTCAGGGAGTGCCTGCAAGCGGCGGGGATCGGCTGTGAGATCACGACCTATACCCAGAGCCGCAATCTGCTTTATGACATAACCGACGACGCCTTTTTCTACGATCTGATCCTGCTGGATATCGAAATGCCTGGGATCAGCGGTATGGAACTCCCGCAGCAGATCAAGGGATTTTTACCCAATGTCAGGATCATTTTTGTGACCTCGCACACGGAATATGCCATTGACGCTTTTGAATTATCCATCTTCCGCTATGTTCCAAAGAACAACCTGGAAGCAAAGCTGCCTGCCGCGGTGCTGGACGCCGCAAGACTGATCGAGCTGGAAGCCGGACAGGAGTACACCATCCAGACCGCCAGCCGCATGGAGAAGATCCCGTTCAAGGATATATTCTATGTCCAGCGGGATGGGAAAAACGCCATGATTGTATCAAGCGCCGGGACTGCGAAAGTCAGAAAGAGCCTGCAGCAGGTATTCGACGAACTGAACACGCCGGAGTTCATCTTTATTGACCGTGGCTGTATTGTCAATATCATCCACATTATGAAAATCAGCGACGGGATGGCGGTGCTCAAAAATGGAGAGCAGCTGCCCATCAGCCGTTCCCATCTGCAGGAGGTAAAGCAGAAGATCAATGAGTTCTGGGGGGCGCATATATGATGGCATGGCTGCTGACGCTCTCCTATTTTCTCACCAATGAACTCCGGCTGTATGCCGGGCTTTTCCTGGTCGCCAGGGCAACAGGCTTTCGGCCGAGAAGGGTTGCCGTGCTGCTTGCCGGCATCGGAGGTGTCCTGGTCACAGCCCTGCAAATGGTGTCCCATTCCGCCATTGGGCCGCTGGCCGTTGAGCTGCTGGTGATAACAGCCGTCTCATGGTATTACCTGCGGGATAAGCTCAATCTATGCCTGTTCCTGGCCTTCTTTTACGAAGTAGGCGTTGGGCTGTGGGATTTCCTGCTGCAAGCCGGCCTGGGCATCCTGTTTCATTCACAGAGCTTTCTTGACCCGGCGGCCTTGGAATCCCTGGCCGGCGTTTGGCTGACGCGCGCACTGATGCTGGGCGGCGCAGTCATGCTGATCCGGCAGAGTGGGCAAAGCGGCGGGGCCATGCGGAGCTTGTCGGTCCTTGTCATCCTCGGCATGGTCGGAGCGGTGACCTTGTCTGAGCAAAAGGCGCTCACGCTGGACGAAGACCTGGTGGGGACCTGGATCATCCTCTCTATGGTGCTACTGTTCGCAATCCTGTTTTATCGAGTCAACCGCCAGCGTGAGATGGAGTCGGAAATCGCGCGGCTGAAGCAGGAGCAGGCAGAGATCGTGGAGCGGGATTATCAGGCGCTGCGCCGCACCTACGAGGGCAACGCCAAGCTCTATCACGATCTGCACAATCATATCGAGGCTATTTATCAATGCCTTCTGCAAGGGGATACGGAGGAGGCGGCCCGGTACTGTGAGGATCTGAGAACCCCTGTTCGGGAGATTTCCCAAACGGTTTGGACGGGCGACAAGGCCCTTGACTACTTGATTAGCAGTAAATTGGCGCTGGCCGAACAGGAGCATATCAAAACGAAGGTAAACATCGAGTATCCCCACAATACCAATATTCGCAGCGTTGACCTAACGACCATTTTAGGAAACCTGCTGGACAACGCAGCGGCGCCGCGCCCGATGGCCTGCGCTTTCTCAACCTGACCATCCGGCGGATCAACGCTATGCTGATCATCAAAGTGGAAAACGGATATGGGCATGACCTGAAACGGGAGGACGGGAAGCTGCTGACCACAAAATCAGACAAAGCATTTCATGGATGGGGACTGAAAAGCGTACAGACGGCGGCGGATCGCTATGATGGGACCATCAGCACGGATGATAAGGACGGCATATTTCAATCGGTCGTTACGCTGTCCTTCCAGGCGATCAAAACGAAATAACCTCTATTTGAGATGCGGCGGGTAGCCTTTCGGGCGCCCGCCGCTTTTTCGCGGTCAAAAACCTACCGTTCGCGGACATTCCCGCCGGCGGGCTTCTTTTGGTGTATGCTTGCATTGTAAACAAGAAGCCCGCAAACAAGCAAAAGGGTAGGAGGTTATTCATATGCGTCACTTTTATTTCCGTCTGATCCTCGGCATCGTTTTTATCGGCTGCATGATTTTCAGCTTCGTCACCATGAACATCCCGTTTGCGCTGCTGTATATCTTCCTTGGCGGTTCCTTCCTGTATTCCGCCTATTCCATCTGGAAGAAGGACAAAGAGAATCGGGGGTGAGCGGCATGAGCGGCACGGCACTTCTTTCCCAACAATTTAAGCGTCTGGTACACCGCTGGCCATCCCGTACTCCGGCCTCGCTGGATTTGGGGAGCATGAAGTTGTCGGCTGATCGGTCTGAACGGCGCCGGGAAAACGACCTTCATCAAGACCGTGGCAGGTCTGTTGTCAGGCTACCATCTGGATGAGGCGACATGGGACGGCTACCCGTTCTCGTTCCGGGACAAGGCGTTCAAGCGGAGCCGGTATATTGTCTTTGCGGAGGATCGGTCGTTTCCGTATTTCACATTCCGGGAGTACCTGGCGTATGTGGCGGCGTCCTATGGCGTGGCTTTGCCGGATGTGACCGGCCTGGTGAAAGGCTTCCACTTCGAGGACTATACCGACGTGCTCCTAAAAGAGCTGTCCACCGGCAATCTGAAGAAGGCCTATCTCATTACGGCATTTGCCCTGCGGCCAAAACTGCTGCTTTTGGACGAACCTGTGAACGGACTCGATTTCCAAAGCACGGAATTTTTGTACCAGCTCATGGGCAGCTATCAGCAGTATGGGACACTTCTGTTTTCGTCCCATATTTTGGAGAGCATCTGTTTGACCTCTGACCGCGTGCTGGTTTTGGAGCAGGGCAGGATCGGCCGGACGTTTACCGGCACGGAGATCGCTGCCGGGAAGATCCGGGAGGTGCTGGCTGATGAAGAACACCATTAAGGCACTCTCCAAGCAGTTCTTTGGTGCCAAGTATGAGAGCGCCAGAAAGAGTCTTCTGGCGGCGGCGATCCTGTTTATCGCCATCTACGCAGCGGAAATTCGGGTTGCGGTTGCCCCCGCGATCCTCTATCTGACGTCCACCTTGTTTACCGCCGGCGTCATGTGGCAGGTGCTTACCGGACGGCGGCAGATGGAGGCCATGCAGGGAATGTTGATGCTCCCGTTCGATCACCGCGGTTTTGTCTTTGGCTATGTCTTGGTGCTGGGGGCGCATACCCTGGTGACCAAAACGCTGCTGGTCTGGGCGCTGTTCTTTGCGGCCGCCTCATGGAACATAGGGGAGATCACCCTTGCGGTTCTGTGCGGCTGTATGGCGTGTGCAGTGACAGCGGCGGGGTATCGGATGTGCCGGAGAGGTCATGCTGTGCTGCCGCTCCTTTGGGTCGCCGGTATCCTGGCCGCTATTTTGCTCTTGCGCCAGTGGGCGGCGGTCCTTTCTGCGGCGGCGGTAAGCGCGATTGCCGCGGTGCTGTATCTGGCTTTTGCGGATGCCTATGATTTTTATAGTGCCGGCGTTGCAAAGAAAGCTGTCCGGCATACAGGCCGCACCGGGAACGTCTTCACCTACCTGTTGCGCTATTTGATGGCGAACAAGACATACCTTATCAACACTGCGGGCCTGGCCGCGGTCGCCGGTTTTCTACCGCTGCTGTTTGGTGAAGTTCAAGGCATGAATATGTTTCCCATCGGCCTTGCAATCCTTTGCCTCAACACGCCCATCTGCACACTGCTGTCCTGCGACCCGGATCTGGAGCAGGCGATCCGCGTGCTGCCCGGACAGGCGGGGCGGTTTTGCCGAAAGTATTGCCTGTTTATCTTTGCAATCAACAGCATTGTCGCCTGCATCTACCTTTGCAGCTGGCAGCTCATCAACGGCGGCGCTGGCTTTTTCCATGGGATAACGCTTCTTCTGTTTGCTTTGCAAAGCGCCATCCTTTCGGTCGTTCTGGAGTGGAGGTATCCGATCCGTGGCTGGAAAACCGAAAGCGATCTGTGGCATCATCCCCGCAAATATCTCGTTCCGCTGATTATGCTGCTGGCTGCAGCACTGGTTGGGATATGGCCGCCGGCTCTTTGGATTTGGGCTGCGGCTTTGCTGACGGAGTGCTGCGTTTTGCTTGTTGTGACAAGGAGAGATTGACGATGAAAAACTCAAGGTGCTGCCCCAAATGTCATTCGGAAAATATCGTGCGTGTGCCGGATCATCCGGCACGACACGCCAGTGGGAACAACATCTATACTACAAGGATGACCTTGTTCGGTAAAATTCCAGTGATCCGCTATGTTTGCTGTAATTGCGGTTATGTGGAGAATTGGGTGGAAGACGCGCAAGAGTTGGACGAGATCAAAAAGACATTCGGATAAGGAGACACTGCATGAGCTGGGACATTGAAGTACGCGAGAAAGTATATCAGCGCCTTGCCAATGAGATTTTCTTTCGTATCCTTCATGGGGAATATGGGTTGGGGACAAAAATGCCCTCTTACACAGAGCTTTCAAAAACGGCCGGGAGTAGTCCGGAAACCGTTAGAAAGGCATTCAGTGAACTGTGCCGCCTCGGCCTTATTGATAAGACCCGCTATGGCTATTTTGTGACATCAAATCGTAGCCGAGTAGCTGAATATCGTCAGAATTACCTCGCTGATTTGGAAGGGAAGTACTTGGATGCAAAAGCAAAAGTCAGCGTAGCGGCTGATGGGGGAATAACTTGTTCAAAATAGTACCCGCCCTGATACTTTCCTTATATTTCGCTGGTAAGATTTCTCCAATGGCAGAGACTTATTTCAGTACCTTATAGTCCACTGTATCACGGCCGTGAGTAAGCAAGAAGGCGGACGGTCCAAAAAACCGCCCGCCTTCTTTCAGGCATTGCTTGTGGGCAGGGAAATGGAAACCTCCAGTCCGTGGGACGCCCCCTGCCGAAATTGCACCGTCCCGCCGTGGGCCTCGGCGATCTGCCGCACCAGCTTGAGGCCCGTGCCGTGGGCGGCGCCGCCGTCGGCCTCCAGCTGGCGGGCGGGATCAACCGCTGCCAGAGCAGTCACCGCCGCGCCGCCCTCCACGAACAGGACGACTTCTCTGCCCTCGGCCCTGGCCCCCAGGCGGATGGAGCCGCCCGGCGCGTTGTGCCGCACACAGTTGGTAAGCAGGTTGTTCACCGCCCGGCGGAGCAGGAAGGGGTCTGCCTCGATTTGGGGCAGAGGCTCCGACGGCAGATCCATCTCGAAGTCGAAGCCCTCCCCCATGCCGCCGTTGAGAAAGTCGGCGGCGGTCTGGCGGAGGAACGCCTCCACCTGGAGGGGCTCTTTCCGCAGGGCCTGCATGGCGCAGTCCAGCCGCATGGTGAGATTCAGGTCGTTCACCAGATCCCGGATCTCCTGGCTCTGGGCGCGGATGATCCCCGCCTGCCTCCGGCGCTCCGGCGGCAGATCCTCCGCCCCCTCCATCTGGGCGGCGTAGCCCATGACCATGGAGAGCGGGGTGCGGATGTCGTGGGACACGCCGTTGATCCAGTCGGACCGGGCGGCGTCCCGCACCCGCTGGGCCTGCCGGAACCACCGGCGCACCGCGAAGTAGGCCAGAAGCAGCACGCACCCCAGGGCCAGCAGAAAGATGCCGCCGATCCACAGGGGCGCGTCGTGGAGCAGACGGGACTGCATGGAGATGTCATGCTTCCACACGCTCCCCTTGGGCGAGCCCACCACCAGCAGTCCGTCCGCCCGGATGCGGCACTGCACCGGGTAGTCATTGAGATACCACCGGGTGAAGGAGGCCACGTCCGTGAGGGCATACTGTTCCGGCACGTCGGAGGGCTTGCGGAGGGACCAGACCACCTGCCCGTCCTCGCCGATCAGGATGGCCCAGCGGTCATCCCCCAGCAGCGCATCACCAGAAAAGTCATACTCCGTCCCATCATAGGTCAGGGCGTCGGAGACACGGGTGACAGAGACGCTCCAGCTCCGGCCGCCGTCGGAGTAGTAGAAGGCGAGGGCCAGGATGCCCGCTATGGTGATAACGGCGATGAGCGCCGCCGAGGCGGTCACCAGCATGGCCCCCTTGAAAATGCTTCGCAAACTCATTTCGTCCCCTCCCGGTTCAAGCGGTAGCCCAGGCCACGCACCGTCAGCAGATACCTCGGGTGGGAGGGGTCCGCCTCGATCTTCTCCCGCAGGCGGCGGATGTGGACCATAAGGGTGTTCTCATAGCCCACCAGTGGCCCGTCCCACAATGCGGCGCACAGGGTGTCGATGGTGACGATATTGCCCCGGGCGTCCCACAGTTTGCGGAGCAGGGTGAACTCCTTGGCAGTGAGGGCGGTTTCCACCTCGTTCCGACGGACTGCGCTCTTGCCCCAGTCGATTTCCGCGTCCCCCAGTCGGGCGGTCTGGGGCTCCTCCCGGTATACCCGCCGGAGCACCGCGTGCAGGCGGAGCAGCAGCTCCTGGGGCAGAAAGGGCTTGGTGATATAGTCGTCCGCCCCAAGGCCCAGCCCCTGGAGCCGGTCGGCGTCCTCGTCCCGGGCGGAGAGGAACAGCACCGGCACGTCCCGGTTTTCCCGGAGTTTCCCCAACAGAGAGAAGCCGTCCCCGTCCGGCAGGTTCACGTCCAGCAGCACCGCGTCCGGCGGCAAAATCTGAAACTGCTCCAGCGCCTGGGCGCAGGTGAGGGCGGATGCTGTCTCATAGCCGGCCTGGGTTAGGATCTCCTTCACCATGTTCTGCAGGGCGGCCTCGTCGTCCACGATCAAAATGCGATAGGCCATACTGCGGCCTCCTTTATGCTCAACTACACCCATTATAAAAAGAAAATCTTTCGCCGTCCAGAGCCGGAAGAAAAAGTAAGGGAAACGTAAGGTAGGCTTCATGGGGGCGTAAGGCAGGGGTGTTATCCTTGGGGACATAAGGAGGTCTTGCCATGAACATCATTGAGACACACGACCTGTGCAAGCAGTATGGAAACGCCCTGCGGGTGGCCCACCTGGACCTGGACGTGCCAGAGGGCAGCGTCTACGGCTTTCTGGGCCCCAACGGGGCGGGGAAGTCCACCACCCTGAAGATGATTCTGGGCCTGGTGCGCCCCACGGCGGGGGACATCCGGGTGCTGGGGAAGAAGATGGACGGCGGGAACCGTCTGGCCGTGCTCCGGCAGGTGGGGAGCCTCATCGAGAGCCCCAGCTACTACGGCCACCTCACCGGGGAGGAAAACCTGCGGATCGTCCAGACCCTCCGGGGCGTGCCGGAGAAAAACATCCGGGAGGTGCTGCAGATCGTCCGGCTGGACGGACAGCGGGGCAAGAGGGTAGCCCACTACTCCCTGGGCATGAAGCAGCGGCTGGGTCTGGCGGCGGCCCTGCTGGGCTATCCCAAGCTGCTGATCCTGGACGAGCCCACCAACGGCCTGGACCCGGCGGGCATCCAGGAGATGCGGGAACTGATCTGCTCCCTGCCCGAGCGGTTCGGCATGACGGTGGTGGTGTCCAGCCACCTCTTGAGCGAGATCGACCAGATGGCGGACCATGTGGCCATCATCCGGGAGGGGGAGCTGGTGTTCCAGGACACCCTGGAGGCCCTCCACGGCCGCAGCCGCCACCACCTGGCCCTGCGCACCACCAACAACGCCGTGGCCCGGGCCGTTCTCCAGGAGAAGTCCGTGCCCTGCCAGGAGGAAGAGGGCTATCTCATCCTCCCCATCCTCTCCGACGAGATCGCCGCCCAGCTCACCCGTCTGCTGGGGTCGCGCAATCTGGGCGTCATCCGCTTAGAGGAGCGGCAGAAGAGTTTGGAGGACATTTTCCTGGAACTGACGGGAAAGGCGGCGAGCCTGTGAAACTGCTGAGACTGGAGTTTTTCAAGTGCCGCCGGCGGAAGATCCTGCTGGTGTGCGCCGCCGTGCTGGCGGCGGAGCTGCTGTGGCTCGTCACTACCTTTCTCCGGCAGGACGCCGAGGATCTCCGCCAGGGCTGGATGCTGCTGCTCTATAACCTGGCCATGGTGGACGCCATCATCATGCCCATCAGCGTGGCCACCATCGCCAGCCGGAACTGCGAGCTGGAGCACAAGGGTACCACCCTGAAACTGCTGGAGACTATGGCGGCGCCGGGGCGGCTTTACGGGGCTAAACTCACCTGGGGCGCCCTGGTGCTGGCGGCCCTGCTGATCATCCGGTGGGCGCTCTTCATGGGGGTAGGCATCCTGTGGCAGTTCCCGGGGGAGGTTCCCTGGGGGCGGTTCGGGATATTTACCCTGATCTCCTGGGCGGTGTCCATGATGGTCTACGCCCTGCAGCAGGGCTTGTCCCTGCGCTTTCCAAACCAGGCAGTGGCCCTGGTGTGCGGGATCTCCGGGAGCTTTCTCGGCATCCTGTCCCTGCTGTTCCCGCCGGCCCTGACCCGGTGTATCCCCTGGGGCTACTACGGTCTTTTATCCCTGGTGGGGATGAACTGGGACCCGGACACCCGGTTCACCTGGTTCTACTGGGAGTGGCCGGCGCCGATGGATGCGGCGCTCCTGTGCCTGTGGGCGGCGCTGTTCCTGATCGTGGGCCGGGCGCTGTTTGTGCGGAAGGAGGTGTGAGGGATGCTGCTGCGTTGTCTGAGGGCGGAACTGATCAAATTCCGCCGGTCGCCGGTGTGGCTGGCCTTTGTGGTGCTGCCCATTTTCCCGGCCATCCTGGGCACCATGAACTATCTGGGGAATCTGGGGCTGCTGCGGAGCGAGTGGTACAGCCTGTGGAGCCAGCACACCCTGTTCTCCTCCATGTTCTTCCTGCCGGCCCTGCTGGGGGTGTTCTGCGCCTGGCAGTGGCGGCTGGAGCACACGGACCACAACTGGAACAGTTTTCTCACCGCGCCGGTGCCGGTGGGGGCCCTGTGCTTTGCCAAGCTGATCTGGGCGGCGGTCATGTCCCTGCTCTCCCAGGCCTGGATCGGGGCGCTGTTTATTATCAGCGGGAAGATCGTGGGGCTCACCGGCCCCATCCCGCCGGAGCTGCTCGGGTGGCTGGCGTGCGGAGCCGTGGGCGGCGTGTCGGTGTGCGCGGTGCAGCTCTACTTCAGCCTGATCATCCGGGCCTTTGCCCCAACCGTGGCCTTCGGCCTGATTGGCGGCATCGCGGGGCTGATGGTCACGGCGCAGGGCTTCGGATATGCCTTCCCGTACTCCCTTCTCTGCATCGGGATGCGGGCCAACAACCCAAATATGGAGCTGGACTTCACGCCCTTCCTGCTCTCCGCTTTTGTCTACACGGCGGTGTTCACCCTCCTGGCCGTCCACCATCTCCGGCGGCACGATGTGGCGGCGGAGTAAATAGGCGGCAGGGAGAACGGCAAACAAAGGGCGGGCGGCCCTTCGCAAGCCGCCCGCCCTTTTCAGACATTCCTTGTGGGGATAGAAATGCAAATCTCCAGTCCATGAGGCACAGCCTGCCGGAACCGCACCGTTCCCCCGTGGGCCTTCACGATCTGCCGCACCAGCTTGAGGCCCAAGCCGTGCTCACCGCCCTGGGTGCTGGAGACATCCGCTTCCCGATTCAGCGCCTCCAGTCGGGCGGCATCCATTCCAACGCCATCATCTGTCACTGTGCAGGTGCATCGCCCATCTTCCGCGCCTATCGTGACGGAGATATGGCAGCCCTGGGGATTATGGACGATGCTGTTGCGGATCAGGTTGTCCAGCATCCGCCGGAGAAGGGCGGCGTCACCCTCTATTCTGGCAGCGCGGCCCGGATGCGTCTCGGAAAATGTGATTTCATACCGCTCCGGCAGACCGTCGTTGAGCACCTCGCTCACCGCTTGCCGCCCGATCTCCACCAGATCTACTGCCTCCCGGCGGATGGGCTGGAGGGCGTATTCCAACTTGGTGGTCAGGTTCAGATCCTCCACCAGAGATTTCAGCCGCTCCCCCTGCTGCCGGATCATCCCGGCATGGTGCCGGGCCTCGGTGGGGAGAGTGTCGTCATCCTCCAGTTCGCTGGCGTAGCCCAGCACCATGGAGAGGGGGGTGCGGATGTCGTGGGACACGCCGCGAATCCACTCCGCCCGGGTGTTATCCTTGCGCATCAGGTAATCCCCGGCTCGGTTGAGCCCCGCGTTGATCTCCGCCAGTTCTCCGTGCTCGTCCAGGGGCTGGTAACTGCCCCGGCTCAAATCCTGGATGCCCCGCAGGATGGGGGACATGGCCTTCTCCACCCGGCGGGTGTTCCGCAGCGTCAGGAAGACCATCAGCAGCAGGTTGCACACAAAGACCGCGATGGCCCCCAATAGGAACATCATCAGAGAGGGCGTCTCCATGGAAAAGTAGTATTTCACCAGGGTGCCCGGCGCAAATCCCACCACCATCAGGGCGCCGTCCGCCCGGCTCCACACCTTCACCGGGTAGTCCTGGAGATACCAGCGGCTGAAGGAGGCCACCTGGGCGCTGGTGTAGGACCGGGGCAGCTCCTCGGGAAGCCCCTGCTCCCAGACCACGGTGCCGCTCTCATCCAGGAGCATGGCCCAGGCATCATGCTCTTGCAGCAGCGCCAGCGCCGTATCGTCTGCCGTCCAGGTGCCGCCCTGCTGCGTCACATGGCCGGACACCTCCCGGACAGACAGCCCGTTGTCTGTCCCGCTCATGTATCCGGCGGTCAGAACAGTCAGGACCAGCAGGAGATTTACCACGAAGAACAGCGTCAAAATACCAATGGTAGAGAAAATGTAGCGCCGGAAAAACCGCTGTACCGGGTTCACGACTTCGCCCCCTTCAGATTGAGCCGGTAGCCCAGCCCCTTGGCCGTCACCAGGGAGACAGGTTTGGAGGGATTTGCCTCGATCTTTTCCCGCAGGTGGCGGATATGGGTGGAGAGGGTGCTCTCGTAGCCCTGCCAGAACTCCCCACAGATCGTCTCGCACAGGATGCCGGTGGTGACGATCCGGCCGGCATTTTCATAGAGTTTCTCGAACAGCTGCAATTCCTTTGCCGTTAATGGCGTCCGTTCGCCGTCCTTCCATACTTCGGCTTTCTCCAAGTCCACCGTGGAGGCTGCCAGTTCCACCTTCCGGTTGGGCTCCGGGTAAGTCCGATGGAGAATGGCCCCCACCCGGAGCAGCAGCTCCTTTGGCAAAAAGGGCTTGGGAAGATAGTCATCCGCTCCGATTTCCAGCCCCTCGATGCGATCCTCTGCCTCGCCCCGGGCGGTGAGCATCAGGACGGGCACGCGGCTGGTGCGGCGGATCTCCCGCAGGACCTCGAAACCGTCCATCCCCGGCATCATCACATCCAAAATGATCAGCGCCGGCTGCTGCTCCCGCCAGATCTGGAGGGCCTCTTGTCCGGAGGAGGCGGTCACAAGATCGGTATAGCCTGCCCGCCGGAAGATGGAGCACAGCATCTCCAAAAGGTCCCGGTCATCGTCTACCAATAAGATTTTATGCTCCATCATGGGACACTCCCCTCCTTTGCCCATATTATACCGCTAAAGTGTCGGCCTGCCCATGCCCTCCGCAAAATCTCAGAGAAAAATTAAGGTTGGCTCAGCGTTATCTCAAGGTGCGGGTGCTATCCTGTTGCTACCAAGCAAAGGAGGTACCGCTTATGAGCGACTGTATCATTGAAACCAAGGGCCTGACCAAACGGTATGGGGAGCAGGTCAGCGTCTCCAGTCTGGATCTCCATGTGCAGAAGGGGCGTATCTACGGCCTCCTGGGGCGCAACGGGGCGGGCAAGACCACCACCATGAAGATGCTCCTGGGGCTGACCGTCCCCACATCCGGCACAGTGACCATCTTCGGCCGGCCGCTGAAGGGGAACGAAAAGCGCGTCCTGCCCCGCATCGGCAGTCTCATCGAGTCCCCCGGGTTTTACCCCAACCTGACCGGGACGGAGAATTTGCAGATCTTCGCCCGGCTCCGGGGCCTCAAAAGTCCCAACTATATCAAAGGGGCGCTGGAGCTGGTGAACCTGCCCTACCGGGACAAGAAACGCTACGCCCAGTACTCCCTGGGCATGAAACAGCGGCTGGCCATCGCCCTGGCGGTGATGCACGACCCGGAGCTACTGATCCTGGACGAGCCCATCAACGGCCTGGACCCCATCGGCATTGCCGAGGTGCGGGACTTCATCCGGGCGCTGTGCGACGAACGGGGAAAGACCATCCTGCTCTCCAGCCATATCCTCTCCGAGATCGCCCTGCTGGGATGATGGGATCATCGACCACGGCGTCCTCTTGGAGGAGGAGAGCCTGGCGGAGCTGGAGCAGAAGAACGGGAAGGTCCTCCGGTTCACCGTGTCCAATGCACCGGTGGCCGCCCAGCTGCTCCAGCAGGAGATGGGCGTGCGGGATGTAGCTGTGGAGAATGGGCAGGAACTGACCGTCCGGGATCTCCGCCTGGACACCGGCGCGGCGGTGCGGCGGTTCGTGGAGGCGGGGCTGGTGGTGTCCGACGCCCATCTCTACGAGGACACCCTGAGGACTACTTCAAGCGCATCACAGGGGTGAGGGCATTGCTTAAACTCCTGTGGTGTTTGCTGCGGCGCAAGCCGTTGTTCTTCGCTGCTGCTGCCGTGTCCGCCCTGATCCCCTGGGGTGCGCCCTGTTCCTGCCGGACTTCCAGGAGTTCACCAGCGGGGCGGAGGCGGTGGACGGCATGATGTCCACCCTGTTCCAGATGAGCGCCTATCTGCTGCTCATGCCCGCCCTGGTAGTGCTGGCCTCCAACCTGCTTTTTGAGGAACAGGACAACGACACGCTGAAGAACCTGATGACCGTGCCGGTGAGCAAACCGACCCTGGCCCTGGCAAAAATGGCCCTGCTGTTTCTCTTTTCCATCGCTTTCATGGCGGTGGGCGGCCTGGTGATCCTGCTGATCGTGCTGGCCGCCGGGTGGGAGCCGGTGGGCTTCTGGCGGCTCTTTTTTGTGGGCGTCGGCCAGGGGATCATGATGTGGGCCGGGGCATTGCCCTGCATCCTGCTGGTGGTGCTGCTGAACCGGAGCTATATCGTCTCCGTCATCATCACCTTCTTCTACACATCTGTCAACTACATCTTCGGCCTGAACGACCTCTTTATCACCCAGCCCTTCGGCCTGAACCTGGGGACGCTGCTGCCCGGGCCGCTGACCTTCCGGTGGTACTTCCAGTATCTCGACTTCTCCAACGCCGGCGCCGAGATGCTGGGACTTTTGGAGCGGGTCAGCCCCTATTTTGTCACCACCGCCCAGGCGTTTCTGGTGACCGGGACGGAGGCTGCGGTGTTCATGGCCCTGATCGCGCTGGTCTACAAGCGCCAGGGCGTTTGAGGAGGTGTTGCGTATGTGGAAGATGATTCAAACAGAGTGGTGGAAGCTGCGGCGGTGCCAGATCCTGCTGGTGGGCATTGTGGCCCTGGCCCTCTGTCCGGTGGTGCAGTACGGCACCCAGCTGATTGTGAACCCGGAGATCCGGGACCCCAACTATGATATGCTCCACCTGTTTTTCAGTGTAGTGTGGGGCAACACCCAGGTGTTTCTCCCCATCTCCCTGGTGATGATCGGCGGGTGGCTGATCGACCGGGAGAATACCCACGATACCATGAAGAACCTGCTCACCGTCCCGGTGTCCTATCCAAAACTCCTTGGGGGCAAGCTGGCGGTCACCGGCCTGCTGTCCCTGCTGTTCGGCCTTTACAGTGTGGCTGTGACAGTACTCACGGGAACGCGGGCGGGCCTCCCAGGGCTGACGCTTGGGGTGATCCTCCAGCAGGGGGGACAGGTGGTGGCTGCGTCGCTGACCACCTTCCTGGTGTGTATGCCCATGATCCTGATTTTCGGGCAGATGCGGGGCGCCTATCTGGGCGGCTCCATCCTGACCTTTTTCCTGGGATACTGCATTTTGTTCTTTAAGAGCGGGTTCCTGCTCTCCGCCTACCCTTTCTCCGCGGCGCTGGTGCTGGCCGGCTTTGATATGCAGGAATACAACGGGGCCACCGAGGCCCCCAGCATCCCGCTGTCCCTTCTGGGTATGGGGGCTGTCATCGCCTTGACTGCGGTGCTCCTGCTGATGTCCCGCCCCAGCAACAAGGGAGCGCAGGTAAAACCGAAAAAGGCCAAGGGCCGGGGCCGTCGGCAGGCAGGGAGGAGAACACGATGAGAAAGACTCGGAAACGATGTGCGCCGCTCCTGACCTGCGGCCTGTTCTGCGCCCTTCTGCTGTCCGGCTGTTCCAGCATGATGCAATCAGTGGCGGATGGGACGGACGCGGTACTCAATGGCTTGGCGGAGGGGACGGATCAGATCGCCGGCGCTCTGGCGGATATGACAGATGCAGCCCTCGACGCCGCGGCCGACGCGACGGATGACTCAGTGAAGGACGCCATTCTGGATGCCTACAGTTCGCTGATGGATACCGCCGGCTCCTGGGCGCTGACGCCGGACCGCTCCCTCCAGGGGGAGCGTGTCCGGGGCGAGGACGACTACACCGGCACCTATGCGGCTGACTACGAGGACTTCTCCGGTACGGAACTGCTCTTCGGTGGCACCACGCTGAACCGGGAGGCCGGGAACACGGTAGAACTCACCTGCTCCCTCGATATTGAGGAAGGAGAGGCCGCCATCTTCCTGTGCTCCGGCTCGGAGGAACCGGTGCTCCTGCTGTCCGAGAGCGGGGATTACTCCGGCACCATCGAGGTGGGCGGTGGAAGCGTCTATCTCGGCGTCTGGGCCGTGGGCGTGACCGGGAGCGTGTCCATTCAGATCGAGTAAACTGTGAGGTGCGTCATGCGGATACTGAAAAAACTACTGGTGCGGATCATTCTGCTGATCGTAGCCGCCGGGATTTTGTGCGGCAGTGTGGTGGCTGTTCTGGGCTACCTGATGTATCGTGACGCACTCAAGGAGCAGAGCTTGGAGGACAAGGTTGCAGAGGTGCAGGCAGATCCCAGCTATACGGCGCTTGCAGACCTGCCGGAAATCTATCTTGATGCGGTCGTGGCAGTGGAGGACCACCGCTTTGAACAGCATTGCGGCATCGACATCATCGCCATCGCCAGAGCTGCCTGGAACAACATCAAGTCCTGGAGCCTGCGGGAAGGCGGCAGCACCATCACTCAGCAGCTTGCCAAGAACCTGTATTTTACCCAGGAGCGGAGTTTTATCCGTAAGGCTGCGGAGGTTTTCATGGCCTTTCGGCTGGAGCGGACCTACTCAAAGGACGAGATCCTGGAGCTGTATGTCAACTCCATTTACTTTGGCGACGGCTATTACTGTGTCCGGGACGCCAGCGAGGGCTACTTTGGGAAGGAGCCTGCGGACATGACGGATGAGGAAGCCACGCTGCTGGCCGGAATCCCCAATGCGCCATCCGTCTACTCGCTGACGGCGAACCCAGATCTGGCTGCGCAGCGGCAGCAGTATGTTCTCCAGCAGATGGTGAAATACGGGCATCTCGGCGAGGAAGAGGCGGCGGCAATTCTGCAAAACTGATCATGCCGCAGAAAATCCCGGGGAGGTGAGCAGCTTGGAGGAGATTATTGTCATTCGGGCGAGGGATCCGGACGGCAGCGTGTTCAAGGCCGTCATGGACGCGCTGAAGGGTAAAAGGGCAGAGGTAGTCGATGTTGCTGCCCCTGCGACCTCCGTGCTGCGCATCGGGGAACTGGAGCTCCATCATAAGCACCGCCGGGTGCTCATGGCGGGCAGGGAAGTGGAACTCACTCATGGGGAGTATGCCATGCTCTACTGCATGGCCAGTTCACCAGGGCAGGTGTTCTCCAAAGCGCAGCTCTATGAGGCCGCCTGGGGAGAGGAATATCTTCACGGGACAAACTCCGTGGAGAATACCATCTGGCGGCTGAGAAGAAAACTGGAGGAGGACCCCAGGCATCCGGCGTACATCAAAACAGTGGTGGGGACAGGGTATCGTCTGGATTATCCGCATTGAAGAAGAGGGGAGAAGCGATAGTTAATCTTTTACTTGTAATTAGCAAAAATGAATGAACATTATTCATTGACATTTCAAAAAAGGGTGCTATACTAATTGGTGGAAAGGAGGTCAAACCATGAACACCATAAAAGAAAACTCGAAAGCTGCATTTAATCAGCAGGCTGCCACCTATGATAAAGATATTAAGGGCCAGCACGCCCGCTCTCTTTATCCCGTCCTGCTGGAAAAGCTGTCGCACATTCCGTTTCAATCTGCCCTCGATTTGGGATGCGGGACTGGTGAAATGCTAAAGCTCATTTTGCAGAAAGATCCCCATAAAGAATTGTGCGGCATTGATCTATCAGAGGAAATGCTTGCTGTTGCGAAATCGAAACTACCGGAACAAGTCAAGCTATTGTTGGGGGACAGCGAGGCACTCCCTTTCCCGGACAACGCCTTTGATGTTGTGTATTGCAACGACTCTTTTCATCATTATCCTGCACCGAAAGATGTATTGAGAGAGATAAACCGAGTATTGAAGCCGGGCGGCACTTTCCTGATGGGAGATTGCTGGCAACCTTTTGTAGGTCGCGTGATCATGAATTTTTATATGCGTCATAGTAAAGAAGGAGATGTGAAGATTTACTCTGAAGCCGAACTCGTCTCCATGCTTTCAGCATTTTTTCATAATGTATCATGGGAGAAGGTTGGTAACACGGCGTGTATTGCTATGGGCGAAAAATGATTGATATTCACTCATTGATTTTTTAGAAAGCGAGTGCTATCATAGAAAGAAAGGAGGCTCAGACTATGCGGGTTACAAAAGAGCCGGAAATACGCAAGCAGGAGATTTTAGATACTGCCCTCAAATTGTTCGGGGAAAATGGATATGAAAAGACCTCGATTACGGATATAGCAAAAGTAATCGGTGTGGCACAGGGTCTATGCTATCGCTATTTTCCGTCTAAAGAGGCGCTGTTTGACAGCGCGATTGAACAATATGCGGATGTCCTGGTGGAGCAGTTTATCGGTGCTGAAAAGGACGATCACAAGACCTTACGGCAGATCATTGAAGATATGCCTGCCACTATGGAAGAACGGGACACAAAATATTATTCAGTCTTTCACGGCGCAGAAAACAAGAAATTCCACGATCAGCTTTCTCTCAAAGTCTGTGAGAAGTTGGTTCCGCTTGTAGAAAAATTGTTGCTACGCGCTCGGCAAAAGGGTGAAATCCAGTTTGATGATATTCAGGCCGCTGCGATGTTCTGTGTATATGGGCAGCTTGGTATCCTGCTGGCAGACGATTTGACACAAGATGATAAGTCAAAAAGGATCCGTGAATTTCTTATATTTGCATTACACCTTTGAAACTGATCCCCCGCTCTGGGGCGGGGGATTTTTAAGGACCTGTTAATGAATGTTATTCATTCAATTATTAAGAAAGGTGATTATCATGCCAACTAAAATCGACTTTATAGGCGGGAACACAAAGCGTTGCCTTATGGCGATGGCGCTCCCGATGATTGCCGCCATGTTCCTCAATATGATGTATAACCTTGTAGACAGCCTGTGGATCGGAAATTTGCTCGGAGAAACGGCTTATGCCGCTTTGACAAACTCCACTCCTATCATTCTGATCTTAACCTCTGTTGCGATGGGGGCGACTAATGGTGTGTCGATCCTGATCTCCCAGGCGATTGGCGCAAAGGATAAGAAAAAGACAGAAAGTTTGATTGCCACATCATTCAGCGTTGCGGTAGCTTTCTCCTTTCTCGTGACGATTTTGCTTGAGGCTTTGCTTCCGGGAATTTTGAAGGTTTTGAACACCCCAGCTGAAACTTATGATATGGCATACAGCTACTTGGCGATCTATATCCTCGGATATTTGGCGGTTTACCTTTACCTTTATTTTACCGCTGTATTGAGGAGCTTCGGCAATTCTATGTTTCAAGCAGTAGCCATGCTGGTGTCAACAATTTTGAACGCGATCCTCGATCCTATTTTTATCCACTTCATCGGATTTCACGGCGCGGCGATTGCTACACTACTTTCTCAGGTAATTTGCTTACTGTTCATGCTGGCCTATCTGAAAAAGAAGAATCTGTTTGCGTTCAAAATCTCTGCATTTGATAAGAGTGATATATTGCCACTTATTCAGAAGGCAATTCCTTCTGTCATTCAGCAAAGCATCCCGGCCATCAGCACAACTTCTCTCACCGCACTTGTCAGCACATATAGCGTCACTGCAATAGCGGCTTATGGGGTAACAGGAAAATTGGAAACCATACTTTTCTACCCGGCGATGGCGCTAAACATGGTCTTAACTACCATCATCGGGCAGTGCGTTGGCGGAAGTCGATACGACAGGGCTAAAGACTATCTGAAATGTGCATTGGGTTACGGCTGTGGTTTGCTTGTAATTCTTTCTGTTTTGGTGGTCGGGTTTTCAAAACGGCTTTCCGTTCTATTTGTTCGCAGTGAGGATGTGGCCACTATCGTTGGAACATATTTTTTGATTGTCAGCATTGGATATGTTCTTAATACCGTCACAAATTGCTATTTAGGTGCCCTCAATGGTATGGGAAAGCCATCAAAGAGTATGTTTTTGATGATTTTCTATTACATTGCAGTCCGGATTCCTCTGGCCTATTTACTTTCCTATCTGGGCTTTGGCCTAAATGGAATTTGGGTTGCGGTTCTGGTCAGTCATGTGGTGGCCAGTGTCACCGCATTTGCAATGAATCATCTAAATCAGAGTCATTTTGGAGCCACCCCGACAAGGATGTAATAATTTCATTTTGAATCATAATCTTTATTGTATTGAGATATCCAGATAACGAAACAATAGAGGTGAGCAGCATGGAGGAGGTTATCGTCATTCGGGCGCAGGATCCGGACGGCAGCGTGTTCAAGGCCGTCATGGACGCGCTGAAGGGTAAAAGGGCAGAGGTGGTCGATGTATCCAATCTGTCCGCTTCCGTGCTGCACATCGGGGATCTGGAGATCCATCACGAGCAACGCCGGGTGCTCATGGCGGGCAGGGAAGTGGAGCTCAATCATGGGGAGTATGCCATGCTCTACTGCATGGCCAGTTCACCAGGGCAGGTGTTCTCCAAAGCGCAGCTCTATGAGGCCGCCTGGGGGGAGGAATATCTTCACGGGACGAACTCTGTGGAGAATACCATCTGGCGGCTGAGAAAAAAGTTGGAGGAGGATCCCAAACATCCGGGATACATCAAGACGGTGGTGGGTGCAGGCTATAAAATAGATATTCATAGCAGGCAATCGGGAATGGAAGATTGAAAGGAACTGGATGCCACCCATTAAAGGGCGGCATCCAGTTCTTTTTTCATGCCCTATTACCGGCTTCCCACTTTCCGGAACTCTCCCGGCAGCAGCCCGGTGCTCTTCCGGAACAGCTCCGCAAAGCGGCTGGAGGTGGAGTAGCCAACGGTCTGAGCGATCTGGCCGATGGATAAGTCTGTGTTGGTCAGCAGGTACTCCGCCTGGCTCATGCGGCGCTGTTGGATGTACTCTGTGATGGTGCAGTCGTAAACCTTTTTGAAACTGCTCTTGAGTTTCGTGGTTCCCATGCAGGCAATCTGCGTCAGCCGCTCCATGGGGATCTCCGCGGCATAGTGGTCGCTCAGATAGGCGGCCACGGTCTGGATGCGCTCCAGATCCGCCTGAGACAGTTTGATGGGGCCGCTGGACGTTTTTCTGGTACTCCACCACCAGGGACAGGGCTTCCGCCACCTTGCTCTCATAGAACAGCTTGGCGGCGATCCCATCCCGCGATAGTTCTGGACTTCAGAAAGCAGTCGGGACATCTCCGGGAAATCAGTGGTCTGGTCGATTTTGCGGAACGCCTCCACTGGGTTTCGGTATTCTTCCGGGTATTGCTTCTTGAGGTAGTCCTCATAGTAGGCCGGCATGATCTCGATGCCGATGGAGCGGATGGGGATGTTCTTGTGGATCAAAACCTGATACGGTTCATACCCGCCGATATAGGTCTTGATGCACCCGGCGGACAGCCGGCGGTAGGGCGACAGCTCTTCCCCGGAGATGGAGTCATAGCGAGTAATGCTCAGGCACTCCGGCAGGGAGAACTCCAGCAGGGAGTCCTTATGAAAGGAAAAGTTGTGGATCTTAATGTCGTAGAGGTCCTTCTGTCCATAGGTCCAGTAGGAACCTTCCCCGATTTCCTGGGAGATTTTCCAGCAGAGGCCCAAGGCCCCATACTGGTGATCGTCGGGGTCGGGGGTAAAACCGTGGCCCTTCAGCATGGATACATAGTATGGCTCCGTCATTTCGGGCATAACAAAAGACTCGCCTCCTCTTTACAACGATTGGACGAACTTTTGCAACGAAGAGACGAACCTCGTCTCAAACCCTTGCAAGATGTCCAGACCGCGTGTAGTGTATAGGCGATGGTTAGCGGCATCTAACCGAATGGTAGCACATCGCCTATGAAAAGTCAACACGTTATGAAACAGGAGGAAAACTATGAGCAACCAAGCCAATTCACTGAAGAAGGGCCTTACGGTCAAGGACCTTGTGACCACTGGCATTTTCAGCGCCATCTTTTTTGTCTTTACGTTGATTGGCGGTCTGCCCTTTGCGCCAAACCCGGTTCTGACCTTTTACATGCCCATGGGTGCGGCGCTGCTGTGCGGCCCCATCTATCTGCTGATGGTGGCCAAGGTGCAGAAGCGGTGGAGTGTTACGATCCTTGGCATTATTATGGGAATCATCTGGTTTGCCACGGGGATGCACTGGGCGTTCTCTCTGGGGTACATCGGCATGGGGATCATTGCGGACCTTGTGGCCGGCGCCGGCCACTACCGCAACAAGGCCATCAACCTGCTGTCCTACATGCTGATCTCCCTGGGCGGCATCTACACCTATGTGGTGTTCTTCATCGACCCGGAGGGTGGGCCAGCACCATGCTGGAGAACGGCACGGAGCAGTCCTACATTGACACCATGAGCGCCTCCGCCCTCCTGGCTGCTGGCGGTCATCATCGTCGGCACGCTGGTCATCGCGGCCTTCAGCGGGTGGGTCGGCGGCAAAATGCTGAAGAAGCAGTTCGAAGGCTGGGATCACCGCATGACCGGCGGAACATCCCGCAGCGCGGACTCTGGCTGGACCCAAGAACGAAGATCCTGCTGCTCCTGCTCTGCATCTTTTCCGCTATGATTGCCCCGTCCCTGTACTATGAGTTGGGGCTTGTGGTGCTGATCGGGCTGTTTGGCATCTGCTGCGGGAAGTGGAAGTACGCCTGGAAGGGCGCGGCGTTCTACGCGCTGGTTGTATTGCTCACCTTCTGGATTATGGATACCATGACCGGGACCTGGCGCACCATGTTCATCGCGTTCCTCGGCCTGTTCCACAAGGTGTACCTGTGGGATGCTGTCGGTATCGTGATCTCTACCACCAAGGTCAGCGAGTTTTGTCTGCTATGAACCGTGTCCATGCGCCGAAAAAGTTGGTGATTCCGCTGGCGGTCATGCTCCGCTATATCCCCACCATTCAAGAGGACTGGCGGTTCATCAAGGACGCCATGCGGCTGCGGGATGTGTCGCCGTCCCTGAAAGGGCTGCTGACCCATCCCGGTATGACCGTGGAGTGCATCTACGTCCCGCTGATGATGGCGGCATCCAAGGCGGCGGATGAACTGTCCATCGCCTCCATCACCCGGGGAATCGAGAACCCAAAACCAAGGACCTGCCTGGTGCAGATCCGCATGGGGCCGGCGGATGTGCTGGCAATCCTCTGTTTTGGCGCCTTCTTTGCGGCGGGCCTCTATGGGAAGGGGGTGTTTGGATGATCGAACTGAAACGGGTCTCCTTCACTTATCAGGGACAGGAGCATGACGGCCTTCGGGACATTGACCTGACCATCGCGGACGGGGAATGCGTCCTGTTCTGCGGGCGCAGCGGGTGCGGCAAGACCACCATCACAAGGCTGGTGAACGGTCTGATCCCCCAGTTCTATGCAGGCGAGATGACCGGCAGCGTGCGGGTGAATGGACAGGAGATCAGCAGCCTCCCCATGTACCAGATCGCCGCAAAGGTCGGTTCTGTGTTCCAGAATCCCAGAACGCAGTTTTTCAACGTGGACACGGACAGCGAGATCGCCTTCGGCATCGAGAATGAGGCCCGGCCGCCCTGGGAACTGGCGGAGCGCGTGGAACAGACGACGGAGGACCTGCACATCCAGAGTCTCCGCGGCCGCAATATCTTCGAACTGTCCGGCGGGGAAAAGCAGAAGATCGCTTTCGCCTCCGTCTATGCCATGAACCCGGAGATCTACCTGCTGGATGAACCATCCTCTAACCTGGACATGACCTCCATCCAAGAACTGCGGGAGCATTTGCAGTTGATCAAAGGGCAGGGCAAAACCATTCTGATTGCGGAGCACCGGCTCTACTACCTGATGGACATAGCGGACCGGATCGTATACCTGGATCGGGGAGCGATCCAAGGCATCTTCACGCCGACGGAGTTCCGGCGGCTGTCCCAGGACCAGCGGGAACAGATGGGGCTGCGGGCAACGGATCTGATGGATGTCCTTCCGCCGCCCGGTCATGCTTCAGTCGGGGAAACGGTGTTGTCGCTGAAAAATGTCTCCCTGCGCTATAAGAAGCGCACCATCCTTCACGGGATCAGCCTTTCCGCCGCAAGGGGAGAGATTATCGGCGTGGTGGGCCACAATGGAGCCGGAAAGACCACATTCTCCCGGGCTCTGTGCGGGCTTCACAAGGACTGTGACGGTCAGTTCCAGTGGGACGGCAGGCCTATGGAGCGCAGGGATCGGCTCAAGCAGTCCTACATGGTGATGCAGGACGTAAACTACGAGCTGTTCGCCGAGAGCGTGGAGGCGGAGTGTTCCTTCGGTATCCGGAACCCGGACAGAGCCTTGGTAGACGCTACCCTGGAGGAACTGGGGCTGGCTAAGTACCGGAAGCGCCATCCCAATACCCTGTCCGGCGGGCAGAAACAGCGGGTGGCCGTGGCCGTCAGCATGATCTGCGGGAAAGAACTGCTGGTATTTGATGAGCCCACCAGCGGTCTGGACTTTGACAGCATGGCCCAGGTGGCAGGGCTGATCCGCCGCCTATCCGACATGGGAAAGGTCATCTTCATCGTCACCCACGACTTTGAATTTGTTTGCCGCACCTGCTCCCGGGCCCTGCACTTTGACGAGGGCGAGATGCCCGATGATGTCCCTGTTGCCATGGAAGCCCTCCCGAAATTGAGAGAGTTGTTCTCTGTTAAGGTGAATGGCTCCGAAGGAGACAGAGAGGAAGGCCTGGGCCATTCAAATAGAAAGGAGAGGTGACCGATGAAACAGAAAAAAGTCAACCGCGTGGCCCTGCTGCTCCACTGGGCGGGGGAGCAGAAAGCCTGGCTGTTTCTGGCAGTCTTTTTGTCAGCGGCCGGAGGGCTGTGCATTGTTGTCCCCTATATGGGGATCTATCAGCTGATGGATGCCGCCTTCAGCGGGACCTGTACCACCGAATTGGTGGTGCGGATCGTGGCAATGATCGCAGTGGCGGTGACGCTGCGCTTTGTGTTGTTCGGCTGTTCCGGGGTGGCCGCCCACAAAGGCGCCTATGGGGCGCTGTTCAAGGTGCGCTGCATGGTAGCGGAGCACATGGCCGGGCGCCCTGGGCGCGCTGAATGAGCGCCGCACCGGGGATATCAAGACGGTTCTGAACGAGGATATTGAGAAACTGGAACTGTTTCTGGCTCACAACCTGCCGGATCTGGTGTGCTATCTGGTGGGGCCAGTGGTGGTCTTCATCTACCTGATGACCGTCAATGTGCCTTTGGCGCTGGTCTCTCTGGTGCCGCTGATCCTGGCCGTCGCTGTGATGGGGGTCATGTTCCGCAATACGGATGACCTGATGGACCGGGCCAACCGCTCCATCAGCACCTTGAACTCCGTCATGATCGAGTACATCAACGGCATGAAACTGATCAAGGCCTACAACATGGGGAGCAAGTCCTTCCAAAAGTTTTCTGCTGCCATCCACGAGGAAAACGCCATGTGGAATGAAACTTCCCAGCGGATGGGGCCGCCCTATGCGGCCTTTGTGGTCATCATCGAGTGCGGAATGCTGCTGATGGTGCCTTTGGGCGGGATGTTTTTCCTGAGAGGCTCCCTGACGGCCAGCGCCTTTCTGCTGTTTCTCTATGTGGGTTCCCTGTACCTGACGGAGATTCGGCCTCTGCAGGAACTGGGAACCAACTTCGCCAATGTGCTGGGCGCCGTTACCAAGGCAAAAGAGATTCTGGACATTCCTGTCTATCAGGGTGGGAGCGACTTCCCAGAGAACCACGACATTGAGCTGCGGAATGTGCGGTTTTCTTACGACGGCAAGACCGACGTGCTGCAGGGCGTCAACCTGAAGATCAAGGACGGGGAGCGTATGGCCCTGGTGGGGCAGTCCGGCGCCGGAAAGAGTACCATCATTGAACTGGTCTCCCGGTTCTATGATGTGCAGGAGGGTGAGGTGCTGATTGGCGGTAAAAATGTGAAAGAGTTGGACTACGACACTATTTTGAAAAACGTGGCCATCGTGTTCCAAAAGACCTTCCTGACCCGGGACAGCGTTTTGGAGAACATCCGCATGGGGAGCAGCGCCAGTCTGGAGGAGGTGCGGGCTGCCGCGAAAGAGGCCCAGATCGACGACTTTATCATGTCCCTGCCGGATGGCTACGACACCAAGGTGGGCAACTTCGGTTCCCGGTTCTCCGGCGGCGAAAAGCAGCGCATCGCCATTGCACGGGCCATCCTGAAAAATGCCCCGATCCTGATTTTGGACGAGGCCACCAGTGCCTCCGACCCGGAAAATCAAATGGAGATCGACAAAGCCATCCAAAATCTCTGCAAGGGCAAGACCGTCATTGTGGTGGCCCATCGGCTCAGCGCCCTGAAACTGTGCGACCGGGTGGCCGTGGTGGAGAACCACACGATTACCTGTATCGGAACCCATGAGGAAGTCCGAAAGAAAAATGCCTACTATCGAAAGGCCTGGGAGGACTATGAAAAGGCCCGGAACATCACCTATCAGCTGGAAGGGGGCGAGGGCAATGCGTGAGTACAAGGTGAATGGCTCCGAAGGAGCCAGAGTAAGTGGCCTGGGTCATGAGGTATTGAAGAAGAACCGAAATTTTTATATCGGCGTTGCGGGGACCGTGCTGGAGGGCATGCTCTCCGGCAGCCTCTTCATGCTGCTCTATGCGGTGATGCAGTTCTTGTGGGCTGGTCGGTTCGACATGAACCGGGCCTTGTTGCTGACCGGGTTGATTGCAGGGATCTTCCTGCTCCGTATCCTGATTTACAGTTATGGCTACACCAAGGCCCAGATCGGCGGCGCGGAGGTCAGCAAAAACATCCGCCTCTTCATGGGTGACCACCTCAAGCGTATCCCGCTGTCCCGATTTACCCAGGGGCAGACCGGCGACTACATCAACACCATCACCAGCGACGTCAACAACTATGAAAAGATCCTGACCCACAAGATCGGGGACCTGGCAAAGAGTTTCGCCCTTTCCCTCATGCTGATCGTGTTTGTCATGACTGTCTACGTCCCCGCCGGGCTGATCCTGCTGGCGGCGGATCTGCTGCTGATCCCCGGGCTGTGGCTTTCCTTCCGCATGGTGCGGAAATACGGCCGGGAGAAGAACGACATCTGCGCGGAGAACGTCAGCAGCATCGTGGAGTATGTATCCGGCATCCAGACCTTCCGGGCCTACGGCGTGGGCGGCCTGAAGAACAAAACCGTCATTGACGCCATGCGGGAATTCTGCCGCATCAGTTATGTGTATGAGGCCAAGGTGCTCCCGGTGGGGGCAGGGCTGAGTATCCTGACTTGGTTGGCCTGCCCGCTGGTCATCTGGACAGCGTACGCACCCTGGGCGGCGGGGGCGCTGGATACTGTGTCCTACCTGCTGATCTGTATGCTGCCCCTGTTCTGCGCGAAGCTGGCCAACACCATTTTTGTGGATCTCACCAGTTATAAAAACCTGATGATCTCCAAAAACAAAATCCTGGGCGTCATGGAAGAGCCAGAGGAGAGCGGCAGTATGGAGCCGTTCCGGACGGATACCCACGAGATCGCCTTTGACCATGTGGACTTTGCATATGTTCCCGGAGAGCCTGTGCTGAAGCAGGCCACATTTACAGTACCGGACCAGAAACTCACCGCCATCGTGGGGGACTCCGGCTCCGGCAAGTCCACCATCCTGAACTTGATCGCCAAATACTATGAGCCAACCGGCGGCGCCATCTCCATCGGCGGCAGGCCCACGGGTCATGTGGCTGCGGAGCGGGTGCTGGAGCAGATCTCCATGGTGGATCAGGATGTGTTCCTCTTTGACGACACCATCCGGGACAATATCCGACACGCCCGCCCCAATGCCACGGACGAGGAAATCGAGGCGGCTTGCCGGGAGGCCAACTGCGATGGCTTTATCCGCAGCATGGAGAAGGGCTATGATACCCCACAGGGGAGAATGGCAATCTGCTCTCCGGCGGTGAGCGCCAGCGCATCTCCATTGCCCGGGCCATTTTGAAGAACAGTCCCATTCTGCTGCTGGACGAGGCCACGGCGTCCCTGGACATCGAGAACGAGCTGGCGGTGAAACAGGCCATTGCCAATCTGCTCAAGGAGAAAAAGACCGTGGTGATGATTGCCCATACCCTGTCCATTGTCAAGAATGCGGACCAGATCCTGGTGGTAGCAGACGGGAAGATCGCAGAGGCCGGTACCCATGAGGAGCTGTTGGCCAAGAACGGGAAGTACGCGGCCATGTGGCAGGCAGAGCAAAAAATATCCGCCTGAGGGGAGGACGCCATGAAACTCCACGCATCTGGAGAGGATTACCTGGAGGCCATTCTGGTGCTCCAAAGGCAGAAAGGCATGGTGCGCTCTGTAGATGTGGCCCGGCACCTGGAGGTCACAAAGCCCAGCGTCTGCAATGCGGTGGCGACCCTGCGGGACGGAGGCTTTCTTACGATGGACGAGGGCTATTTCCTGCATCTCACCGATGTAGGGCGAGAAGTGGCGGAGCAGATCTATGAAAAGCATCGGTTCTTTACCGACCGGCTGATTGCCGCTGGCGTGGATCCGGCAACAGCTGAACGGGACGCCTGCCGCATCGAGCACGTCATCAGTGATGAAAGTTTCGAGAGGCTGAAAGCTGCCGCGAAACCAGAATCGTAAGCACAGCAAAGGGAGGAGGCCGTGACGGCCGCCTCCCTGCTATTGGGGGTGAAATCGTGGATGAAATTATCGTTATCCGGGCCGCCGACCCGGACGGCAGCGTGTTCCAGGCCGTCATGGACGCGCTGAATGGCAAAAGGGCGGAGGTGGTCGACATCGCCACCCCGGTCGCTCCCGTGCTGCGTATCAGAGAGCTGGAGATCTATCACAAGCACCGACGCGTGTTCATGGCAGGCAAGGAAGTACACCTCAACCATGGAGAATACACCATGCTCTACTGCATGGCCAGTTCCCCAGGGCAGGTGTTCTCCAAAGCGCAGCTCTATGAGGCCGCTTGGGGCGAGGAATATCTGCACGGGACGAACTCTGTGGAGAATACCATCTGGCGGCTGCGAAGAAAGCTGGAGGAGGAACCCAGGCATCCGGCATACATCAAGACGGTGGTGGGGATGGACTATAAAATAGACATTGATGGCGAAGAGCAGGAAATTAAAAATGGAATATAGCAGATGGCTGATGCAGAGGCTGAAGGATGTTCCGGTCATCCGGCTTATGTGAAAACAGCGGCTCGCATCACAATAACTGGATCAGCGCCAGGCTGCACAAGATTGTTGCAGCCTGGCGCTGATTTTTCATAAAGATTTACAGCGACCACTTGCCGGCCTCGGCCCTTTGAGTTACAAAGTTCCGGTAGATGCCCTCCTGGCCGATCAGCTCCCCGTGGGTGCCTCGCTGGACGATGCGGCCCTGATCCAGCACCAGGATCTGGTCGGCGCTGCGGACGGTTTTCAGCCGGTGGGCGATCATCAGCACGGTCTTCTCCCGGGTCAAAGCCTCCATGGCCTTTTGAAGCTGGTCCTCGTTCTCCGGGTCCACGTTGGCGGTGGCCTCGTCGAAGATGACGATGGGAGCATCCTTCAGCAGACACCGGGCAATGGAGATCCGCTGCTTCTCACCACCAGACAGGGTAGCCCCGCTCTCACCGATGACCGTGTCATACCCTTCCGGCAGGGCGGAGATGAAGTCATGGCAGCAGGCCTTCTTTGCCGCATCCATCACCTGCTCGTGGGTAGCGTTGGGACAGCCGAACTTGATGTTATTCTCAATGGTGTCGTGGAAGAGATACACTCGCTGGAACACCATGCTCACCTGATCCATCAGGGATTCTAACGTGTATTCCCGCACATCCCGGCCGCCGATGGCGACCCGGCCGCCCTCCACGTCCCAGAACCGGGTGATCAGGTTGCAGAGGGTGGTCTTGCCGGAGCCCGAGGGCCCTACGATGGCGGTGGTGGTCCTGTCCGGGATGGTAAGGGACACATCCTTCAAGATGGGCCGGCTGCCGTAGGAGAAGTTTACATGGTCGAACACGATGTCGTGGGATCCCGGATGGAGTTCCGCGCCGTCCTGGTCCATCTCCGGGATTTGGTCCACCTGATTGGCGTGGTCAATGGAGCTGCCCACCAGCCGCAGGGCGGACACGCCGCTGCCGGCGGACTGGATCTGGGAGAAGATCAGGAAGGAGATGATCACCGCCATCAGGGCGTTGGCCAGAGTCAGGCTGCCGTTCAGATACAGCCACACGGCGGCAACCAAAATCACCACACTGAACAGGTGGAGGGCCATCTCCTGGGCCCAGATGTAGGGGGTGAACAGCTTTTCCACCGCCAGATTGTTCTCCCGGCTGTCCTCCAGGGCCTGACGGATCCGTTTGTCCCCCTTGCCGGTGAGGTTGAAGGACTTGATGACGCTCATTCCCTGGAGCTGCTCCAGAACCGCCTCTACCAGCCGGGCCTCGTCCCGCTGCCGCTTGGGCGCGATTTTGGCGGACTGTTTCTCCATGCGGGAGAGGAGCAGCAGGTACAGCGCCATCCCGGCCAGGGCCAGCAGGCCGATGCGCCAGTCCCAGAACAGCACACACAGCAGCATGACGGCGGAGTTGATGAGCCCGCCCAGGATAGTGACCAGCACCATGGCCCCGGCGCTCTCCACCTCGTCCAGGACGGTGGTGGCGATGCCGGTGAGTTCCCCTAAACTCTGGTCGTTGAAATAGCCCATGGGGATGCGCTTGAGCTTGTCGCCCATGTGGAGGCGCTTGTTGGCCGTCATGAAATAACCGGCGTGGGTCTGCTGGAGCTGGCTGAACCGATTCATGATCGCCCGCCCCAGAATACTGACCAGCAGCAGAACCAGAGCCTCCCAGGCCGGGGCGGCAGAAGTGGAGCCGCCCACCAGGGCCAGGACCACTACATAGATAGCGGCGATCTGGAACATGTGGAAGATGGCATAAAAGAACCCCAGTACCATAGACTTGCGGATATTGCCCTGCTCTTCCCCGGCAAACCGCCAGATCTTTCTCAAAACCTCGATCATGCCTGTTCTCCCTCCTTTACGCCCATGTGAGCCTGCCACATCTCACGATAGAGGGGGCAGGTTTCCAACAGTTTCTCATGCTTGCCGGCGGCCTCGATGCGGCCGCCGTTCACCACCACGATCTGGTCCGCGCCGGTGATGGTGCTCAGCCGGTGGGCGATGACCAGCACGGTCCTGCCCGCCACTAATTTTCCTACGGCACGCTGGACCAGGGCCTCGTTCTCCGGGTCAATGTAGGCTGTGGCCTCATCCAGCACCACGATGGGGGCATCCTTCAGCATGGCCCGGGCGATGGCTATGCGCTGCCGCTCCCCGCCGGAGAGGTGGGCGCCGCCTCCGCCCACGATGGTGTCATAGCCCTGTTCCAGGGCCCGAATGAAATCGTCGCACCCGGCGGCCTTAGCCACAGCCTCCACCTCCTGGTCGGCGGCATTGGGGCGGCCCATGCGGATGTTCTCCCGGACGCTCTCGTCAAAGAGGTAGTTGTCCTGGGACACAAAGGCCACCTGGTCATAGAGCTGGGGGAGGGGAATTCGATTCAGATCCTGCCCGCCCAGGGTGATGGTACCGGCGGATACGTCCCAGAACCCAGCAATCAGTTTGGCGATGGTGGACTTGCCGGAACCGGAGGGGCCCACAAAGGCAGTCATGGTGCCGGCGGGAATGGTGAGGTTCACGTCGTGGAGGACCTCCTGGTCCGCGTGGTAGCCGAAGGACACATGGGAGAGGGCGATGTCCCGCCCCTGGAACTGCACCGGGGCGTTCCCGTGGTCTTGCTCCTCACCGTTCAAAATCTCGTCCACCGAGCCCACGATGGTGCCTACCTTAGCCAGACTATCCACAAAGTCCATGGCGGAGAGCAGCGGCCCGGCGATGCCCAGGGACAGCACGATGGTGGTGATGAAAGTCTCCACCGGCAGACTCCCGCCGGCGTACAGGAGCCAGCCCACCGGCAAAATGGTGATCATGGTGGTGGGGGAGATGGCCTTGGACAGGGAGATGGGCAGCTGGCAGCTTTTCATCCAGTGGTAGAAGTAGGAGGCGTTGGCCTTTACGCTGTCGGAAAACCGGGCGTAGGACTGCTTCCCCTGATTGAAGGCCTTGATGACCTCAATGCCGCCGATGTACTCCACGATGGCGCTGTTCATGGCCTGGGTGGTCTTGACGGAGCCCTCGTACTGCTTGCCGTAGTTGGCCATTACCGCCATCATGAAGGCCATGCCCACCGGGATGGACACCAGGCTCAGCAGGGCCATCCTCCAGTCCAATATGAACAGGTAGACGAGGATGCACACCGGCCCAAGCACGTTGGCGGTCATCTCCGGCAATAGATGGGCCAGGGGCCGCTCCATGCTCTCCACCTGGTCAACGATGACCTGCTTCATCTGGCCGCTGGAGGTATCCAGGATGGTGCCGAGAGGCATTCTGGGGAGTTTCTCCAAAATTTTCTCCCGGATGGACTTCAGAATGGAGAAGGTAGCCTTGTGGGAGATGGACAGGGCCAGGGAATACAGGCTGGCCCGCAGTAGGAATCCTGCCAGGGCCACGGCGCACCAGGTCAGGTAGAACGAGAATTCCTGTCTGCCGGACAGCAGGCCGAGAATGATCTGGGCGGCGGCGAAGTAAGGAGCCATGCCGCACAGCACCCCCGCCACGGCGGACAGAATCGCCCGGATCAAACTGCCATGCTGTGCCGCCCCCAGCTCCCACAGCCGGAGCATGGGACTTTGTTGGTTCATCGTGAATTCCTCCTTGTTTTGTTAGTTATTGCTAACTTGTTGTGAAATCAAAAGGCTGCACCCAGAAGGGGGGACAGCCTGCTTGATTCAGGGCTGGGGATCGAACACAGTGCCGAAGCCCGCCATATGGTAGTCGTTGAGCATCTTCACATAGCGATGGGCGGCGGCCCGGTCCATGTTGTGGCGCACCACCTCGAACATGCCGTTGAAATAGGCGGTGACGATGATGTGGATGAACTCCTCCGTCACCTGGCCGGACTTCACGCTCTCACAGCCGATGACCTCCATGTACCGGTAGGTGTACTCCACCTCAATGTCCACCAGTTCGTCCAGGAAACAGGCGAACCGGGTGCCGTGGGCCCCGTCCAGCAGGAGGCGGAACACATCGAAGTGGTCGTAGATGTAGTCCAGCAGGTCCATCTGATGGCGGGCGGTGTACCGGCCCATCTCCGCCTGCTGAGTCTCGTCGTCCAGCTGGTGGAAGCTCTCCTGGATCTCCGGAACATGGCCCGGAACTCGTCCACCACCGGCTCTACATGGCGGAACAGCCCTCTTTATCCCCAAAGCGGGTGTAGATGGACCCGGTGCTGGTGCCCGCCTCCTGGGCAATGGTCCGCAGGGATGCGTCCAGAAACCCCTTAGGAACTCCTCCTTGGCGCACTCCAGAACACGATCATAGACGCCGGGCTTCTGCTTCGCCATACGGTCACCTTCTTTCAAACTATATTCATAACAATGTTTTATAACGATGTTTTGAATATAGCACGCGACATTCCTTTGTCAAGCCCTGTAGGAAAAAAGGACGCAGTGTCCTTTCGACACTGCGTCCCGGGAATATGTTCTTTGCTATGCGCCGGCTTTGCGGTTCCACCCCCGGCTCTGCTGTCGCACCGTGACGAAGTTCCGGTAAATGCCATCCTCCTCCATCAGCGACTGGTGGGTGCCCCGCTGGGCAATCTCTCCATCCGAGATGACCAGGATCTGATCCGCGCCCCGGATGGTGTTCAGCCGGTGGGCGATGACCAGCAGGGTCTTGCCCTGCACCAGTTCCGAGATGGCCTGCTGGATGTAGCTCTCGTTGTCCGCGTCCACGCTGGCGGTTGCCTCGTCCAAGATGACGATGGGTGCGTCCTTCAGGATGCAGCGGGCAATGGAGATCCGCTGCCGCTCGCCGCCGGAGAGGCTCTCGCCCCCTTCACCGATCACCGTGTCGAACCCATCCGGCAGGGCCATCACAAAGTCATAGCACCGGGCCTTGCGGGCCGCCTCCAGCACCTCCTCCCGGGTGGCGTCCGGACGGCCCATGGCGATGTTGTTGTAGATGGTGTCTTGGAAGAGGTAGACCCGCTGGAACACCATGCTGATGTGGTCCATCAGGTCGGCCAGTTTCACCTCCCGCACATCCTTTCCCCGAACCAGTACCCGGCCGCCTTTCACATCCCAGAAACGGGTGAGCAGGCTGGCGATGGTGGATTTGCCCCCGCCGGAAGGCCCTACCAGGGCCAGCATCTGGTTCCGGGGCAGGGAGAAGGAGATGTCGTGGAGTACCTCTTTCTCCCCATAGGCAAAGCGCACACGATGGAACTCCACCTCCGGGGCCTCGCTGACCTCCGGGATGGAGTCCCGGCCATCATCCGGCAGCTCCGTCTCGTGAAAGACCTCCTCGATCCGGTCCATGCAGCTGTTCATGACGGTCAGCCGGGTGGCCTGGGTATACAGGGCCTTGATGGGGCCGAACAGGTCAAAGACAAAGAGCATGATGCCCACCAGATAGGGAACGCTCATGAGCCCGGCGCTCTCCAGCGCCAGGGCAATGGCCGTGATAGCCGCAGCCCCCAGGCCGTAGGCAAGGTTCAGCCGCAGCTGCCAGGGGGAGTGGTCCTCCTCAAACTGAAGACTGGTGTCGCAGCTCCTTTGAAAGTTATCGGTCAGTTCCCGGGACTTTTCTCCCAGCAGATTGTAGGTCTTGATGATCCCGATGCCTTCCACGAAGTCCAGCACCGCCTCGGTGAGATTCTCGTTCTGCTCCTGCCGCGCCACGGAGTCCTGGAGGGCCTCACGCTTCATGCCCCGGGCAATGAGCAGCACGATGCCGATGATCGCAAGGGCTGCCAGGCCGATCCAGAGGTCAAAGCAGAGCAGGAAGACCACCAGGATGGCTTGGGCAAAAATGTAGCTCATCATGTCCGCCAGTACGGTCATGCAGTTTTCCTCAATGAACACCATGTCGGAGGAAAGGACGGAGCTGATTTTGCCAATGTTGCCCTCGGTGAAGTAGCCCATGGGCATCCGCCGCAGGTGGGCACCCAGCTCCATCCGCATGTCCGAAAATACCAGGAAACCCGCCGCGGACTGGAGCCGGTCGGCGATGTGGTGAAAGAGGACCTGAAGCAAGACACAGACCACCAGGGCGATGCCGTACCAGAGGCAGTCGCCGGCGGTGATGGTCCCCTCGTAAAAGCTGGAGAGCACCAGGAACGCCAGCATGATCGGCGCCTTGGCCAGCAGGGATTTCAGGAATGAAAAGACAAAGGCGATTTGAATCCGCCGCTTATACCGGCCGGCGACCGCCAGAATCCGTTTCATCAGTTGGATCATTGTACCGCGCCTCCTCTCTGATTCACGCCCCATTGGGCGCTGTCCTCCGCAGCCTGCCAGAGCTTTTGGTACGCCGGGCAGCGGCCAAGCAGCTCCTCGTGAGTGCCCACATCGGCCACAGTACCCTGCTCCAGCACGCAGATCTGATCCGCGTTCACAATGGAGTGGAGCCGGTGGGCGATGACGAGGACCGTCTTGCCCCGGATCACTTCGGCAATGGCCTCGTTCATCTTCTCCTCGTTCTCCGGATCCATGAAGGCGGTGGCCTCGTCCAGCACCACGATAGGGGCGTTTTTCAAGATCGCCCGGGCCAGAGAGATGCGCTGCCGCTCCCCGCCGGAGAGCATTTTGCCCCCGTCCCCGGCCATGGTGTGGATGCCATTCTCCAGCCGGGCAAGGAACTCCCCGCACTGGGCCTTCTCCGCCGCGGCCAGAACCTCCTGATCCGTGGCCTCCGGACGGCCCAGGCGGATGTTCTCCAGCAGGCTCATGTTGAACAGGAACTGCTCCTGGGCCACATAGGAAATCTGGTCGTTGAGGGCCTCCACGCTCATCTCCCGGATGTCCTGGCCACCCACGCGGATGCTCCCGCCGGTCACATCGTAGTAGTGGACCAGGAGCTTGGCCAGGGTGGACTTGCCGCTGCCCGACTCCCCCACCAGGGCGGTGAGGCTCCCCTCCGGCGCGGTGAGGGAGACGCCGTGGAGCACCTCGTCCTCCTGATAGGCAAAGCGGACATCCTCAAAGGAAACGGAGTGATCCTCACCAGAGAAGCCTACCTCTGTCTGCTCCAGAGCCGGTGCGCCCATCAGCTGCTCCAGCGCAGTGATCTTGTAGTTGATCTGGGGCAGGGTGGACATAAACCCCAGCGCCCGCAGCAGGGCGCACCGCCGAAGGACATGCACAGCACCAGGGCGAAATCCGGCAGGGTGGAATATCCCCGCAGGACCAGGTACGCCCCGACAGGCAGAGTGAACAGGGCCACACAGGGCAGGATGCTGTTGTAGAGGGCCATCCAGGGCCAGCAGACCTTGTACCAGGCCAGGGTGAAGTCCCGGTAGCCCTGCACGTCCTGCTCGAAACGCTGGTAGGACTCACCATCCCGGTTGAAGACCTTCACCACCTCCATGCCGTTGATGTACTCCACGATGGTGTTGTTCATCTTCTGGGCGGAGGCGTAGTAGGCCCCCATCTTGCTGGTGCCGGCGCGGTACATGGCCATCATGGACACCAGCCCCAGGGGCAGCGCGCACAGGGAGAGCAGCGCCAGCTTCCAGTCCACAAAGAACATGGCGAGAAAGACGAAGGCGGGCACCGCCAGATTGGCCAGCCCCTCCGGCAGGGCATGGGCCAGCAGCAGCTCGATGGAGTCGATGTCGTCAATGAACATCTTCTTCAAGGCGCCCACGCCCTTCTCCTGGATCACGCCCAGGGGCTGCCGCTCCAGCTTTCCCTGGAGGGAAGCCCGCAGGTTTTTCAGGGTGTTGTAGGCCGCCCGGTGGGAGAGGGACAGGCCCTTTACATATAGGACAGCGTATAGGACCCCGCAGACGGCGATGGCCGCCACCCGCCACGCCGCGTATCCCAGCTCCAGCGATTCCCCCAGTAGCAGGGGCCGGATCAGTTGGTAGATGAACAGGAAGGGGAGCACATTCATGACGATGCCGATGAGCATCACCGCCATAGAGAGATAAGTGGTCTTCCGATACTCGCCCGCATACTCCAAAACTTTTTGAAACACAGTCGAACCTCCTTTTGAGATTAGTTATCGCTAACTCTTGGCCGGTGAAAATCTCCGCTGGAGAGGCTTTCCCTATTTCTGAAAATGCAGCGCGCCATGCCAGTTGAACAGACCGCAGACGATCCGGCAATGGGCCTCGATCTGTTCCCAGGTGAAGTGATGGATGAAGGGCTCATAAATCGTGGTCCAGAAAGCGGACAGCAGGATGTGCAGCTCCGCCGGTTCTACATCGTTCCGGCACAGGCCACGCCGCTGGGCCTCCGCCAGATAGGCGCTGGTGGCCTTCGTCAGAAGTTCCACCCAGTCGTGGGGGAAGTTGGCGTACCGGGTCCCCTGGGAGCAGGAGAGCAGCAGATAGAAGTCGTCCCGCCGGTCGTAGAGGAAACGGAACCACCACATCATGTCCGCCCCATCCATGTCCCACGCCTTGATCAGTTCCTGGTTGGACATGGCCGTGGGGTCCTTATCCCCCCGGGCATGGGCCACTTCGTATAGGTCCGACACCGTCTGTTCCACCACCGCACAGAACAGCTCCTCCTTTCCCTTGTAGCGCTTATACAGCGCTCCTGTGGTGACTCCGGCCCCCTCGCAGATGGTCTTAAGGGACGCTTTTTCAAAGCCGCTTGCCAGGAACTCTGTTCGGGCGCTCTCCAGGATCCGGGGATCAATGGAGCGGTCCGCCACTGCCATGCAATCGCCTCCTTGGAAGATAATTAGATTACCGATAATCTGATTATCAATTTAGCACAGCGGAACCTTGATGTCAAGAGGCAGTTGTGCTACCACAGTAATGTGATTTTTGACTGCTGACGCAGGCGGTTGAGGAGAAATGACAGCTCGTGGGTTTCCACGTTTGTTTTTCTGTGATATGATGTCCGCGAGGTGATGTCGATGGAACTGAACTGGGAAGGCGTTGTCGTGGGCGCCGCGTCGCTGCTGGTGATCGGGGCGTTCCACCCCCTGGTGATCTGGTGCGAGTACCGCTTCACCCAGCGGGTCTGGCCGGTGTTCCTGATCGCCGGCCTGCTCTGCCTGCTGGCGGCCCTTTTGATTCAAGGCCTTTTGTCCATCCTTTTGGGGCTGCTGGGCGCCGGCTGCCTGTGGAGCATCCGGGAGCTGAAGGAGCAGGCCAAGCGGGTGGAGCGCGGGTGGTTTCCCAAAAATCCCAAAAGAAAATAACCGATTGCCGCAGGAATGTATTTTTGCCCTGCGGCAGTTTGTTTCTTGACAGCCGGGGGGCAGTTTTATATAATTACCCTATGGTTAGCAATAACTAACTATAAGCAAATGCAATGCTTGATAGTGAAAAGTTCCGAAGGAGTAAATGCTATGATGGATCATTTGAATCAAATGGACACCCAGGAGAGCACCGTCAAGGTGGACCTCCTGCACCTGGACCCCACCGACCCGGACGGGGGCTGCTGCTGCGGCCATCACAGCGGCGGACATTGCTGCGGACGGCACCGTCACGGACAGGAGAACCAGCCTAATGCGGAAGAGTGAGAAATAACAAAGGCATCAAGGATCTGCCAATTTGGAAAACAGATCGTGAAATTCGCCTGGAGGACCGATTTCACCCGCATAGAAACCTGGGCAGGGGCTCACTGCTCTGGGGAGCAGGATCTCCATGTCCTCCGCAGATGAATCCGGAAGGGGAGATGACCATGAAGCCAGATTATCGGAATTGGATGCCCAGGGGCATGATCGTGGGGCTGGGAACCGCCGCCGGCGTACTGGCGGCGGGAAGCGCGGTTGCAGTCAGATCACGGCTGCCTATGGGCCGGACGGCAAAGCATCTTGTCGGAGCGGCCCTGGGCCTGGGCGCTGTGGGATGTCTGGCGGGGGCGGCGTGGAGCCTGTACGCCCGCGAGATGTTTTCCTACGAGGGCGGGCGGCAGTTGTCCCGGCAGATCATCGAGGGCGTCGCCTCATACATTGAACTTCCGGAGGGCGGCGTGGGCCTGGATGTGGGGTGCGGCAGCGGGGCGCTGACCATTGCCTGCGCCAAACGGAACCCCCAGGGTCGCATGGTGGGCATCGACCGCTGGGGCGTGGAATACGCCTCCTACAGCCGGAAACTCTGTGAGCGGAACGCTCAAGCCGAGGGAGTGGACAATGCTGTCTTCCAGAAGGGCGACGCCCGCCATCTGGATTTCCCGGACGAGACCTTCGACGCAGTGACCAGCAACTACGTCTACCACAACATCACCGGCGCGGACAAGCAGGCGCTGCTGCGGGAGACTCTGCGGGTACTGAAGAAGGGCGGTGCCTTTGCCATCCACGACTTGATGGATCCCTCCCGGTACGGGGATATGGACGAGTTTCTCCGCAAGCTACGGGAGGATGGCTTTCAAGAGGCGCAGCTGCTCCCCACGGCGGACGGAAGCTTTATGACGCCCTGGGAGGGAAAGACCCTGTTTCTATCTGGCTCCGCCCTGCTGGTGGGCAGGAAGTGAGGGGATATATGCAGCGGCATCCCATTGAAAAGAATTCCATCCAGGAGACATTGGTGATTCCTCTGTACGGCCGGGCGCTGTGTACCAGAAAGTTCCCCCAGTTGTTTGCCGACCAGACGGCAGCGGAGCTGCTGGAGCAAATCGACTATGATTTTTCCGCCCTGGAGCAAAGATCCGGCGGCCTGCTCCAGACCTTCGGCGCCCTGGAGGTCGCCATGCGGCAGAGTGACCTGGCCTTTGAGGTGCGGGAGTATCTCCGCGCCCATCCCAGGGCCGCCGTGGTGAACCTGGGCTGCGGGTTGGACAGCACCGGCCGGGCCTGTGACAACGGGCAGTGCCGCATCTACAATATCGACCTGCCGGACGTGATGGCGGTGCGGGAGGCACTGCTCCCCGCCGGGGAGCGGGAACGGAATCTGGCTGCCGATCTGAATGACCTCTCCTGGTTCGACGCCATCGACGCCCCGACGGAGGACGGGGCGGTGTTCTTTGCCGCCGGCGTGTTTTACTACTTTCGGACAGAGCAGGTGCGCGCCCTCTGCGCGGCCATGGCAGAGCGATTTCCGGGTGGGCGACTGGTATTTGACGCCGCTGGGCCGACAGCGGTAAAACTGATGCTGAAAACCTGGGTCAAGCAGGCAGGCATCCGGGATGTGGGGGCGTATTTTTCGGTGCGGGACCCGGCCAGGGAGCTGTCCCCGTGGACAGACCGGATCGCCGTCTCCAGCCGGGGCTATATGCAGGGCTACCAGAAACTCCGGGGCCCGGGCATCCGGCCCCTCCACCGCCTGCTGGCACAGCTGGCCGACGGGCCGCTGAAGCTGCGGATCGTGCGGATAGAGTTCCAAACCAGAAACGTGGAGTGTTCCCGATGAACGAACCTTTCATTTTCCGGGTCCGGGACTGCTACTACATCCGGGCAAGCTATCCCTCTCCGGCGGAGCATCGCCACTTCGCCGCCCACCTGGTATTTGCCCTGGAGCGGCCCTTTACCGCCCTGGTGGATGGCAAATCCGTGGAAACGGTGGGCATCGCCATCGGATCCGACGTTCCCCACACGATACTAAGCGTGGATCCGGCCTTGGTGGTGTTCATCGACGAGCTGACCCCCATGAGCCGCTGTGTGAAACACACACTGTTGCAGGGTGCTTCTTGGCGGGCGCTGGATGCGTCTGTTTCTTCCAGGGTGGGGAAGCGGTGGGGAAAGGTACGCACGGAGACAGATGCGGCGGCCGCCGCTGCTGAGACTGAACGGCTGCTCGGATTGCAGGCAGAGCGCGCTCCGGCGGAGGACCCGCGGGTGCTGGAGGCCGCAGCCTACATGAAATCGGCCCCCGCTCTGGAGCAACTGACCATTCGGGATGTGGCCCGGGCCGTTCACCTGTCTCCCAGCCGCCTGACCCACCTGTTCCGGCGGGACACCGGAATATCCCCCAGTCTCTATCTGGCAAACCTGAAGCTGGAGCGGGCCTTCTACCTGCTGGATACGGGACGATCTCTCACCCAGGTCTGCATGGATGCGGGCTTTGCCACCCCGTCCCATATGGCGGATACCAGCCGCAAGCTGTATGGCATGTCCATGACCGAGGTGAAGCAGATTTTCCTGACCGGCCTCGGCCAGAACAGCAGATGAACAGAAGTAAAGCAAACAAGGCCCTGCTATAATACCCCTATCTTACAACAAGAAAGGGGCATTGTGATGTCTGCACTTACATTTCCCACAGGGACCTATCACTTCAACGACCATCCGCTCTTTGATTTCCAGCTCAATCGGGTGGTCATGTGGAACCACGGGGACCCGGCGGAGATCCAGGCCCGGGGCGGGGAGATTACAGACTTTCCCTCCTGGGAGCGGGTCTTAAAAGAGCTTTCCGCCCAGGCGGAGGCCCGGGATGACTGGGCGGCAGCCGCCGGGTATCTTCGGATGGCGGAGTTCTTCATGGTGCCGGATACCCCGGAGTGTCATGCCGTCTATGACCGGGCCAGGGAGATCTTCTATACACACTTTACCTACCTGTTTGCGGAGCAGGGCGGCCCCATCCACCGGGAGGAGGTGCCCTATGCGGACGGCGTTTTGCCCTGCTGGCGGGTCATGCCCGACGGCGCCTCCAAGGGCACGATTCTGTTCCACGGCGGAAATGACTCTCTGCTGGAGGAGTTTACCGACGCGCTTTTGTACCTGGCACAAGGCGGCTATACAGTGCTGGCCTTTGAGGGACCCGGCCAGGGGGCGGCCCTGCGGAAATCCGGCCTGACCTTCACACCGGAGTGGGAAAAGCCGGTGGGTGCGGTGCTGGATCACTATGGGGCGGACAATGTGACCATCATCGGCGTCTCCCTCGGCGGGGAGCTGTGCATGCGGGCTGCGGCCATGGAGCCGCGCATCCGGCGGGTGGTGTCCTGGAGCGTGCTGCCCAGCATCTATGGCGCGCTGATGGCAGATAAGCCGGCGGAGATCCGGGCGAAGCTGGGGCACTGGCTGGACGAGAACAACCGGGACGCCATCCTGGACCTCTACGCCGGCCTGGCGGAGCGGGAGCCGCTGTTCCGCTGGTCCATCCAGCACTCCAACTACGCCTACGGCACCTCCGATGTGTACGAGTATCTGCAAAAAGCCCGGGCCTTCACCATTGAGCCGGTAGCGGAGCGGATCACCCAGGATGTGCTGCTTCTCAGCGCTCGGGAGGATCTGCTGGTGGACTTCGCCCTCTACAAGCAGGAAATCGACCTGCTGAAAAACACCCGCTCTCTGGAGTTCGCGGCGCCCGGCCGGGCGCTGAACGGCCAGGCCCACTGCAACATGGGCAACACTAAATATATGCTGGACTTGATTCTGAACTGGAACGACCGGATGCTGGAACGATAACAGCGGCAGGCCCCTATAAAATCGAAACCGACTTGCAAGAGGAAGGGCACAGCTCATTCGAGCCGTGCCCTTCTGTGATGCTCCAGTGGCGGACAGCCGAACTGCTTGATAAGGACTGCCGCCAATTTGCTCAGGTTTTTATAGCCTACCTTCTCCGCGGTTTCCGCCATCCGTAAGTCCGTGTTCCACTCGGCGCACAGGATATTCCGGGTTTCCTAGGCAGTGGCCACCTGGGAGCGGTTGAAGTGAAGTAAAGAGCAGGAGCTTCCCAACCATAAACGGGAAGCTCCTTCTGTTTCTGTCAGGCGTAGGCAAACTCGATTGCGGAAGGCAGTTTGGTGCAATAGAGCCGGTAGAAATCCACATGAGAAAGATGTTCCAGCCATTCAGCGGACGGGCAGAGGGCGTGCGCCTTCTCCTGCCTGCTGTGCAGTTCCGTGCAGGCGGGGTAGACGATCAGATCCCCGTTTGCCGCATAGAAATCGCAAAGCTCACGGGAGAGAATGCGCTCTGCCACCCGGCGGGCCGCCCACTCCGGCGCAGAAGCGCGGGCACAGAGATAAGAGGGGATCAGGACCGGCCCCTCCTGGGGGACGCGGAGAAAGGTCTCCCGGCCGTCCGCTCGGAGGGCATAGAGGGAGGGAACCAGGGCGGTGCTGGTCTGCCCCTGACGCACCGCCTGAAAGGCCCCGATTGGCATATCGGCCACCAGACTCTCCCCCAGGAGCTTGGCGGCGGCCACCTGGCCCCACCGCTCCCACACGGACTTTACCACCGTTTTTGCCGCGGAATTGTTGATGCCCCCGAAAGCTAGCCCGCGCCAATCCGGCAGAGAGGTCTTGGCACAGGCCTCCGGCTCCCGGGTATAGTACACCAGCGGGATGGAGACAAAGGGCAGAAGACAGGGGCTCCGCTGTACCGCGTTCAGCATGGGACTCTGCCGTAGCGGGATCCAGTCGGCCGCCGGATAGAGATCCGACTTAAATTTGGAGAAAATCCGCAGATCCTCAAACACCTCCAGATCGGCGGAAACGATGAGGTCCGGAAGTATGGCATCCGGCCGGGCCAGGTACTCGGACATATGCTCCGGATAGCCCAGACCGAAATAGCGCACCTCCAGCCGGATGCCGTCCCCCCATAGCCGTTGGGCCAGGTCCTCCAGGAAAGCCTTCTCCTGGCGGTGCAGGACGCAGATGTGGTTCCAATAGAGCAAAATAGACGTCATGCCAGACAGGCTCCTTTCCGCAGTTGAGTCTGATAGCGCCGCTGCTCCCTATAAGCCCTGCCCAGCGCTTCATAGAGGGAAGCCTCTCCGGCGGTGCGCTCCACCACGGCGGTCACCGCGCCGCCGACCAGGACGATGCGCCGCCGGGCCATCAGGGCTGTGTGGGGATCGTGGGTGACAACCAGCACCAGCTTGTCGCTCTTCTGAAGCAGGCCCAGCGCCCGCTCCTTGTCGATGCCCGCGTTTTCAATCTCGTCAATGAGGACGATAGGGCTGTCACAGATCAGGGCGATATCCGCAATCATCAGCGCACGGGACTGGCCGCCGCTGAGCTGGTTCAGCCCCTGCCGGAGAGCCACCGGTTCTGGGGTGATTTCATTGGCAAGGGCCAGAACTTCTGCCGGGGCTGCCCTCCGGTCACGGCAGCGGGCGTGGAGTTGAAGAAACTCCTCCACACTGACATCCAGCACAAAGCGCATATTCTGGCCCAAATGGGCCACCAGATGGGCGGATGTGCTCTGCCGCTCTGCCAGTGGGACCGGCACTCCGTCCAGCAGGACCCGGCGGCCTGTGATGGAGTCTCCGCAGGCCAGTTGCTCGATGTCCTTGATGAACCGGGACTTTCCGGAGCCGGTGTTGCCAACAATGGTGTATAGCCCCCCGCGTTCCAGGGATATGGAGTCAAAGGGCTCCGGTCGGCCGTCTTTCCCGCAGCCGGCCAGGATGGTCACACTCCGCATACCGGCGCCTCCTCAAAGGAAATTTTGCCCACCACGCCCTGCTGGAACGCGCTGCCCACCCGCCGCTCGCCTACGCAGTAGGAGCATACGCCGCTGGGCATGGTGTGTCGGAGGGCATCCCCCTCAAAACCGGTGCATACCGGCCGGGCCAGCAGCCACTGCGCCAGCAGATCTGTGCCGTAACCGGCCAGCCCGTCCACCGGGAACAGGGCCGCGGATGGGTTGAGGGCGCGGATCTGCCAGGAGATGATCTCCAGCTCCGCCTGGGACACCATGTCGATTTTAGTCAGAACCACGAAATCCGCCTGAGTGAGCATGGGGCCAAGCTGCCCCGGCGCTCTGCAGCTGGCGGTGCAGTCCAGCACACAGCCGGCGGCCATGTGCTCCGTAGCCGGGGAGCAGCGGTGGCACAGTCCGGCCGTCTCAATGACCAGGGCGTCCCGCCCCAGGCGGTCCGCCCACCCCCACAGCTCCGGCAGATTGGAGACCAGGAAATGGTCAGGGCAGATATCCCCGCTCAAACCGGTGACACAGGGAAGCCCCAGGCTTTGAAAGACATCCGCGTCCCCGGTTTTCAGACAGTCGATCTTGCACACGCAGGGCGCCATGCCGCCGTGGGCCAGCAGCGGGAGCAGGCTTTTCAGAACAGAAGTCTTTCCCACGGCGGAAGCGCCGGAGAAAAGGAGCACTTGACGCGGCATTGTGAGCCTCCGATCTCAAAGCGAATTTTTGTTAGCGATAGCTTACCACAGAGAACGAGAGCTTGTCAGTATCAGGTGAGACTGGCCGGCAACCTTTTTTTCTTGACTTGCGGTGTGGGTTCAGGGTAGAATATAGCGGTAGGTTAGTTATTGCTAACCAAAGGAGGGGTGTGATTTGGAGCAAGCTGTCTTACAGGAAAAGCGGACGTCGTCCCCCTTTTTGGCGGGCGCATCCCTGCCGCCGGAACAGGTAACCGCAAAGAGGTTCCGCGCGGGCCAGATCATCAGTGACAGGCCGGGCGGCGTCTCATCCGTGGGGATGATCGTGTCCGGACGGGTGGAGGTCTATTCCGTGGCACTGGATGGCAAGGATGTGCAGCTCAATGCCCTGACTGCGGGGGAGTGTTTCGGCGTCTGTAATCTGCTGGCAGATACGGAGCTGGAGACGGTATTGCGGTGCGGGGAGGAGACTGAGGTTCTGTATATCCCCAAGGCGGTCCTTCTCGCCTGCATGGAACGGGACGCCGGGCTTGCCATGCGCTACGCGGCCCTGTGCAACCGGAAGCTCCAATTCCTGCTCCGGCGCATCGAGCTGCTTACGATGCAGTCCTGCCGCGGCCGCCTCATTGCCCATCTCCTGGAGCGGCAGGATGAGAAGGGCGTGGTAGGGCTCGCCGGATCTCGGGAGGATCTGGCCCGCCGTCTAGGGATGAGCCGTGCCGCCCTTTTCCGAGAGTTGTCTGTCCTTCAATCTATGGGAGCGGTTTCAGTGGATGGGAATTCCATCACGGTTGAAGATCGTCCTTTGCTGGAAGAACTGCTCTATCATCCCTCAAACGCAAAATAAGAAACAAATTGAAAGGAAAAACGGTATGAAAAAATTGCTCTCTCTGCTCTGCGTCCTGTCCCTGTCCGCCGCGCTGCTGGCGGGCTGCTCCACCGCCGGGGATGCCGGCACCTCGGAAACGCCTGGTTCGAGCAGTACGCCCTCCGAGGTGACGGAGCCAGGGTCCTCTCAGGAAACGGTGGATTCGCTTGATGTCAATGTTATGGCCCTGAAAGGCCCCACCGCAATGGGCATGGTGGAGTTCATGAATGAAGCGGACAGTGGAACGATCACAGACAACAACTATCACTTTAATATCACCGCCGCCACCGATGAGGTGTCCGCCGCCCTGGCGCAGGGGACCACGGATATCGCCGCCGTCCCTGCCAACCTTGCCTCTGTCCTCTACAACAACACCGAGGGCGGCGTGCAGGTGCTGGCCATCAATACGCTGGGCGTGCTCTACATCGTGGAGAGCGGGGACACGGTACACTCCGTGGAGGATCTCCGGGGCAAGACCATTTACGCCAGCGGCAAGGGAAACACGCCGGAGGCCGCCCTCAATTATGTGCTGACCCAGAACGGCATCGACCCCTCCACTGATGTGACCATTGAGTGGAAGAGCGAACAGGCGGAGTGCCTCTCCGCCCTGATGGCGGAGGAGAACGCCATCGCCATGCTGCCCCAGCCCTTTGTCACCACCGCCCAGGCCCAGAGCGAGAACCTGCGGGTGGCTCTGGATCTGACGGAGGAGTGGGACGCCCTTCAGGCTGACAGCGAGACGCCCTCCACCCTGGTCACCGGCGTGGTGGTGGCCCGGACCGCCTTTGCAGAGGAGCATCCGGAGGTGGTATCCGCCTTCCTGGACCGCTATCAGGAGTCGGTGGACTATGTCAACTCCAACGTGGAGGAGGCCGCCCAGCTGGTGGGCCAGTATAAGATCGTCACCGCCGAGGTGGCTCAGAAGGCCCTGCCGGAGTGCAACATCGTCTTCATTGAGGGGGACGAGATGAAGGAGAAGCTGTCCGGCTACCTGTCGGTCCTGTTTGAGCAGAATCCTCAGTCCGTGGGCGGCGCCCTGCCTGACGACGCCTTCTACTTCAGCCGCTGACTTCCATGAAAGGCCGCCGAACCATACGGGCCTGGGCTGTACTCTTCTGGCTGCTCCTGTGGCAGGCGGGTGCCATGGCCATTGATCAGCGCATCATCCTGGTCTCCCCGCTCACTGTGCTTGCGCGGCTGACGGAACTGGTTCCCACGCTGGATTTTTGGGGCGCCATCGGGTATTCCCTGGTGCGCATCACAGCGGGTTTCCTGCTGGGAGTAGCAGCCGGGACCCTGCTGGCGGCTCTGTCCGCCCGGTTCCGCCGGGTGGAGGAGCTGCTGGCGCCAGCCCTCCTGGCCATCAAGTCCATTCCGGTGGCCTCCTTTATCATTCTGGCGCTGATCCTGTTTTCCTCCAAGAATCTGGCGGTGCTGATCTCCTTCCTGATCGTCCTGCCGGTCCTCTATACCAATCTGTTGAGCGGCATCCGGGCCGCCGATCCGCAGCTGCTGGAGATGGCCCGGGTGTTCCGCGTCCCCGCACTCCGCGGCATCCGCTACGTGTATCTGCCCCAGGTGCTCCCATACTTCCGGTCGGCCTGCGGCTCCGCCCTGGGATTGTGCTGGAAGTCCGGCATCGCCGCCGAGGTCATTGGTATGCCAGACGGCTCCATCGGCGAACAGCTCCAGCAGGCCAAAATCTATCTGAACACGCCGGACCTGTTTGCCTGGACGCTGGTGATCGTGCTGGTGAGCCTGATATTTGAAAAGGTATTCCTGGCTCTGTTGAAGCGGGGAGAACGCGCCCTGGAGAGGATGTGAGCCATGCAGGATATTGTGATCCGGGGCCTGTGCAAGGCCTTTGACGGGAAACAGGTCCTCCGGGACTTTTCCGCCGCTCTGCCGGCGGGACAGGTCACCGGACTCATGGCCCCCTCCGGTGCGGGCAAGACCACCCTGCTGCGGATCCTCATGGGACTGGAGACGCCGGACCGGGGGACCATCACGGGCTTGGAGGGCCTGCGCCTGAGCGCGGTGTTCCAGGAGGACCGGCTGTGCGAGAACCTGAATCCGGTCTCCAATCTCCGCCTGGTGACCCCGGCTTTGAGCCGGACGGCGGCTGCAGAGGCTCTGGCGGCCGTGGGACTGACGGACTGTCAGCGCCAGCCCGCCGGAGCTGTCCGGCGGGATGCGCCGCCGGTGGCCATTCTCCGGCCCTGTTGGCAGAGTACGACCTGCTGTTCCTGGACGAACCCTTTAGGGCCTGGATCAGGAGACCAAGGAGATCGTTATGGCGGATACCCGCCGCCGGTGCGCCGGAAGGACGGTGCTGTTCGTCACCCACGACTCGGCGGAGCTGGAGGCCTTGGGCGCTGTGCAGCGGCTGGAGCTGTCCTGAACCCCCGACGTGCCGGCAAGGGTACAACAAAAGCAGAAAAGCAAAAAGTGGATGCCGGAAGGGCATCCACTTTTTTCATGACGCGGCTCAAAGAACCGTTACCTCCGCGTTCTTCTCACCGAATTTTTCACGCAGCATCTGGCAGATCCGGGGCCGCTCCGCCCCCTGTTTTTCCTGCTGCTTGATCAGCTTATAGGCTTGGAACAGAGTGGAGGGACCGATCTCCGAACTGAAATAACCGATCCCCTGGTTCCAGGCCAGCAGCTCAAACACATCGTCCAGGGCCGCTGACTCCACCCCGCAGGCATAGGCTTTGATCAGCTCTCTTGGCCTGCCGCATCCGTCCGGCGCCCACGGCGTTGGCCAGGAGAGGAGCAGCCGCATTTCAAGGCAGCTGTCCGCTTTTCGCTCTGCCAGGTCAGCGACCAGAAGTCCGCCGCGATCCGGCCCAGCTCCTCGTCGATCATGGGATAGTTGAGCAGGCCAGGGGCTTGAAGGGCGTATCCTCCCCGCCGTCCTTTTTCTCCACACGGCAGAACGAAACATGAAATTCAGCCGGCCCGGCCTGCTCGGTATGGTGTTCAAACCCAAGGGCCTCCATGGCGGCATAGAGCGGGTGGGGCTCAAAGGTCTGGATGACGGTGAAGCCCTCGCCTACTTCCAGTCCCATTGCTTTCTGCTTCAGGCCCGGGAAAAAGTTCCCCTGCAGATGGCGTACATCGACGACCTGGAAGTTGGGCGCCTGATCTTTCCAATTTTCGTAACTCATGCGCTGTCTGCCCCCTTGATTCGGTATTCATAGATAATGGTCCGGTTTTCGGAGCCATCCCGGAACGGCGTTTCGGCCACCCTCGCAAAGCCGCGCTTCTCATAAAATTCCCATGACGCCAGCGTATTGGTCAGCAGACGCACGGTGTCCGCACCGTCAGCCCTGGCTCTGGACAGAAACTGTGTGACCAAGGCCGTCCCAAGCCCTTTCCGATAGGCTGCTTTGGACGCAAGCGCCACAAGCTCCAGGTCGCAGGCTCCGAAGGTCTTGCTGTCCCGCTCCTGTAATTGGGAGGAGAAATGATCCCATTGTTTCTGAAAACGCTCCGACATTTTATAACGCTTCAAATAGTATTTGAGAAACATCCTGCACCACAAGCCATAGTGCCTTTTGCACCCATATCGGTTTACCAAAGTTCGGTCGAAGGCTTTGTCGTATTTCCCGCAAACGAACCCCACGACCTGCCCATCCTCCGCCTCCGCAACAAAGGTGAAGTTGCATTTTTCAATCAAGACCTGGGCATAATCCCGCAACAGGAGCTTGTCGCAATGATCTATAGGGGCCGTAAAAAAGCCTTCATACAGGCACTCACCGCAGGCCGCGGCGTCTCTTTCTGCGTATGGACGGATCGTAAACACCATGATCGTGCTCCCCGTATGTGAGTCTTACTTCAGTTATTCCGAAACGGTTGCCACTCGAATGTCCACTTCCCGCCCTCTTTCAAGACGAGTTGGGGAGACTGTTCTGTCAGCAAGGTGCGGTCAAATTCAGATTGAACATCCGCTGGAAGTTTGGAAAACCCCTCCGGGTCAAAGTGACGGAACAGGTCTCCCCAGGTGGAGTCTGCTGCCGGCGTGAATCCTTCCGTTGCCGCAGGTCCCTCCAACGGGGACGGTGACTCGCTTTCTGCATCCCCGTGATTCATCATCCCGCAGCCGGTTAGCAGGCAAAAGATAGCAAGCGCAGCCAGAACCGTTTTCCACCGTTTCAAAACAATCCCCCCTATTCAGCGGTTCCCAGTCCTGTTCCTGGATATCTCCCGTGCAGGCGTCCTTCACTCCTGCTCTGCGCGGTGATCCGTTCCGCCGGTGTCCACCGGCAGGCGGCGCAACAAAGGGGCAGCACACGGCCGCCCAGCAGTGCGTGCTCCACCACCCAGAAATCGTGCATGGACAGATAGGAGACAAACTCTCCAGCGTTCCAGCGGTGGTAAACATGGAAACCGGTTCGCTCCATACACCAGGTGCGAAGCCTTGCCAGCCGCCCTCCGCCGTGGACAAAGGTAGGGGCAAACAACCATCCGCCCGGCTTCAGAACCCGCTGGATCTCCCGGAGCACGCGATCCGGCTCCGGCAGGATGTGCAGGGCATTGGCGATGACCACCGCGTCGAAGGACTCCGGCGCGTAGGGCAGATGGGCGGCATCCTGGACAGAGAAGTGGAGGCGTGAGGAGCCGATCCGCTTTTTCGCCTCCTGGATCATAGCGGGAGCGGCGTCCGTGGCCTCCCAGAGCCGGACATAGGGCGAGAGCGGAAAGGACAGCTGCCCCGTGCCGCAGGCCAGCTCCAGCACGTTCATATCCCGGGAGAGATGGGGCCGGATCCGCTCACACACCGCCGCGTACAGCGGTGCGGAGCGGTCCATGGACCTGGTATAATGCCGGGCAGTCTTCTGCCAAAAAGCCAATTCAGATTCCTTCATGGTGCGATGCCTCTTTTGTGGTTAGTATCTGCTAACCATAAGATACTACAACCCGCAAAAGATTGCAAGTCCCCGCGAGGAGCAAATGTGTTGAGAGAAACGAGTAGATGACCATGAAGGATGCCGGCGCCTCTCTGTTTTCTCAGGCGAGGGCCGCGCCCAGGGCCCGGCAGGCCGACAGGGCCTCCTCATCCGGAGCCTCGTTGCAGATCACGCTGTCACAGACGAGGTTTGCCCCGTCGTCGTTGCACCGGGCCTCCCAGCTGCGCATCCATTCGCCGTCGCCCCATCCGTAGGAACCGAACAGGGCGATGCTCTTCCCGCTCAGCCGGCCCTCACAGGCGGTAAACATGGGCTCAAACTCACTCTCCTCCAGCTGCTCCGACCCCATGGAGGGGCAGCCAAAGGCAATGGCGTCATACTCGCTGACCTGCTCGGGGGAAAACTCGGAGGCGGTGAGCAGGGACACCTCGGCCCCCTTTTCCTTGGCACCTTCCACGACCGCCGCGGCCATGGCCTCGGTGTTGCCGGTGCCGCTCCAATAAACAACTGCGATTTTGCTCATAAGAATCAACAACCTTTCTGATTTACTTGGATTTGGAAAACATCAGCCAGCTACCGTGAGCTGCTCGATGGACTTCCCCTGTTCCCACTGCTGGGAATAGATTTTGCTGCATTTTTTGTACCTTCGAAAGATACACTTGGCCGCTTGTTCATCACTGTAGACCTTCCAGCAGCCAACGCACTTGTGATTGCACGCTTTATTGAGAATGAAACCCAGGACATCCTCCGGCGGATAGCTGAGAAACAGGCCGATCTCATGGGGGAATTCTCCGTCCGACCGCAGACGTTGGATCAGGTGGATCACACACCGGTTGGAATCTTCCGGCGTATAACCATATTGCAGGAGCAGTCCCCTGGAACAGTGATCTGCCAGATCACACTCCAGCGCATTGGGCCGGTAGACATAGATAAGGGCACGGCCTTTCTGAACTCTCAGCGGCAGGGCGCGGATCCCCTTGGGGACCAGCTTCCTGTTCAAGCGGCATAATTCTTTTGTCAGTGCGGCTTTGCAGGGGCAGGCGCAGGAAAACAGGTTTCCGGTTTTGATCCCTGCCAAAGTCGGGGCGCAGTGGCGAATGACCAGGTCTTCTGACATAAGCTTTATCCCCCGAAAAGAAATGGACTTTCTGTTTGACGCTGTGCGATATTCACGTCAAAGCAGTTTTTTATGACTGTTATGAGACTGTGGCTTCTCATGGTGTAAGAACCAATATGCGAGCTTTTTAATCATCTGACAGATCGCGCAGATGACAGCACAGAACAGCAAAGCGGCCAAGCCATACCCCAAAGACTGTACTGCCTCGTTCATCGTACCGCCTCTTTTCTAATCTTCTCCGCGCAATATTGATGATGGGTACCGCTGGCTCCGTTAAGTCAGCAATTCCAACAGTTGCCGGATGCTCTTCTTGCCAAAGGAGACCTGCTCCCCGCTGTTGACCACCAGGCAGGGGACGCTCATGACCTGGTACTTTTCCCGCAGGTCGGGAAAGTGGTTCAGGTCGTAGACCTGGGCGGTGATGTTCGGATTTTCCGCGGCAACACGCTGGGCGGCGGTCACCAGTTCTGGGCACATGGTGCAGGAGAGGGACACCAACACCTGAAGATCCATTGTTTTTTGAATGGCATGGATGGCGTTCCGGCTCTCTTCGTCCAAAGCCTGTCCCGGCCCGGCGGCGTTGTAGAGGCCCAGAACGAAGGAGGTGAACTCATGGCCGCCGGGGACGCCGTGGAAGGCAAGGCCCGTCCAGTCGCCGTCCGCCCGGCAGACCCGGACGCAGGGCAGATGGTCCGCACTGGCGGGGTCACCCACTTCAACAGATAATTTCCCGCTCTGGGCCGCCAGCTCATCCATGTATTGCCGCAGTTCGGCAGACAGGGGCGTTTCATCCAGAAACAGACGCAGGATCAATGGCGATGCCATCCGGGCGAACACCGTGTGGAGCTGAGAGAGCATATCCCCGTTAAACAGAGTGCTGCCTGCCTCAGCGGGTGCCGCCGCTTCCTCTGCCCGGCTCACTGGTTGCTGGGGGCGGAGGCCAGTCCTGGCCTGCATGGCGGCGCACAGCCGCTCCAGCTCGGTGGCGGCCAAAGCGCCGTCACCCACGGCGGTGACCACCTGCCGCAGGGGCTTGACACATACGTCCCCGGCGGCATACAGGCCGTCCGCCGTGGTCTTCTGGCTGCGGTCGGTGAGGACATAGCCCTGCTCGTCCAACTCCGCCAGCCCCTGTACCAGTTCCGTGGCTGGCTCATATCCGGCAAAGACGAAGACGCCGAAAGCCTCTCCGTCCGCCGCGTGGTGCTTGGTCACCTGGCCGGTTCTTGTGTTGCGATAGCGGATGAACCGCAGGGCGGTGTCACCGGACACCTCTTCCACCACTGTGTTGGTGAGGACGGTGATCTTCTCGTGGTTCCGGGCGGCGTCCGCCGTGGCTTGGGCGCAGGTGAATCCGTCGCCCCGGATCAGGATGGTCACGTGGCGGGCGTACTTGGTAAGGAACACGCTCTCCTCGGCGGCCGCGAAGCCGCCGCCCACCACAAAGACGTCCTTGTCGGTGAAGAATTCGCCGTCGCAGGTGGCACAGTAGGCCACGCCCCGGCCCCGGAACTGCTCCTCCCCCTGGAAGCCCACCATGCGGGGATGGGCGCCAGTGGCCAGCAGGACGCCGAAGCATTTCAAATCGCACCGGCTGGTCCGCACGGTTTTCACATCGCCGGTGAGATCCAGCCCGGTGACCTCCGCCAGGAGAAATTCCGCGCCGAAGGACTCGGCCTGTTTCCGCATGCTCTCCGTGAGGGCGGCGCCGCTGGTTCGCTCCACCCCGGGGAAATTGACCACTTCTGCGGTAATGGTGATCTGCCCGCCGAAGTGGTTCTTTTCCACGACCACGACCCGGTAGCGGGCCCGGGCCAGATAGAGGGCGGCGGTGAGTCCCGCCGGCCCTCCTCCGATGACCACGACATCGTAGAGATTTTCCATCCGCTCCATGGCTTACAACTGCCCCACCAGATCCAGGCTGGGCTTCAGGGTCTCGGCGCCAGGCTGCCACTTCGCCGGGCACACCTCGTCTCCATGCTCCGCCACGAACTGGCAGGCCTGCACCTTCCGCAGAAGTTCATCGGCATTCCGGCCCACATTGCCGGCGTTGACCTCATAAGCCACGATTTTCCCTTCGGGGTTCACGATGAAGCTGCCCCGCTCGGCCACGCCGTCCGCCTCGATATAGACCTCAAAATCTTTGGCCAGACAATGGGTGGGGTCGGCCAGCATGGGATACTGGATATTCTGGATGCGCTCGGAAGCGTCATGCCACGCCTTATGGACGAAATGGGTATCGCAGGAAACAGAGTAGATTTCGCAGCCGATGGCCTGGAATTTCTCATAGAGATTGGCCAGATCCTCCAATTCTGTGGGGCACACAAAGGTAAAATCGGCAGGATAGAAGAAGAACACGCTCCACTTGCCCAGGATGTCCGCCTTGGAGACAGCTCGGAAAGCGTTGTTCTGGTAGCACTGTACGGTGAAATCGGCAATTTCTTTCTGAATCAGGGACATGGGTGATTCAACCTCCATTCATATTTCTTGCAGTTAGCCGTCGCTAACCGTAAAAGAATTATATAGGGTTTTCTATCTCCTTGTCAAGAGGGAGTGCGCACGGCTCTGAATATGTATCGCTCGACTCAATAAAACCGCTTCTATAATAAGTCGGCGGGCTTGATTTTTGCGTTAAGCAGGTGTATACTGCTCTTGGGTTAGTTATTACTAACCTATTTTGAGGGATGAGGGTGCCTATGGAACTTTTTCGATCTTTCCTTCGCAACACACGAAAACCGGAAGGTTTTCTGGGCAAGTGCATGGTAGCCAGCATGAATTATGCCCATGCCGCCCTGGCGGACTGGGGACTGGGCTGTTTGCCGAAAACAGGTCCCGTCAGGATTGCGGAACTGGGCTGCGGCGGCGGCCGAAACATCCGGGCCCTTCTGCGAAAATACCCTGCCGCAACTGTCACCGCCCTGGACTATTCGGAAATATCCGTGGAAAAGGCCAGAAATATCAATCAGGAAGAACTGCAGGCCGGCCGCTGCCGTGTCATACAGGGAGATGTTTCTCGCCTCCCTTTCGAGGATAGGGCATTTGATCTGGCGACTGCCTTTGAAACGGTATATTTCTGGCCCGGCCCCACGGAGAGTTTCCGGGAGGTGTACCGCATCTTGCGGCCGGGCGGCATCTTTCTGATCGTCAATGAAGTGGACGGAGAAAATCCCCGAGACAGCAGGTGGCTTTCTGTCATTGATGGGATGAAGATATTCAACCGGAGCCAGTTTGTCACCTTTCTCACCGAGGCTGGTTTTTCTAAGGTCATCGTGAAGCGGGATGCGAAAAGACACTGGCTCTGTGTGCTGGCGATCCGGGAGGATGCGGGGTGTTCAGGCAATAAATAACAAGAGAGGTCCCTTATGAAAAATGCGGGAGGATTTCTATGAACTGGACGCGCAGCATCTTGGACGGGCTCGCTATGGCGGCCTATTTTAACCTGTTCGCCGCAGCGGCTGCACTGTATAAGCCCCGGCTGATGTTTCCCTGCTATCCGTCCGCCATCATCAAGGCGGCCAAGGAGCCGCCTACAAAGCGAGAAGCTGCCGGATATTGGCGGTGGATCATCTTGTGGGAATGGCTCCCGCTGTTGCTTTACGGCGCCCTCAGCGCGGTGGCGGGCGGGACACATGGTTTTTGGCGCCTGGCGTTGACGGGCTACATCCAGTGGATGATGGTCAACCTAGGCGATCTGTTTTTCCTTGATGTGTGGCTGATCCAGAAAAAGACGAAAAACCGTTTTGTGATCTCTGGCACAGAGGGACATCCCGGCTATGAGTTCAAGGCATGGATGAAGGATTATGCGTTACCGGAGCATCTGCTCCAGTGGCCGCTTTTGCTGTGCCCGCTGCTGGCGGCGGCTCAGGCGGGATTGGGACTGTTATTGCAGAAATTATGATACGAGGAGATGGTCGGATGAAACATGAAAAATCCCGACATGAGGAGATCCACCTTGGTACTCACGGCGAGGACTATGGAAGTTGGATGTCCAACCCGGTCTTTTACATGATCGGCGGTCTGCTGGCCCTATCTGTTGTGCTGGCGGTGCTGTCCTTCACAGTGTTCCGGCTGCCATGGCTAGGAGCGGTTTTTTCGGTGGCCGCCGCAGCATTTCTGGCCCTGCTCTGTTGGTGCGGCTGGATACGCAAACAATACGCTTTCGGCGGCGGTGGGATGATGGAGCGGACCCACCAGTGCCTGCTCGCCCACCTGGGCTTCGATGGCAAGGGGACGCTGCTGGATGTGGGCTGCGGCTCCGGCGCCCTGTCCATCCGGGCGGCCCTCACCTGGCCGGAAGCGCAAGTCACCGGTATCGACTATTGGGGCGTGGCATACGGCTACGGCCAGCCCATGTGCGAGAAGAACGCCGCCAGTGAGGGTGTAGCGACCCGGTGCCGGTTTCAGCACGGGGACGCCCATCAGCTGGACTTCCCCGATGATACCTTTGACGCGGTCGTAAGCAACTATGTCTATCACAATATTACCGGCGCGGATAAGCAAGCACTGCTGCGGGAGACCCTGCGGGTATTAAAGCCCGGTGGGGTATTTGCCCTGAATGACGATATGAAGCCCCGGATGTACGGGGACATGGAGGCCTTTGCCCAGGATCTGTGGGAGGCCGGATTTCAGGAGGTGCGGCTGGTGGATACCGCCACGGAGGTGTTCGGTTCCCAGCGGCGGGCGGCCATGATGATGCTGGGAGAGTCTCGGATGCTGGTTGGGCGAAAGTGATGGATATGGCAACGCATTCCCTGACGCATCTTCCAGCAGGATGCCGGCAGTGATGCGAAAGTCGTTGAGGCTGCTGCATATGCTGGAAACAGCAAACTGAATTTTAAAAACAGTGGAGGGATAGACGATGTGGAAGTACACGGTCCATGTGGAAGGCATGATGTGCGGCATGTGCGAGAGCCATGTGAACGACGCGGTACGGAAAGCCTTTCCGGTGAAAAAGGTCACCTCGTCCCGGAGTAGGAACGAGACCACAGTGATCGCAGAGACGGAACTGGACGAGGAGGCCTTGCGCTCGGCCATCTCCGCCACCGGCTATGAGGTGGGGGAGATCCGGAAGGAGCCCTGGGAAAAGAAGGGGCTGTTCAGCTGGTAAAGAGCCGGGATGCAGACAGATGGAAAGGGGGCAGAATATTGCTGGCGGAATTTCTGGCGGACCGTGGTGATTGGACCCATGTGATGCCCGGCGCCCGAGCCTGTCTGTTCTCTCTGGAGGAGGGGCCGCACCCATTACCCCTCCAGCTGGACCCCTTGCACTTTGAGACCCTGTTCTGCCTGGGGGGATCAGTGACCTTGACCCGGCGAGACGGAACCTTCCTGACCGCTGACGCCAGGAAGGTGTTGATTCTCACTGACCTCTCTGGGCTGACCAATGCCCGGGTGGACTCATCTCTGGCTGGCGTCCTGGTGGCGGTAGATGCCCGGGGTGCCCGAGAGAGCCTGGAAACTATCTGCAATCTGCTGGGCGGTCTGACCTTGGACACAAGCCGGGTGCGGCGATGGATGGCCAGCCGGGGTGGCTGCGCCGTGGAGGGTCCCACCAACTGGAGCCGGGCGGCTTTTGCCAACTTGGACCGTCTTCCCCAAAGCGAGCAGGCGCGCTGGTGCGTGTGGAAGTCGGTGGAACTGCTCTATCTGCTCTCCACCCAGGATGAACAGGAGACGTATACTATCCCGGGTTCGATGCCAAATCGGAATATTGTTCGGTCTCTGGCGGAGACCCGTCGGTACATGGAAGCGCATCTGGATGAGTCTCTCACCATCCCTGCCCTAAGCCGCCGGGCCTGTCTCTCCGCCACGACGTTTAAGGAGGCGTTCCGCCAACTGTATGGTCTGCCCGTTCACACTTGGCTGCGGCAGAGGCGGATGGAGCGGGCGGCAGAACTGCTGAACACGTCCGGATTAAATCTGGAAGGAGTGGCAAAAGCGGTGGGTTACAGCAGCGTCAGTCAATTTGCCGCCGCTTTCCGCCAACAATATGGAGTGACTCCGGGCCAATACCGGAAAAATGTCTGAATAGGCAGCTACTCGGCTGATTTGGCAATGCAGTTACACAGGGTGTCTGCTATAATACTTCAATACGCAAAGAGATATGTTTGTTTTCCAACAGGAGGAGATCTTGATGAAACAGCATCGCTTCTGGGCCTGGGGTGCCGTGATCTGTATGGTTATGGTGATGATCACAGGCTACAAACGCAAATAAGTACATAGCAGAAAGGAAGAAACCCCCATGATGAAACACTATGTCAGACTGGCCTGCTTCGTGGGCGGCGCCCTGTTTGGCTCCGCCGGCGTGAAGCTGCTCACCAGCAAGGACGCCAAGAAGGCCTATACCCACATCACCGCTGCCGGCCTGCGGATGAAGGATTGTGTAATGGAGACGGTTACCTCCGCCCAAGAGAACGCCGCCGACATTCTTGCCGCCGCCAAGGACATCAACGAGGCCCGGGCCGCCAAGGAAGCCGAGGCTCAGGTAGAGGGCCAGGAGGCCTAAAAAACTGCGGAAGGGAGCCGGTAAGCGGCTCCCTTTTTCCATGAGGAGAGATTTTTGATGAAAGCGACCATCGTACACGAGAGCCGAGGCCGGATGCGCCTGCGGCTGAGGCAGAAAAATATGTCCCTCCGCCAAGCAGACCTGCTGGAGACCTGGCTGAAGGCCCAGTCCTGGACCAAAGAGGCGGTCGTCCATGAGCGTACCTGCTGCGTCATTGTGGCTTATGCGGGTGAGCGGGAAACCGTCCTCTCCGCTATCGGCGGCTTCACCTGGACCAAGGCAGAGGAGTCAGTTACCCTTCCCAGTCACAGTATCCGGGAACTGAACCGGGAATTTCAGGAGAAACTGGTGGGCAAGGTGCTGATGAAGGGGGCCGCCGCCCTGTTCCTGCCCGCTCCGCTGCGGGTTGCCCGGGTAATCTGGCATATGGCGCCCTTTCTCCATAAGGGTTTCCGTTGCCTGAGCCGAGGGAAAATCAAGGTAGAGCTGCTGGATGCCCTGTCCATCGGGATCTCTGTGGGCCGCCGGGACTTCGGCACTGCCGGTATGGTGATGTTCCTGCTGGAGATCGGCGAGCTGTTGGAGGACTGGACGAGGAAGAAGTCTGTGGCCGACCTGGCGGAGAGCCTGTCCCTCCATGTGGATCGGGTGTGGTTGAAAACAGAGGCCGGCGAGGTACTCACCCCCATCGGCCAGATCCAGCCCGGTGACCGGGTGGTGATCCGGGCCGGGGGTGTCATTCCCCTGGACGGCGTGGTAGCGGAAGGAGAGATCACCGTCAATCAGGCCTCCCTCACTGGCGAGTCCGTCCCTGTGGCCAAACGGCCCGGCGGTGCGGTCTACGCCGGCACCGTGGTGGAGGAGGGCGAGTGCGTCCTGGAGGTGAAACAGGCATCCGGCCAGGGACGCTACGACCAGATCGTGGAGATGATCCAGCGATCCGAGCAGATGAAGTCCGCCGCCGAGGCCAAGGCATCCAGTTTGGCGGATCGGCTGGTGCCCTATACCTTTGCCGGGAGCCTGTTGAGCCTGGTACTCACCCGGAATGTGACACGGGCCCTGTCGGTGCTGATGGTGGACTTTTCCTGCGCCCTGAAACTGGCCATGCCCCTGGCCGTGCTCTCCGCCATGCGGGAGGCAGGGCGGGAACACATCACCGTCAAGGGCGGCAAGTTCCTGGAGGCAGTGGCCAAAGCGGACACCATCGTCTTTGACAAGACCGGCACTCTCACCCACGCTTGCCCCCGGGTGGCGAAGATCGTCCCTTTCAACGGAAAAGATGAGGCGGAGATGCTCCGCCTGGCTGCCTGTTTGGAGGAGCACTTCCCCCACTCCATGGCCAACGCAGTGGTGGAGGAAGCCAGATGCCAGGGACTTCGCCATGAGGAGCGCCACGCCAAGGTGGAGTATCTGGTAGCCCATGGTATCGCCAGTTCGGTGGATGGGGAGCAGGTGCGCATCGGCAGCGCCCACTTCATCTTTGAAGATGAAAAGGTGACCATCCCGGAGGGAGAGCAGGAGAAGTTCGACGCACTGCCCCCGGAGTTCTCTCAGTTGTATCTGGCCATTGACGGGGTGCTCTCCGCCGTGCTCTGCATCTCCGACCCCGTGCGGGAGGAGGCGAAGGACGTGCTCTCCGCCCTGCGGGGCCTGGGCGTGAAAAACGCCGTCATGCTCACCGGGGACAGCCCCCGCACCGCCACCGCTATTGCCAAGGAATTGGGGGTAGACGACTTTCGGGCCGGAGTGCTCCCTGCGGACAAAGCGGACTATGTGTCCGCCCTGCGGCGTGAGGGCCATACCGTCCTCATGGTGGGAGACGGCATCAACGACTCCCCGGCCCTCTCCCAGGCGGACGCGGGCATCGCCATCAGCGACGGGGCGGCCATCGCCCGGGAGATCGCCGACATCACCATCGCCGCCGACAGCCTGTGGGAGCTGGTGCGCCTGCGGCAGCTGGCCGTGGCCCTGATGGGCCGCATCCAGAACAACTACCGCTTCGTCATCGGCTTCAACGGGGCGCTGATTGGCCTGGGCGCGGCGGGCGTGCTGCCTCCGGCCACCTCCGCCATGCTCCACAACCTGTCCACTCTTGGAGTAAGCCTTCACAGCATGAGCGCACTACCGGTAGCCGGTCAGGCGACAAAGGTGCTGAAGGATCTGTAAAGTTCGGAAGATCCCGCATGAGTTTATTTCCATCATCGACTGAACGGAGGGTTGAATATGAAGAAGGAAATATTCTATCTGATTGGCGCCGTGGCCGGTGCGCTGCTGGTGTTGCTGGCAGTACCGCTGGGAAACGCCTATATTGGAAATTATCTTTCGGTTTATGGTGGGATGGACACCCAGAGCTATGTACTGCTTATGCAGAGCGCGGTAACGGGCTTTCAGATCCTGGGCGGTGTTCTTCTGGGACTCTTCGGCGCGGCGTATCTTTTCCGGCGCAAACCGTAAGCAACGATTTTATTCTCGAATGCCCCGGCGTGCAGTTGTACGCCGGGGCATTTCTCATCGTGCTCTTTGGGGAATTTCCTTCCATGTGCTCCGTGGAGAATTTCCTTCCACCTCTTGACAAATGGATCCGACAGCTATACTATAGCATTGTTATATAACGCTGCTATAAGGAGGCTGCTACAATGGAAGAGAACACTCCCACCACATTGGAAAGGATCCAGGAGGCGGCCATGACCGAATTTCTGGACAAGGGCTTTCTGGGGGCCTCCCTGCGGCAGATCGTGAAGAACGCCGGGGTAACTACCGGAGCTTTCTATGGCTACTTCTCCAGCAAGGAGGCTCTATTTGCCTCTATTGTAGAACCCCACGCCAAGGCACTGATGGGCCGGTTCATGGAGGCCCAGACCTCCTTTGCTGAGTTGCCCGAGGAACAGCAGCCGGAGCATATGGGGATAGAATCCTCGGACTGTGTCCACTGGATGGTGGACTACATCTGCCAGCACCGCCAGGCAGTGAAGCTGCTCCTGTGCCGGGCGGAGGGCACCGGCTATGAGCAATTCATCCACAACATGGTGGAGGTGGAGGTGGAATCCACCCTCCGCTATATGGAAGTGCTGCGGCATCTGGGGCGGGATGTGCCGGAACTGAGCCGGTCCCTGTGCCACATCATCGCCAGCGGGATGTTCAGCGGCCTCTTTGAGATCGTGGTCCACGATATGCCCCGGGAGCAGGCACAGCGGGACGTGGAACAGTTCCGCCAGTTTTACACCGGAGGATGGCTGAAATTGATGGGGGGATGACCCCTGTCTTTTTTGGATATTGGTTAGTTATTGCTAACTTTCAAAAGGAGGTTTTTCCATGAAGCAAAAGAAGAAGAACGATATAGCCGCCCTGCTGGACTACGCGGGGAGCCACCGGGGGCTGACCTTTCTGGGCCTCGGCCTGTCGGCGGCGTCCATGGTGTGCAGCATGATCCCTTACCTCTGCATCTGGCTGGCGGCCCGGGATCTGATCGAAGTTGCTCCAAACTGGACGCAGGCCCAGAGCGTCGCCCGGTACGGGTGGCTGGCCTTCGGGGCTGCCTTCGGGGGCATCGTGCTGTACTTCGGGGGGCTGATGTGTACTCACCTGGCGGCTTTCCGCACGGCGGCCAACATCCGCAAGCAGGGCGTGGCCCATGTGATGAACGCCCCTCTGGGCTGGTTCGACGCCAACGCCTCCGGCCTCATCCGGGGACGGCTGGACGCGGCGGCGGCCGACACCGAGACCCTGCTGGCCCACAATCTGGCAGACATCGTGGGTACCATCACCCTGTTTATTGCCATGCTGGTGCTGATGTTCGTCTTTGACTGGCGGATGGGCTGCGCCTGCCTGCTGGCGGCGGTGATCTCCATCCTCACCATGTTCGCCATGATGGGGGGCAAGAACGCCCAGATCATGGCGGAGTACCAGGCGGCCCAGGACCGCATGACCAAGGCGGGCACCGAGTATGTCCGGGGCATCCCGGTGGTGAAGATCTTCCAGCAGACGGTGTATTCCTTCAAGGCGTTCCAGCAGGCCATTGAGGAGTACAGCGCCAAGGCCGAGCACTATCAGGCGGACGTGTGCCGGACGCCCCAGTCCATCAACCTGAGCGTCACCGAGGGGGCCTTCGTGTTCCTGGTTCCGGCGGCCCTGTTCCTGGCCCCGGGAGCCCTGGCCACCGGGAGCTTTGCCGGGTTCGTGACAGACTTCGCCTTTTACGCGGTGTTCTCCGCCATCATCTCCACGGCGCTGGCCCGGATCATGTTCGCCTCCTCCGGCATCATGCTGGCCGGCACCGCCCTGGGCCGCATCCGCATGGTCATGGAGGCCCCGGAGCTGAAAGCACCAGAGCGCCCCAGGGCGCCTCAGGGCAGCCGGGTAGAGTTCCGGGACGTGAGCTTCACCTACGACGGGGCAGAGACGCCCGCTCTCAGCCATGTGTCTTTTACAGTAGAGCCGGGACAGACCGTGGCCCTGGTGGGCCCCTCCGGCGGCGGCAAAACCACCGCCGCCAGCCTGATCCCCCGGTTCTGGGACGTGTCCTCCGGCGCGGTGCTTGTGGGCGGCGTGGATGTGCGGGACATGGACCCCCACGCGCTCATGGATCAGATTGCCTTTGTGTTCCAGAACAGCCGGCTGTTCAAGACCTCCATCCTGGAGAACGTCCGGGCCGCAAGGCCAGAGGCCACCCGGGAGCAGGTGCTCGCCGCCCTCATGGCCGCCCAGTGCGGAGACATTCTGGAAAAGCTGCCAAAGGGCATGGACACTGTGATCGGTACAGAGGGCACCTACCTCTCCGGCGGAGAGCAGCAGCGGGTGGCCCTGGCCAGGGCCATCTTGAAAGACGCCCCCATCGTGGTGCTGGACGAGGCCACCGCCTTTGCCGACCCGGAGAACGAGGCCCTGATTCAGAAGGCCTTTGCCCAACTGACGAAAGGCCGCACGGTCATCATGATCGCCCACCGCCTGTCCACCGTGGTGGGGGCGGACAGGATCCTCGTCCTGGACCAGGGGCGCATAGTGGAACAGGGCACGCACGAGGAGTTGACTGCCGCCGGCGGGCTGTATGCCAGGATGTGGGCGGACTACAACCGGGCGGTCCAGTGGAAGATCACCAGCGAACGGTGAGAAAGGGGGAAGGGAAATGTTCAGCAAAGCGTTTCAGCGCAAATACGCCCTGACCGACCAGGGCCTGAAAAACACCAAAAGCGGCGCGTTCTGGACCGTCGTCACCAACCTGGTGGTCATGGGCGGCATGGGCATCCTTTACCTGCTGATGGGGGGCTTTATGGGCACCCTGACGGACGGCGCGCCCCTGCCGGGGGCGGCGCTACCGGCAGTCCTGACCGTGGGGTTCGTCCTGCTGTCCTTTGTGACCCACCTGCAGCAGTACCGGGCCACCTACGGCCTGGTGTACGGTGAGGTCAAGACCACCCGCCTGCGCCTGGCGGAGCGGCTGCGGAAGTTGCCCCTGGGCTACTTCGGTAAGCGGGACCTGGCGGACTTAACTGAAACCATCATGGGGGACGTAAACCGGATGGAGCACGTGTGGAGCCATGTGCTGGGATACCTGTACGGGGCCTACATCTCCACTGCCATCATCGCCCTGTGCCTGCTCTTCTACGACTGGCGGCTGATGATCGCCTGCCTTTGGGGTGTGCCGGTGGCCTTTGGGCTGCTGTTCGGCAGCCGGAAAATCGCCGCTCAAAACTCCGAAGTGACAAAAAAAGCCGCCCTTCGGGTCTCAGACGGCATCCAGGAGGCGTTGGAGAACGTCCGGGAGATACGGGCTGCCAACCAGGAGGAGCGGTATCTGGCCGGTCTTTATGAGAAGATCGACCAGCACGAAAAAGTCACCATCCGGGGCGAACTCACCACCGGATTGTTTGTCAATGCCGCCAGCGTGATCATGCGCCTGGGCGTAGCGACTACCATCCTGACGGGAGCCAGCCTGATTTTGTCCGGACAGATCGACTTCATGGTGCTGTTCCTGTTCCTGCTGGTCATCACCCGGGTGTACGCCCCCTTCGACCAGAGCCTGGCTCTTATCGCGGAAATGTTCATCTCCCAAGTATCTGCCGACCGCATCAACGAGATCTACGAAACCCCTATCGCCAAAGGGGCGGAGACCTTCCGGCCTCAGGGCCACGACATTATCTTTGACCATGTGGGATTCGCCTACGATAAGAAACAGGTGCTCCGTGACGTGAGTTTCACCGCAAAAGAGGGAGAAGTCACAGCTCTGGTGGGGCCATCCGGCTCCGGCAAAAGCACCTGTGCGCGTCTGGCCGCCCGCCTGTGGGATATTACGGCCGGCCGCATTACCGTGGGCGGCGTGGACATTTCCACGGTGGACCCGGAGGTACTTCTTACCGACTACTCCATGGTGTTCCAGGATGTGGTTCTCTTTGACGACACGGTGATGGAGAACATCCGCCTGGGCAAGCGGGGCGCTACGGACGAGGAGGTACGCGCCGCTGCCAAGGCCGCCAACTGCGATGAATTTGTGGAGCGGCTCCCCCAGGGTTATGACACGCCCATTGGGGAGAATGGCGCCAAACTCTCCGGCGGGGAGCGGCAGCGGATCTCCATCGCCCGGGCACTTCTAAAAGACGCACCCATCGTCCTGCTGGACGAGGCAACCGCTTCCCTGGACGTGGAAAACGAGACAAAGGTACAGGGGGCCCTTTCCCGTCTGCTTCAGGGCAAGACGGTGCTGGTCATCGCCCACAGGATGCGTACCGTGGCGGGAGCCGACCACATCGTGGTGCTGGATGACGGCCATGTGGCCCAGCAGGGCGCCCCGGCGGAGCTGATGGAACAGGGCGGCCTCTACCGCCGCATGGTGGAGCTCCAGAGCGAGAGCGCCCAGTGGCGGCTGAACGGCGCGGAGGCATAACGCTTTTTGAAACCGGGCAGAAAAGGGCGCGGCTCAATCGAGCCGTGCCCTTCTGCGATATTCCAGCGGCGGACAGCCAAACTGCCTGGCAAAGACCGCCGCGAATTTACTCTGATTTTCGTAGCCCACCTGTGCCGCGATCTCCGCCACCCGCAGTTCGGTGTCCTGCAGCAGCTCTGCCGCCCGGCGCATCCGCGCCTCCCGCAGGAATATGGATAGATTTTCCCCGAACACGCCCCGGAAGTAGTTTTTCAGGCTGGTTTCGCTCACCTGAAACCGCTCTGCCAACTCCCGCGCCGTGTGGTTCTGGCTCAAATCGGCGCACAGGATCTCCCGGGTTTCTCTGGCAATGGCCACCTGGGAGCGGGTGAAGTAGCGGATCGACGGACTGGCCTCCACAGGCTGTCGCTTCACTTCCCAGAGCAGCCGGGCGGAGAGCAGCTTGATCAGACCCAGCTCCTGGGAATCCCGCAGCTGCCACAGTTCGTCCAGCGCCGTCTGAACGGTGGGCGGAGTAGAGGCCAGATACAGGCGGCGGTGGGTGTGCAGATGCTCCATGATCTCCTCCGGGCTGACCTCACTCTCCTGAAAGAGCGGATAGGGCTGCCGGGACAGCGCATCCAGATCAAGGAACAGCTCGATCCCCTCATAGAGACTTCCGGGATAGCAATATTCCTCCTGGGCCTGCTGTGTCCCCACAGCCATATACCCCTGGGAGAGAAAGGCGAACTGGCCGTCATCCAGCGCCACCTCGCAGCGGCCCTTCTGACAGAAATTCAAAAGGAGGATATTGTTTGCCTCGGCCTGCGCCAGAGGCCAGACCTGGGTATCAATCCGGTTGAAGGAGAGGATCACACCCTCCCAAAGGGAGAACAGCCGCAGACTGCCGTTTTCCGGTCCGCGGAGCGTCATCACGGCGGCTTTCCCGTCGGGACGGACCTCCACGCCGCCGGGGAAACGCCCAGCGTCAAAGAGCTGTGACAGGTTGGACATAAATGTTTCCTCCCTTGTGTTCTCTTGCTTTGATTGTATCGAACCGGGAGCAGGCCGTCAATGGGACAAGGAAAATCAAATGCTGTTTGGAGCCAAAACGCCGGAATGGAGTTGGTGAAAGGCAGAGAGATGTGCTATTCTGTTCTGCGGTTAGCAATAACTAACGATTAGGAACAGGAGGAACAGAAACATGTCTCAATCATTGGAACAGGGAAAACGGAAGCTGACAGCAAAGGACGCCATCACCGCCGGCGCGCTGGGAGCGGTGTGCATCGCCATCCGCTTTGCTCTTTATGCTTTGGTGGCGCGTCAGTCCTAATATGTGGTTTCCACCCCGCATTGATGCCATCCTGATTGGGCCGGTGTTCATGCTGATGGTTGCCAAAGTGCGAAAGAACGGTCCCTTTCTGCTCACCAGCCTTGTTACCGGCGTGGTGCTGGTAGCCGCCACATGGATGTTCCCCATCACCGGGCTGGTGGGCGGACTTTTGTGTGAGCTGTGCCTGCGGGCCGGGCAGTTCAGGCAGAAGAGCTGGCTGGTGCTGGGCTTCTTCTGCTTCAATCTGGGATTCATCGGGGACTTCTGCCCCCTGGCTGGTTTCCAAAGTATCTGGTATGCCGCTGGATGATGGATGCCGGCTATATGGCCACCATGGAGGGCCTGCTGACCTGGCCGGTGTTCGGGATCATCGTGCTGAGTATCCTGGTGGGCTCCATCCTGGGCGCCCTGCTGGGCATGAAGCTCATGCGCAAGCACTTCGTCAAGGCCGGGCTGGCACAATGAGGACGCGGGCTGCCCGCGGTTCCTTTCTGGACCCACGGACCAAAATCCTGATTTGGCTGCTGGCCAATGTGGTGGTGTTCACCTGGACTCCGGCGGTGTTCCGCGTCGCCGTGATGCTGGCCTACTTCGGCCTATTCCTGCTGGAGCGGAAGGGAAAGATGCTGGTGGGCCTGCTGCTGGTCTATCTGGTCATCGTGGCAGTACAGTTCTGGCTGTTGCCGCTGCTGCCTGGCTCTCTTGCCACGGTCTTTGCCACAGTGACCTATTTCATTCTGGTCTTTCCCTGCATTGCCGGCGGGGCTTACATCATTGCCACTACCAGTGTCAGCCAGTTCATGGCCGCTCTGGAGCGGTTGGGAGCACCCCGGAGCTTTTCCATCACTCTGGCGGTGACCCTCCGTTTTCTGCCGGCGCTCCGCCAGGACTTCCGGCATATCCGGGACGCCATGGCCCTGCGCCAGATCCACGGCCTGGAGGAAAAATTGGAGTGTGTCTATGTCCCCATGCTCATGGGGGCGGCCCAGACAGCGGAGGAACTCAGCGAGTCCGCCACCGCCCGAGGCATTGAGCACCCGGGGAAAATGTCACTCCACAGGCGTATCAGATTCCACATTTCGGTGCTTGACCGTTGTCCTGTTCCCTGGCCCACCAATGCTTGGGTGGGATCTGCTGCAAGGGGGTGCTCCCGTGATCACCTTCGACCATGTGACGTACACCTATGAAGGGCAGACGGAGCCCAGCCTTCGGGACTGCTCTTTTGCCGTGGAACCGGGAGAACTGATCCTTTTCACCGGTGAGAGCGGGTGCGGTAAGACCACGATCATCAAGCTCATCAACGGGCTGCTCCAGCATGGCGGAGGCGGGACTTTGGAAGGCGCCGTCACAGTGGGCGGCCGGGATGTGGCCGGGACGCCCCTGTGGGAGCTGGCACAGACCGTGGGCTCCGTGTTTCAGAATCCCAAGTCTCAGTTCTTCAATCTGGACACCACCGGCGAGGTGCTCTTTGGTCTGGAGAGCCGGGGGGCCTCTCGGGAGGAAATGTCCCGGGTCCTGGATTCCGCCGTTCAGATCTGCGGCGTGGGCCCGCTCCTGGATCGGAATATCTTTGCTCTGTCCGGCGGGGAGAAGCAGCGCATCGCCTGTGCCAGCGCATGGGCCATGGGACCGGAGGTGTTTGTGTTGGATGAGCCCTCCTCCAATTTGGACGGAGAAGGCATCCATCAGCTGCGGGACATTCTAAGGCGGCTGAAAGCAGCGGGAAAAACCGTCCTGGTGGCGGAGCACCGCCTGTGGTACGCCGCCGACCTCGCAGACCGGGTGTTCTATCTGCGGGAAGGGCAGCTGGAGCGGATCTACACCGGGGGGGAGTTCCTGGCTTTGCCGGAAGAGAAACGGCGCTCCATGGGTCTGCGGAGTTTGACGGAGGTGCCGCTGCCGGAGCCGCACCCAACAGCGGAAACGGGCGGTCTGACGGTACGAGGCCTTCGGGCTTCCTACGGCGGCAGAGCAGTCTGGCAGGATGTGTCCTTTACCGCACCCCGGGGGCAGATCACAGCCATTACCGGTCACAACGGGGCGGGCAAGACCACTTTGGCCCGGTGCTTGTGCGGTTTGATGAAGGAGCAGGCCGGGACGATCCTGTGGGACGCAGAGCGAAAGAGACGGAAAGGCTTAATCATACGGATGAACCTCCAGCTTTTTGGGGACAGCGTGCTGGCGGAAGCGAGGCTGGGCGCACAGCCGGCAGACCCTGGGGCCTGAGCGGATCTGATACGCCCAGGCACCTGGCCGGCGGGCAGAAGCAGCGGCTTGCCATCGTGGATGGCTGCCTCAGCGGGAAAGAACTGCTGATTTTCGACGAACCCACCAGCGGGCTGGACCACGCCCACATGCTGGAGGTGAGCCGCCTGCTCCGGGAGTTGGCGGAGCGGGGCCTGTGCGTGCTGGTCATCACCCACGACGGGGAGTTCCTGCGGGAGAGCGGCGCCCGAGCCGTTTCCTGGCTGTCGGAGGAATGACATCATGAGCAACGCCGTAAATTTTCCCGGAGAAGGCTTGACAAATAGTGTTCAGCAGATTAAAATAACATCGTTATTTAATAACGACGTTATTTTAAGGAGAAGCCGATGCGCGTTCTGAATGAAAAGCTCTGTGCAGACATACTGGAGACCGGCAGAAAAGAGTTCCTCGCGTTAGGCTACCGGGATGCTTCATTGCGGCATATAGCCGCTTCACTGGGAGTAACTACCGGGGCTATCTACCGCTATTATGCGGACAAAGAGGCGCTGTTTGACGCTTTGGTCGCCCAGCCGGCCCAAGAGCTGGCGGATCGCTACCGGGCGGTACAGCAGACCTTTGCTCAGCAGAGCGTGGAGGAGCAGGTACGAAACCTCCCCGAAGTGCCTGACGAAGAGGCCGGGTGGATGCTGGACTTCATCTACGACCACTTCGACGCCTTCAAACTGATCGCCTGCTGCGCCGGGGGCACTAAGTATGAGCACTATCTGGATACTCTGGCGGAAATCGAGGATAACGCCGGCCGGGCCCTCATTGAAAAGATGGCAGAGGCCGGCTACTCGCTGCCTCAAATCGACGACGAACTCATCCACATCATGTCCAGCGCCCTGTTCAACGGCATCTTTGAGACGGTGCGCCACGACATGCCCCGGGAGAAGGCACTTCGCTATATGGCAAGCCTCCGGGACTTCTATTCTGCCGGTTGGTTCAAACTGCTGGGGATCTCAGACACCTGAGTTCCCCCAGTTTTTTGATTAAAAGTTAGCAAAAACTAACTAAAGGAGATGCTGATATGGAATCTAAGAAAGCGCCCTCCCCCTTTGCCGTACTATGGGGCTGGGCGGACGGTGAGCACGGCGGGTTTTACACGTCGGTGGCCTTGGCGCTGCTGGGGGTGGCCTGCGGGATGGTGCCCTATTTCTGTGTGGCGGCTATGATCGCACGGCTTCTCTCCGGCGGGGGCTTGGTGGAGTGCATGCCCTGGTGCGCGGGCGCGCTGGTGGGGTATCTGGGGAAAGCCCTGTTCTCCACTTGGTCCACGGCGCTGTCCCATACCGCAACTTATCATATTCTGCGGAAGGTCCGCAGGGAACTGCTGGCGAAACTAAGCCGGGTGCCCATGGGCACCATTTTGGATACCCCATCCGGCCAGTACAAGACCACCATCGTGGACCGGGTAGAGGGCATGGAGCCCACCCTGGCCCACCTGCTGCCGGAGATGACCTCCAACCTGTTGGTACCGCTTGCTATCGCGGTCTATATTTTTGTGCTGGATTGGCGGATGGGGCTTGCATCGCTGGTGACTACGGTAGTGGGTATGCTGGTATCCATGCAGAGTGCCAAGAACTACGGGCCCCGCTGGCAGGGGGCGGTGGAGGTGGGCCGTCGCATGGCAAACGCCATTGTGGAGTATGTGGGCGGCATCCAGGTGGTGAAGGCCTTCAGCCAGTCCGCCGGTTCCTATAAGCGATACTCCGATGCGGTAACGGAGAACGCCCAATACTATGTGGACTGGATGGCGGAAAACCAGAAGTTCATGGCCGTCATGCAGACGGTGATCCCCTCGGTGCTGCTGCCGGTGTTGCCGGTGGGACTGCTGCTGTGGTCCGGTGGCAGCCTGTCCGCCGCCACCTTCCTCACTATTGTAGTGCTGTCCCTGGGTCTCACAGGGCCGCTGATCTCCGCCATGACCTTTGTGGATGAACTGGCGGTGGTGGGCACCAATGTGGGGGAGATCTCCGCCATCCTGGATGCCCCGGAACTCCAGCGGCCGGAGCGGGAGGCTGCCCTCAGCGGTATGGCTATCCATCTGGACCACGTCTCTTTCACCTACAAGGCGGAGGACGGTGAGGTGCTCCATGACATCTCCCTGGACATCGCGCCGGGCACCGTCACCGCCCTGGTGGGTCCCTCCGGCTCCGGCAAGAGCACCATCGCCAAACTGATCGCCGGGTTCTGGGACGTGTCCGGCGGCAGTATCACCCTGGGCGGGGCCGATTTGAAAGACATTCCCCTGGAGCAGTTGAACCGGCAGATCGCCTACGTGTCCCAGGACAACTACCTCTTTGACCGCACGGTTCGGGAAAACATCCGCATGGGCCGTCTGGATGCCAGCGACGAGGAAATGGAGCGGGTAGCAAAAGCCGCTGGGTGCGACGAGTTCATCCGGGCGCTGGATCATGGGTACGACACGATCTGCGGCGGTGGCGGCGGGCACCTGTCCGGCGGGGAGAAGCAGCGGATCTCCATTGCCAGGGCCATTCTGAAGGACGCCCCCATCGTGATCCTGGATGAAGCCACCGCAAGTATTGACCCCGAGAACGAGGCGGTAATCCAGCGGGCCATCTCCAACCTGACCCGGGGCAAGACCCTGATCGTCATCGCCCACCGGCTGGGAACAGTGGCCGACGCGGACAACATCGTAGTCATTAACGAGGGCCGGATCGCCGGTCAGGGGCGGCAGGAGGAGTTGCTGAAACAGTGCCCACTGTATGCCCAGATGTGGAACACCTATCTGGGTACCCGGGACGGGAAGGAGGAATGAGCCGTGTTCAGTGTTCTGAAGAAGATCTCCGACTTTGCGGGGACCCGGCGGGGGCTCTTGAAAAAGTCCATGGCGGTAGCCTTCCTGGGAGCGGTGTTCGCCGCCCTCCAGTTTGCCGCCCTGATGCTCACCTTGGATATTCTGGTGGGCGGGGCGGACCTGCGCATTTGGCCGGTCATTGGTGTGATGGTGGTATCTGTGGTAGGCCGGGCGGCATGTTCCTACTGGTCCACCAATGCAGAAACGGAGACAGGCTACTTCATGGTGGCGGAGAAACGAATTCACATCGGAGACCGGCTGCGATATATCCCCATGGGCTATTTCAACGACAACTCCCTGGGGAACATCACCGCCGTGGTCACCACGACCCTGTCCGATGTGGAAAACAATGCCGCCCGGTGCCTGGTGAGCGTTATCGGCGGGTTCCTTAACACCTTGGGCCTGTGCCTGGGGCTCACGGTGGCGGACTGGCGGCTGGGCCTGCTGGCCATCGCGGGTATCCTGGCCTATCTGGGAGTGACGGAGCTCGCCCAGCGAGCCATGCTGAAAACCGGCCCTGCCCGGCAGCACGCCCAGATGAACTTGGTGGAGGCGGTGCTGGAGTACATCCAGGGTATGAGCGTGGTAAAGTCCTATGGTCTGGACAAGGACAGCGGCCAGGCGGTGCAGAGGACTGTGGACGAGAGCTGTGACAAGGCCCTGTCGCTGGAAAAGTCGGTAGTCCCCTGGATGGGGCTCCGTCAGGTGGTGGTGCGGGTGTTCTCCGTGGCCATCGCTGTGTGTGCCCTGGCCTTCTACTCCGGCGGCACGTTGTCCTTGGCCCGGTGCCTCTTGATGCTGGTGGCTTCGTTCATGCTCTATGCGGAGCTGGAGAGCGCCGGCAATATGGCGGACAATCTGCAGATGCTGGGGGCCTCCATGGACAAGGCCAACTCCATTGACGACACCCCGGTCATGGACATCGACGGGGCGGAGCTGACGCCGGCGGACACCTCCGTGGAATTTCAGGATGTGTCCTTCGCCTATGGGGACCGGACGATCCTGGACCACGTGAGCTTGACCGTTCCCTCTGGTAGCATCACCGCCGTGGTGGGACCCTCCGGCGGCGGCAAGACCACCCTCTGCAACCTGATCGCCCGGTTCTGGGATGTGCAGAGCGGTAAAATCACTGTGGGAGGCTACGATGTGCGGGAGTACAAGCTGGACAGCCTGATGAAGAATATCTCCATGGTGTTCCAGTCGGTGTACCTCTTCAACGACACAGTGGAGAACAACATCAAGTTTGGCCGCCCGGATGCCACCCACGAGCAGGTGGTGGCCGCCGCTAGGGCCGCCTGCTGCCACGACTTTATCATGGCACTGCCGGATGGATATGATACAGTCTTGGGTGAGGGAGGCGGTTCACTCTCTGGTGGGGAAAAGCAGCGCATCTCCATTGCCCGGGCCATGCTGAAGGACGCTCCCATTGTGATTTTGGACGAAGCCACCGCCAGCGTGGACCCGGAGAATGAGGCGGAGCTGCAGGCAGCCATCTCCGCCCTGACCCGCGGAAAGACGCTCATCATGATCGCCCACCGCCTGAACACGGTGCGGAACGCTGATCAAATTCTGGTCCTCAGCGGCGGGCACATCGTTCAGCGGGGCACCCATCAGGAACTGATGGCCCAAGGCGGCCTGTATGCTGACTTTGTGGGTGTCCGCCAAGAGGCGCTCAGGTGGAAATTGGATACTTGAGGAGAAATCGGCACAATGACCGGATTGGAGCATGTCCGCTTTGCGGACGAGGAACTGATCAAAACCCAAGTCCTCAAGGGCGAGGCGGCTCAGACTATCATTCGGGGGGAGAATTGTTCTGTCTATAAGATGGAAAATGAAACCGGAGAGGGTGTCATCACCCGATACCCGGTGTTCCCCGGAATTGAACTGCTCTATGACGATATTCATATGTCCTGCGGGGTGGCGCACCGAGAGGACCCACGGGCCGATCTGCTGGAGATCAATCACTGCCGGACAGGGCGATTTGAGTGTGAGTTTTCGGATGGAAGGGCTGTCTATCTGGGGGAAGGCGATCTGGCAGTCAATGTCATGACCAACCGGACTCGTGAGACCTGGTTCCCCCTGTCCCACTACCACGGCATCACCATCGCAGTGGATATTCCGGTGGCGGACAGGGTTTTGCGTCAGGTGTCGGAGGCGCTGGGCGAAGGGCTGTACTGCGACCTTTTTGCCATGCGGGACCGGCTGTGTGCCCACAACTCCTGCTTCGTTATGCGGGCGGCTGACTCCATTCAGCATATATTCTCTGAGCTATACCATGCGCCGGAGGATCTGCGGGCCGGTTATTTCAAACTCAAGGTGATGGAATTGTTCCTCTTCCTTGGCTCCCCAGAGATCACAGCGCAGGGAGAAGACCGTCTGTATGTAGACCGATCCCAGGCAGAACAGATCAAATCTGTCCGGCAGTACTTGATAGAGCATTTGGACCGCCGGATCACTCTGCAAACTCTCTCACAGACTTTTTCCTTTCCGCTGACTTCTATGAAAAAGTGCTTCAAGGAAGTTTATGGAACTACCATCAATGCGTATCTGCAGGCCTACCGTATGCATACAGCAGCGGGACTTTTGCGAGAGACCAGATTGGATGTGACTGAAATCGCTGGAAAGGTGGGGTACCAGAATGCCAGCAAGTTTTCCGAAGTGTTCCGCCAGCATACAGGGCATACCCCAACAGAGTACCGCAAAACTTTTTGTCTTATAGGAGCAGACAGCGTCCTGCGGGAGTGGCGAGACAAGTGAAAATCCGCTAAAATGTCTTTGTACGCAAGGGCATCTGCCAAAAAAGCGCATCGAGTCCGGTGCGCTTTCTCTTTGATATGAGGTTAGCATTATCTAACTATTTGGAGGTGGTCTTATGGCACAGCGGACCAGGCGGTATCTCATTCGGCGAGTCACCGTCGTTCTGCTGACTTTGTTTGTCGTCACGCTTCTCTCTTTCCTGCTGATGCGGCTCTCTCCCGTTGATCCGGCCACAGCGTATGTGAAGCGCAATTCTGCGGTCGTCACCCAGGAGCAGATCGACGAGGCCCGGGTCATACTGGGTCTGGACAAGCCATTGCCGGTGCAGTATTTCGATTGGGTGGTGGACGCGCTCCACATGGACTTCGGGATTTCTCTGGGAACGGGAAATCCGGTGACGGAGGAATTGGCCAAAACGGTGCCCGTTACCCTGACGGTGGTGGCCTATTCCGCTGTGATTATGTCCTTGGGCGTTCTGGGAGTAGGGATGCTGGGGTACCTTTGGCGGCAGAAAGCCGGCGGCATGATCCTCTCCTTTCTGACCATGATCGGCATTTCCGTGCCTGGCTTCTATCTGGGTACCGCTTTTATCGACTTGTTCGCGGTGCGGCTGGGCTGGATCAGCGTGTCGGGAAACAGCGGTTTTGCCCGGTATTTCCCGGTGGCGCTCTGCCTGTCGGTCTTGGGGATCTGTTTTTATGGACAGATGCTCGCAGCCTCACTGGAGCGGGAGATGGAGCAGGATTATGCCATGTACTTACGGTGCCGCGGGCTGCAGGATGGGCGCATCCTCCTATTCCATGCGTTTCCTCACGCTGTGGTGGACCTTCTGCCCAGTTTTGCCCAGATGCTGGGGCTGTGCCTCGCCAATGCGGCCATTGTGGAGCGGGTGTTCTCCCTGTCCGGCTTGGGCTACCTGATCATTGACGCAGTGGTGAAACGGGACTCGCCGGTGATCCACGCCGCTGTTCTGGTGCTGGCGCTGACACTGGTGCTTTTAGATACAGTCGCGGAACTTTTACAATATGCCCTGAGAAGTGATATGCGGGCTGCGGGAGGCCGGGCATGAGAAAACATTATTTTGCATCAAAGGCGGGAATGGTCCTGCCGCTACTAGTCCTCTGTGTCTGTGCATTCGGATTTGTGTTCGCCCCTAATGACCCGGAACTGGTGGACCTGACCAAGAAGTTCCTGGCACCTTGCCCGGAGTTCCCCTTAGGCGCGGACAACCTGGGGCGCTGTGTGCTGTCCCGCCTGCTCTACGGCGGGCGGACGACCCTGGGTATCGTCTTAGTGGGCTCTGTTACGGTTTCCGTTTTTGGGACGCTGATCGGACTGCTCATGGGCAGTGGGAAGAACGGCAAAAACCTAATTTTAGAGGGCGTGCTGAACGCGGTTACCGCCATCCCGCCCATCGCCTACCTGATCATCTTCATTGCGGCTTGGGGCAACAGTGTGTTCACCATGGTAGTGGCAGTGTCGGCTTCCCTGATGCTTCGGGTCATCAAACTAGTTCAAACACGGACCGAAATCGAACAGGGGAAGGCCTATGTGATGTGCGCGGTGGCCTCCGGTGCAAAGCCGAGCCGTATCTTGTTTGTCCACATCCTCCCGAACCTCATCTGGGATGTTCTCCACTTCATCTGCCTCTCCTGTGCGGATATGACGCTGTCCATCGTCAGCTTTTCGTTTATCGGCCTGGGCATGGGAGACAATGTGGTGGACTGGGGCAGCATGGTGTCGGAGACACACCACTATCTGCTCTCCTATCCCGGTCTTACGCTGTATCCGGTCTTGATGATCGTGCTGTGTACCATGGCATTCCATATGCTGGGACGCTGGATCGAAAGGAGGGTGTCCGCCCGTGCTTGAGGTAAACAATTTGTCCGTGACCGCCCGGAGCGGCGCTCAACTTCTTAATCAAATCTCCTTTCAGATCGAGATTGGCGAGGCGATAGGGTTGACTGGACAGAGCGGGGCGGGCAAAACCACGCTGCTCAAGGCACTGCTCGGTATTTTGAGCGGCGGCTGTCAGGTCAGCGGCGGCACGATCCAGGTGGACGGCCAATCTCTATGGACCCTGCCTCCGCGGAAACGGCGGGAGTTGTGTGGGACGACTCTGGGGTTTATCCCGCAAAACCCGATGACTGCCTTTGACCCCAGACTCAAGATGGGGCGTCAAATGGAAGAGACTCTGCGGCTGAGAACGGGCGTTTTCGGGAAAGAGGCGGTGGAGCGGGCAGAAACGCTTCTGGCGGAACTGGGCCTGTCCCAGCCCCGGCGGGTGCTGGACAGCTATCCCGCCCAGCTCTCCGGCGGGATGCTCCAGCGGGCAGCGGCCGCATTACTGCTGGCCCTGCATCCCAGATATATTTTGGCCGACGAGCCCACCTCCGCGCTGGACGCGGAAAATCGGACACTTTTGCTGGAGCTGCTGGAGAAGCAGAGGGAAACCGCAGGCATCCTGTTTATCTCCCACGATGTTGCCGCACTCCGCACCCTCTGCGGAACGGTCCATGTGATGGAGCATGGAATGCTGACCGAACAGGGGACGATTCAGGAACTTCTGGAACACCCCAAACAGGCGTGGACCAAGGAATATGCCGCGGCAAATCACCCGGTGAGCAGGGAGGGATGGACATGGACGGACTAATTGCCGAGCACATCAGCAAAACCTACGCCGGCACGCACGGACTCTCCTTTGCTGCGCTTCGGGATGTGTCCATTCGTCTGGAACCCGGCTCCTTCACCTCTCTGGTAGGAGAGTCCGGCTCTGGGAAAAGTACCCTGGCACGCCTGTTGGTTGGCCTGGAGGCCCCGGATCAGGGGGCAATCTTCCTTGATGGAGAGGACACCTCCGGTTGGAGCACCGAGGACTGGCGAAAACGGCGCACAAAGCTCCAGGCGGTTTTTCAGGATGCCAGCGGGACACTGAACCCCATGCGCTCTGTCCGCAGTAATGTGGAGGAGGCGATGGTCAACCTTACCTCCCTCTCAAAGCGGCAGCGCCGCGAGCGCGTTGGCGAACTCATGGAACTGACCCATATGGAAGAACGGCTATTGGAGATCCCCGCCCGGCAGCTATCTGGCGGAGAGCAACGGAGGCTTTCCCTGGTGCGGGCCATGTCGATCCGGCCCAAGTACCTCATTCTGGATGAGGTGCTCAGCGGTCTGGATCTGATCTCCGCCGATGCCGTCATGCGTGTCCTGGAACAATATCATCGGGAATTTGACTGCGCTTTTCTGCTTATCACCCATGATATGGACAGCGCCTACCGCCTGTCCGACACCATTCTCACGATGCAAGCCGGGCAAATCGTCCGTGTTGGCATAAAACAGTAACGAAAGGAAGTAAACCATGAAAAAGAGACTGCTTTCTCTTGCACTCTGCGGCGCTCTGCTCTGCGGCGCGCTGGCAGGCTGCGGTGGAAATGAAACACCTTCCACTTCGCAGGAACCGTCCTCTGGCAAGACGGAGGACGAACCCAAGATCCTGACCACGGCGGTCAGTGCGGAGCTGAACACCCTTTATCCCCTCAACATGGATGTGCAGAACAATATCGGCACAAAGCTCTGTTATGAGGGCCTTGTCAACTATGAAAACGGGG
>SCPN01000183.1_pt1 | contig 82917 bp, 86 predicted proteins | sample 6106831 | NCBI WGS metagenome assembly SCPN01 (sample SAMN10720447, study PRJNA508395) | human gut metagenome | isolation source: Participant 1, 0 month
TCCCCATTTACATTGATTTCGCTGATGAGCTGACCGTTGTAAGTCCGTGAATGATCTTTCTTGTTATACACCAATCCTCGGAATACGTTTCACCAAATCTTCCAGATAAGCTCCTTCGGGAGTTTTATAGGCGGAAGCATTGATAACGGTCGTATCCCCTTCCATTACCACTTCCTGCAATTTTCCGGTCACTACCACTTCACCAATCCGAAGATCATCATCCTTCAACACAATAATGCCTGCATTTATGGATGTGGAATCTCCCAGCGTGCGATAGAAAGACTGCATTCCCATAAAAGAAACTTTCAACAGGTATTCTTTCTTGTCCTGCGCCTGATAAGTTAGAGTAAAGCGACCATTTTTATCACTTGCCGTACCTTTTACAAAAGTAGAATCCGTCTTTTCCAGAACGACAATGCTGGCAGAAGGCAAAGGCTGTTTCTTTTCACTTCCGGTTTCCAGCATTTGTACCCTTCCTCTGACAGTCCTCGCCTGTTGTGCATACATTATTGTATGTACACAAAATAACAGTAAAAGTAATCCGCCTAGTCTGCAAGTTTTCATGTCAATAGCAGTATAAGTCTGTATTTTAGTTTGAGCCTCAATAATGCATGTAAAATTAAGAAGTTTATTTAGAAAACTTACTACTTTATTCGTTTTATTAAAACAAATTACATTCCAATCACACAAAGCATAGATACGTACATCTGAAAATCACTGTCAAGAATAGCACGACGAAAGCATTATTTCCCAAAAACTGGAGAATATAAAAAGCGGCTAAAAGCAAGAGTGGCTTATTCTTGCTTTTAACCGCTTTTTTAGTGGTTGCTAATTATTTATTTAAACCTACATCCACACGTACTTTTTTCTCTACTCTCTTTCCATTCGAAATAGCAGTTATCTTACACTCTGTACTACCAATGTGCTCTTTAGCAGTCACAGTCAACATTCCAGCTTCCAAAGAATAGTCTACTAGTTTATTTTCCGCAAATTCCACCTGACGAATGATTGAAGCAGAAGTATTATCCGCATCAACTATTTTTTCAGTCAAATCAATAGCCTTGGTTTCTCCCGGAGACAATACTATCTGATTAATTAAGATTTCCGGCTTGTTAGCATCCTCAAAGAAAGGTACCGCAGGAAACCAGTAATACCCACTTTCTCCGGAATCTCCTCCACCTTTCACTTCTATTTCTTTTTCCAAAGCTCCACTCGGGCTGATGATATAAACCCAGTTATAATTTTCATATCCACGAGCTACTGTGGCAATTACACAATCTGTAATAGGGTCTATACGAATACCGGCTCCATAGAAAGTCAATTGTTTATTTTCATGTTTTCCCAAAGTATAAAAAGCCGAATTAAACGTCTGGGTATCTATATCATATTTCACTACTATAGTACTGCTCCAACCACCCTTTGTCCAATAGAGAGTATTACTTTGTGTACTAGCGCAAAGACTTCCCGCATTCCAAGCTCCCCAAGAGCCACTTATTTTACTCCTCCAGGATATTCCATAGTTTCTTCTTCCAATGTGACAGGATTTACTTTTAAGAAGTTATTAGCCGTAGCAATCCATATTGTCCCATCTTTACTTCTCGTTAAAGTATTAAAAGAACCCTCCAATGTTTTTTCGACTTTATTGGTCGTTACATCAATGATATAGACTTTTTTATTTGTCAAAGCAAAAACACGTCCTTCCGCAAAGCACATTGCTCCCATCTGGTCGGAAATACCTTCCACCGGATTTCCCAGTTGCAAATTAGCTATATCAAACTGACGGATACCACCACTGTAGCCAATATACCCCAATTTATCATCTACTCCAACGAAAGAACGTCCGTCTCCTCCTATATCCGTAAATACTGCTTTCTTCTTTAATGTATTTGCGTCTGCTACAACAAAGCGGTTTTCTTGTTTAGAAAGCAAATAGATATTATCTCCCCATGTTGTTCCAAATTGAGTTGTCACACCTAATTTTTCGTCCTCATTAGCTGCCCGATAAGCCCGATACACTACATCGTACCCGTCTCCATTCACTTTAAAATAGTTCACAGTACCATTATCATGTCCGAACCAATCCTCATTAGCTACATAAAAGCCTTTCGCCGGAATGACAGCAGACGGCTGTGAATCCTCTATAACTTCAACATACTCCAGTTTTTCATCATCATCACAAGCTGTAAAGCCAATGCCAAGCGCGACAAACGCCAATAAAAAATACTTTTTCATTTTCTTCTGTTTTCTATATTAAAAAATTATTGATTTGCTAACACATGAAGATCCTCAATCTTACCAACCTCGGTAGAAACCTCTCCCACCCAGCCACAATACTGGTTAACTCCTGTATATACTTTTATGAAATCAGCTCCTGGCAACTTTACAACCTGTCCTTCGGTATCGACAGCCCAACCAATATCAAATACATCTCCATCTTTTGTATTATCGGCATATCCCCAATCATAAGCATTCAATGTCCAACGTGCATAGGCGTCAGGTCCATTATCAACCCCATTATCAGCCAATAATGTACCTTTGAATACTATCTGATTATCAGTAATCCATTTCGGGAAATAATCTTGGTCATGATATATGTTTTTATAGACATAGCCACTTCTACCCTGGTTATCAGTCCAAGGGCAGTACGTGTCATCGGATAAATAGTTTTCAAGATCCGGAGTAGGTACGTGGTCTTTTTCGTTTCTGAAATAAGTGATCTCATACCCTTTAATCGTAGGCTTTTTATAATACTCACTGCCAGCCAATTCATACCATTCATCAGCGTCCGGTTTTCCATTCTGGTTTTTATCATAAGCTACCATCACAATAGCTGGTTCACTATTACCGATAAATGCATTTCCAACTATCCGAAAATCCTTTTCTCCTTCCACATTCTGAATAGTATGGTCGAAGCCAACAACTACATATCCCCCATAAGCTCCTAAGGTAATAACACCGTTCTTTCCGTTTCCGATAGTAGACAGTACTTTCGCATTCATAGTTTCCTGTGTATCACCCTCCTCGTAGGACGGCATCGTATTAACAAACTGTCCCGGGGCAGGACGATAGTCAAGTACTTGTGTAATGTAAGGACTACCCTCAAAATTCAACTCCGGCTCAGGCTCTCCACTTCCTCCTCCTTCGCCACCTTCATTTCCGTTCTTTCCTCAGAACAAGCGGTCAACAAACTTCCACTCAATAATGCTGCCCCTATTAGAGCAAACATCCATTTTAAACTTTTCTTCTTCATAAAAATAAGAGGTATTAATAATGTGTATATATTATTTAATCAGACTTTCAGTTATAAAAGCAAAATGCCCGGGGATATTCCCCCCTTCTGTTTTCCATTTCAATTTCCCTTCGGGTGAGAAACAATAGACGAAGCCAGTCACCACATAATTTTGGGCATCCGACATAAATATCTCTTTAGTTTCAGGATTAACGGCAATACCATAAGGTATCATAATATCCTCATCAGTGCCATCAGTAATAATCCGATCCGTTATTTGCTTCTTAGTTCGGGTATCCAAAATTCCATATGTTACCTTATTTCCGCCCGATGTCATGCTATAAGCTACACTATAATAATAAAGTTTATCGCCGTCTACGCACATTCCTCCCACCGGAAGATCCAAACATTGCTTTACTTCATCGGTCGTACTATCTATCACATACAGATTAGAAGGAGTATTCTTATAATCTCCGCGAGAACTCACATAAATATCTCCACGTTCATCAATCGCCATCCGATACAGATTGATAGCGACATCTATTTTCTTTTTCTCTTTAAATGTTTCCAAATCCACCACAGACACCGTCCGGTCATAATTCGGTGCACGATATCCTCCCGAATTAGCCACATACAGTTTCTCATTATGTACAACCATTTCTTCCGGCTGATATCCTACCGGCACTTTCCGGGTCACTTCCAAGCTAGCTGTATCTATTTCCGCCACAAACCCGACTTCCGCATTCGGATCAATCTGCACAGGCCCCGCATAGGAACTTATATACGCCTTATCCTTCCAAAATGCCAGATAACGACAATTGGGGACTTCTATCTCCTTGATTCTACGCGCAGTACGCACATCAAACACAACGATCAGATTGGAAACATTAATTACCGCATATACTTTCTGCCCATATACTTTAATATCATTCCCCACATCTCCCAACTCTTTTACAATCTCTGGATTACGTTCGGAAAAAATATCACGGGTATAATGCCCTGTCGTATAATCAAAATAATCAAGTGAAGCACGGTTCATTCCCATATTTCCCTCGTTGAGTTGATAAAACCCTTTAATACGGGTTCCTACCATAGGAAGCGCCACTTGCACACTGTCCGAAAGGAAAATCTGTTCATCCTCCCGACAAGCCGACAAACTCATAAAAAGTATCAGCAGATATATAAAATGTATTTTTTTCATAAGCTAAGACTAACAATAAACCGGAAATTCCGCCCCGGCATCGGATAATTGAGTACCACATCGTAATATTGGTTCAGCGCATTGTTCATCTCTATCGAGGTCTTCAACAGATAACGACTACGAATCCGGAACTCCTTTTGCAAGGAAAAATCATGTGTGTACCACGGTTCCACATAGTTACGCGGAATATTATTCACAGCCCCGTTATAACGCTCACCCACATAAATGAAACTGTAATTCAACGTCCACGTACCATATTCCACTCCCGCAATCACCGAGCCGCTATGCCAGGGAGTATAAGGAATCTGGTCGCCATACGAAGACAGTTTCTTCCCGTTGATTTTTGTAAAATCCTGCGCTTTCGCGAAAGAATAAGAAAGATTGGCATTCATCCTTACCGGTCCTGCATGGCCGAATACAGCCGCCGAAACATCTACCCCCTTACTCTCCACTTTTCCCATATTTGTCATCATCCAGCGAAAACTGCTCCCGGTAGGCGCAGCAATAATCTTATCGGTAATCGCGGCATAGTAAATATCAGCCTGTACAGAAATCCGGTCAATAAATCCTTTTGAATGTCTTTTGATAACTTCCACCAATATTAAATTGGTCGGTAAATTCCGGATTCAACTGACTAAAGCCTATTTGCGCATAATAAAGGTCATTGAAAGTAGGCAAACGGAAGATACGCTTATAGAAAGCACGCAAATTAAAATCATGGTTGCAGAAAGGTTTATACCCGACGATAAATGCCGGAGAAAGTTCCGATTTGTCAGGGGCTTGCACATTATTACGGACTTTCTCGATAACGAATGTCCCCAACACATCAGCCTGTAATTTCCATTTTCCCAGATTCAACGCCGTAGCCAGTGCCGCCCAAGTTGTATAGCGTTGCGGGAACGTGAAAGGAGTCCCTACTCCACGCATGACGGCATTCAACTTATTATATTGAAAATCGACAGACAAAGACACATCCCATACAGGCAGAATGCTATACATATTCACCACCGACAAATACCAGTCCTGCTGATAATAGGTATTATCGAACTGCATTTTTTTTGTCACATTCTCTTGCAGAAACTGCACTGTATCCCTTGAAAGATAATGTGTATAGTCATAGGCAAACTTCCCGTTCAGTTGCAACTTATATTTCGGGGTGACATCTTTCACAAATGTAGCTTGGGCAAAGAAATTCTTATCCCCCTGCCGTTCTCCATTCTGCCATACATTTTTCACGATAGCTCCGGGCAGTCCTCTGTCCGAATCATAATAATACAGTTTAGCCTGCCAATAGCCGTTATGAATAGTGCCATATACACCGGCTTCGATACGATAAGCCTCGATATCACTGTTCCATCGGGTAGCCGTCGTATCATAAGCCACTTTACCCTCCTGATTCAAACGTCTGTAACGGAACTTATATTGCCCGTCAGATTTCGTATATTCACCGCTCAGACTCAAGCTAAGGTTATCGTTCAGTTTATGTTCCAACCGGATGGAAGGATTAATCAACTGGATACTTCCTGCCTTATAGCGTACCAGCAGATTCGTTTTCTTTCCTGTTTCAAACTTCGGTTTCCGGGCTTTCATATATACAGCCGAAGCCGAAGCAAAGTCTTTGGCAGACTGGAATATCTCACTTTTTTGTCCGTTATAAAGAGATAATTCTTCCAAATCATCCAGCGAAAAACGTCCCAAATCAACCACTCCGTTTTGTGCGTTTCCAATCTGAATGCCGTCATAAAACACCCCGACATGGTGAGAACCCATATTACGGACATCTATCGTTTTCAGTCCGCCCATACCACCGTAATCTTTGATTTGCACACCCGAAAAGTAACGCAAGGCATCAGCTACATTATGCGTATTCAGCCGTTCCAATTGCAGCCCGTTCAGCCGTTGGGCAGGGATTACTTCTTTATACGGCTTCGCCGTAACCACTACCTCATCCAAGTGTTGCAAACTATCCAAACGGCTTTGAGCTCCCAGCAACGCCGGAAGTCCTAAACAACCTACTGTCCATAGAATTTTTCGAATCATTCTTCCTGTCATCTCGTCTGTTTATTTTCTTTCGATTATAAACTTTCAGGAATACACAAAGAAAGAAAAGGGCAGTCTGCTCCCCTTCAAAAAGAGCATAAGCCAGCGTCCTGCACAAACAGACACTGCGCACTTTGTACGTCGCATAAAAACAAGTACTATGTGATTACTAAAAACTGCACTCTTCAAACTTTAATCCCGGAAAGTTTCAAGAATTCAACTTTGGCAGGTCTTCTGACTTACTCCATTTCCCTAACGCCCTTCCCATTCCTCCAAAGCGGAACAGTGGATTTGAGTATTGTAGGAAAACTTTTGGCGGAGCTTACAGCAGCGGGTCTGTTCAGGACTTACACCTGATTCCCTTTTCACCACTCTTTCCGTAGAATCGGAAAAGTGACACCAAAATTTCTTGGGGACAAAGATACACAAATAGAAACAAAATGGAAGAAAAATCCAATTAAAATAAAAACAAACTAATAATAAGTCCTATCTTTGCCGTTCGAAAGGATCCACTATTATTTTTATCTAATTAAAATTCTTATAAAAGTGAAATCTCCTGTTCTGACTATCACGTTGCTTTGCCTGCTCTTTTTGGCAAGCTGTATCACCCGTAATAAAACATCTCTGGAAACATTCAACCAAGATGTATATACCCCTGAATATGCTTCGGGATTTAAAATTCTGGGTGCCGAGAACGCCGCCAGCACACTAATACAGATTACCAATCCGTGGCAAGGCGCCAACGATGTAACAATGTCCTATTTTGTTACGCGCAACGGTGAGCAGGCGCCTGCCGGATTCAATGGTCCCGTTATCCCTGCCGGAGCAAAACAGATTGTATGTATGTCTTCTTCCTACATTGCCATGCTTGACGCATTGGGAGAAATTAGCCGGATCGTCGGAGTTTCGGGTATCGATTATATCGCCAATCCCTACATTCTTGCCCACAAAGATTCAATCAAGGATATGGGGCCTGAAATGAACTACGAACTGTTGATTGGATTAAAACCCGATGTAGTTTTGCTCTATGGCATAGGTGACGCCCAAACCGCTGTAACAGACAAACTAAAAGAACTTTCCATACCTTATTTATATATGGGAGAATACTTGGAAGAATCACCGCTCGGCAAAGCCGAATGGATGATTGTTCTTTCCGAACTGACAGACAAACGGGAAAAGGGAATAGAAATATTCCGGGAAATCCCCCAACGTTATCATGCACTGAAAGCCCTCACAGATTCCGTCAGCCAGCGCCCTACCGTAATGTTCAACACTCCGTGGAACGATAGTTGGGTAATGCCTTCCACTCAAAGTTATATGGCACGACTGATTGCCGATGCAGGTGCAGAGTACATTTATAAAGAAAACAGTTCCAACAGTTCAACCCCAATCGGACTGGAAACAGCCTATGGACTGATACAAAAAGCCGATTACTGGATTAATGTCGGTTCAGCAACTACGCTTGATGAGCTGAAAGCTGTCAACCCCAAATTCGCAGACGCAAAAGCCGTGAATGCAAAGACTGTTTATAACAATAACTTACGGTTGACACCGACAGGCGGAAACGACTATTGGGAATCGGCAGTTGTCCGTCCCGATGTTGTATTACGCGACTTGATTCATATTTTTCATCCGGAACTTGTATCCGACTCACTTTATTATTACAGGCGTCTGGAATGAAACAACCTCGCAAACATACCGCACTTTTATTTATCGCGCTAGGCATAACCGCCCTGTCATTACTAGTCATAGATATGGCAACCGGAGACACGTATATCCCTGTCTCCAAAGTATGGGCAGTGCTCACCGGGGGTGAATGTGATGAAATGACACGCAACATTCTTCTTTCTATCCGGTTTATACGGGTAATAGTAGCGGCACTGATAGGTATAGCACTCTCTATAAGTGGTTTGCAGATGCAGACGGTTTTCCAAAACCCATTGGCAGACCCCTATTTGCTGGGAGTTAGTTCGGGGGCAGGATTAGGGGTTGCCTTGTTTGTACTGGGAGCCCCATTACTCGGTTGGTCGGAATTTCCACTACTTCAGTCATTAGGCATCGTTGGTTCCGGCTGGATAGGAACGGCTGTCATTTTATTGGGAGTAGCCATTATCAGCCGGAAAGTAAAAAATATCCTCGGTGTATTGATTATGGGAGTCATGATAGGTTATGTGGCAGGCGCCATTATCCAGATACTACAATATCTGAGTTCTGCCGAACAGTTGAAAATGTTCACACTTTGGTCAATGGGCTCTCTCGGACACATCACCACTACCCAACTGGGAATCATGACGCCTATGCTATGTCTGGGACTACTCATTTCCGTAGCCTGTATCAAACCGTTGAACCTGTTGCTTCTCGGAGAAAACTACGCACGGACAATGGGAATGAATATCAAGCGCTCACGCACATTCATCTTCATTTCTACCGCATTGCTGACAGGAACGGTAACCGCATTCTGCGGTCCGGTAGGTTTTATCGGGCTGGCAGTGCCGCACGTCACACGGTTACTATTTAACAACGCCGACCACCGGATACTTGTCCCCGGCACTATGCTGACAGGACTTATCAGCATGCTTCTCTGCGACATCATCGCCAAGCAATTCCTGCTTCCGGTGAACTGTATCACCGCCTTGCTCGGTGTTCCGGTCATTTTATGGGTAATAGCTAAAAACTTGTATAGATTCAAATGATTGAGCTTAAGGAACTGACACTAGGATACGGACAGCGCACGCTGTTGAAAACGGTAAATGCCCGAATCACAGGCGGACAACTCGTCGCACTGTTGGGACGCAACGGAACTGGAAAAAGTACCCTCCTACGTGCTATTATGGGACTGGAAAGTCCCCAATCGGGAAAAATCAATCTGCAAGGAAAAGACATAGCTTCACAAAAACCGGAAAAACTAGCCCGGAACATCAGTTTCGTAACCACCGACAAAGTACGCATCACCAATCTTCGTTGCAAGGATGTGGTAGCGTTAGGACGCGCTCCCTACACAAATTGGCTCGGTCAGCTTCAATCAGAAGACCAGAAAATAGTGGATAATGCCATGCAGTTGGTCGGCATGTTCGGCTATGCAGAAAAGACAATGGATAAGATGTCCGACGGTGAATGTCAGAGAATCATGATTGCCCGTGCACTTGCGCAGGATACTCCGGTTATCCTGCTCGACGAGCCGACTGCCTTTCTTGACTTGCCCAATCGTTATGAACTCTGCTTACTACTGAAAAAATTGGCACAAAAAGAAGGCAAATGTATCTTGTTCTCCACACATGACCTTGACATCGCATTATCGCTTTGTGACTCCATTATGCTGATAGATAACCCGTATATGTACACTTTACCCACTTCGGAAATGATAACCAGCGGACATATAGAAAGGCTTTTCCGTAATGAATCGGTGACATTCGATGCTCAAGAGATGAGAGTGCGTATCAAATGAAGTTTTTCTACATATACCATCAATCTGTCGTACAAATATATCACTAACATAAGAAAATCTCACTGACCGGACAGAAATTACCAAATGGTAATTTTTATCTCCTTTCATACCTCTACCTTTGCACCCGCTTTAATAAAAAAGATAGAAAGTTATGAAAGATAGTATAGATTTCGACAGTATGGACATCTCCACGTTATTCCGTAAATTACTGATACCTACGGTTCTTGGAATGGTTTTCTCCGCTATATTCGTCATTACAGACGGTATATTTGTAGGGAAAGGAATTGGTAGCGATGCATTGGCAGCCGTCAATATCACAGCACCACTTTTTATGATTGCCGCCGGTGTCGGGTTGATGTTCGGAATTGGCGGTTCGGTAGTTGCCTCCATTCATTTATCGCAAGGCAAACGGAAAGCGGCAAGTATTAATATCACTCAGGCACTTGCTTTCTCCGCACTTATCATACTGATTATGTCAGCTTTGTGTTTCTACTTTGTAGAACCGTTGGGACGATTGCTCGGCAGTTCGGAAAAGTTGTTGCCGCTTGTGATAGAATATATGTTGTGGTATCTGCCTTTCCTTGTGTTTTACGAGTTATTGAGCACGGGTATGTTCTTTATCCGCCTGGACGGTTCGCCCAATTATGCAATGATGTGCAATGCCGTAGCAGCAATACTCAACATCATTTTAGATTATATTTTCATTTTCGAGTTCGGCTGGGGAATGATGGGAGCCGCTTTTGCCACCAGCTTGGGAACAGTAGTAGGGGGATTTATGACAGTGGGTTACCTTACCAGGTTCTCCCGCTCTATCAAACTGTACCGCATCAAGTTAAGCCTTAAAAGCCTGATGCTGACATTGCGTAATGTAGGCTATATGATAAAGTTGGGAACTTCCGCTTTTATCAGTGAGGCATCTATCGCCTGTATGATGTTTTTAGGAAACTACGTTTTCATCCGTCATCTCGGAGAAGACGGAGTAGCCGCATTCAGCATTGCTTGCTACTTCTTCCCTATCATCTTCATGGTCTACAATGCCATTGCGCAATCCGCCCAACCGATTATAAGTTATAACTTCGGAGCCGGACAAGCCGGACGTGTCAGGAAAACTTTGCATCTTGCTCTTCGGACAGCTCTAATCTGCGGAATCAGTTTCCTCGTTATCACCGCTCTGTGCCGTCAGGAAATTGTTGCATTATTCATCGACCGCAGCTATCCGGCATTTGATATAGCAGTGAACGGTATTCCTTATTTCGGTATCGGATTTATTTTCTTTGCAGTGAATATGATAGGAATCGGTTATTATCAAAGCATTGAACGGGGACAAAGAGCTACTATAATTACCCTTCTCCGAGGAATCGTCTTTATGTTGATCGGATTCTTTGCATTACCACCGCTTCTTAGCGTGAAGGGTATTTGGCTCGCTGTTCCGTTAGCCGAGTTCCTGACAACACTTTATATTATCGGAATTTATCTAAAAGACCGATTCATTGTCCGCCAATGATGAGTATATTTGCAGCATGGATGCATTCATTGAGAAACTTAGCGACAGATATAAAGTATCAAAAAACGACATACAGACTTTATTGGCCTGTATGGAAGAAGTACATTTCAAAAAAAGAGAATTGATAGTACGCGAAGGAACAAAGAACAACAATCTTTATTTCATAAGAACAGGAATCTGGCGGGCATATTACCATAAAGACGGAGTAGACACCACTATCTGGTTTGCTTCAGACGGAGAAGCTGCTTTCTCCGTCTGGGGATATGTGGATAATGCTTATTCACTGATAAATATTGAAGCGATGTGCGACAGCGTAGCTTATCGCATTTCCCGTGCCGCTTTGAATCAGCTATTTTCTTCCTCTATCGGACTTGCCAATCTGGGCCTTCGCCTTATGGAGCATCAATTACTTTTACAGGAAAACTGGCTTATCAGTTCCGGAAGCCCACGAGCTAAAGAGCGTTATCTCACTCTTATCAAAGAGACTCCGGAACTGTTGCAATACGTACCCTTAAAACACTTCGCTTCTTATCTGTGGATAACACCCCAATCATTGAGCAGGATTCGGGCGGAACTTGCCTCTACATAATGTGTATTATAGACTAAGCAAGAAAATATCATTTCTCCGCTGAAATTCCCGATGCAAAATGTCCCAAAAGTATCCGTTCCAAACTTTCATCAACAACACCTAATATATGAAGTTTGGACAACAACCGATAATACGAAGTTTTTCCGACACCTTCTATTTTCAATATGCTTTTCCAACCCCCTACTGATACTATTTCAAATAGTTCCTTAACTGTTCCTATCTCCTTATTATGTAGAATATTAGCCAAACGAGTATCGGCAACTTCATGAACAGACAGATTAAGAACTCTTTCATCCTGCTTCTTATTTACTCTCTTACTATCTTCTGCCAAAAATAGAAAGCGGGCATTCATGGCACGTTTTCGATAAGTAGCCAATATACTTTTTCTCAACATCAAACCTTTTAGATGAGAATTATAAATCTGCAATGTACGATCGTAAGTGATTCGATGCCGGCGAGCAACCTTCTCTATTGGTTCTCCTGTGGAGATAGAATAGAAAATATTACGGGCTTCGGGATGAATAGATTAATGGAGCCAGTTCACGGATAATGATTGCATACAAAGGCTTGCACACTTTTTGAGTTCTTAAAACATAGAGCAAATCATCATATTTAGACTGGATAAAATCGCGTTCCAATTTTCTACAACTCTCGACAGGTAATCCGCCTCTAAATCAAGTTTTTTGTGAGCTTCCAGATAGGCAAGCAGAGTATCATCATCCAGAAACAATTGTTCACCAATTCGGGAACTATGCGTTGGTATAAGACGTGCCGGAAAATGGGCAGACAAACTCCGAAAGTAAAAAAAAACGTTCAACTAATAAGAGGTTATCATAGAAAATGAATATTTTTGCACTCAGATTGAATTAGATTTTTTATGACGAGGTTTGATCCAAAACATCCACAGGGCAAATACCCGGGCACAGCGACAATGAAGCCACAGTATGTGCTCATTACCGGGAATGGCGAGGAGCGCACAAGTCATGTAAAAAAAAGCAAAAATCATGAAGGCTGTGTATGAAATTGACTCCAACAAGTATGTCACTCTTGAAAAATGCTGTCCGGTCCGTCTTGTACGGGAAGCTGAGTATTTCGCCATGAGTTTCTATCGCGACTCACACATTGCAGTTTATTTCAGAGTAAGGAAAAAGGTGCTCCGAATGGTTAAGAGCGGTTTTTACTGCGAGGCGGCGGCCGACATGATGTGCGATTTCTTTCAGTCAGCCGGATTATCCGATATGTCGGACTGGACATGCGAGGAATTGCCCCCCGTACCCCGAAAGAGTGAATCAAGCCTTAGTGTCGATGGCGAAGATTTCCGCTATTTCGGTAGTGCTGATGTTGTGGCAGCTCTTGAAAATATTATCGATGGCAAATCCGTATGGATGCTTTATGATTTTACCTGCGAGAACGGAGGGTATATAAACATTCGACGGTGTGGCGATGACTCAATACACACAGCAAAGTACAAAGTGGAATGTGTCAGATGGACTGAACCGACACCGACCGGATACCGGGCTGTCATATCTGATGTCACCCCCTTGCGGAACTGGCTGTGGAATCTGGTCGATGGTCGCAAATTTCCTGACCCCACACCTGAATGGGAGAGTTTTGATGTGACCGACTATTTCCAACGATTGGCTTTCAGGTTTTTAGACGAAGAAGATAAATTAGATAACGATGAACGGTAAATACAGTTTGCCCGTAGTGAAGGCAGTAGATATAATCTGGACGAGTTTCGACCGTGAAGAAATACGACGCGGCTACGCGATGCTTTTCCAGGCGGCGCAGCAAGGCGACGCCGATGCACTGGCATTCGTTGCCCGGTGCTTTATGGGTGAGGAATATGTGTGGAGCGGAGCCGGCTTCGCCACCGACAATGCCAATGCCTCAAAGCTAATTCAGAAAAGTGCGTTGATGGGCAGTGCCACCGGCGTGCTCTGTGCTGTAAGAAGCGGCAACTTCACCCCTGCCGTGCAGCGGGGGATGCCTTTCGCATCGTTCAAGGAAGCTTTCGAGGAGATTCTCAGTCAGGCGGAGCGTGGCAATACGTTTTGCTGCTATATGATAGGCAATGTCTATTACTGGGGCGACTATCTACTTGTCGAACCAGAACTTGCCAAGCAATTCAAAACAGAGAACAAATACTATGCCTGGGCCTACCCGATAGCCAAAGAATGGTATGAGCGCAGTTTCAACGGACGCATCTGTGCCGGTTGGGGCAACTACTGCAAGATCCGCGAGTCGGGACTGTGCGACATCAAAAAAGATGTCTTTGAAGCTTATTACCAAGCCCTCGCAGAGATTTCCCCGGTGATTTGCAACAACTACGGACATTATCTCGGGCATGATAAGAAAAACCCTCAAGCAGCTCTGACATACTACGCTAAAGCTGCTTACCGTGGCGACCCACAGGGTGCGTACAATGCCGGTCACACCTACGAGGGAGGCGAGGAAGTGGAGGAAAATATCGAGGTCGCCTATCAGTTCTATGAAATGGCTGCCAAAGGAGGACATCCCGCGGGACAGTTCGAGATGGGTTACTATCATTTTGAAGGATGCGGCAGTGTGGAACAGGATTACGCCAAGGCTGTACAATGGTTTGAAAAGGCGTATGAGAATCCCAAATGCAGCGACGTCACCAAGACGCAGGCAGCCGCCTATCTCGGCATTTGCTGTCAGGACGGTTTGGGAGTGGTGCAGGACGATGACGCGGCGTTGGAGTATCTTCAGGAAGTTGAAGAGAGAATGGACGATTTATGGGATAGCATCAAAGGGAAGGTGCTCAATGCGCTGGGGGTGGCATACGCTTTCGGTCGTGGCACCGATGAAGATATAGAACTTGGCTACCAATATTTCGAAGATGCTGCAAAACTCGATTCGGAGAAAGCAAAAGAGTATCTACAATATATAAATTCATCGGAGTACGAATCTGATGAACGGGTAAAGAAAACAAAGGATATAGATTCGTTTTATCAGGGATTGGCAGAAAGAATCAGAGAGGCTGCCGAAAAAGATTTGCATGAAGTTCTTGAGCAAATAGGAGATGAACATATTTATACGGCAGCCTTGGTCACCGACAGATACTGCTGCACCCTGTTCCTCGCAGTAAACACCGTTGAGTTTCTGAATGGGAACGGCGGACCGGACAGCGAGAGCAAATGGTATCCCGATGAATGGGGGTATTCTGACGCCGACAACAGCGAACTGTCGAAACTCAGCAAATTGCTGTGGGAACATCACGACAATCTGCCGGGCGAAGCCTTTTTCTTCGATGCCGTCATATCCGCTATGAAACAACTCAAGGAGGCGGGAACATTCGGGGGACGCTCGGAAGAGATAACATTCTTTGTCTCCATATCGGATGATGAAGAGGCTGAGAATCTTGAAGATTTTTCGGCAAAACTGCTGAACTCGCCGGAACTGGCAGCCGCGTTTTTGAATCGGGACAAATGAACCAATCTACAAGAATCATGATAAAGTATCAGGACAAATACATTCGCTCACTATTTGAAAGCAGCGGAAGCAAAATAATCAAATTCACTAATTTGCCTTACGATAAAGAACCTCAATGTTTAGCGTGTATAAACCTCCTGGATTATCGGTAATTGTGATAGTCGAATTTCCCGTAGAGAGCGGAGTTATGTTAATATGCATACTCTCCAGAGTAACATTAACTACTGTTTCGTCCGAGTTGCTGATAGCATAATGACCATCACCACCGAAAATTATCAATTGAGTTTTGTCAGATGCAGGAAACAATAAGCTAACCCGATTACCTTCTACCGGATTTGGCTTGTCATTATAAATGGCATAATGTAATTGAATGGGCTTGTTATCATCATCTTTACTACATCCTGTACTAAAAACAACCAATAGAGACACTAGTAAGAGACTTTAGAGCATCAGGTATTTTCTTTCGCATTATCATGTACACATCCTCATAATCTTTTACTACCTCATTCGCCAACTCCTCGTATGTCATTTGTGCAGTTATCATATTTTCATTTTTTAATGTTTCATATTATTGTTCGACAACGAGAACTGCCGGAACTGCCACCAAAGCATTGTTCCCGCTATCAGGCTGGCTGTCAGGTCGGAAATCGGCATACTTATCCAGACTCCTAATTGCCCATAATAGTGAGGAAGAATCAGTAGGCAGGGAATGAGAATAAGAACCTGGCGGGATATCGAAAGGAAGATTGCCTTACTTGCCATACCGATGCTCTGAAAGAAATTGGAAGTCACCATTTGAAAACCGACAATGGGGAAGAACATCACCACAATACGTAACCCTTTGGCAGAAATATCCACCAATTCTTCGTGCGTCGTAAAGATAGAAACCGCTAAATCGGGAATCAACATTCCCATCAGGAATCCGGCAGTAGTAACAATCGTTGCGGCATAAATCGTAATTTTCAAGACTTTCGTCACACGGGGATATTGCTTGGCACCATAATTATACCCGGCAATGGGCTGCATCCCCTGATTCAATCCCATCACAATCATGACAAAAAGGAATACCAGGCGGTTTACTATTCCGAACGCTCCGATAGCCAAGTCGCCGCCATGATGCTGCAAGCCTTGATTGATTAGAATTACGATGAAGCAGGCTGCCAGATTCATCAGAAAAGGAGCCATACCAATTGCTAAAGAATCGGCTACTATTTTCTTCTTCAACCGGAAAATACCTTTATGAAAATGTAACAGTTCCTCTCTATTAGAAAATAGCTTGAACTGCCATGCCAATGCGATCACCTGTGCAGTAATGGTAGCGATTGCCGCTCCTTGTATTCCCCAACCAAAGCCATAAATAAAAACAGGGTCGAGTATTGTGTTAATCACTACCGTAGCAATCGTGGCATACATCGCCTTCTGCGGATGTCCCGCCGAACGCAGTACAGCATTCAGACCTAAATAAAGGTGGGTGACGACATTACCCAACAAGATAACAACCATATAATCGCGGGCATAACCTACCGTAGCATCACTACCACCGAAGAAATAAAGAATAGGGTCGAGAAACAACAATGTGACGACTGTAAAAGGCAAGCCCGATGATAATATTCAATACCAGTACATTGCCAAGTACCCGCTGTGCGGTATCGTAATCTTTCTGTCCCAATTTCACCGAAACCAATGTAGCCGCTCCCACACCGACCAGCGAACCGAAAGCAGCGGCAAGATTCATTAGCGGAAAGGTTAATGCCAACCCGGAGATAGCCATCGCCCCTACCTCCATGACCAATGAAAATACTATCTACCATATTATAAAGAGAAGACGCCGTCATGGCGATAATTGCCGGAATGGCATACTGCATCAAAAGCTTTCCAATCTTTTCCGTACCCAACGCAGTGGGTGTCTTTTGTCCTGTCATACCTATTAGTTTGAGGGTGCAAAGATACAAAAAAGAGACGGATTACAGGATATATGAGAAAAGTTTCGTATTTTTGCCCACAAAATTGAGTTAATACGTAACGAAATGAATATATTAGAACTAAGTGAACAGGAAATTATTCGACGTAACAGTCTGAATGAGCTTCGTGCAATGGGTATTGATCCATACCCTGCAGCAGAGTATGTAACCAATGCTTTCTCTACAGATATTAAAGCTGAATTTAAAGACGACGAAGAGCCACGCCAGGTTTCCGTAGCCGGTCGTATCATGAGCCGCCGCGTAATGGGTAAAGCTTCTTTTATCGAATTGCAGGACTCTAAAGGCCGTATCCAGGTGTACATCACCCGTGATGACATCTGCCCGGGAGAAGACAAGGAATTGTACAACGCTGTATTCAAACGCCTGCTCGACTTAGGTGACTTTATCGGTATCGAAGGTTTCGTGTTCCGCACACAAATGGGTGAAATCAGTATCCATGCAAAGAAACTGACCGTACTTGCAAAGTCTATCAAACCGCTACCTATCGTAAAATACAAAGACGGAGTAGCTTACGACTCTTTTGAAGATCCCGAACTCCGTTATCGCCAACGCTATGTTGACCTGGTAGTAAACGATGGCGTAAAAGAAACATTCCTGAAGCGTGCCACCGTAGTGAAAACACTGCGCAACGCTCTCGATGAAGCCGGATATACTGAAGTGGAAACTCCTATCCTGCAATCCATTGCCGGTGGAGCCAGTGCACGCCCGTTCATCACTCACCATAACTCATTGGATATAGACCTTTACCTACGTATCGCAACGGAACTTTATCTGAAGAGACTGATTGTAGGCGGTTTTGAAGGTGTATATGAAATAGGTAAGAACTTCCGTAACGAGGGCATGGATAAAACTCACAATCCGGAATTTACCTGTATGGAACTTTATGTTCAGTACAAGGATTACAACTGGATGATGAATTTCACCGAAAAACTGCTGGAACGTATCTGTATCGCTGTAAACGGCTGTACGGAAAGCGTTGTTGACGGAAAAACGATCAGTTTCAAAGCTCCTTACCGCCGCCTGCCTATCCTGGATGCTATCAAAGAAAAGACAGGATACGACCTGAACGGCAAGAGCGAAGAAGAAATCCGCCAAGTTTGCAAGGAACTGAAAATGGAGGAAATCGACGAGACAATGGGTAAAGGCAAGCTGATTGATGAAATCTTCGGAGAATTCTGCGAAGGTACGTACATCCAGCCAACTTTCATCACCGATTATCCTGTTGAAATGTCTCCGCTGACCAAAATGCACCGTTCCAAACCGGGGCTGACCGAACGTTTCGAATTGATGGTGAACGGCAAGGAACTTGCTAACGCCTACTCGGAATTGAACGACCCGATTGATCAGGAAGAGCGTTTCAAAGAACAGATGCGCCTGGCTGACAAGGGTGACGACGAAGCAATGATTATCGACCAGGACTTCCTGCGTTCTTTACAATATGGTATGCCTCCAACATCGGGTATCGGTATCGGTATCGACCGTCTGGTTATGTTAATGACCGGTCAGACTACTATCCAGGAAGTACTATTCTTCCCGCAAATGCGTCCGGAAAAGGTAGTGAAGAAAGATGCAGCCGCCAAATATATGGAATTGGGAATCGCAGAAGAATGGGTTCCGGTTATTCAGAAAGCCGGCTACAACACTGTAGAAGACATGAAAGATGTCAATGCGCAAAAACTTCATCAAGACATTTGCGGCATCAACAAGAAATACAAATTAGAATTGGCCAATCCGTCGGTAAACGATGTAACTGAATGGATACAGAAAATTAAATAAGTTCTTCATCCAAATCCATACAAATGAAATTACCCGGTAAGATAGCGATAATGGGCGGTGGAAGTTGGGCCACAGCTATTGCGAAGATGTGTCTGGCTCAAGAAGACTCTATCAATTGGTATATGCGACGCGATGACCGTATCGCCGATTTCAAGAGATTAGGGCACAATCCGGCTTATCTGACAGGAGTGAAATTCGACACAAAGCGTATCACTTTCAGTTCCAACATCAATGATGTTGTGAAAGAATCGGATACGCTGATTTTCGTCACTCCGTCCCCTTATCTGAAGGCTCACCTGAAAAAGCTGAAAACCAAGATAAGGGATAAGTTTATCATCACCGCTATCAAAGGAATCGTACCCGATGATAACGTTATCGTATCAGAATACTTCACCAAAGAATATGGCGTCCCTCCCGAAAACATCGCTGTACTGGCAGGTCCCTGCCACGCAGAAGAGGTAGCCCTGGAACGCCTTTCTTACCTGACCATCGCCTGTCCGGACAAAGACAAAGCACGTATCTTCGCGCGTCGGCTGGGAAGCAGTTTTATCAAGACATCTGTCAGCGATGACGTCGCAGGCATCGAATACAGCTCGGTACTCAAAATGTATGCCATCGCCGCCGGTATCTGCAGCGGACTGAAATATGGCGACAACTTTCAGGCCGTACTGATTTCCAACGCCATCCAGGAAATGAACCGTTTCCTGAATACGGTGCATCCACTGAACAGAAACGTGGATGAATCTGTTTATCTGGGTGACTTGCTGGTGACGGGATATTCCAACTTCAGCCGTAACCGGACATTCGGTACGATGATAGGAAAAGGATATTCCGTAAAAAGCGCACAGATTGAAATGGAAATGATTGCCGAAGGTTACTACGGTACGAAGTGTATCAAAGAAATCAACAAGCATCATCATGTCAATATGCCGATACTGGACGCTGTATACAACATCCTGTACGAACGTATCTCGCCTATGATCGAGATTAAATTACTAACTGATTCTTTTAGATAACCTTTAAACAAGAACGATATGATTAGCTTGAACATTGAAAAGACTTTTGGATTTATCTCCAAAGAAAAGGTTTTTGCTTACGAAACTGAAGTAAAAGCCGCACAGGAAATGCTTGAAAAAGGAACAGGCAAAGGTAATGACTTTTTAGGATGGTTACACCTGCCTTCTTCTATCACCAAAGAACATCTGGAAGATCTGAACGCTACTGCAAAAGTATTGAGGGATAATTGCGAAGTAGTAATCATTGCCGGTATCGGTGGCAGCTATCTGGGCGCGCGTGCTGTAATCGAAGCGTTGTCTAACAGTTTCACCTGGTTGCAAGACAAGAAAACGGCTCCTGTCATGATTTATGCCGGACATAATATCAGCGAAGACTATCTGTATGAACTCACTGAATATCTGAAAGACAAGAAGTTCGGTGTTATCAATATCTCCAAATCGGGAACAACAACCGAAACAGCACTTGCGTTCCGTCTGTTGAAAAAACAATGCGAAGACCAACGTGGCAAGGAAACTGCAAAGCAGGTTATCGTAGCCGTTACAGACGCCAAGAAAGGTGCTGCACGTGTTACTGCCGATAAGGAAGGATACAAGACATTCATCATCCCCGATAACGTAGGCGGACGCTTCTCTGTTCTGACTCCGGTCGGTTTGCTGCCGATTGCAGTTGCCGGATTCGATATTGAAAAGCTGGTTGCCGGTGCTGCCGATATGGAAAAAGCATGCGGTGCAGACGTTCCGTTTGCCGAAAACCCTGCTGCTATCTATGCCGCTACCCGTAACGAACTGTACAGAAGCGGAAAGAAATCGAAATTCTCGTCAACTTCTGCCCGAAACTGCATTATGTAAGCGAATGGTGGAAACAGCTTTACGGAGAATCAGAAGGTAAAGACAACAAGGGGATTTTCCCTGCATCAGTAGACTTCTCTACCGACCTTCACTCTATGGGACAATGGATTCAGGAAGGTGAACGTTCTATCTTCGAAACTGTCATCTCACTGGATAAGGTAGACCATAAACTGGAAGTTCCTTCTGACGAGGCTAACCTCGACGGTCTGAATTTCTTAGCCGGCAAACGTGTGGACGAAGTGAACAAGATGGCGGAACTCGGCACTCAGTTGGCTCACGTAGATGGTGGCGTACCTAATATGCGTATCGTTCTCCCTTCATTGAGCGAATACAATATCGGCGGTCTGCTGTATTTCTTCGAAAAGGCTTGCGGTATCAGCGGTTATCTGCTGGGTGTGAATCCGTTCAATCAACCGGGCGTAGAAGCATACAAGAAGAATATGTTTGCTCTGCTTGACAAACCGGGTTACGAAGAAGAATCTAAAGCTATTCGTGCTAAATTGTAATAGAATAAAGTCTGTATATAAAAAAAGAAGCGATTTTCTGTAAATCGCTTCTTTTTTTATATACTGTACCGAAGTTGTTTTTATTCTTCTTCGTCACCTTTATTCTTTTTCGTCATCGACTTTTGTTTTTAAGCCGATTTCTTCTTGAGCTCCTTCACATTCAGCTTTAGAGGAAAGATAGAATTCCAGTCTTACATCACCATTCTTATCCACATGCTCAATGGTAGCCCGCACCATAATTCTGGTTTGCTTCACACCGTCTTTAAAACGCAGTTGTCCTTTCTCTTCATCCGTCAGATTTCCTTCGGTAGATACTTCTGTCTTTTCATAGAAAAGTTTGGTATCCAGTTCGTCATCGTTCTGAAGTTTAAAGGTTTTCAGTTCGGCACCGTTCCCATCCAAAAACAAAAGGGCTTTTACTTCATCACCCACTTTCAAGTCCGGCAGTTCATCCATCTTATTGGCATAGTCTTCTTCCTTAGCTCCATCACTATTCGATTCAGCCTTCACATATAGCTTTTCGATTTTAATCACAGGACTTTCCCCGCTATTGGAACAAGCGCCTAAAAACAATGGTAGCAACAATAATACTCTCTTTTTCATGCTATCGTCGAGTTTATAATGCTACAAAAATACACATAATCTTCTAAACAACAAACATTTGTGTAGTTAATCACATAATAGCCTTGTTTACAACTATCTTGGCATTCTACTTCATCTCTCATTTTTTATCATTATCTTTGTCTCGTATATAGAGATAGTTAAAAAAACAACTCAACTAAAAAAATAACAAAATGGAACGGAATCTATTAAAGAAATCCTACGGATTCGTGCTACTATGTAGCTTATTATTATTGATGGTATCAATCAGCAGTTGTCAGGAAAGCAAACTCAAAGCAGTGATTGCCATCGCAAATAAACAATGCCCAATGGACATGGGAGAAGTCGGAACAATTACCAGCATCGTTTATGATGGCGGTAATGTAGTGTACACGCTCAATATGAATGAGAGTATTACCGATATAGCCATATTGAAAGACAATCCCGAAAGCATGAAAGAGTCCATAAAAATTATGTTCCGGAATCCGGCGAAGGATGTCAAAGAAATGCTAAAACTGGTAGCCGAATGTAACGCAGGACTTCAAATGAAGTTCGTAGGAAAAGACTCGGGCGAAGAAGCGGTTTGCGGCATCACTCCCGAGGAAGTGAAAGAAGTTCTCAAGGCAGAATCCGACCCGTCACAAAGCGAACGTGCAAAACTCGAGGCGCAACTGAAAATGGCGAACTTGCAATTCCCGATGCAGGCAAGTGAAGAAATTCTTATAGAGAAGATTGAACTCAGTGACGAATCGGTCGTATATATCTGTAAAGTAGATGAAGACGTATGCCCCATCAGCCAGATTGAAACAAATGCGGAAGAAGTAAAGAAAGGAATTGTAGCAAATTTGGCGGCACAGTCCGACCCGGCAACCCAGGTATTCTTGAAAACCTGTATCAATAATGACAAAAGCGTAGCTTACAGATATATCGGAACGAAATCAGGCAATCACTATGATATAGTCGTCACCCTGCCCGAACTGAAGAAAATGATAATAAAAAAATAAGTATTACGAAAAAAAGATTCTACGACGTACTGAGTATGAAAAATAAACTGAAAGCCGTCCTGTTCGACATGGACGGCGTACTTTTCAACTCTATGCCTTATCATTCCGAAGCCTGGCATAAAGTAATGAAATCTCACGGGCTTACTCTCAGCCGCGAAGAAGCGTATATGCACGAAGGACGGACGGGAGCTGCCACTATCAATATCGTATTTCAACGTGAATTGGGCAGAGAAGCTACTCAGGAAGAGATAGAAAGCATCTATCAGGAGAAAAGCGTCCTGTTCAACTCATATGCGGAAGCGGAACGTATGCCCGGTGCATGGGAGTTATTACAGAAAATAAAGAGCGAGGGACTGGTTCCTATGGTAGTGACCGGCTCAGGTCAGCTATCACTGCTCGAACGACTGGAACATAACTTTCCGGGAATGTTCAAAAAGGAACTGATGGTTACGGCATTTGATGTAAAATACGGCAAGCCGCATCCGGAACCTTATCTGATGGCGCTTAAAAAAGGCGGATTGAACGCGGACGAAGCCGTTGTTATAGAGAATGCTCCGTTGGGAGTGGAAGCCGGACACAAAGCAGGTATCTTCACGATTGCTGTAAACACAGGGCCGCTGAACGGACAGGTATTACTGGATGCGGGAGCCGGTTTGTTATTCCCCTCCATGCAAGCGCTTTGTGATGCCTGGGACAACCTGGACATATAAACATCTGTTTCATTCATTAATACGTTTATCTTTAAAATACCGATTCTACCATGCAAAAGTTATTATCCTTACCCCTAACTTAATCCATTGTTTTCACGAACTGGAAGAAGTGAATCACGCCGACTGGTTTTGTACGTCAGACCCTATTGGAAGCAAACTGGGTTCCGGCGGTGGAACTACCTGGCTGCTGCAAGCCTGCCATCAGGAATTCGCACCTCAGGATACTTTTAGCGACTGGATAAGGCGTGAGAAGAGAATACTGCTTCATGCAGGCGGACAAAGTCGCCGTCTGCCAAGTTACGGGCCTTCCGGTAAGATATTAACTCCCATTCCCATTTTCAGTTGGGAACGGGGACAAAAATTAGGACAGAATCTGCTGTCATTACAGCTCCCATTATACGAAAGAATCATGAAGCAGGCCCCCACCGGGCTGAACACTTTGATAGCCAGCGGAGATGTGTATATCCGTTCGGAAAAGCCGTTGCAAGACATTCCCAATGTAGACGTCGTGTGCTACGGTCTTTGGGTGAACCCATCCCTGGCAACGCACCACGGTGTGTTTGTATCCGACCGGAAGCGCCCGGAAGTTCTTGACTTCATGTTGCAGAAACCCTCACTCGAAGAATTGGAGAGTTTATCCAAGACGCATCTTTTCCTGATGGACATCGGCATTTGGATACTGAGCGACCGTGCCGTGGAAGTATTGATGAAGCGTTCATTAAAAGAAGGGACGAACGATATTAATTATTATGATTTATATTCGGACTACGGACTGGCTTTGGGCGAGCACCCCAAAACAGAAGATAAAGAAATCAACCAACTGTCCGTAGCCATATTGCCTTTACCAGGCGGAGAATTTTATCACTATGGCACAAGCCATGAACTGATTTCTTCCACACTGTCCATCCAGGATAAGGTACGCGACCAAAGAAAAATCATGCACCGGAAAGTAAAGCCCAATCCGGCCATTTTCATTCAGAATTCCATCACGCAGATTTCTCTTTCTGCCGATAATGCCAACCTTTGGATTGAGAACAGCCATATAGGAGAAGGCTGGAAACTGGGGTCCCGCCAAATCATCACCGGAGTACCAGAGAATCATTGGGACATTTGTCTGCCGGATGGTATCTGTGTGGATATTATTCCTGTCGGGGAACATGATTTCGTAGCCCGCCCATATGGATTGGATGATGTATTCAAAGGAGCGTTGGAAAAAGTCACGACTACTTACCTCAATATCCCGTTCCCACAATGGATGACAGAAAGAGGGATTACATGGAACGACATAAAAGGACGCACGGACGATTTGCAAGCAGCTTCCATTTTCCCAAAAGTCGCTTCCGTAGAAGAGCTGGGTATATTAGTACGCTGGATGACATCAGAGCCGCAACTGGAAGAAGGAAAAGAACTTTGGTTGAAAGCAGAAAAAGTTTCGGCTGATGAAATTTCGGCGGGCGCTAATCTTAAACGCCTTTATGCACAACGCAGCAGTTTCCGCAAAGAAAATTGGAAAGGGCTGGCAGCCAACTACGAAAAGAGTGTTTTCTATCAACTCGATTTACAGAACGCTGCCAATGAATTTGTACGTTTAGATTTAAATGTTCCTAATGCTCTGAAAGAGGATGCTGCACCAATGGTCCGGATACACAACCGGATGCTTCGTGCGCGGATTATGAAGTTACGTGGAGACGACTCCTGGCAAAAGGAAGAACAGGCAGCTTTCCAACTACTTCGTGACGGTTTACTGGGAGTTATGCCGGAACGCAAAAACCGTCCTGTGCTCAGTGTCTATTCCGACCAAATCGTATGGGGACGCAGTCCCGTGCGGATTGATGTTGCCGGGGGATGGACAGATACTCCGCCCTATTCTCTCTATTCCGGTGGAAGTGTAGTTAATCTCGCCATCGAATTGAACGGGCAGCCACCATTACAGGTATATGTGAAACCCTGTAAAGAATATCACATCGTACTCCGCTCCATCGACATGGGAGCAATGGAAATTATCAGGAATTATGAAGAACTGCAAGACTATAAGAAAGTCGGCTCTCCGTTCTCCATTCCCAAAGCAGCGCTTAGCCTGGCAGGCTTTGCACCGGCGTTCTCTGCTGAAGTTTACGCCTCGTTGGAAGAGCATTTGAAAGCTTTCGGCTCGGGAATAGAAATTACGCTATTGGCCGCCATCCCGGCAGGCTCCGGCTTGGGAACCAGTTCTATCCTGGCGTCCACCGTTCTCGGAGCTATCAACGATTTCTGCGGACTGGCATGGGACAAGAATGATATTTGCAGCTACACATTAGTATTAGAACAACTCCTGACCACAGGCGGTGGTTGGCAAGACCAATACGGCGGTGTATTCTCAGGCGTCAAACTGCTCCAATCCGAAGCCGGTTTTGAACAAAACCCTCTAGTACGCTGGCTACCCGACCAACTCTTTGTCCATCCCGATTATCGCGACTGCCACTTGCTATACTATACAGGAATCACCCGCACGGCCAAAGGCATATTGGCCGAGATTGTCAGCTCCATGTTCCTCAATTCGGGTATGCATCTGAGCTTGTTGGCTGAAATGAAAGCACACGCCATGGATATGAGCGAAGCTATTCTACGCGGCAATTTTAGTTGTTTCGCCAATTTGGTAGGCAAAACCTGGATACAAAACCAGGCATTGGACTGCGGCACGAATCCACCGGCAGTAGCGGCTATTATCGAGATGATTAAGGATTATACATTAGGATACAAACTTCCCGGAGCAGGTGGGGGCGGTTACTTATACATGATAGCCAAAGACCCGCAAGCGGCAGGACAAATCCGCCGAATACTGACGGAGCATGCTCCTAATCCTCGTGCTCGCTTCGTAGAAATGACGCTTTCCGAAAAAGGACTCCAAGTCTCAAGAAGCTAAGAACCTCAAAAAACAAGCTTGGGCATAGAATCCGATTTTTCCGTCTATGTCCAAGTTCTAATTCTCAAGCCTCATAATGATTTCTTTTACATGTTAATACTGAAAGATGTCATAGCTGTATTACTAAACATTTATTTCATTCCATTCAATAATACAAAAAAGTCGTACCCTCTAAAAGTACGACTTTAAAGTACACCCGAAGGGAATCGAACCCTTATCTGAGGTACCGGAAACCTCCATTCTATCCATTGAACTACAGGTGCTTATGCTATTTAATCCCGACAAAAAGAAGTCTTCTATTCACTAAGCTACGGGGCCATTCTTTTCAAATGCGATGGCAAAAGTATAAAAAAACTTCTCATTTTCCTAATGTTTCTTCTTTTTTTATACTTCTCATGTCACTTCTCATCATCCGGTCTCTATTATTTTGAAATGCTTTAGAGCACTTACTTTATCAATTTGACAATCTTTTAGAGAATATCCGTTACATATATCAATTTTATTCCTATCTTTGCCGACAATTAACATTCAACAAACCTATGAGTTACTTGATAAAACCAAAGAACTATAACCCGCTACTCGACCTCAAACAGACCGAGCTGGGAATCAAACAAATAAAAGAGTTCTTCCAGTTAAACTTATCATCCGAATTGCGCCTCCGACGTGTGACTGCCCCCCTGTTTGTGTTGAAAGGAATGGGTATCAATGATGACTTGAATGGAATAGAACGTCCTGTTTCTTTCCCTATCAAAGACCTGGGCGACGCACAAGCAGAAGTGGTTCATTCATTGGCTAAATGGAAAAGACTGACATTAGCCGATTACCATATCGAACCCGGATATGGCATTTATACAGACATGAACGCCATCCGCTCTGATGAAGAACTGGGCAACCTCCACTCCCTCTATGTAGACCAATGGGACTGGGAACGTGTCATCACTAACGAAGACAGAAACATACACTTCCTGAAGGAAATCGTAAACCGCATCTATGCGGCCATGATCCGCACGGAATATATGGTATATGAAATGTATCCTCAAATCAAGCCATGCTTACCACAGAAGCTACACTTCATTCACTCGGAAGAGTTACGCCAACTCTATCCCGACCTGGAACCGAAATGCCGCGAACATGCTATCTGCAAAAAATACGGAGCCGTATTTATCATAGGTATAGGTTGCAAACTAAGTGACGGCAAGAAACATGACGGACGTGCACCGGACTATGATGACTACACAACAAAAGGCCTGAACGACCTTCCCGGACTCAACGGTGACCTGCTGTTGTGGGACGATGTGCTGCAACGCTCCATCGAACTGTCATCCATGGGTATCCGTGTAGACAAAGAAGCCCTGCAACGTCAGTTAAAAGAAGAGAAAGAAGAAAAAAGACTTGAACTTTATTTCCACAAGCGACTGATGAACGACACCCTTCCATTATCTATCGGCGGTGGTATCGGACAATCCCGTTTGTGTATGTTCTACCTGCGCAAAGCCCATATCGGAGAAATACAAGCCAGCATCTGGCCCGAAGATATGCGCAAGGAATGTGCGGAACTTGAAATACATCTTATATAATTACTATGAACGTACAGATTGAAGAAAGCTGGAAAACACATCTGGCACCCGAATTCGACAAAGACTACTTTCGCACACTGACCGATTTCGTCAAAAGCGAGTATAGCCAATATCAGATATTCCCGCCGGGAAGACTGATATTCAACGCTTTCAATCTTTGCCCTTTCGACAAAGTGAAAGTTGTAATCATCGGACAAGATCCTTACCACGGACCGGGACAGGCACACGGTCTCTGTTTTTCTGTGAACGACGGAGTCCCCTTCCCCCCTTCATTGGTGAATATCTTCAAAGAAATCAAAGCAGATATAGGCACTGACGCCCCCACAACGGGGAATCTGACACGTTGGGCGGAACAAGGTGTATTGCTACTCAACGCTACCTTGACCGTACGCGCCCACCAAGCAGGCTCACACCAAAACCGTGGTTGGGAAGCATTCACCGACGCTGCCATCCGCGCTTTAGCAGAAGAAAAAGAAAACCTGGTATTTATCCTGTGGGGATCATATGCCCAAAAGAAAGGAGCATTTATCGACCGCAACAAACACTTGGTACTTACTTCCGCTCATCCTTCTCCCCTTTCCGCCTACAACGGCTTCTTTGGAAACAAACATTTCAGTCGTGCAAACGATTATCTGAAAGCACACGGAAAAACTGAAATCACATGGTAATTGGATAAGTTGAGAATGGAAAACTTTCACTTTCCATTCTCAACTCAACTCTCCACTTATTTTAGTACCACTGAATATTGCTTTGTGTCTGACTTCTCTGCTCATACTTCAAATCCTGCAGGATACTTGCATTTGCACGGATTGTTACATTATAGTATTTCCAGCGTCCAAAAGGCGAAAGACTGGCCGACAGATTGAAACAGTGCAAGTCACGGGAGATAGTGCAGGAAGTCTGTGTAATCTCTTTTGCCTGGAAATCATATCCTGAATTGAAAGATAAAGACCAGTTATTGGAAATCTTCACATTTCCGTTCGCATTAATATTATGCGTATAAGTATAAGGATATCGCATGGAATGACGATTGATAGGCTTCGTTCTATCTTCACGAATGTTAAACGAATAACTGAGACTTAATGACCAAGGCATTTTAAACACTTGATAACCATCCGAGTCTGCCTGTGCCTTTTCCACTTTCTTGGTTGCAGTACCATCTTCTCCGTCCGTTCCTTCCGCATCATCATCCTCGCCATCCCCTTTCTTTTTATCCTTGCCTTTCTCATCCTCTTTCGGGCCGAACCATTTCTTCCATGTATCATTGTTGAAAGTATAGTTAAAAGAAGAACCATAGCCCTGAAAACGTCCGAAACGTCCGTATGACCATTCCGTACGGTTACTTGTCACCACATTACCATTTTTATCGAATGTATAGGCATAGGTAGCAAATTGGGCATTCATATTGAAGGTATAATTCTTGGTCAGCTTCAAACGTAAATTCATTGACAAATCACTCCATGGTCTTTCCTTGGCAGCCATATTATAAGACATATTCGCGCTCAAATCATCAATAAGACTAACCTTCTTGACCGTATCTTTTTTCGCATCATAATACTTCATCTCCAAGTTATTAGCTATCGAGAAACTTACCGTTCCCGAGCCCTCACGCGAAGGCACGCCATAAGGCTGTCCGGTGAAAGGAGAATAATACTGTGTATTACCGTTATAATCCGTATATTCTTCCCAGTACTTGCTGAATCCCGGAGCACCACTTAAACTTACTTGCGGCGTGAACACGTGACGAATCTGTATCTCCTTCTTCTTCGCAAAAAGCGGTTTATACATACCATATAACTTCGTACTCAAACTCAAGCTTGCCGAGTAATTGGATACACGATAAAACCATTGAGAGAATCGCCCGGCAATGATTCCAACTTGTGAGTATCCTCGTTGTAATGCTGATTGATTTTACGGGTGTACCAGCGTTCCGTATAATTCACCGAAGGATTGACCTGCAAATATTTAAACAACGTGAAAGTGGCACTAATGGGAATATTATGATTCATCGCATTCTCCCATTCACTCAGTCCGGCTTTGAACAGACGGTCATCTTTCGTGCGGATACTGTTCGTCAAACGTCCTGAATAGCTGACAGAAATCTTTTCATACCAGCGTTCGGCTCCTGCCGCTTTCTTACGTTTGAAAGGGAACAGACGGCTTAATGTGATATTTAGGTCGGGCAACGTCACCGCAACCGAAGAGTCACGCATTGTCTGGGCGATATTGGTCGTTCCGGACAATGTCAGACCGATATCGGGAAAACTACGTGAGTAACTGATACTTGAAGTCTTGGTATTCTGCGTCAACAACTGAGAGTTATAAAGGTTGTTGATATTAGAACGTTCGTAACTACTGGTCGAGAAGTTCACACTAGCGGAGAAAGTACTGTTCGGGCTGGCTTTAGCATCCTGGCGATGGTTCCAGACCACCTTGAAGTCCTTGGCAACCGCATAATCCGGCATTCCCTTATCCCCCGTCTTGGTAATCTGATAGTCCGCCTGCAACGTACCGGAATATTTATAGCGCTTGTTATAATTAGTCAGTCCGGAAAGTCTCCACGAACCTTTCGTAAAAATATCCCCTGTCATCTTCAAGTCCATAATGTCACTGATGGCAAAATAGTATCCCCCTTCGGCCAAACCGAAACCACGGCTGGAGTCGTCCATATAAGTCGGCATGATGAAACCGGAAGAATAACTGCTGGAGAACGGGAAGAAAAAGAACGGAACAGCCAACGGCAAAGGAACATCTTCCACCACCAGGTAGGCAGGCCCTGTCACCACATTCTTTTAGGACGTACTTTCGCACGTGTCAATTGCATATAAAAGTGAGGATGATCGTGATGATCGCAGGTCGTATAGCGTCCGTGCTCCATAAAAATTTCATCATTCGCGCCTTTCTTAGCCTTACTACCGGTCACGTATCCTTCTCCCTGTTGGGTGACAATATCGGTGATTCCCGCTTTCTTAGTCTTGAAATTATAGCGGATAGTTTCCGTATCATAGGAAGTATCCCCTTCCTTAAATACCGGTTTACCTTTTTCCACTCCGGTGGAGTCCTTGATGCCATAGGCATGAACAGTACTGCTATCCAGATTCATCGAAATAACCTCGGCAGCCAGTTCGATATTCTGATAATTGACCTTTCCGCTACCGTAAAGTGTAGCAGACCCACCCAAAGTAAATACGGTGGAGTCGTTAGATTCATATACAACCGGTGCGTCAAGCGGTTGCTTCTTCTGAACAGGTGCGATGGAATCAATGCGTACCGTAACCGTATCTGCCTTCAATGAGTCATTCCCATTCAGGGAATCCTTCTGTGCAGTATTGGACGTAATCATTCCTCTTCTTCGACGCTGAGACGTAGCCTCATCGGGAAGCATCAGTAAGACAATCAGCAGTATAAATGATATAAGTATTTTTGCTTTCAATGGCGCCATTAACTAATAGTTTACGCTTGAAGTGGCAAAAGTACACAAACTTCACCAATAATGAGTCAGAATCTCCGTTATTTAATTATTTTTAGTGCTATAAAAGAGAGCACCATCTGTCAAAGCGACTTAACCCTCTCTCCATATTTAGCAATACTTTTCCGTGCCTTTTCCACTGTCTTCTCTTCATCCAGACGGGTCTTAGAAAAGAATTTATCAGCAAAACAAATCAACTGTTCTTCCATAGTGACAGGCAACATCTCACGGTGAGGAATGGGAAGCTGCTGGTCGATAATATCCTGCAAGGAAAGCCCTGCTCCCGTATGACGTTCGCAGACCAGCGCATGTTGCGGAAAGCCTTCCGCCCGCAAAATCTCAGCCCCCAAATATCCGTGGGCGATATAAGGATTCTCTCCAAAGCACTGAATGGCCGGAGCATCCGTCTGAAAAATGCCAATATCATGCAAGAGAGCAGCCTCTTTCACAAAACTCCGGTTTAAACGCAGTTCGGGATGCGCATCCAGTATTTTCATAGCTTTCCCCGATACGGAAAGACTGTGTATCACTAAAATCTGACGCTGTTCTGTGTTCTCCGGATAATACTTATCAATGATTTCGTATGGATTCATATGCTTGTTTTTTTGCTCTCTTGATGAGAAATTAATATTTTTGTGCAATATTACAAAAAAAATTACCGATATGCAAACTCGAAATTCTTTCACTCTCTTTTTTCTGTTCATTATGTCCTTTCCACTGTACGTATGCAGTCAAATTGTCACGGGAGCAGAACAGATGGAGCAATATCTGCCGTTGTTGAAAGGAAAACGCATCGGAATGGTAGTCAACCACACTTCGGTCGTGGGAATGAATCAAACTCATCTTCTTGACACCTTATTAAAAAGAAACGTCCGGATCATCAAAGTATTTGCCCCGAGCATGGTTTCCGCGGAAATGCGGATGCAGGGGAGACTGTGAAAGACGGAAAAGATTCGCGCACCGGAGTCTCCATCGTTTCTCTTTACGGCAACAACAAGAAGCCGACTGCCGCCCAACTAAAAGATATCGATGTTATCTTATTTGATATTCAGGATGTGGGAGCGCGCTTTTATACTTATATCAGCACTATGTACTATGTGATGGAAGCCTGCGCAGAAAACAATAAAGAGATGATTGTATTAGACCGCCCCAATCCATGTGATTACGTAGAAGGACCGATACTCAAACCGGCTTACCGAAGTTTTGTCGGTATGCTCCCTATCCCGGTGCTTCACGGATGCACCATCGGCGAACTGGCACAAATGATAAACGGGGAAGGATGGATTGCCAACAAGAAAAATCCTTGTCCACTAAGGGTAATCCCAATGACCGGATGGAAACACGGAGAACCTTATTCACTTCCCATAAAGCCCTCTCCTAATCTACCGAATGACCAGTCCATCCGTCTCTACGCCTCACTTTGTCCTTTCGAAGCAACCCGCGTCAGCGTAGGGCGGGGAACTACATTTCCTTTTCAAGTGTTGGGAGCCCCCAACAAGAAATATGGAGATTTTACTTTTACTCCCCGCTCCCTCGCCGGTTTCGACAAAAACCCGATGCACAAGAATGTAGCTTGCTATGGAGAAGACCTTCGGAACGCGGATGACGTGAACGGATTTACACTTCGCTACTTCCTGCATTTCTACCGGTTGTCCGGTGAAGGCGCAGCCTTCTTCTCCCGTGCCCGATGGTTTGATTTGCTTTTGGGTACGGATAGTGTACGCAAAGCTATCCTTAGAGGGGATTCGGAAGACACTATCCGGAATAGCTGGCAAAAGGAATTGCAAACTTATAAGGAGATTAGAAAGAAATATTTACTCTATTGATTACTTGCTTATTCTTGTGCGAAAATGAATGAAACGGTGCGAAAATGGACCAACTATACTATCCGCACCTTACTATAAAGTTGAAAAGTGTATAAGTATCTGCCATCTGCAACAAAACAGAAGTAATCAACTAGTAAACAAACGGTTACAGCGTTGCAGATACCTATTGCAGATGGTGGCAGATACCTTTTATCTGCAACATATATGGGGCAGTTGCCGAAAGCCACCTCCTTGGAGAAAAGTATAAGTCTCTGCAAGGATGTCAGTATCTGTATATAGAAACTACAGTTTCCATAGTAAGAAACTACAGTATCTATAGGCAGAAACTACAGTTTCCATGCTTGGATACTGGAGTTTCCTGCCTGGAAACGGAAGTTTCAGCGTAGGAAATTACCTCATCAAATATAGCAGTCAGTTTAATATCCGGTAAGAAAATATTTGTTGCTCATACAGTGTTGCAGATACCCTTTATCTGCCACCATCTGCAACAGGTATCTGCAACGCTATAATCCACTTGTTTCCAACACAATACAATCATTTTGTTGCAGATGGCAGATGTTTTCTTGTTTTCAAACTTTATGTAGAAGGAAAAACTGTAACTTTAGCATCAGGCAAATTTCATCACAGCCAACTGTTAATCAAATCTCATTTGAATATTTTATTTGAAATATTTGTTCACTCCTTAATTCCAGCTATTTTTGCATAGATAACCGAACATAAGAAAGCAAAATGAATATTGAAGATTTTAGAGAATACTGCCTGTCTTTTAAGGGAGTCCATGAAAAGATGCCGTTTCCCAATGTGCCCGACAAATATAGCCGTGACGTTCTATGCTTTTATGTAGCAGACAAATGGTTCTGTTTCGTTAACATTGAGATTTTCGATTTTTGTTGCATCAAATGTAACCCTGACGAATCCGGAGAACTGCAAACTGAATATGCCGGCATAAGACCGGGATGGCACATGAACAAGAAATATTGGATCAGTGTCTATTTCAACCAAGATGTACCTGATGAAAAAATCAAAGAGCTTATAAGCAACTCCTACGATATCGTAGTCAAAAGTTTGACAAAGAAGGAACGGGAAATGCTATAAATAAAGGAAGGATTCAAAAACCTCCCAAACGTAAATCCTGTACTCTGTTGTCTTTCCAGAAAACAGTGAAATTATAATTTACACCACTATTCCTGTAAAACACAATCTCCCAACTATCACTATATAGTACAGCCGGCACGATCGTATAGGGATAAAATTCATCCTGCCAGGATCCGTATATTTTTTCTTTATGTTTCTGCTGGCTTTTGCTGGACAGCATGCTATCTAGTTGTTCTGCCATAGGTACCCAGTTCTGCAATAGCACCTGTAATTCCAATAATTGCCTGGAGAACGGAGCAGAAGCGTCCCCTTCTATCAAGACAAGAGTTTCTACCGAGTAAAGGGCAATTGCACTGCACCACTCCAAAGGTAGCATTTATCTCGCCACCAATCACAAACCTTACAGGTAAAGATGCCCAAACCTTCCACTTCATACTCTCTCTTAGTTCCAAACAACTCGTTTATCAGTGTTTTGAATACTTCCATTACTTTTCCCATCGTTTCTTTTTTTTAGTATGCACTAACAATGTTACTATGATTTCGAGAATCTTGCTGCTTGCTATATGGCTGAGTTATGTCGTATTTTATAGTCTAAATCTTTCAATACTCTATCCAATCTTTTTCTATATACCAAAGTGGTATATCCATTCTTAAATGAATCACGCAACACGGTAGAACCGTTTAAACCTATATGTTCAACATTTGTGAAACAGTCGATATCCCCTATGATAATAATACTATTTTTTAATTTATCTTTATCCGAATATGGTTTGATTTCTGTTTCATGCCCGCATTTATAATACCAAATTCCCTTTATAGTATCTATCGGTAGCTTTTCCTGCTCAAAATGAGTTTTACTAATAATACCTTCATCCGAAAATATAACATTAGTAAATGCCGGTTTATAATATTTGCAGGTAAACCATATCACACTTATAACCGATACCAGCAAAACAAGCATAGGGATAACATCAAGTGCATCAGCGAAAAGAAACATAAGAAATAGAACAAGTAAGGCAATAGCCGAGATTACCATAATAACTTCAAGAATTTTACCGCCTACCATGTGGCTGAATTTTTGTGTATACATATTGTTTGATTTTAACTTTTTATTCTTCGTAATAAGTAAAGACACGCTCGACATAAGGTTTTAATATACGACCGAGCCCTGTGCCAAAATCAACATAATCTTTAAAATTCCTTGTTTCAATCCAGTTACCATTCGCATCATAGTCGTAGTCTTGGAAGTCTTTGTAGAGTATTTCAAATCCCGGCCGCTCGTCAATCGGTCGCCCTTGTTCATCGTATTTCTCTTGCACGATACTATTACGAACAACGGTTTTCAGTTTACCGTTCGGATAGTATTCACGTTTACACCAGGACTCTAACTCTTTATTGCCTTCACCCTCAATCCTGTATTTTTCCACAACACGGTTACTATCACTGTATTCATAGATGAAATGCGTTTCCGGCATATCACAACTCAGCAAATCATACACTTGAGTCTGAGCCAACAAACCATTCGTATCGTACTCATAGACTGTCTTGCCCGATAATTCCCCTATATTATAATATTCCCTCTTCTCTACCAACAAATCATGTTCGTTATAATCATATTCGGTCATAGCCGGTTTGTAAATCGTGCCGTCAATCTGTTTGGTTCGGATAAGATTTCCTCTGTCGTCATAAGTGTTTATCTCTCCATGGGAATCACTATACACAATTTCCAGCAGTTTCCCGTCAGTATTATACTTACTGACAATCGTATTGTCAGTTTTCGGAAAGCTGAGTGTACATGTATGTCCCCAAGTCTCATAGGCATAATCGGTCTTTCGGATACTATTTTCTTGTTTGTCGTACTCGTTGCATTGAGCAAGATTGCCGTCGATATTGAAATGAAAATGGTAGTGATGTATTCCGTCCTCTTCCCATTTCTCGCCTTTTTTGAATTTCACCGAGAAGAAAGACGATGCATTTTCCGGACGATAATAATAGATATCCAACGTTTTGACTTTTCCGTTCAACCCCATTCTGCTTTTGTCGTTATTGACAGAATCTATTGTCGGGGGAATGTATTTCAAAGGAGATTGTCGGCAACCTGCAAATATCGATATAATCAAACTTCCTAAAATAACAACGACTACAACGGCTTTATTTTTCATGTTTTCTTGTGTGTTACAATGTTTCGACGCAAAGATAACAAAACAGAACCAGTTCTAAAATATAACTGACGCAAAAGATTACTTTCGTGTTATTATAATATCACCAAAGCATAGTTCCAATGACTGATTATCGGGTTTGTACTCCGTCCAATCTTTCGGATCGCTACTTTCGTTGTCTACCATTAAATGATAATAAGAAAAGCCAGAGTGTGGATCAGGCAATCTATGAATTTTATAGCTCCCCACAGTTGCCAACTCATTATCTTCAACGACTTTCAGCCAGCCTAAAGCTTTGTCTATCTGTTGAAGATGAGATAATTTATCCTGCTCGCCTTGTTTTAAAGCGTCAACAGTCTTTGTCCTTTCGTTTTGTAATAACTCTATTACATCTTTCATGATTTCCATTCGGTTAGTATTGAATTAAAATCTTCAAGCATCAAGTCAAAGTCATAATCCAGTTTCTTCTTTTTCAGCCTGTCGGTTGCGTAGTTTAGAGCAAGCAGAATATATTCGCTTATCTTTAATTTCTGTTCGGCATGACTTAATTCACTGAATTCTTTCTCAAGGTTTAGTCCGATCCTGATTTTCCCGGTATCTGCCCTGAATGGTCCAAATTCAAAACGATTGCGAAGGAAATATCCATTCTTCTCTATTTCTTGCCTAGTAAACATAGTGAGCAGTGTCCGATAGAAATCTTTTTGTTTCAATTTCAACTTTTCATCAGCAATGATATAGTTTGTTTTACAATGGTCGTGGTCATAATAACTATACGAACAATTAATTATAATTCGATTAATAGCGCGTCCGTACATTTCGGGGCGCATCCTTCTATCCAACTCCGGTTTCAGTTCTTTGTCAATACTTTCGATTACTGCCTTGGAGTTTTCATAACAGTTACCAATTGTCCGCTTTATCCAAACCGGATTTTTAGGAATCCAGTTTCTCTGGCTTTCAAGTTTTATATCCTGTATATCTTCCTTTGTCTCATATTCCCAAGATACGGATTGCTTTTGATTCGGGTCGTCAGGACTGAAATAATAGCTTGTTCTTCCCTTCTCCATAGTAAAACCGTTGACTCTTTTCGACCAAATGGCATCAACAAAACGAATTTCTCCAAATTTATTTTGAAAACAAGTCGCGGGATTTCCATTAAAGAATTGTCCTCGCAATGCTTCGACAGGTTCGTGATTTCCCCAGCCGATAATAGCCAGACTCTCGCAAAGACGAACGGCTTTATTCCACTCTTCCGCATTTTTATAATCCGCATATTTCAGAAATCCGGCAAACAAACGTTCGCCCAACTGTTCTATCTCCGATTGAGTCTGCAAAAATTCTTCCAACTCTTTTAAGTCTTCTATTTCAAATATTTCCTCCATCGCTTTTTCTTTTTTAGTTCCGATGTTCAGTTTTAGACATTCTGCAGAAATAGCAAAAGACAATTACCTGCAAAAAAGGAACAAGTCTTTCACTTTACAATAGTTTTTTCAGTTCCTCAATGTCAGGCAAGGCGTTACGAAGTCGTTCCGGCATATCTTTGGATGTACGGTAAGTAGCGACTCCCATCGGCTTGTTATAATCACGAACTGCAAATTCTACAAAAGTTTGATTCATTTCCCTGCAAAACTGAAATCCTGCCCAAAAGTCATAATAAACTTCTTCACGTTGGCAACAATCGACTTTTCTACTATCTTTTCGTCTAAATCCTCTTCCTGCTCATCCAGTTCCTCCACATTGATGAAATCAAGCAAGTATTCATCTTTGAATGAACAAACTGCTTTTAGCGCTTGCTTAGTATCAGGCAATGTTTGTGCGAAATTGTTAGGCAAAGTTCCCCGGTGGCTGTACAGGTCTGCTTTTAAGTAATCCCTTAAAGTGTATTTACTCCAATAGCGAATAGCGCACTCATGTATATAAAATAGCCTTGCTTCCAAAGTTTTAGCTTTGGATATTATTTCGGTATGATGACTAAAGCCGATTGAAAAGAAGTCTGACCAGTTAAATTCATCAGCCAGTGGCTGGCGAATTTCTATGAGAAGCAATTTTTCATCCAACTCCAAATCGGCAGCCAATGGCTGCTGATTTAAAATGAGTTCCCATTCTTCATAAAATTGCCGCATATTTTTAATGCTTCGAGTTGAAAATCCCCTTAGCCCCGGCAATTCTTTTTGCAACAGAGAAGATATTTGCTCTATTGCTCCTTTACCCCCAAAAAGCCTATACGGGAATTTTTCGACACGTAACGTCCGATGCCGTAATAAAGAGATAGCTGTTCTTTGTTCACCGATGTGGCTGCATGGTACTGGCTGCGCAGAATAGCTTCTTTTATGGTCTTTACCGCTTCTCTATAATTCTGATTTATATCCATTACGATTCTTTGTCTAACGTCTTACGCTTGATTTTTCAATTCATTCTTTCTCTTTTTCCACAACTGCCACGAATTAATAATATTCTGCCACAACACATACGAACCCGGAGCAACAGCAGATAACGGATTCAGATAAGTATGCGCCATCCAGATAGCAAGAATCGTATTCTTCTGCCCCAGTGCCTGCCCGCCACTGATGCGGTCATTATAGACCGAGCCGATAGTCTTTCCCCAGAAAAAACTGCAAACAACAAGCTACCAAGGCTCCAACAGCAATCATGATTTCAGTAAAGCCGTCAGCAGGGTCATTGAGCAATGAATATAATGTCTGAGCCGTCACGATGGCTAACGAAACAGCCCACAAGTAGAAAGCTAATTCATGGTAACCCAACAGTTTCTGATGTACTTTCGGCAGACACTTACCCAACAGCCATGCAACCAAGAACGGACAAATCAACAACGGAAATACCTTACCCAAAATAACAAGAAACGCCTCCAAAAAAGTGACATCGGGATGCACCTCCACCAAAGGAAAAAGAACAGGCACGGCAACAGCCGCTCCGATATTGGCAAGCAACGTATAAGTAGTCAAGCTAGCCGCACTGCCGCCCAACTTGGAAGTTATCACCGCAGCAGCCGTAGCAGTCGGGCAAATAATACAAACCATCACACCTTCCGCTACAATCTTGTCGAACCGGTAGAGCAGCAGATAAGCCGCCAACGCGCCGCCAATCTGAATCAGCAACAGCCACGCATGTAGAGGTTTAGGCTTCAAATCGCATGGAGACACCTTACAGAAAGTCAACAGTAACATCGTAAAGATAAGATAGGGAGTCAGGAAAGAAAGACTGATGAACAGTGGATACCCCACGGCACCTACCAACATGGCAATAGGTAATGTCCAATTTTTCAAAAACTTAAGCATCGTCGTATATTTTAGCTTCGGAGCGCAAAGTAACAGAGATTTCGGGAAGAAAAGCTACCATTAAACCGAAAAAAACACAAAACTTAAGTGTAAATCATGAGTTTTCTGCAAAATTCTACTACATTTGCACCGTATTTAAATATGAAACCGCATAGAACCTACATATTATATATATGCATTTGCCTTTGGCTACTTTTTCTCCCCTCATGTACCAGCCATTTATGGGGGAAAGATTTTGTTGTAGTTATTGATGCCGGACACGGCGGGCATGACCCCGGCGCCATAGGCAAAACTGCCAAAGAGAAAAACATCAATCTGAGCGTTGCCCTGAAGGTGGGAAACCTGATCAAAAAAAACTGCGATGACGTCAAAGTGATCTATACCCGCAGCAGGGATGTCTTTATCCCCCTGGACCGACGGGCAGAAATAGCGAACAACGCGAAAGCTGACCTTTTCATCTCTATTCATACCAACGCACTGGCAAACAACCGCACAGCAAAAGGTGCATCTACCTGGACGCTGGGGTTGGCTAAATCGGATGCCAATCTAGAGGTTGCCAAACGGGAGAACTCCGTGATTCTTTACGAAAGCGATTATCAAACAAGATATGCCGGTTTTAACCCGAATTCTGCCGAGTCATATATTATATTTGAATTCATGCAAGACAAATATATGGAACAGAGTGTACACTTGGCTTCACTGATGCAGAAGCAATTCCGCCATACCTGCAAACGGGTAGACCGCGGAGTGCATCAAGCCGGATTCCTGGTGCTGAAAGCAAGCGCCATGCCAAGTATCCTGGTAGAATTGGGATTCATCTCTACCCCCGAGGAAGAACGTTATCTGAGTTCCGAAGCAGGAGCCTCAACCATGGCAAAAGGTATTTATCATGCTTTCCTGAATTATAAAAGAGAACACGAGATACGCCTTACAGGAGTCAGCAAGACAATTATCCCGACTGAACGGGAAGAAAACGATGCTCCGGCAATTGCACAAAAAGACACAGAAAGCGTGACAGCCCCTCAGCAGAAGGAATTATTGGCAGAAGCCAGGACAAAACCTGCTTCGGCAACAAAAACGACAACAAACCGTCCGATTGCATCGCAGAACACAACCAATGACAGCGAAATAACGTTTAAGATACAGATACTCACCTCCTCAAAGCCTCTCTTACTAAGAATGACAAACGACTGAAAGGACTGAAGGATGTGGATTATTACAAAGAAAAAGGACTATACAAATATACGTATGGCGCTTCCAGTGATTACAATAAAGTATTACGCACAAAACGTACCATTACGCCGCAATTCAAAGACGCTTTCATCATCGCTTTCCGGAACGGGGAGAAAATGAACGTCAACGAAGCAATCGCTGAATTTAAAAGAAAAGAAGAAATAAATAAGAAAATAAAATGAAGTACATTACAAAAGAAGTTCGAATAGGAATTGCAGGTATCGTAGCATTATGCGTGCTTGTCTATGGAATTAATTGGCTGAAAGGCATACATATGTTTCAGCCTTCAAGCTATTTCTATGCCAAGTTTCAGAATGTAAACGGACTGACCAAGTCGAGCCCTGTTTTTGCTGATGGCGTTCGTGTAGGTATTGTACGCGACATCGATTATGATTACACAAACCCCGGTAACGTGGTGGTAGAAGTCGAACTGGACACCGAACTCCGCATCCCGAAAGGAAGTAGCGCAGAACTTGTATCCGAACTGATGGGAGGCGTACGCATGAATATTCTTCTCGCCAACAACCCGCGTGAGAAATATGCCATAGGCGACACCATCCCCGGCACATTGAACAACGGAATGATGGAAAGTGCAGCAAAACTCATCCCAAAAGTAGAGGAAATGCTTCCGAAACTGGACTCCATCCTTATCTCGCTGAACAACATCTTAGGTGACAAGAGTATCCCTGCTACTTTACATTCGATAGAAACAACCACAGCCAATCTGGCAGTAGTCAGCTCTCAGATGAAAGGACTCATGAGCAAGGACATCCCCCAGCTGACCGGCAAGCTCAATACCATCGGAGATAATTTTGTAGCGATCAGCGGTAACTTGAAGGAAGTGGACTATGCATCTACTTTCAAAAAAATAGACGAAACGCTAGCTAACGTAAAAATTCTTACAGAGAAATTGAACAGCAAAGATAATACCCTCGGACTGCTTTTCAACGACCCGACTTTATACAATAACCTGAACGCTACAACCGAAAATGCAGCCAGCTTATTGGAGGACCTGAAAGAGCATCCGAAACGCTATGTTCACTTCTCATTATTCGGTAAGAAAGATAAGTAGCATTTTATCGTTATATAGATTTTATCTAAATAACGAAACGTTTCAAAAAGCGCGCCATTGCTTCTCAAATGTCTATCTACAGACCGAAATAATATTCCCGTACAAACGTGTAGACGGGGGAAATATGGACAGAATTGAATATATAACACATTAGAATACAGATACTTATAAATTTGCAAGAGTGAATCAACATAGCGTGTTGCGACTGATACATATAAGTCATTGAAAGTAAACACATTATTGTTTGCACAAGAAAAAAACAAGAAAAAGCTAATTTGTTTTTTCCAAATAAGATTCCCAATTTTGCAAACGTAGAAGTTTCGCTTAATTTAATAAATGTATTAAAGTCACTATGATTGAATCAAATCATGTCGTACTTTGGAACCGCTGTCTCAACATTATAAAAGACAATGTTCCAGAGACGACATATAATACTTGGTTTGCCCCGATTGTTCCATTAAAATATGAGGACAAAACATTGATTTTACAAATCCCCGAGCCAGTTTTTCTATGAAATACTGGAAGAGAAATTCGTGGATTTGCTGCGAAAGACATTGTACAAAGCTATTGGCGAAGGCACCAAGTTAATGTATAACGTCATGGTCGACAAGACTTCGATTCCGAATCAAACCGTGAATCTCGAAGCAAGCAATCGTTCTACAGCTGTTACTCCTAAAAGCATATTTGACGGTAACAAAGCGCCCAACTTCTTAAAAGCTCCTGCCGTACAGGACTTAGACCCGCACTTGAACCCGAACTATAACTTCGAGAACTTTATAGAAGGATACAGCAACAAGCTGTCGAGAAGTGTAGCCGAAGCCGTAGCACAAAAACCCGGTGGCACTGCTTTCAACCCGCTGTTCCTTTACGGGAGCGTCCGGAGTGGGGAAAAACACACCTGGCAAACGCAATCGGTACTAAAATCAAAGAAATTTATCCTGAGAAAAGAGTATTGTACGTATCGGCACATTTGTTCCAGGTACAATATACGGATTCAGTGCGCAATAACACGACGAACGATTTCATAAACTTCTATCAGACGATCGATGTATTGATTATTGATGATATTCAGGAATTTGCCGGTGTCACCAAGACGCAGAACAATTTTTTCCATATCTTCAATCATCTACACCAGAACGGCAGACAGCTCATATTGACCTCCGACCGCGCTCCTGTGTTGTTGCAAGGTATTGAGGAACGCCTGCTCACCCGTTTAAAATGGGGTATGGTAGCAGAGCTGGAAAAGCCGACCGTGGAACTTCGCAAAAACATTCTGCGTAATAAGATACACCGTGACGGATTACAGTTCCCGGAGGAAGTTATCGATTATATTGCAGAAAATGTGAACGAAAGCGTCCGCGACCTGGAAGGTATCGTCATCGCCATTATGGCACGCTCTACTATTTTCAACAAAGAAATAGATATGGATTTGGCACAACACATTGTTCATGGGGTGGTTCATAATGAGACAAAAGCTGTCACCATTGATGATATTCTCAAAGTGGTATGCAAGCATTTCGACTTGGAGCCGGCTGCCATACACACAAAATCCAGAAAAAGAGAAGTAGTTCAAGCAAGACAGATAGCCATGTATCTGGCCAAAAATCACACAGACTTTTCAACATCCAAGATAGGTAAGTTCATCGGTAACAAAGACCATGCAACCGTACTTCACGCCTGCAAGACCGTAAAAGGACAATTAGAGGTGGACAAGAGCTTTAGCGCAGAGGTACAGGAGATTGAGTCGTTGCTGAAGAAAAGAAACTAAAATAGTGATTAATGTTTAGTGATTAGTGATTAATAGGCTGCGCATTTATACTTCAAGGCGTTAATCACTAATCACTAAACGTTAATCATTATTTCAAGAATCCCTGTCGGCGGAGTACGTCCAATAGATTTTCAGACATAAATTCGTTATCTTTCTTTGTATAACGTACATCCGTAAATACTTGTGCCAGAGTTTCTTTTCTTATTTTCTTCTATAAACTGTTTATTTTCCGGCAGTGATTCTTTATATGCATAGAGCTTGTCTATCTCTTCCGGCGTATAATCGTGATATTTCTCTTCGTGCACAGCAGCTTCCAAAGGCAAACGGTCTACTTGTGCGGGAATACCATCGGGATAACCCACCGTTATCGTTGTGAGCGGGAATACCAGTTCAGGCAGTTGAAGAGTATCAATAATCATTTGGGGATTATAAGTAGTAGTGCCCAAATAACAAATACCGAGTCCTACTTCTTCCGCCAGCGTGCAGAAAGTCTGCGCAACCAGCAAAGTATCCATGGACGCATTCATAAAAGACATTAAATTATCATAGCCCGGCACAGCTTTCCGCTGTTCACACCACTTGCTGAAGCGACGGAAATCAGCACAAAAAGTAAGCACTACCGGCGCATTTTTTACCATCGGCTGGTTAAAATGAGCAGGCGAAAGTTTCTCTTTCATTTGTGTGTCGCGAGTAACAATCACACTATAAAGCTGCATCCCACCCATCGTAGAAGCGCGGAAAGAGGTTTCAAGCAAATCATTTAACAAATCAGGAGCAATGTCCTTCGACAGGTATTTCCTGATTGTTCTTCTGTTCTTTACGGTTTCAAACATATCTTTTTTTTGCAAAGATATAAAAAGAAAAAACTATTCCACCATACTAACAGAAAAGAATAGTTTTCTTTTTGGAGAACTTTAACCTTTAAACAAAAAGCAAATTCATCTGTTTATCAAACACTTAACGTGCACGAATGGAAAACTTGCAACCTGTTAATAAATTGTTTCATTTTTATTTTGATAGATGAAAAAACATTCTTAGCTTTGCGGCTACATTTGTTGACGATAAGTAAACTTCTACACATTACTTATTAAAAATCAGATTTAACACAAATTGAATCGTGGAAAAACAAATTTATTCTTATGAAGAAGCCTATGAAGAATCTTTACGATATTTTCAAGGCGACGAGCTTGCTGCAAGGGTTTGGGTAAACAAATACGCAGTAAAGGATTCTTTCGGAAATATTTATGAGAAGTCTCCGGAAGATATGCATTGGAGAATTGCAAATGAAGTGGCACGCATCGAATCAAAGTATCCGAATGCACTTACAGCTAAAGAACTGTACGACTTACTAGACCATTTCAGATACATCGTTCCCCAAGGTAGCCCGATGACAGGAATCGGTAACGACTACCAGGTTGCTTCACTATCCAATTGTTTCGTTATCGGAGTAGACGGTGCCGCCGACTCTTACGGTGCCATCATCAAAATCGGTGAAGAACAGGTACAATTAATGAAAAGACGTGGTGGCGTGGGACATGACTTGTCACACATCCGCCCGAAAGGCTCTCCCGTTAAAAACTCCGCATTGACTTCCACCGGTCTTGTCCCGTTCATGGAACGTTATTCAAACTCGACCCGTGAAGTGGCTCAGGACGGACGCCGCGGCGCATTGATGTTAAGTGTGTCTATCAAGCATCCGGACTCCGAGGCCTTTATCGACGCCAAGATGACAGAGGGAAAGGTGACCGGAGCAAATGTTTCGGTAAAACTGGACGATGCTTTCATGCAGGCAGCCGTATATGAAAAACCTTATTTACAGCAGTATCCTATTGATTCGGACACCCCCGCATTTACTAAAGAAATTGACGCTTCTACCTTATGGAAGAAGATCGTTCATAATGCATGGAAATCAGCAGAACCGGGTGTATTGTTTTGGGATACTATCATCCGCGAGTCTGTGCCCGACTGCTATGCTGACCTGGGTTACAGAACTGTATCGACCAATCCATGCGGTGAAATTCCTTTGTGTCCTTATGACTCTTGCCGCCTGTTGGCTATCAACTTATACTCTTATGTAGTAAATCCGTTCAAGCCGGATGCGTATTTTGATTTTGATTTATTCCGGAAACACGTAGCTTTGGCTCAACGTATCATGGATGATATCATCGACCTTGAACTGGAAAAGATCGAGCGCATCATGCAGAAGATTGATGAAGACCCGGAAAACGAAGAAGTGAAACGTGCGGAACGTGTGCTCTGGGACAAGATATACAAGAAAAGCGGACAAGGTCGCCGTACCGGCGTAGGTATTACTGCCGAAGGCGATATGCTTGCTGCTTTGGGACTGCGTTACGGAACGGAGGAAGCTACGGAATTTTCTGAAAAGGTACACAAGACAGTAGCCCTCGGCGCTTACCGTTCTTCTGTAGAGATGGCGAAAGAACGCGGTGCTTTTGAAATATATGACAGCAAGCGCGAACAAAACAACCCGTTCATCCAACGTTTGGCGGAAGCCGACCCGGCACTGTACGAAGACATGAAGAAGTATGGACGCCGTAACATCGCCTGCCTGACTATCGCTCCTACAGGAACAACCAGTTTGATGACTCAGACCACTTCGGGCATCGAGCCTGTGTTCCTGCCTGTTTACAAGCGCAGAAGAAAGGTGAATCCGAACGATACGAACGTACATGTAGACTTCGTTGACGAAACAGGAGACGCATTTGAGGAATATATCGTATTCCACCACAAGTTCGTTACGTGGATGGAAGCGAACGGCTACGATCCTGCAAAACGTTATACACAGGAAGAGATTGACGAACTGGTTGCCAAGTCTCCTTATTATAAAGCGACTTCCAACGACGTTGACTGGTTGATGAAAGTGAAGATGCAGGGAAGAATCCAGAAATGGGTAGACCACTCCATCAGCGTGACAATCAATCTGCCAAACGATGTGGATGAGGATTTGGTGAACCGTCTGTATGTGGAAGCATGGAAATCCGGCTGTAAAGGCTGTACGGTATATCGTGACGGTTCACGTTCCGGCGTACTGATTTCCACCAAGTCGGAAAAGAAAACAGAGTTACCCCCTTGCAAACCACCTACGGTTGTAGAAGTGCGTCCGAGAATTCTGGAAGCCGATGTAGTACGTTTCCAGAATAACAAAGAGAAATGGGTGGCTTTCGTCGGCTTGCTTGACGGACATCCTTATGAAATCTTCACCGGTTTGCAGGATGATGACGAAGGTATCCTGTTGCCTAAGAGTGTAACTTGCGGACGTATCATCAAGAACATCGATGAGGACGGCACGAAACGTTACGACTTCCAATTCGAGAACAAACGTGGATATAAGACGACCATTGAAGGATTGTCAGAGAAGTTTAACAAGGAATATTGGAACTACGCAAAATTGATTTCGGGAGTACTCCGCTACCGGATGCCGATTGAGCAAGTTATCAAACTGGTAGGCTCTCTGCAATTGAACAGCGAAAGTATCAACACCTGGAAAAATGGTGTGGAACGTGCTTTGAAGAAGTATATTCAGGATGGAACCGAAGCCAAAGGAAAGAAATGTCCGAACTGTGGTAATGAGACATTGATTTATCAGGAAGGTTGTCTGATTTGTACTAGCTGTGGTGCCTCCCGATGTGGATAAACATCTTACGTATGTTAATTAATATATAAACAAAAGGTTAAAAGGAGTCCTCATGGGCTCCTTTTATTTTTTATTCAAAAAAATGTCTTATACTTGCAGTGTCTTAAATATTCAATCAAAATCTAATATATATGATTTTATCATTTAACATCGAATATCGCACCAACTGGGGAGAAGAAGTCAGGCTTGCCGGCTTGTCTGCGGAGTCTGTCCCCATGCACACAACAGATGGCATATTCTGGACGGCAGAACTGGAGCTCGAGATTCCCCCGGAAGGGTTGACTATCCATTATAACTACCAGATAGAACAAAACGGAGTCATCATCCGCAAAGAATGGGACAACTTCCCGCGATGCCTTTTCCTATCCGGTGTCCCCAGAAAGAAATATAGAATCAACGACTGCTGGAAAAACATTCCGGAGCAGCTATATTTTTATAGTTCTGCTTTTACGGAAGCATTATTGTCACATCCCGAAAGAGAAAACATACCGCAAGGGCATAAGAAAGGGGTGATAATCAAGGCTTACGCTCCGCGTATCAATAAAGACTATTGTCTGGGAATTTGTGGAAATCAGAAGGTACTGGGCAACTGGAATCCGGAGAATGTTGTCCTGATGAGCGATGCCAACTTTCCGGAATGGCAGGTGGAACTGGATGCAAGCAAACTCAAATATCCGCTGGAATATAAATTTGTCCTCTACAACAAACAGAAGAAGAAAGTGGATTGCTGGGAGAAGAACCCTAACCGTTACCTGGCAGACCCGGAAATAAAGACTAACGAAACGCTCGTGATTTCCGACCGGTATGCCTACTTTGATATTCCGGCATGGAAAGGCGCCGGTATTGCTATCCCTATATTCTCGCTGAAATCAGAGACGAGCTTCGGAGTCGGTGATTTCGGCGATTTGAAACGGATGATTGACTGGGCTGTATGTACGCATCAGAAGGTTATTCAGATTTTACCAATCAACGACACGACCATGACGCATTCATGGACAGATTCTTATCCTTACAATAGTATTTCCATCTATGCTTTCCATCCGATGTATGCGGATGTGAAGCAAATGGGGAGATTGAAGGATAAAGAAGCTGCATCCAAATTCAACAAGAAACAAAAGGAACTAAATAGTCTGCCCGCCATTGATTATGAAGCTGTCAATCAGACCAAATGGGAATTCTTCCGTTTAATATTCCGGCAGGAAGGCGAAAAGGTGCTAGCCTCCAAAGGGTTTAAGGAATTCTTTAAGGCCAACAAGGAATGGTTGCAACCTTATGCTGTCTTCAGCTATCTGCGTGACGCTTACCGGACGCCTAATTTCCGTGAATGGCCGAAATATTCCGTTTATAATGCACAGGAAATAGAAAAAATGTGCCAGCCGGAGACGGCAGATTATCCACATATCGCATTATATTATTTCATCCAGTATCATTTGCATCTGCAATTACTGGCGGCAACAAAGTATGCCCGCGAGAACGGTGTTGTATTGAAAGGGGATATCCCTATCGGTATCAGCCGCAACAGTGTGGAAGCCTGGACCGAACCTCACTACTTTAATCTGGACGGACAGGCCGGTGCTCCGCCCGATGACTTCTCCGTCAACGGACAGAACTGGGGATTCCCCACATACAACTGGGACGTGATGGAAAAAGACGGATACCGCTGGTGGATGAAGCGTTTCCAGAAAATGGCGGAATACTTTGACGCTTACCGGATCGACCACATTCTCGGATTCTTCCGTATATGGGAAATTCCGATGCATGCCGTACACGGATTGTTAGGGCAGTTTGTTCCTTCCTTGCCTATGAGCCGGGAAGAGATAGAAAGTTACGGATTTACCTTCCGGGAAGAGTATCTGAGCCCATTTATTCATGAATCATTCCTCGGACAATTGTTCGGCCCGTATACCCATCTTGTGAAACAAGACTTTCTCCAATTGACAGATGAGCCTGGGGTTTATCGCATGAAGCCGGGATTTGAAACGCAACAGGAAGTGAAACAGTTCTTCGCTGGTAAAAACGATGAAGACAGTATCTGGATCCGGGATGGATTATATTCTTTAATCAGCAATGTCTTGTTTATGCCGGACAAGAAAGAGGAAGGCAAATACCATCCCCGCATTGGCGTGCAACGTGATTTTATCTTCCGGACATTGAGTGAAGAGGATAAAAATGCTTTCAACAAGCTCTATGACCAGTATTACTATCATCGCCACAACGAATTCTGGTATCAGCAGGCGATGAAGAAGTTGCCACAATTAACCCAATCCACCCGTATGCTGGTATGTGGAGAGGACTTGGGAATGATTCCTGCTTGTGTAGCGTCAGTGATGAACGAGTTACGTATTCTCAGCCTGGAGATTCAGCGGATGCCAAAGAATCCGATGCATGAGTTCGGACATTTGGATGAATATCCGTACCGGTCTGTCTGTACTATCTCCACGCATGATATGTCAACGCTACGCGGTTGGTGGGAAGAGGATTATCAGCAAACGCAACGTTATTATAATACGATATTGGGACATTACGGTACTGCGCCCGTTGTTGCGACTCCAGAGTTGTGCGAAGAGATTGTACGCAATCATCTTAACAGCAACTCGATTCTCTGTATCCTGTCTTTCCAGGACTGGTTATCCATAGACAAGAAACTGAGAAATCCAAACGTGCAGGAAGAACGAATCAACGTTCCGTCCAATCCAAGAAATTATTGGCGGTATCGGATGCATATCACACTGGAACAGTTGATGAAAGCGCAAGCACTCAATGATAAGATACGCGAGTTGATTAAATATACGGGAAGAAATCCTGAAAAATAGATACAGTTAATATAACAACGTGAATAAGACGCGGATAAGGCCGATTTAAGAATATTGAGACCTGCATTATCCGCGTTGTTCATATTTCCAACATTCTCTCAACCGATTTTTCGCTTTACGCAGCCTCTTGTTTATTTCCTCCACCTTCCCCGTTTTATTCCAATTTATCAAGTATCTTTGCGCGTGAAATAAAAGATATTAAGAGAGAGAATGGAAGGCAAACCCGACAAACGTATTGATTTTGTAGACTTAACCAAAGGAGTCTGCATCATTCTTGTAGTCATGACACATATCGGCGGAGCTTTCGATACGCTCGATAAAGATTCCATGTTATCTTGTTTCCGCATGCCGCTTTATTTTTTTATATCGGGAGTCTTTTTCAAGTCTTATGAGGGTTTACCGGGATTCATCATCCGAAAAATTAACAAGCTGATTATCCCGTTCCTTTTCTTCTATCTAAGTGCTTTTCTACTGAAATATATTGTATGGAAAATAGCACCGGGAGTTTTTCAAATTCCCGTATCATGGCAAGAACTTCTGGTGGTATTCCATGGGCACGACCTCATCAAGTTCAATCCGCCTATCTGGTTTCTGCTTGCCTTGTTCAACTGCAATATTCTGTTTTATCTGATACACTTCTTGCGGGAAAAACATTTACCTGCCATGTTCGCCGTCACCTTATTGATAGGCTGCACCGGATTCTATCTCGGAAAGTTACAGATAGGACTGCCTCTCTATATAGACGTCTCCATGACCGCTCTCCTTTTTACGTTGCAGGTTTCTGGATCCGCAGATATAACTTTTTCCTGTTCCCCAGCCATCGGTTTGACAAGCTGATTCCCGCTTTTGTACTATTGGCACTGGTGGTGATGTACTTTACTGCCACCACACTGGGAATGCGCACAAACAACTATTCAGGAAATATTTTCCAAGTTTACATCGCAGCATTTGCAGGAATATTCATGATTATGTTACTTTGCAAGAAAGTGAAAAGGGTGAAGATTGTTTCTTATCTGGGGCGATATTCTATTATCACGTTGAGTATCCATGGACCTATACTCCATTTCTTAGGTCCATTGGTTGCACGATACATTCATAACGCCTGGGAACAGGCAATTGTACTCCTGCTCATAACACTGAGTATCTGTATCCTGCTCACTCCTGTCTTTCTGAAAGTAATCCCGCAGATGGTGGCACAGAAAGACCTGTTAAAAGTAAAAAAGAAACCATACTAATATCACATCATATGAAGATAAACAATAGCTATATTCTTTTGAAAGAGATTCGTTGCTATGCCTACCACGGAGTGGCGCCACAAGAGAATCTTATCGGCAACGAATACATCATTGATTTGAAGCTGAAAGTAGATATCAGCAAAGCCGTTAAAACAGACGAAGTGACCGATACTGTCAACTATGCAGAAGTACATCATGTGATAATGACGGAAATGGCTATTCCATCAAAATTGCTGGAACACGCAGGAGGACGGATCGTTGAAAAGCTGTTTCAACAGTTTCCGACTATTGAAGAAATTGAACTTCACCTTTCCAAAAGAAATCCGCCAATGGGAGCTGATATAGAGTCGGCAGGAATAGAGTTGCATTGTAACAGAAAGTAAATCGTCAAACAAAGACAGTATATTATCTCATCAATAAAGATAATAAATTCAACTTCTATAAATCGTGCAATCCGCATGACTTCCCCCTCCTTACCGAGGAGGAGGGGAAGTCATGCGGAACACTTCACTTCAGTAATCTTATTTTTTATTATTATTTTCTTCTTTTCTTCCTTCTATCCACAGCTTCCACAGCTTCCGTCACCACAGGTTTATCCTGGAAACGTTTCGTATAACTGGAATAATCAGGATGAATACGTTCATAATCGGGATCCATAAACAACGGACTGGAGATGATATGATCCGCCGTTGAGCGGTTGCAGCAGAAAACGATATTCTCCACACCTGCCAGGCGGGTCAATGCCTTCACGTCCGTATCATGCGGTTGCAAAGTCATAGGGTCGGTGAAGAAGAAAAGATAATCAATCTGTCCGTCCACAATACGCGACCCCATCTGCTGGTCGCCACCCAAAGGACCGGATTTCAATATCGTAATATCCCACTCTACATCAGGATGTTTCTCCTTCAATGCTTCCAATATCAGTGTACCGGTAGTACCAGTACAGTAGAATTTATTCCCCATCAACAATTCCGAGTTCCACAATACCCATTCAATGAGGTCTTTTTTCATTGCATCGTGCGCTACCAGCCCGATGCCTCTTCTTACTTTTGAGTCTTCCATCTTGTTATCCTTTTAAGTCCGACAATTGAGAGAACCGTTTGCATCCTCTCGCATAAAACTGCCACAAGATACTACTTTTTGTCCGTTCGGGAATCGGATTCAAAGTTTTTTTTCTTTGATTTTCTTCACGGGATGAAGAAAAGGACGAACATATCTGCTTATATTCCTTGCGGGCAGTTATCACTGCACGGGCATTACCGACATCTCCCTTCAGCAGAAAAGTAAGTGCTGCCACATAATCAAGACAAGTCCGTACACGCATCACTTTATTTAACTCTTCTTGCGGAAGATTCTTATAAAGCATGACAAGATTATTACGGAAATTGAGAAACGTCTTACGGGGATTTTCTTTTTTGAGTGTGGCCCCACCTACATGATAGACAACACTTTGAGGAATACAGACAATCTCACGCCCACGCGAACGAAGCCGCCAGCACAAGTCAATCTCTTCCATATGCGCAAAGAAACGCCCGTCCAGTCCGCCGACGTTCAGATAATCGGCACGCCGGATAAATAAAGCCGCCCCGGTTGCCCAAAATATGGGAATAACCGTATCATACTGCCCCCTGTCCTTTTCAACAACTCCCATAATGCGCCCCCGACAGAAAGGATAGCCATATTTATCTATAAATCCACCCGACGCTCCGGCATATTCAAAATATTCTTTTTGCCGCTGACTCCGTATCTTCGGTTGGCAGGCAGCCACTTCCGGATGAACATCAAGCCAGGCAATCATCGGTTCCAGCCATTGTTCCGTCACTTCAACATCAGAATTCAGAAGAACGACATATTCAGCATCCACCTGTTGTAAAGCCAGATTGTATCCGTCGGCAAAACCATGATTCTGTCCGAGCAGGATGGTTCGGACAGAGGGAAACTCCGATGGAGCATATTCACGGAATCATCCGTAGAACCGTTGTCCGCCACACAGACTTCTATCCCCTCTCCTGTCGAATAACGGACTACGGACGGAAGAAAAGTGCGGAGCATATCACATCCGTTCCAGTTCAGAATGACAACCGATACTTTCATTTCCGTTCTTTTTTCTTATTCTGTTCTTCTTGCTCATTCCGCTTACATTCTTCCGAAGTAAATTTCCATCGCTTATGAGACCATAACCAATAGGCAGGCTCCCTGCGAAGGGTTTGTTCCAGACGTTGCGCAAACATTTCGGTTATCTCCCCTTCGGCTGTCTCTTTGGGAGTTTCCGTCATCAACTTGAATTCGGCTTCACAATATCCTCTGCGATTCTTTGTCAGTTCACAATAAAAAACAGGAAAGTTCATCATTTTTGCAATGCGTTCCGCACCATTCAGGAAAGCAGTCTCCCGCCCCAGGAACGTAGTCCAATACCTGTCACCACTAGGCCATTGGTCGGTAATCAACCCGACCACCATCTTCTTGCCCTCACGCTTCAATTTTATAATCTCACGGGCAGTAGAATGTTTAGGGATATTGTATCCACCAAAACGGGAACGGATACGTTTGAACAGTTCGTCCAGATATTTATCTTTCAAAGGTTTGTATACCTGTACGGGGACATCTCCCGGTTTCATGACCGCCCCCATTCCAATCAGCCATTCATAATTGGCATAATGAGGAATCATCACGATAATTCCGCCGTACTTCTCCGTCAGTTCCAAATACTGTTCCGTGTTCTTGTAAGTCATCCTTTGGCAAAGATCTTCGGCAGACATATGAAGCAACTTCAAATCTTCCAGCATATAATCCGAAAGGTAACGATAAAATTTGCGTTCTATCTGCAATCTTTCCGCATCGGTCTTTTCCGGAAATGACTTCGCGAGGTTCTCCCGGACTACTTTCCGGCGATATTTCCCCACACGATACATCAACAGATAATTGAAATCCGAAAGGATATACAATATCCGGAACGGAAGGGCTGAAAAAAGCCACATTCCGGTAGATACGAGCCAATAGATAAGTCTTGATTTCATACTTATATCAGAATTGTACCTTTTAATGCTGTCTTATCTTCGTTAAAATCACCCAGACGTACATTGACTACATGATTGTCGAGCGAATTGTCACTTTCCACTTCCACACGGATATAATTTCTCGTAAATCCATGCATCGGAGTACCTGTTTTCGATTTTTCCATCAACACCGGCATAACCTGCCCGATATGACGGGCATAGAAAGCCTGCGTCTTTTCATCCGAAAGCGCCAACAGCCGTTGGCTGCGCTGATGCTTTTCTTCCGGAGAAACGACATACTCTATTTTCAATGCCTGCGTTCCGGGACGTTCGGAGTAACTAAACACGTGCAATTGCGTCACATCCAATCCGGCAATGAACTGATAGGCTTGCTCGAAATACTCCTCTGTTTCTCCACGTGTGCCAACAATCACGTCCACACCGATAAAAGCATCCGGCATCACCTCTTTAATCTTCTTTATTTTCGAAGCAAAGAGAGCGGTATCATACCGGCGGCGCATCAACTTCAAGACTTCATCGCATCCCGATTGTAAAGGGATATGAAAATGAGGCATAAAGCGACGGGAATGGGATACAAACTCGATAATCTCATCCGTCAACAGATTGGGCTCGATAGAGGATATACGGTAGCGTTCGATTCCTTCCACCTGCTCCAGCGCTTTCACCAGGTCAAAGAAAGTCTCTCCCGTTGTCTTGCCAAAATCACCGATATTCACTCCGGTCAAGACAATTTCTTTTCCGCCTTCGGCGGCAGCTTGCCGTGCCTGCTCTACCATGGAAGCAATGGTTCCGTTACGACTCCGCCCGCGGGCAAAAGGAATGGTACAATAGGAACAGAAGTAATCGCAACCGTCCTGTACTTTCAGGAAAAAGCGCGTACGGTCACCCCGTGAACACGAGGGGGAAAAGGAACGGATATCTTTGGTCGCAGTAGTGATAGCTTCACCTTTTCATGTTTTGCAGGCCGCCCAGATACTGGAGCAGCTCGCCTTTCTGTTCGGATCCTAATACTACGTCCACTCCGTCTATCTTTGCCACATCTCCGGGCTTCAACTGCGCATAACATCCGGTCACCACCACAAAAGCACCGGGATGCTGTTTGACCAGCCGGTGAATGGTCTGCCGGCATTTCTTATCCGCCATCTCCGTCACCGAACAGGTATTTACCACACAGATATCCGCTTTCTCACCCTTACGGGCAGTCCGTATACCTGCCTCACGCAGTATTTTACCAATAGTCGAAGTCTCTGAAAAATTTAATTTGCAGCCTAATGTATAATAAACGGCTGTCTTATTTTGAAATACAGTGGTATCTATCATAAGCTGTTATAACACATATTTAGTGCAAAGTTACACATTATTATTAGTAAAACCCTTTTGGATACGAAAGTTTATTCCTATTTTTGCACAATTCACCAAAAAACGTGCAATGATTAAAGAGAATTTCATCAAACTATACGAAAATAGTTTTCGTGAGAATTGGGATTTGCCCTGTTATACCGATTACGGAGAAAATACCCAATATACGTATGGACAGGTAGCTGAAGAAATCGCCCGTTTACACTTGTTATTCAAGCATTGTAGCCTCCGCAGAGGAGATAAAATATCAGTTATCGGCAAAAATAACGCACACTGGTGCATCGCCTATATGGCAACCATCACCTATGGTGCAATTGTCGTGCCCATCCTTCAGGACTTTACTCCCAACGATGTTCATCATATCGTCAACCATTCCGAATCTGTTTTCCTGTTTACAAGCGACAGCATTTGGGAAAATCTGGAAGAAGAGAAATTACTCGGATTAAGGGGGGTATTTTCACTGACTGACTTCCGCTGCCTGTATCAGCGTGACGGAGAAACGATACAGAAATTCCTGAAGAACACCGATAAAGAAATGCACTCTTCTTATCCGAAAGGGTTTTCCCGCGAAGATGTGCAGTACACCACTTTGTCCAATGACAAAGTTATGCTCCTGAACTATACTTCCGGTACTACCGGCTTCAGCAAGGGAGTCATGCTGACTGGCAACAACCTCGCCGGAAACGTCACTTTCGGTATCCGTACCGAATTACTTAAAAAGGGAGACAAAGTGCTTTCCTTCCTTCCGCTCGCCCATGCTTATGGCTGTGCATTCGACTTTCTGACGGCAACAGCCGTTGGCACGCATGTCACCTTGCTTGGAAAAACTCCTTCGCCCAAAATCATCATGAAGGCTTTTGAGGAAGTGAAACCGAACTTGATTATCACCGTTCCGCTCGTCATCGAGAAAATATATAAGAATATCATCCAGCCTCTTATTAATAAGAAAGGAATGAAATGGGCGCTCAATATTCCTTTGCTCGACACGCAGATTTATAATCAGATACGCAAACGCCTGATTGACGCATTGGGCGGTCGTTTCAAAGAGATTATCATCGGCGGTGCAGCCATGGATAAGGAAGTGGAAGAGTTTTTCTATAAAATCAAATTCCCTTTTACCATCGGTTACGGAATGACGGAATGTGGTCCGCTTATCAGCTATGCTCCCTGGAATGAATTTGTATTAGGTTCTTCAGGAAAGATTCTGGATATTATGGAAGCCCGTATCTACAAAGAAAATCCGGAAGCGGAAGTGGGAGAAATACAGGTACGCGGTGAGAATACAATGGTAGGATATTATAAGAATCCGGAAGCCACACAGGAAGTATTCACTGAAGACGGCTGGTTGCGTACCGGTGACCTGGGAACAATGGATGCCAACGGCAATATTTTCATCCGCGGACGTCTCAAGACCATGATTCTGAGTTCAAGCGGGCAGAATATCTTTCCGGAAGAATTGGAAACGAAGCTCAACAGCCTGCCGTTTATCCTCGAAAGTATCGTCATCGAACGTAATAAGAAGTTGGTAGCACTCGTCTATGCCGATTACGAAGCACTGGATTCACTCGGTCTGAACAACCCTGACAACCTGAAAACAATCATGGACGAGAATCTCAAGAATCTGAACGCTAACGTAGCCGCTTACGAAAAAATCAGTAAGATACAACTCTATCCTACGGAGTTCGAAAAAACTCCGAAAAGAAGTATCAAAAGATACCTATATAACAGTATAGCTGTCGATTAATATGTTCTAAAACATAGAGAAAGAATGAGAAAAGGGCCAGTTACCAAAAAAAATATAAAAAAAGTTGGCTTTTCGAGAACAACATATTGAAAAAGTACATACCTTTGCAGCGTTTTAATAAAGCAATTGATTGTATTACGTTTTTAAAAAGCAAAGAAAATGAAAAAATTAGTTTTGATGGCCGTAGCTATCGTAGCAGTATCATTCGCATCTTGTGGTAACAAAGCAGCTGACGCAGCAAAAGCAACTGCAGATTCTATCCGTATCGCTGACTCAATCGCAGCAGTAGAAGCAGCAGCTCTTGAAGCAGAACAGGCAGCAGCAGATACTACAGCAACTGATAGCGTAGCAGTAGAAGTAACTGAAACTGTAGCTGAATAATTCAGTAACAGCCTAGAGGGAATTGAAAGTCTGACATGCAAAGCATGCACAGACTTTTTTTATGCCTTATCGCAAGCAGTTTCTACTATTTAGAAAGGAATTATTTTAAATAAGAACTCTTCACAAAGGGAGCATCCAATAAATAATCCAGACTCATCTCCACACTCTCCTCTACCGGAATACTGTATTTTCAATCTCAGCTACAAGAAAGTTTACTCCTGCCGTCTTTGCATTCTTAAAGATAGCATCGAAACCTACCATTCCACTCTGGCCGATTTCCCTGTGGTCTTTGATATGGAATATCTTGAACCGACCCGGATATTTATTAAAATAATCTACCGGACTGTTTTGACCGCGAACCACCCAGTAAACATCCATCTGGAAGAAAACATATTCAGGATTCGTATGCTCCAGCATATAGTCATACATCACATTGCCCTCCACTTTCTGAAATTCATGGGCGTGATTATGATAACCGAACTGCAAACCCTGCCGTTTACAGCGTTTGCCTATTTCATCATAATAAGAGCAGTAAGTCTCCAAGTCCTTCAGCGTTTTAGGGACATCCATCGAGGGAGCTACGATATATTTCATTCCTGCCGCCTTATGGTCAGCGATACACCTATCCCACCATTCAAGTGATTTTGAATAATCACCGGAAGCCAATTCTTCTTTTGACAAAGCACGTGTGCAATGCGAAGACAAGACTTTCATTCCGACCGATTCAACATCCTTCTTGAATTGCTGCGGTGTCCTATCATAAAATTTTCCATTATTATAATTGGCGGCTTCAACACCGGTATATCCCATTTTTGCCAATTTCTCGAGAATGGCAGTATAAGCCGGATCACATTTTCCGTCCTTATTGTCTACCTTATTCAATATATCTCTAACAGAATAGAGCTGAATAGCTACTTCTTTCTTTGCCTTTTTAGCTTTTTTCTTCGCTTGTGCAGTCATTGCAACCGGAATCATGAGAAAAACAGCCAAAGCACAGATGCACATTCGGGTTTTCATACAATAGTTAACAGGGGTTATAATTATTCAGTTTTTACATAAAAATCTTTTGGCGCGGATTACGCGGAGTATACTGTTGTTATAGAATAACAACAGTTAGAAAAACCGTGTTATCCACGCCTTTTTTCTTATGTGTGCGATTAGTCCAGAATCTTCACGCGGATATTGCGGAACCAGACATCATCACCATGATCCTGCAATCCGATAAATCCTTCATGGTTTTCGCCACCGCAGTTGTTCAGTAATTCGAATGCCAAAGGCCATTTTTCTTCGCTAAACTTACTTGCCTGCAACATATCTGTCCACTGTTTGGTCCACAAGTGATATTCCAATACATTTTCATCGTTTTGACCGTGAACAACCGTGCCTTTATAAACCATAATCTTCGCCTTATTCCATTCGCCGAACGGTTTGGAATTTTGAGGAACTGCCGGAATCATGTCATACAAAGAAGCCGACTGACGATTACCGTCCTTACCCAATTTGGCATCCGGATGATTGGCATTGTCCAGCACCTGATATTCGGGCGCGGAAATATAAATAGGTTCAAGCACGTCATTGCCATCTTTATCTTTTGATGTAACCTCCTGAGCCAAATAGAAAATACCAGAATTACCACCCTTGGAAACTTTCCATTCCATTTCCAGTTCGAAGTTTTTAAACTTATGGGCAAAAATCAAGTCACCACCGTCACCGTCCTGAGCCTCACCGCCACCGGTTCCGTTGAATTTAATACAACCATCTTCAATTGTCCACTTGGTAGGAACACGATCCTTACCGTAACCACGCCATCCATTAAACGTCTCACCGTCAAAGACGGTGATATAACCATCTTTATCGACAGGTAAATTCAAGCTGTCCGCTTCCACTGCTTTCAATGATTTAGAATAAGACAATGCAACTTTGTCCGATGTCTGCCCATCCTGGGCATTACCGGCTTTCTGACCACCGCAAGAAGTGAAAACTCCTGCTACTAAACAACAAGCTAAAGGATAAAAAACTTTTTTCATGATATTATTCTGTTATTTGATTAGGATATTCTTTTTATCTGGGCATATCAGGCAGCCTCCAGCCTTCACGATAATTATGCTTCACCAGCTCGGCTGCGAATTGTTTCGCATTCACCGGTTCTGTCCAAGTCTTGTCGAAAGTAGGATGGCCGTCATGAATCTTGAATCCGTCTTTCACACAAGTCCGTATCGTTTCATTATCACCAATGTTGGTAAAACACATATTAGCGCCATCCCATTCCAAAGTCTTGTTCAAACCTTGCAGACGGATAGCCAATACTCCCATCACTACCATCTCATTCATCGGGCCTGCTTCCGAGAAGTCAGATTTAGTCATGACGCGACTTGACTTGTCTTCTTTGCAAGCACGCACCCAGTCCATTTCGTGACCGCCATTCATGGCATTAGGCACACGACGGCAAACTTTCGGAGCATTAGGTTTACGACCGGAAAGCAACCAGGGATTCTGTCCATAACATCCGCAAATCAAGGTATCTTTCGTTCCGTGGAAAATTGTCAAACCTCCCCCACTCTGCATCAGTTGTTTTCCTTGCGGGAATCCCTTCGGACGTTCGGGCATCATACCACCATCATACCAATGGATTTCAACTTCCGGCATCGCCACTTTAGGCATATTATCACGGGCCGGGAAAATCATTTTCACATGCTGTGCCTGTGGAGCACAAGCACTCAGCAATAATGTAGAAGAGCCTTCTACCTTGGTAGGATATCCCAATTTCAAAGCTCTGAACGGTTGGTGCAGAATATGACACGCCATATCACCCAATGCACCTGTTCCATAATCACACCATCCGCGCCAGTTCCAGGGATGATAAATTTCATTATACGGATTCAACTTAGCCGGACCGGTAAACAAATCCCAGTTCAGCGTACTAGGAATGCGGTCCGCCTTTTCTGGAGCATTCAGTCCTTGTGGCCAGATAGGACGGTCGGTAGCACATTCCACCTTAGTCACTTCACCTATTTCACCGTTCCATATCCATTCACAAACCAAATCCGTACCTTCATCGGAAGCACCCTGATTACCCATCTGAGTAGCAACACCGGTTGAAGCAGCCAGTTTAGTCAGCAGACGAGACTCGTAAACAGAGTGGGTCAACGGTTTCTGGCAGAATACGTGCTTGCCCATTGTCATCGCATCAGCAGTGATAATAGCATGAGTATGGTCGGCAGTAGCAATGATTACCCCATCAATAGATTTGCCCATTTCATCGTACATCTTACGATAATCCCAGTATTTCTTTGCTTTCGGGAACTCGTCGAACACACCTTTTGCATATTTCCAATCCACATCGCAAAGAGCCACAATGTTTTCAGTGCCCTTCACTTTATTAATGTTGGCATGCCCCATGCCGCCAATACCCACGGCTGCAAGATTCAGTTTATCACTGGGAGCCACATGACCGTGACTCATACCTAAGATAGAACTCGGAGCAATGGTAATGCCTGCCAAAGCCATAGCGCCCGTTTTGAGAAAGTCTCTCCTCGAAATGTCTGACATAATTATTTGTTTTAAGGGTTCGTTATTTGTGGAAGATTACTGTGCAGCAATCCATATCCATTTTTCATATTTCTTCTCCGTTCACGGATTTGTTCCAACGTACGCAGATTACCGATAGCCGGCAGGTCGTGGGCACGTGTATCTTTCAGGAACGTCCACGCATATCCGGACGCTATGGCCGAATCACGCATCAACGGCAAGCGGGGACTACGCTGCCCGGTTATCACCGAATCTGCAAACAAGTCACATAATACATCTATATTCTTACCACCGAAAGGTTTTTCCACCTGAATAGTCTGGTTCACTCCGTGCAAATCGACAACGGCAGTATTGAAGTCATGTGTCATGCGGACTACTCCTTTGGTTCCGATTATATCTACATACGAATTATGTGTCTGATCCTTAGACAATTGTCCATAGACAAAGCCCTGAGTAATATCGAAGACTACGCCATTCTGAAAAGTTCCGTGGCATTGCACCCACCAGGGGTCTTTATAATTCCACATATTCACCTTGGGCATTCCACGTCCGGTAATCACAACCGGCATACCAACGTGCTATATCTACATAATGCATTCCGCAATCATGGAAAGCAGGCCCTTCATATTCGTGCCCCTCACCCGGCGCTAATCCGGGAGTCATATGGCAAATGCGGATAATAGCCAATTCTCCTATTTCGCCTTGCCGGATATATTCCTTCATCAGATTATGATACCAGGAGTTACGCAAATACAAGTTCACGGTAGAAATAAGATTTGAATTTTCCGTCATTTCCACGACCTTCCATTCATTCTCCATTGTATCTGCAACAGGTTTTTCTGAAATGATATGCTTTCCGTAACGAATGGCTTTTTCTATCTGTCCCATTCGTGAGTCCGCCAAAGTGAAAAGTCCGACAACCTGCACACTGTCGTCTTCAAAAATACATTGATTATCCTCTACTATATGAGATTCCGGAGATAATTTCTCAGCCAATTGACGTGTTTCCGGATCGGTATCACAAATATAAGCAATGTTCCATCGCCCACTTTTCCGCATCGCCTCCCAATAGAATCTTCCCATTCTACCGAAACCGATTATACCGACCTTAATTCTTGTGCCTACTGAAGATTGCGTGTCCATAAAACATAGTGAATTTAAGTACAAAAAATGAATAAGTCATCAATTTTTCTGCCATCCGACAGATAAATCGAAAACCGATATTGCAAAACTAGCCAAATAAACAACGTTTTATCCGATTTAGATAACTTTGTGTAGATAAGAATTAGAGCTAATAGATTAGATATAAACCAATTATCATTTTCGGAAGGTCTAAAAAATGTAGATGTTCTGGAATGCTTTTTTTCTTTATGACAGCAATTATTTCTCTTGAGTTGAACTTATTTTCATAATTTCATTCTCAAATGCATCTCTGTCGACTGCCGCTTTATTTCTCATTCGCGTGCGATAGTTATAAACCGTACTCGTTGAGCAACGAAGAAAATTTGCAATCTTGCCACTGTCGGTAATTCCCAATCGCAGCAGTGCATAAATACGAAGTTCCCTGTTCAATAATGCATCCGGTTTCAAGACAATCTGCTCTTCATCTTTCAACAAAGCATTAAAATCAGAAACAAAAGTCGGATACAGACCCAAAAAGACCTTATCGAAACGGGCGTACAAAGCGGATAATTCTTCGTCAATAAGTGTGGATGATTTTAATTTCTTGATTAGCTCTTCGTAGTATCTGTTGATAGCATACTTATACAGTACATTCTGGTATTTCTCCATCTTGCTAATATAGCTGAAACATACATCAAAAAATTCAGCAATATAATGCTCTTTCACATTACTAATTTCGCACAACTGACTATTCGTATCATTCAATTGGCTATTCATAGCATTCAACTTCTCATTCAACTTCAACAGTTTCTCGTTACTTTGCGCCAACGCCCGCTTTATCCTCAGAATTTTCCGCATTTGAAAATAGATGCATATCACCAACAAGACTAAGAGAAAAAGGATAATACTGGTTGAAATAAGGAAAGTAACTAAATTTTCCCTTGACCTTGCTTGCTCCGTCTGATAAGCCGAATTGATAATAGAATAGAATTTATAAATTTCCATCGCACGAAAATGAATTCCTGAAGAAACGACATCATCAATAGCGGATTGTGTAAATTTAAAAGCATCAGCCAGTTTCTTGTCTTCATACTGTATCAATGCCAATGCCTGCAAAGAAGCAGTCTCGCGTGTAGCATTCTGAATATCCGCAATGGCAGACAGCATATAATATTTCTTCACCTCATCCGGCCGATTGAGAAACCTGTACATTCCTGCACACGAATGAGTAATCATGGCATAGTTAGGCGAGCCGACCTCTTCCGTCTCCAGCAATTCCCTGATTATCTCCTTCGCCTTAACAGAATCATTTCTGCTATAATAATATGCTCTGGACAGTTTATAATCAAAAGAATTATGGTCAAGGAGTGCTAATAATGAATCCTGATAAGCCGCTCGTTGTTTTCCATACCGATTGTTGGTGGTAGAGATAGAATAATATTCCCAGAACCGGGAGTAGGTTTCATAATAGACAGGCAATAGTTCATGGGGAAGTTCCGATGTTTTTATATTTTCAAGAATAAATTCCGCATCCTTGTACCTTCCACACATCGAATACAGAAGGCTAAGTTGTAAAGACGACTCGTACTTTAAATAAGTCCTATTCATCCGACGGGCAATCTCAACATTCCTGTCTATATAATGGATTGCCGAATCTACAACAAATTTTCTGTACTCATTATAGAGTTGGACGTTAATCTTGTATTCCTGCTCCAAAGTTAAATTAGAAGCTTTCAATTTACATTTGATTCGATTAATCCGCGCCTCTTTTTTATGAACAAAGACAGACTTTCCATCTATCATCCTATGCAATGAGTCCGTCAACAATTTCAATTCGTTGTTTGCATAAAGATTACCACCGGCAACACTCAAGGTAACCAGCAGCAAAAAAAATCCCTTCTTTAATAAACAACGTCTGAATTTCATATTATTAGTACAGCAGGGAATAAAAAAAAGCGATTTATTCCTTCAGAACAAATCGCTTTTCATATATGAAGTAAATTTGCTCTTATTCAGCAACTACTTCGAAAGGAATTTCTACCGAAACTTCCTTGTGAAGTTTAACTATAGCCTTGTAGTTACCAACTTCTTTCACAGCGTCTTTTACAACGATGATCTTTCTGTCGATTTCGTGACCCAATTTAGCCAATGCTTCAGCGATCTGGATGTTACCAACAGAACCGAAGATAGTACCGGTTGAGCTAACTTTAGTTGCAATAGTCAAAGTCACGCCTTCCAACTTAGCAGCAACAGCCTCAGCATCTTTCTTGATTTTCTCAAGTTTGTGAGCGCGTTGTTTCAGTTCTTCAGCCAACATTTTCTTTGCAGAAGGAGAAGCGATGACAGCTTTTCCAGTCGGGATCAGATAATTACGACCGTATCCGGATTTCACGTTTACGATGTCGTTCTTATAACCCAAGTTTACTACGTCTTCTTTTAAAATAATTTCCATACTTTTCCTCCTTCTTATTTCATCATGTCAGTTACATAAGGCAGTAATGCCAAGTGACGAGCTCTCTTCACAGCCTGCGCGATACGACGTTGGAACTTCAGAGAAGTACCTGTGATACGACGCGGAAGGATTTTACCTTGTTCATTCAAGAATTTCTTCAAGAATTCAGGATCTTTGTAGTCGATGTAACGAATACCGCTCTTTTTGAAACGGCAGTATTTTTTCTTCTTAACGTCTACTGACGGCGGAGTTAAATATCTGATTTCCGATTGAACTTGTTGTGCCATGATTAATCCTCCTTTTTGTTTGATTTAACACTTCTTCTCTTAGCAGCATATTCTGCAGCATACTTATCCATCTTGAAAGTCAAGAAGCGGATAACGCGTTCATCACGACGGAAGTTTACTTCCAACTTGTCAATTACAGTAGGTTCTGCATTGAACTCAATCAGTTGATAGAAACCTGTAGACTTTTTCTGGATTGGATAAGCCAATTTCTTCAGTCCCCAGTTCTCTTCATTGATAATCTCAGCACCTTCAGCTTGAAGAATACCTTTGAATTTTTCTACCGCTTCCTTCATCTGAACATCAGATAAAACGGGAGTTAAAATGAAAACGGTTTCGTATTGATTCATACTTCGTTTAATTAAATAAATAATTCTTTGATTTTTAAATGCGGGTGCAAAGTTAGGGAATTTATTTTGAACTACAAATATTTAATCTTTTTTTGTATCCTAATGTAGGAATTATCCGAGAAGTGGTTTACCTTTGCAAAGTTGTTTAAACAATAATTTCATGATAGAGCAATTCAACTTCGACATCCGGCTTATTTTTGCCATACTGAATGGCAAGGTTTCTGCGGCAATCAACCGTAAACTGTACCGTAACTTCCGCCAGAACGGTTTGGAAATCAGTCCCGAGCAATGGACGGTACTCATTTTTCTGTGGGAAAAAGACGGCGTGACACAACAAGAGTTGTGTAATGCAACTTTTAAAGACAAGCCCAGCATGACCCGCTTGATTGACAATATGGAACGGCAGCATCTTGTAGTACGCATTTCCGACAAGAAAGACCGCCGTACCAACCTGATCCATCTCACCAAAGATGGAAAAGAACTGGAAGAAAAAGCACGCATCATTGCCGGACAGACTTTGAAAGAAGCGCTTCACGGCATTACTCTCGAAGAATTAAGCATCGGGCAGGAAGTATTGAAAAAGGTATTCTTCAACACGAAGGATTAAACAGAGAAACAGACCTTTAAATCATAAAATCCACTAAATCCTATCTTTATAATGGATTTTTTATTTAAATAATTTCGCCCGTTAAAGAATTATGCTTTAATTTGTGACTGGAATATAATAATCTATTAAAATACACACACATGAAAGGTTTATTAAAGAACTTGGGATTGATCTTAATCTTGGTCGGAGTAGTTATCCTGCTGGGCTTGTTCCTTTACAGGCAATGTAAACAACAACGCTATCCTGGGTACCTCAGTAGTACTGGTAGTACTGGGACTCATTTCTTATATAGTTATCAATAAGAAGATCGCTGATTAATTTCGTAGAAATCAATAAAAAATCCCGGAAACGAATGTTTCCGGGATTTTTTATTTGTGGTTATCGAATAATGTAACCTCATCAAGATTCAACTTCCGGTGTAATCAGTTTATAACCTTTTCCGTGGATATTGATGATTTCGATAGAATCGTCTTCCTTCAGATGCTTACGCAATTTCGTAATATACACATCCATACTGCGGGCATTGAAATAGTTATCGTCAATCCAGATAGTCTTCAATGCAAAGTCACGTTGCAGAATCTCATTGGCGTGAGCGCAAAGCAATCCGAGCAATTCAGATTCTTTGGTAGTCAACTTAGTCTGCTTGCCTTCCGAAGCCAGAATTTGTTTCTGAGTATCGAAAGTAAACTTACCGATCTTATAGATATTACTTTCTTTGTTCTTCTTTCCGCGAACACGTCTCAAGATAGCTTCAATTCTGAAAGTCAACTCTTCCATACTGAATGGTTTCGTGATATAATCATCCGCACCAATCTTAAATCCTTCCAGAATATCTTCTTTCAGAGTTTTCGCAGTCAGGAAGATAATAGGGATTTCAGCATTCGCTGCACGGACATCCTGTGCCAGTGTGAAGCCATCTTTCTTAGGCATCATAACGTCAAACACGCACAAGTCATATTTATTCTTCAAGAAAGCCTTATAACCGGCTTCTCCATCAGGATATAACTCAGCAGAATAACCTTTTGCCTGTAAATATTCTCTTAAAAGCATGCCAAGATTTTCGTCATCCTCGCATAATAAAATACGCAGTTTCTCGTCCATATCAATTATTTTTTTATTTATTTTTATGCAATAATAAATTTAGTTCCCACGTTCAGGTCGCTTTCTGCCCGGATGGTTCCCTTATGCTCTACGATAATTTTCTTCACATAAGCCAATCCCAGTCCAAACCTTCACATCGTGCAGATTACCCGTATGCACACGATAGAACTTTTCAAATATCTTTTCAGGTTCTCCTTCTTGATTCCAATACCATTGTCCTGTATCGAAATCATCAGTTTGCCCGATTCATTCCACGTTCTCACTTTCAGCTCCAAATCCTCTTCCGGCTTCTTATATTTCACCGCGTTGTCCATCAGATTAAAGATTACATTTGTGATATGCATCTCATCTGCAAATATAACAGGGTCAGTAGCCTCAAGGTTCGATGTTATCTTACCATTATATCGTTCCACTTTCAGTGTAAAGGTATTGATAACTCCCGCTATCAGTTCATTCGCATCAATCTCCTTCATCTTTAAAGTCGCCTTCTGACGGTCGAACATTGACATCTGGAGTACCTTCTCTACCTGGAAGCGCAAGCGCTTGGTTTCATCATTAATAACTCCCGATATATGCTGGAACATCTGCGGGGATTTTCCCACCGCGGGGTCTTTCAGCATCTGCGCCGCCAATGAAATGGTGGATATCGGCGTTTTAAATTCGTGCGTCATATTGTTGATAAAGTCATTCTTCATCTCTGTCAACTTCTTCTGACGGAATACGATATAAATCGTAAAGATGAATGTCACCAGCAATACCATCGTAAATATCAACGACGGAATCATGAAACTGATCGAGTCAAAAAGATAATCCCTTCTTCCCGGGAAATGCACTTTCAATACACTCATCTTTGCAGGCGGATCGTTCTTGAACAATGCCTGCTGATAGAATTCATCACTCCCCTTTCCGTCATAATCCGCACAACGGTAGACTTCCCGTCCATCCTTATCAATCACCGTAAAGTGAAAAGGTAAGTCTATACCATTATTATATAAGTTCGATTTCAGATAACCGTTCAAGTCTCCGAACCGTACTCTATCTCCAATCGACTTGTCACTTGCCCGGTAAATCATCTGCCAAACCACTTCATTCAGCAATTCGCGTTGATACATATATCGGTTTTTGATAGCCTCTATCAGTGAACGCGAGGTTTCCGGAATAGTTTTTGTTCCCCTGTAAGGAGAAATCATAGCTTTCGGAAGTTCAGATGGTTTGGTAGTCATCACTTTCAACTCAAAATCCGTATATACCTTTCCATCTTTAGACTTCATCGTAAACCGTTGCGTCTGCTGAACCAAATCATTCTGCTGCAATGAAGCATTGTTCTCAATCAGAGCCTTTCTCTCAGCTTCAGAAACATCTTCAATCAACCAACGTTGCGTTTCCGCATATTCCACATCCTTGGAAACTTGATCCAGGCTATTGCGTACAGCCGAATCAAACTGTTCCTTCCGGGTCTTCATCATTTCCTCTATATAACTGACCTGTAAATACAGCAAACTGAGGAAGGAAAGCCCCATTACAATACCTAATATCCAAATTGTTGACTTCTTCATAGCAACAAAATTAACACTCCCTAATTAACACTCCTAATCCATTAACTTGATTTAACCGGAACTTCCCGGAAATTAACCGAAAGGAGATATTTAGGTCGTATTCTGATTACTACAACAATATTAGCCCTCCTTTGGTTTGCAAATTTAATAAAAAATTAAATCTTTCTCCTTGCGTTTCTCCATCTTTATTAATCATAGTTAAACAAAAACCGCCCTCTTTTACTTAAAAAAGAAGACGGTTTTAACACTATTAAGAAAATTACGAATTATTCTTCGGTTTGTTTAGCCTCGAAATCTTTAATTAACTTATCCTGAACATCTGACGGAACAAGCTCATAACTAGAGAATTTCATAATGAACGAAGCACGTCCGCCGGTAAGCGAGCTAAGCGCCGTAGAATAAGACGACATTTCTTTCAAAGGTACTTTAGCAACCAGTTTCTCAAAACCTTTCTCGCTACTCATCCCCATAATCATGGCACGACGTCCCTGAAGGTCACCCATCACATCTCCCATCCTGTCGGACGGTACAAACACTTCCACATCATAAATCGGTTCCAGAATTTTCGGACCTGCATTCTTGAACGCTTCGCTAAAGGCATTACGTCCGGCAAGCATGAAGGAGATTTCATTAGAATCTACCGGATGCATCTTGCCATCATAAACAATGACACGCACATCACGGGCATACGAACCGGTCAACGGGCCTTGTTCCATACGAGACATGATACCTTTCATAATGGCAGGCAGGAAACGGGCATCGATAGAACCACCCACGATACTATTGATAAATACGAGCTTGCCGCCCCATTCCAACGGTACCTCTTCAGTCCCTCTTACAGTAATCTTAAATTCCTGTCCGTTGAACTTATAAGTATCGGGCACAGGCATACCTTCTTTATAAGGTTCTACAATCAGATGAACCTCACCGAACTGGCCGGCTCCGCCGGATTGTTTCTTATGGCGATAATCAGCACGTGCAGCTTTCGTAATCGTTTCGCGATACGGAATCTTCGGTTCTTCGTATTTCACCTGAAGTTTTTCATTGTTTTCCAACCGCCATTTCAATGTACGAAGATGGAATTCTCCCTGTCCGTGCACCAATGTCTGTTTCAATTCTTTTGATTGTTCGATTACCCACGTCGGATCCTCTTCGCGCATACGGTTCAAGATGGTCATCATCTTTTCCACATCCGCTTCGTTCACCGGTTTGATAGCACGGGAATATTTAGAATTCGGATATTTGATAAAGTTGAATTTATAATCGCAATCCTTGCCATTCAGTGTATTACCGGTCTTCACGTCTTTCAGTTTCACGGCAGCGCCAATATCACCGGCCTGCAATTCTTCCACTTTCACACGGTTGCCACCGGCCACCACATAAATCTGCGCAATACGTTCTTTCGAACCACGATCGGCATTCAGCAAATCATCTCCCTCATGAACTTTACCGCTCATAACTTTAAAATAAGAGACCTCACCGATATGCGGTTCCACACTTGTTTTGAAGAAATAAAGGGATTCCGGCCCGTTTGAATCAGGAGCCACTTCCTTGCCGTCCGTATTCTCTACCTTAGGCATTTCAGAAACAAAAGGAACTACATTACCCAAAAATTCCATCAAACGACGGACGCCCATATCCTTACCGCCACAAACGCAGAATACAGGAAACATTCCACTGGCAATCAACCCTTTGCGGATGCCTTCACGCATTTCGTCTTCCGAAAGAGATTCCTGCTCGAAGAATTTCTCCATCAGACCTTCGTCATTTTCGGCAGCGGCTTCCACCAATGCTTTATGCATTTCCATCGCCTTATCCATTTCTTCTGCCGGAATATCTTCAATCGTTGGAGCACCGCCTTCGGGTTTCCACGAATATTTCTTCATCAACAGTACGTCAATCAAAGCATTAAAGCCCGGACCTGTACTGATAGGATATTGGATGGGAACAACTTTTGAACCATAAGCTTCTTTCAGTTGCTCAAGGATGTTATCATAGTCGCATTTTTCATTATCAAGCTGGTTGACTAGAAAAATAACTGGCTTATTCAATTTTTCAGTATATCGGAAATGATTTTGCGTACCGACTTCGACACCATATTGGCCATTGAGAAGAATAATTGCAGTGTCGGTCACATTTAATGCAGTTACTGTACTGCCTACGAAGTCGTCCGAACCTGGACAGTCAATGATATTAAGTTTTTTATTATTCCATTCTACATGGAGAACGGTGGAGAAAACGGAGTAACCATACTCTTGTTCAACAGGGAAATAATCACTAACAGTGTTTTTTGCGGCAACAGATCCGCGACGTTTTATAACACCACTCTCGAAAAGCATCGCTTCCACGAGAGTGGTTTTCCCAGAGCCAGAACTTCCCAACAAGGCAATGTTCTTGATTTCATTAGTCTGATATACTTTCATAATATATAAGATTTTAGTAATTACTCAGTATGTTTCTCACATACCATTAATTTTGTGATGCGCAAATTAGGGATTAATTGGGGGAAAAGCAACACTTGTGGTAGTGTTACTAAACAATGTTATGTAACACATCTTTATCGTGAACAATTTTGCTTAGTATAAAATTGTTTTCCTGTTAGAAACAAACAAGCCATCCATCGCTTATTCGGAAATAATTTATTGCCGGCTGAATTATCGTTCAACGGTTGTTGGACGACAGTTCTATATTCGTGGAGCGTTCGTTCAACAACTGTTGAACGATAATCGAGTAGTACATGTACAAATAGTTTCGGCTGAAATAAATATTGTTTTATTCAGGCACGTACACTGTTTTCTGTTAAGAGAAAACAAATCTTTGATATATTATCCGATAATAGTTTTACTTTTGTATCCACAAAACTCAAACAGCATAGCTATGGCAGGTATTTATCTTCATATTCCTTTCTGCAAGACCCGTTGCATCTATTGTGATTTTTATTCGACTACCCGTAGTGAACTAAAAACACGCTATGTACGCGCCCTTTGCAGTGAACTGGAAATGCGGAAAGAATATTTGAAGGAAGAACGGGTAGAAACTATTTATTTCGGCGGCGGAACGCCGTCGCAACTGGAAGAAGGAGATTTCAGACAACTGTTCGAAACCATACAGAAGTGTTATGGAATGGAATCTTGCCACGAAATCACTCTGGAAGCCAATCCGGACGACTTATCAAAGGAATATCTGCAAATGTTGTCTACTCTCCCGTTCAACCGCCTCAGCATGGGAATACAGACTTTCGATGACGCTACCCTCAAATTGCTGAAACGCCGCCATGATGCCCGGACTGCCATTGAAGCTGTCGACAGATGCCGGCAAGCCGGATTCAGCAATATCAGCATCGACCTTATATATGGACTGCCGGGAGAAACGAAAGAGCGTTGGGAGAACGATCTCCGGCAGGCTATCGACCTGAATGTGGAGCATATTTCTGCCTATCACTTGATTTACGAAGAAGATACACCTATATATAAGATGTTGAAGCAGCACCAGGTATCCGAAGTGGACGAAGATTCCAGCCTGGAGTTTTTTACGTTGCTGATAGAACGTCTGCAAGAAGCAGGATTCGAGCATTATGAAATATCTAATTTCTGCCGACCCGGCAAACACTCCCGCCACAACACTTCGTATTGGCAAGGGATTCCCTACCTCGGCTGCGGACCATCAGCACACTCTTTCGACGGAATGACACGAGAATGGAATGTCTCATCCATTGACCTATATATAAAAGGTATAGAGGAGAACCGACGTGCTTTTGAAATTGAGTATCTGGATCAAGCCACCCGTTACAATGAATTTATCATCACTACCATACGCACAGTGTGGGGCACACCCATAGAAAAGCTGAAACAGACATTTGGCAATGAACTATGGGAGTACTGCCGGAAGATGGCTGCGCCTTATCTGGAAAGTGGGAAACTGGAAGAGCACGATGGCGCTCTGCGCCTGACCTGTGAAGGTATTTTCATTTCCGACAGTATAATGAGCGATTTACTTTGGGTAGATTAATAAAATAAACGACAAGCCGATGACCGAATCAGAAGTAAGAAAGTTATTACGGCAAATGAAAGAACTGGATTCGCAAACTGCCTTCCGGAACTTTTATGACATGACATACGACCGCCTTTTCCGCATTGCTTATTACTATGTAAAGCAAGAAGAATGGTCGCAGGAAATCGTACTCGATGTATTCCTGAAACTCTGGAAACAGCGCAGCACGCTACTTGACGTGAGAAATATTGAAGATTACTGCTTTATCCTGGTCAAGAATGCTTCACTCAATTATTTGGAAAAAGAATCCAAGCATACGTTTATTCATGCCGACTCACTGCCGGAACCTCAGGAACAAAGTTTCTCACCGGAAGAATCATTAATCAGCGAAGAACTGTTTGCCCTCTACGTGAAGGCACTTGACCGACTTCCCGAACGTTGCAGAGAGATATTTATCCGCATCCGCGAAGAAAAACAGAGTTATGCGCAGGTAGCGAAAGAGTTGGGTATCAGTACAAATACAGTAGACGCACAACTTCAGAAAGCGATAACACGGCTAAAGGAAATGATTAGCCGATCTGAAATTGATTAACATTTATTCGCACTAAGGGCGTAGGGAGTTTCTGTCAACCTGCTGTCTTTATCAGCAAACACCCCGATTAATCACTAAAAAGACAGAAAAAGGAATGAAATACGCCGATAGAGAATTAGAAGAAATACTGGACAAGCTCGTCGCCTCTACGCGTTCACCACGGGGACGTTTCTCAGCGGCAACCGGCTATCCTAAGTTAGAGAAAAGATTGAAGTCCCACACCCGGCGTCTGACTCTGACACGCACGTTTTCGGTAGCAGCGGCAGTACTCCTATTCTGTCTATCAGCATGGACAGTTTACCTATGTACACAGCCTGTCTCCATACAGACAGTTTCTACATTAGCGGAAACACGAACGGTTCATCTCCCCGACAGCAGCATTGTCATCCTGAACCACTATTCTTCGATTTCTTATCCTGAGAAATTCAAATCGGGCAACCGGAAAGTAAGATTGAACGGAGAGGCTTATTTTGAGGTAAGTAAAGATAAGAAACATCCGTTCATTGTGCAAACTGAGACAATTGACGTTCAGGTATTGGGAACTCATTTCAATGTGGATGCCTATCGTGACAATCCGGATGTAAGAACAACGTTATTAACAGGTTCGGTGGCAGTCAGCAATAAAAGTAACTCAATCCGCATGGTATTAAAGCCGAATGAAATTGCTATATATAATAAGGTGGGACAAAAGCTCACCCGCAAAGTCCTTGAAAATGCGAAGGATGAAATCTCCTGGCGGCATGGGGAGTTTATATTCGATGATTTGCCTTTGCAGGACATTGCCCGCGAACTATCCAACTCATTCGGGACAAGCATCCGCATATCCGACACGGCTTTACAAAATTACCGGATTACAGCCCGGTTCCGCAACGGGGAAGATTTGGAGACTATCTTATCTGTATTACACAATGCCGGTTATTTCAACTATTCACAAGACAATGAACAGATTATTATCACCGCTAAACCAGACTTAAAATGAGAACTATTCACCAGAGTCGCCTGCCTGTCAGAACAATTGTCCTGATAGGTATGGCGCTCTTTATCACCACCCAGGCATACGCACAAAACGCAAACGCCCGGCTCACACTGTCACTACGAAACGCTACATTGAAGGAGTTTACCAAAATGATTGAAAATTCAACCGGTTATTCATTCATATACAGCGAAGAAATCAGTATCAAACATAAAATCAACCTGAAAGTTAAAGAAAAGCCTTTGCAGGAAATTCTTGATATTGTATTCAAGAATGAAGCGGTCGGCTACGAGTTTTCCGGCCGCTATATCCTGCTGCAAAAAAAGAAAAGCCCCAAAAACGTAAGCCGCAAGTTTACTATCAGCGGATATGTCACTGACGGAACGTCCTCTGAGACGTTGATTGGAACGAACATCTTTGAGAGTCATCAGAATCAGGGAACTACCACCAATCCTTACGGTTTTTACAGTATCACTCTGCCCGAAGGAGAAACCGACTTACGTTTCTCCTACCTGGGGTATGGAATTTCCAGGCATACTTTCATGCTCGGACAGGATACGGTATTGAACATCAGAATGAAAAGCGATAACCAACTCGAAGAGGTAGTAGTGGTATCCGAGAGGTCGGAAACCGGAGCACTGGCCACCCAAATGGGAGCTACCGACATTCCCATCGCCCAAATCAGAAATACTCCCAGCGTATTGGGAGAGGCGGACGTTATGAAGACCATACAACTTATGCCCGGAGTACAGGCAGGGGTGGACGGCTCCGCCGGACTGTATATACGCGGCGGTAGCCCGGACCAGAACTTGATTCTACTCGACGGGGTTCCCGTGTATAATGTAGACCATATGTTCGGATTCTTCTCTGTCTTTACTCCTGAAGCGGTGAAGAAGGTAACGCTGTTCAAAAGTTCCTTCCCTGCCCGCTTCGGCGGACGGCTCTCTTCGGTCATCGACGTACGTACCAATGACGGAAATATGCAAAAATACCATGGTACGTTCAGTATCGGCCTGTTAACCAGCAAAATTAATCTGGAAGGTCCTATCATTAAGGGAAAAACATCATTCAATATTTCAGCGCGCCGCTCCTTTCTGGATCTATTGGCAAAACCCTTTATGCCTGATGATGAAAAATATAGTTACTACTTTTATGACGTAAATGCCAAAATCAACCATAAATTCTCCGACCGGAGCCGCATCTATCTAAGTGCCTACAATGGAAAAGACCACTTTAAGACCCGTTTCGACGCTGACACTAATTACGAAGACGGGACTACAATGAACTGGGGAAATACAATCATTTCCGCCCGGTGGAATTATATCTTCAACAACCAACTGTTCAGCAACACAACCGTCGCTTTCAACAACTACCGGTTTGACATCAATTCATATACCACCAACAAGTTTGCCGGTTCATCCGAAGATATGGTTAACAAGTATTCTGCCGATTACCGTTCCGGCATCCAGGACTGGAGTTATAAGATAGACTTCGACTACAATCCTACTCCCACACACCGCATTAAGTTCGGAACGGAATATATGTATCACAGCTTCCGCCCGGAAGTCATGACATCCCGGATTTCAGAGCAAACCGACAACCACACAGAACGGGACAGTATCTATCATAGTATAAATAACAGCCGGATTTACGCACAGGAAATATCAGCCTACGCAGAAGATAATTTCAAAATCAGCCCACATCTCCGACTGAATCTCGGACTGCATCTTTCTTTATTCCGTGTGCAGAAGAAAAACTATTTCTCCCTCCAGCCCCGCCTATCCGCCCGATATCAACTGAGCAGGAATGTCGCTCTGAAAACGTCTTATACAAAAATGAACCAATATGTGCATCTGCTTTCGTCCATGCCTATCAGTATGCCGACAGATTTATGGGTTCCCGTAACAAAGAAAATCAGACCTATGCAATCCCACCAATTCTCTTTAGGAGGATATTATACGGGAATCAAGGGTTGGGAATTTTCAGTAGAAAGTTATTATAAGGATATGCGCAATGTACTGGAATATAAAGACGGAGTCAGCTTTTTCGGTTCTTCCTCCGGTTGGGAAAACAAAGTGGAAATGGGAAAAGGACGTTCAATGGGGATTGAATTTATGGCACAAAAAACGATCGGCAAGACTACGGGATGGCTATCCTATACCCTTTCAAAAAGCGACCGTAAATTCGCCAAAGGCAGCATAAACAACGGAGAACGGTTCCCGTACAAGTATGACCGTCGCCATAACATCAACCTGACGGTTAACCACCGGTTCAACGACCGCATCGATATCGGAGCCTCCTGGGTATTCTACACAGGAGGGACAAGCACTATTCCCGAAGAAAAAACGGTGATTATCCGTCCTAATGACGGTACAAACAATGGTTCGGGAGGAGGTTGGGTGATTCCTTACGAACCCGTGTTTACCAATACATCACCCACTATAGGAGAAGCCAACTACGTTGAACACCGGAACAACTTCCGTCTGCCGGCAAGCCACCGGCTGAATATTGGCGTCAATTTCAATAAAAAGACCAAGCATGGAATGCGCACCTGGAACATCAGTTTATACAATGTGTACAACGCCATGAATCCGGCATGGGTTTATCGGGCACACAACCAGGAAGGAAAAAGTGTCATCAAAAAATATACATTATTACCTATCATTCCTTCTTTTACTTATACTTATAAATTCTAGTCCAGCAATGAAAACTTATACATACATATTATTCATACTGATTGCAACGCTTACCACTGTTTCTTGCGAGAATGAACTTCCTTTCAACATCAAGGACAATCCCCCTAAACTGGTGATGAATGCATTAATCAACGCCGACAATCAGACCAATATCCTTTTCCTTAACTTCACCGGAAAGGAAACTGCCACTCATATCCAAGATGCGACGGTAGAGGTACGTGTCAACGGACAACTGACAGAAAGCCTGCGCCCGCTTCCACCGGAAACAGAAGCAAACCCGCAATGCCGTTTCAACATTACAAGTAAATTCACCCCCGGAGATGCGGTTCGTATAGACGCACTGACCGATGACGGACGGTATCATGCCTGGGCAGAAGTAGCTGTACCCCAACGTCCTGCCGGAATAGAGAATATCGACACGCTCACCGTCCCGATGCAAGAATACGGGCATACCAACAAATATCTTCGTTACCGGATAACCTTCAAAGACCGCCCCGACGAAACGAATTATTACCGCCTTGTAGTAGACAAGCAGACCACATTATGGGGATATAACTACGAAGAGGGAAAAGGAGACTATATCTTTTGGACAAAACACAGTTACTCATTTAGCGGGCGCGAAGACATCGTATTGACAGACGGGCAACCCTCTACCGGAGACGATGAAGATAACGGCATGTTCGATACGGCAAGGAATATCTATGGGGTATTTGACGACTCCCGGTTTAAAAATACATCATATACAATGACGGTCTACAACAGCACCCACATCGAAACAGGTAACGAAGAAGGATTTTTTAATGGGATGGATGTCATTATCCGCTTGAGAAGTATCACAGAAGTAGAATATTATTATCTGAAAGCTCTTAACTCTGTGGATTCCGACGTCTATGACGAGACAATCGACGAACCAATCAAATATCCCGGTAATGTGCACGGTGGTACGGGGATAGGGATCAGTACGGAAGTAAGTAAAGTTATTACCATCTTCACTCCCCGGCATTAGAATTGTAAAAGAATGAAAGTTACCGACAGGTTAGATTAGGAACGAAACTCTTTTTCAACTATCTTTTCAGCCAAAAACAGGCACCGACTATGTTTATCATCATTGGAATTATGCTGACGGGAATGCTGTTGGGATATCTATTACGCAGCAAACGTCTCACGTGGATACATAAAATAATCACCTTGCTTATATGGAGTCTTCTATTCCTGCTTGGAATTGACGTAGGCGGAAACGAAACGATCATCAAGGGACTGCCCACACTTGACTGGAAGCCGTCATCATCACTCGCCGCTGTCATAGGAAGTACCCTATGCGCATGGGGACTTTGGTACCTATTATACATAAGGAATAAAGGAAAGGAGACGAAAGCATGAAAGGCAGTCTGATTATTGTCTCTTTCTTCATTATCGGTACCCCTGCGGAGTATATCATCTCATCCCATACGATTTCACCGACAGTAAACTCAGCTACTATGCCCTTTGCGGCTTGATGTTCTGCGTAGGGATCAGTATCGGTAACGACCCGAACACGCTGAAAAGTTTCCGTTCTCTGAATCCCCGACTCGTGTTTCTTCCCATTCTGACAATACTCGGCACACTGGCAGGATGCCGTAGCAGGAATCTTCATGAGCCAACGAGGATCCTTGATTGCATGGCTGTCGGAGCCGGATTTGGTTATTATTCGCTCTCCAGCATTTTTATCACCGAATACAAAGGGGCCGAACTGGGAACTATCGCACTGCTTTCCAATATCATGCGTGAAATCATTGCTCTGCTGTGTGCTCCATTGCTAGTAAAGTATTTCGGAAGTTAGCCCCTATCTCTGTGGAGGAGCTGACTATGGATACCACTCTTCCTATCATTACCCGATACTCAGGAAAGGAATTTGTAATCATTTCCATCTTTCACGGTTTTGTAGTCGATTTCAGTGTTCCATTCCTGGTCACGTTCCTTTGTTCAATATCATTTTAACAGCAACACTCCCTAAAATACAGCAAATTTTCACTATCGTTTCCGTACACGTATTACAAAAACATTTCATAAAGAAGTGTTTTTGTATCAAAAAGCATACCACCACTTGATTTACATCAAGAAATCAACCTAAATAGTTTCTTTTCCCTTTCTTTATTTTTGTGTTATAAAACATATTCCTACATTTGCATAGGTAAAAAGAAAAAGCTAAGCGCTTAGACAATATTTTCAATAGGTATTAGATTTGTTTTTAGGAATAGTTTTTAGGAATAACAATTAAAAAAGTAGGTATTATGAAACGTATAGGATTAACATTAGTGGCAGCACTCTGTCTGACTGCTACGACTTTTGCAGCAGGAAACCAGCCTACAACTGCAAAATGGGAAGGTAACATCAACGTAAGTAAATTAGGTAAATATTTGAATTTAAATTCCGTTCAGAGCGAAGAAGTAGCAAACATTTGCGATTACTTCTCTACACAGATGTCAAAAGCCACAACAGCGAAGAAAGATAAAGAAGCAAAATTGCGTAACGCTGTTTATGGTAACTTGAAACTGATGAGAAAGACACTCAGCGCCGAACAGTATGCCAAATATGCTGCTTTGATGAACATTACCTTGATGAACAAAGGTATTGAACTGAATAAGTAAAACGATTAAATATGTAAAAGAGAGAGAGAAAGGGTGGAAGCTGATAATCGGCTTCCACCCTTCTTATTTTTATTCACGGCAAGTACCATTTTATCGACAAGCGTTATTTAATAGTCACCATTGTAGCCCCGAATCCATATTCCTGGAAAGAGGCATCCTGATAACGGCAATTGCTATACTTCCGCTTCAGTTCATCAAGGATAGCTTTCCGAAGCACTCCATCCCCCTTGCCATGAATAAATACAATCTTCTGTTCACGCTTATTCTTATAGTTTTCCATCACTTCACGAAACTTATCCAATTGATAAGTTAGGATTTCGGCATTCCCCATCCCCTGAGTATCATCCAACAAAGAATCAATATGAAGGTCTATTTCAACAATACCATTTTTTCCACCATGAGCATGGTTAGGTTTAACGATAGGTTGTGACTTCGGTTTATCTGCCGACTTCTTCTGCAACAAAGCAACCTGAATTTCTTCAGCCGAAACATAGACTTGCTTTGCAGGCATATCATTCTTCACAATATCATAAATCAAAGCCGGTTCTTCAAAGAAATCGGAACTGCTGAACGTATGCAGTTTATAGAACTTCACAGTATCGATCCGTATCTCTACGCTGACAGCCGGTTTGATAGCTGCCGGCTTACCATCTTTGAAAGCTATCAGTTGCACAGCCACCCGTTCCATTTCATTCAACAGATCTTTCGTAAACTCTTCCAACAACAATTTTGTATTCGGTTCCACTAAACCATGTGAACGGTTTTTCCAAGTTTTTCCTTCCGCACTCAAATAGGTATAATACAGATAATAATTACTATCATTTACCAAATAAGTTTCGAAAGGGGTAGTCATCATAGCCTTTGCATCTTCAGGCACGTAAGCAAGAAATACGTTCAACGTATCTCCCCCACGCACTTCCGGCTGACGTTGAATAACAGGCATTTCCGGTTTTGACGGTTTCACCGGTTCTTCCGGTTTCGGAGCCGACGATTTCGATTTATGCTTTATATTGTAGTCATCTGTTTCAATCACCACACACTCACGTATCGGCATAGGAATGTCGAAGCCGTCCGCATCTTCCACCAAAACAAAATCCTTTCCTTGGAATCCAGTTACGATTCCACCGCCTACCTCACTGAGGAAGCGTACTTTATCTCCTATTTTCATTGTTGTATATTCCAATTAAAGTTCAAACTCAAAAGCGAGTAACAAAGATAGATATTTCTATGAAATTAAACCGGGATTTGGTTCTAAAAACAAGGAACCTGCTTTTAGAGGGCACTGAAAAAGTTCCCCATTTGTAATAAGTCTCTCCTAATACACAAAAAATAGATTGTGAATTTTTCTTTGGGTTCCCAATCTATTTTTGTTTTTCAGCTTTTGTGCCACCTATGCAGCCATCTATCCTCTTTTTTGATGGTTGTTTGGCTAAAAATGGATTTTCTGACTGCTTCTCTTAGATTAATTTGAGAATTCTCTTGATATTTGATGCGAAAATAGCCAATGCGCCTTGCATCTGCATACAATACAGGCCATATGACTGCGCTCTCTCATAGCCATACACGTGCTTTAATTCAGAATTCTTGGCTTCAATCTTATATCTTTTCCTGGCTTTTGTTTTAAAATCTTTTGTCTGTTGGTATTCCAGCTGGGTTTCTTGTTGGCTTGTCTTAATGGAAACACTATAAGTCTTGCTCTTTGCCCCATTTTTATAACATCCTTTCCGCCATGAACATACCTTTACACTTCTCTACATCAAAATAATACGTCCAAGTTTTTATTTCATCGCTCTTTTCCTTGTTTGGCTTTTCTTATAGCCATATGTCCGGCAGGGCACGACAAACATACCGGCATCTTTATTGAAATCGAATTTATCGTCCTCCTTCCTGAATCCGTTAATAATAGGATGTATCCTGGATATCAACTCGAATCCTTTTCTTCATCTTCTGCCAATTTCAGATTTTCGTTTCCTGAGTATGGTCACCAATAACGGTATCGACCTGCATACCGTTATTTCTGCCTCTTCCACCAATGAGCTCAATTGGGGCCGTCTCCTTTATCTGAAGTAACTATAGCCGCGGTGATGATACGTTCATCGCTCATGGCTATATGTGTCTTGTAACCAAAGAAGGAACTGTCTTCACTCTTATGACCAACTCGCGTCCTCGTCTATGGACGTAGTATAGTGGTCTTGAATGTCATCAAGAGTTTCCTCAACATATTAAGACGTTGTTTGACTGCTGGAATATTGGACATGCTCTGGTTATCCCTATTGTAGAAAGAAGTCTTTGGGTATAATCCAACTCACGGGACAGATCATCGTCTTCATTCTTTTGCGGCAGTGAATCTTTATAGCCTCGTCAACTTCTATAAAGCGCTTTTTCTTAATTGTTTGCTACGTAGTTTGAGAAGCTCTATGGGAGAATATGGATTGATCTCTTGATGCTGTATGAGTCGCATCAACAATGATTGTCCCAAGTGATGACTCTTTTCCACAGCCAGACTTACAGCTCCTTTATCAGAAGAGTTAGCA
>SCPN01000030.1_pt1 | contig 82624 bp, 87 predicted proteins | sample 6106831 | NCBI WGS metagenome assembly SCPN01 (sample SAMN10720447, study PRJNA508395) | human gut metagenome | isolation source: Participant 1, 0 month
GCGGTTATTTCTTTAGGTAGGATGAATGCGCAAGTTATTACTGTGTCGGGTACGGTGACGGATGCAAAGGATGGAATCCGCTTGTAGGTTGTTCGGTACAGATCAAGGGTACTCCAAAGGTGAAGTAACGAATATGAATGGCCGGTACACGATTCAGGCCAAGAAGGGGGAAACGTTGTTGTTTCAGTATATCGGGTATAAGCAAGAGAGAAGGGTGGTGAAATCGGCTACGCTGGATGTGAAGATGAAAGCTGATGATGTGGTATTGGAAGAATGTGTAGTGGTAGGATACGGGCATGAGCTAAAGGCTACTAAATCGGTGTCTGCTGCTTATATGGCGGTATGTCCGACACCGGGAATCATGTATGATGCTGCAAATGCGGAAGAATACGGGCAGATTCAGGAGAATGGATTTAAGAGTGTGTCGGATGCTCCGCTTTCTACTTTCTCTATTGATGTAGACGCCGCTTCTTATAGTAATATGCGTCGTTTTATCAATAAAGGTGAATTGCCTCCTGTTGATGCTATCCGTACAGAAGAATTAGTGAACTACTTTTCTTATGATTATCCGAAGCCGACAGGAAGTGATCCTGTGAAAATTACGATGGAATCCGGAGCCTGTCCCTGGAATGCGGATCACCGTCTTGTGCGTATCGGCCTGAAAGCTAAAGAAATCCCGACGGAACATCTGCCTGCATCTAATCTGGTGTTTCTGATTGATGTCTCCGGTTCTATGTGGGAGCTAACCGGTTGGATTTGGTGAAGTCATCTCTCAAATTATTGGTGAACAACTTACGGGATAAAGATAAAGTAGCTATCGTGACTTATGCAGGCAGTGCCGGTGTGAAACTGGAAGCAACTCCGGGTAGCGACAAACAGAAGATTCGCGAAGCGATAGATGAATTAACGGCGGGTGGCTCTACGGCAGGTGGTGCAGGTATCTTGTTAGCGTATAAAATAGCCAAGAAGAATCTGATCTCTAACGGCAATAACCGTATCATACTTTGCTCCGATGGTGATTTTAATGTGGGCGTTTCTTCCGCTGAAGGATTGGAACAATTGATTGAAAAAGAGCGCAAGAGTGGAGTATTCCTTACCGTACTGGGTTATGGCATGGGTAATTATAAAGATAAGAAGATTCAGGTGTTGGCTGAAAAGGGAAACGGTAATCATGCTTATATAGATAACTTGCAGGAAGCCAATCGTGTTTTAGTAGGCGAATTCGGCGCTACATTGCATACAGTGGCGAAAGACGTCAAACTGCAAGTGGAATTTAATCCTTCCCAAGTGCAGGCGTATCGTTTGATTGGTTACGAAAGCCGTCTGTTGAAAGACGAGGACTTTAATAATGATGCTAAAGATGCCGGAGATATGGGTGCGGGACATACGGTAACTGCCTTTTTACGAAGTGATTCCTACAGGTATAAAGAATGAATATGTGGGTAAAATAGACGATCTGAAATATCAGAAGAAAGAGAAAGTGACAGTGAAACCGACAGGCTCTAATGATCTCCTGACTGTGAAACTGCGTTATAAAGCTTCGGATAAAGATGTCAGCAAGAAAATGGAACTTCCTTTCGTAGATAATAAAGGAAATAATGTTTCTTCTGATTTCCGCTTTGCTTCTGCAGTGGCTATGTTCGGACAGTTGCTTCGGGACTCTGACTTCAAAGGAAATGCCAGTTACGATAAAGTGATTAATCTGGCCAAACAGGGACTGAATAATGATGATAAAGGATATAGAAGAGAATTCATCCGTTTGGTTGAGGCTGCCAAAGGATTGGAAAGAACGAATAAGAACTAGGAAATCGGGCGGGAGTCATTGTGAGTGTACGCTATATGACTATGCGTAATATTCACAGATATGAATAAACGTACAATTCCAGATAGATAATCCTAGAAAATAATAGTGACGGTATATGCTCGGGATAGTGACGCTATCACTGTTGTATACCGTCACTATCTTTGTCGGATAGCGTCACTATCATTTATTTCGTCCGAATTTCGTCCGACCTGAAACGAAAAATAGCCGTAAACTTATCGTTTACAGCTATTTAACTCTGCACGGGAGGAGAGGCTCGAACTCCCGACACCCGGTTTTGGAGACCGGTGCTCTACCAACTGAGCTACTCCCGTGTTTGCGGCTGCAAAGGTAGTAGAAACTTCTGAATCTCCAAACATTCGGGTAAATAAGTTTTGAATTATTTTAATTTTTCCCACTCATCGGGCTTAAAACCGACTAGAACGAAGCTGTCTGTCACTACCAATGGGCGTTTCACCAATTTACCGTTCGTTGCCAAGAGTGCTATCTGTTCTTCCTCACTCATTGCAGGTAGCTTCTCGCTTAGTTTCAGCTCTTTATATACTAATCCGCTCGTGTTGAAGAATTTCTTCACCGGTAAACCGCTACGTGGAATCCATGCTTTTAATTCTTCAGCCGTAGGATTTTCTTCTACAATTAATCGGTTTGTAAACTCAATGTTATTTTCTGTTAACCATTTCTTGGCTTTTCTGGCATGTGCTGCATGCCGGGTACTGCAAAAATAATGTTGCCATATTCATTTATAATTTAATACTTGATATTTAATACTTAATACTTGAACTTCACTTCAATATCTGTAAATCCTGAAACATAATCCGGTAAGCGGCTGCTTTCTTATCCAATGCCAGTGGATATGCTCTTGATGATGAAGGCATCCGGTAAAGCCGCATGGCGCGTCCTTCAAAAACGAACTCGGAGTAATCGCCTACTTTGGGTTCTTCTATGTCGAATTGCTGTCGGAGAGTGTCCGTTGCTTTTTGGCCCGGTAGTGACGATTGCTTTGCATTCGGGAAGTTGTCGCAGTAATGCTGCTACATCGGTAGCCTCCACTACTTCGAGAAACTTGTCCGATGCATTATCCTGCAACCGGCGGATGGATGAAGCGGTATCAAACAGGGCAATCCCCTTTTCGTTTAAAAAGTCTATGATTTGCTCGCGGCAAAACGATTTTAGTGTTGAATTCAGAAAGTGATTCTTATCATTAAAGAATAAGATTCCATATATACGCCACATGTCATTGTTTAGGTTCGGGTAGTAAAACTCCATAGACCAACGTTTTTTCTGTGGCGGAAAACTTCCCTAGCATAAGTAGCTTTGATTTCGCAGGAAGAAACGGTTCTAACGGATGTGTTTCGATTTCCATGTTATCGTTCATTTTAATTTCGTACAAAAATAGTGATAATGTTTATTTCCCTCAAAATCAATGAGAAAAAATGCTAGATTTAAAATAATTAGTTATTTTTGCGGTGTGATGAACAAACAGTATCTTATTATATCATTGAAAAAAGAAATTTTTGTGACTTGCTTCTTGATAGGCTTACTTTTCCTGGAGGGAGGAAATTGTTATGCTTCGGAGCAACAAGCGTTAAGAGGGACGATAGAAGTTCCTTCTGATCATAATACCGTGAGAGGGCGTGTAATTGATATCTATGGTGAACCACTGATCGGTGCTACAATACGCGAAAGGGGGGGAGCCAGTGGTACTGTGACCGATATTGATGGAAGATTCTTTTTGTCTGTTCCGGATAGTGCTGTCTTGCAGGTTTCTTTTGTAGGTTACAAGACTTTAGAAGTCAATGTGGCAGGTCGGAATGTGCTTGAAATACGTCTTCAGGAAGATGCGGTGATGCTTGAACATGTCATCGTAACGGCCTTGGGACTTGAAAAGGATGAAGCTACATTGGCCTATTCTGTGCAAGAAAATCAAGGGAGAAGAACTGAATCGTGTAAAAGAAGTAAATATGATTACTGCCCTGGCAGGAAAAGCGGCCGGTGTGCAAATCAACAAAAACTCTTCCGGTATGGGTGGTTCCGCAAAAGTTAGTCTCCGGGGAATCCGTTCTGTATCCGGTGATAATCAACCGCTTTATGTAATAGATGGAGTGCCGATGTCGAACACCTCTTCCGAACAGGCTTATTCGGCTATTGGTGGTACGGCGAATGCAGGGAATCGTGATGGAGGAGACGGAATCTCTAATCTGAATCCGGAAGATGTAGAAAGCATCAGTATTTTGAAAGGTGCTCCTGCTGCCGCTTTATATGGTAGCATGGCTGCTAACGGAGTGATTCTTATTACGACTAAAAAAGGCAACTCTGTCGGACAAAGGAATATTAATTTCTCTACGGGACTCACTTTCGAGAAAGCATTCAGCCTGCCTAAAATGCAAAATCGTTACGGTGTCAGTGATGTGGTAGACAGCTGGGGTGAGAAAGATAATCTGACGGCTCATGATAACCTGAATGATTTTTTCCGTACCGGATTGACATCGATGACTTCCGTATCTATCAGTTATGGAAACGAAAACCTGCAAACTTATTTCTCCTATGCCAATACTACCGGAAAGGGGATTATCGACAAGAATAAACTGAGAAAGCATAATATAAACTTGCGCGAGACGGCTACCATGTTCGACAAACGTCTGAAACTGGACGGTAGTGTGAATGTCATGAAACAGACCGTTGAGAATAAGCCGGTATCGGGAGGTTTTTATATGAATCCATTGGTAGGGCTCTACCGTTTCCCTCGTGGAGAGGATTTGTCTTATTATAAAGATCATTTTGAAACCTATGACGAAGAACGGAAACTGGGTGTGCAGAATTGGCATACGTTTACCGAAGACTTCGAACAGAATCCATATTGGATAACGAACCGTATACAAAGTAAAGAAACACGTACGCGCATTATCCTTTCCCTTTCGGCAAACTTTAAGGTAAATGACTGGCTGACGATTCAAGCCCGTGGAAACATGGATTACTGGGCGGACAAGTTACGCCAGAAATTCTATGCGTCTACTGCCACCGCCCTGTGTGGAGCGAACGGACGATATATCGAGATGGATTATCAGGAAACCCAGATGTATGGTGATGTCATGGCGATGGTGAAGAAAACCTGGGGGGAGATTTTACACTGGATGCGGCGATTGGTGGTAGTATAAATGATAAAGTCGTTAATTCTACCCGATATGATTCGAAAATGCATCTTTGAAGTTTGCTAATGTGTTTAATATTGCCAATATCGTCATGAACAGTTCTGCCAGTATTGACCAGCGAATAGATCAACGCCGTCAGTTGCAATCTATATTCGGTACGGCACAGATCGGTTATAAGGAAAAATTGTTTCTTGATTTGACGGCCCGTAATGACTGGGCATCAACCTTGTCATATACCAAACATGAAGAAATCCGGATTCGCTTATCCTTCCGTAGGGCTTTCCATATTGCTTGATAAATGGGTGAAGTTGCCCGAATGGGTTTCTTTCGCAAAATTGCGTGGCGCTTATAGTAAAGTAGGGAATGATATTCCTCCATTTATCACTAATCCCTCTTCGCATATCAGTGCCGGTGGCGAGATACAGGCAAATGATGCCGCTCCTTTCAAAGATATGGAGCCGGAAATGACTCATGCCATGGAATTCGGAACGGAATGGAGATTCTTCCAACATCGGTTAGGAATCAATCTGACCTATTATCGTACCAATACTTATAATCAGTTCTTCAAACTTCCCGCACTTGCAGGCGATAAGTATGCTTACCGATATGTAAATGCCGGAAATATCCAGAATCGGGGATGGGAATTGACACTGAATGGAACTCCCGTATTAACTCCTGATTTCAACTGGAAAACTTCTGTAAACTTCTCTACCAATAAGAATAAGATAGTGAAGTTGCACGAAGATCTGAAAGAAATGATTTACGGGCCTACCAGTTTTTCTTCCAGCTATGCCATGAAACTTATTAAAGGCGGTTCTATCGGTGATATATATGGTAAAGCTTTTGTGCGTGATGATGCAGGCAATATCGTTTACGAAACAGAGGGTGATAATAAAGGACTTCCATTGGTGGAGGGCGATGGGAATACGGTGAAAGTAGGAAATGCCAACCCTGTCTTTATGATGGGATGGGATCACACATTCTCTTACAAAGGATTCAGCCTTTATTTCCTGCTTGACTGGCGTTACGGAGGAAAAGTCCTTTCGCAGACACAAGCGGAAATGGATCTTTATGGCGTATCTGAAATAACGGCCGATGCGCGCGACAGAGGATATGTGATGCTTGAAGGTCAGCGTATAGACAATGTGAAAGGATTCTATAAAAATGTAGTGGGCGGGCGTGCCGGGGTGACGGAATATTATATGTATGATGCTACGAATTTACGGTTGCGTGAAGTATCATTGAGCTATAATTTCTCCAAAGAAGTGGATACAAAAAACGAAGGTACTGAAAGATGTGCAGCTTTCGTTTGTGGCCCGCAATCTATGTTTCTTATATAAGAAAGCTCCTTTTGATCCGGATTTGGTACTTTCCACCGGGAATGATAACCAAGGGATTGAAGTATTCGGAATGCCTACGACCCGTAGTTTGGGCTTTACTCTGAAATGTGAATTTTAAAGGTAGGAGAGAGAAATGAAGAGAAAATATGTATATTTATACTTGCTGGGCTTACTGCTCTTTTCTGTAGCATGTACCGGTAATTTCCGTGATTACAATACCGACTTGTCCGGAATCACGGATGATGACCTGATTATTGACGACAATGGTTATGGAATCCGTTTGGGCATTATTCAGCAGGGTATTTATTTTAATTACGACTACGGAAAAGGGAAGAACTGGCCTTTCCAGCTGATACAGAATCTGAACGCAGATATGTTTGGTGGATATATGCATGACGGTAAACCCTTGAACGGGAGGTTCGCATAATTCCGACTATAATATGCAGGATGGTTGGAACAGCGCCATGTGGACGCATATGTATTCTTATATTTTCCCGCAGATATACCAATCGGAGAATGCTACCCGGAATACACATCCTGCTTTGTTCGGGATCACGAAAATATTAAAGGTAGAAGCCATGCATCGTGTGACGGATTATTATGGTCCCATCATTTATAAGAATTTTGCGAATGCAGAAAAACATTACCGTCCGGATAAACAAAAAGATGTTTATTATGAGTTTTTCAATGAACTCGATTCTGCCGTGGTTGCCCTCACCGGTTATATAGAGGAGAAACCGGAATTCCAATGGATTTGCACGTTTTGATATTTTGTTGGATGGGAAATACGCTTCCTGGGTGAAGTTTGCCAATTCGTTGCGTTTGCGTCTAGCTATGCGTATTGCCTCTGTTGCCCCCGATAAGGCACGTGCTGAAATACAGAAAATAAAAGAAAACGATTACGGCTTCTTTGAAGCGGAAACAGGCGGAGCTGTTGTTTCTACCAAATCCGGATATACCAATCCATTGGGAGAACTTAATCGTGTGTGGAATGAAACTTACATGAGTGCGAATATGGAATCAATCTTGGTGGGATATAATGATCCTCGTCTTGGAATTTATTTCGAACTCTGTACGGATGAAACCCTGAAAGGACAATATCGTGGAATTCGTCAGGGGACATGTTTTGCTCATAGTCATTATTCCGGATTGTCGAAGCTGTTTGTCAAGCAAAGCACCGATGCGCCTCTGATGACTGCTTCGGAAGTTTGGTTTCTGCGTGCCGAAGCTGCATTGCGCGGGTGGACGGATGAAGATGAAGAAGCCTGTTATCAGAACGGTGTAACTACCTCTTTTCATCAATGGGGAATCTATGGGGTGGAGGATTACCTGAAAAGTGAGTTGACAGCTTCCGACTTTATAGACACGTATGATGAAGAAAATAATATAGAGGCCCGTTGTAAAGTCTCTCCCAAATGGAATCCGCTGGATGATAAGGAAACGAAACTGGAGAAGATCATTACGCAGAAGTGGATTGCTATGTTTCCGGAAGGTTGCGAAGCTTGGGCAGAACAAAGACGAACAGGGTATCCCCGTTTATTTCCCGTACGATTCAACCATAGCAGAAACGGTTCTATCGACACGGAGATTATGGTGCGCCGTCTTAATTTCCCCCAGGTACATTGCAGACAGAAGACCCGGAGCAATATTCTGCTCTTGTCAAGGCTTTAGGCGGAGATGACCATGGAGGTACAAGGCTTTGGTGGGACACGGGAAATAATAACCTGGAATAAAAAAAAAAGATAAAAGTAGTGTGTTTATATGTGTAGCTTTAACTATTTTTGCATCTTCATTTAAACACATTTACTTATGAAACAGATTATCTCTGCTCTTTTCCTTTGTATGTTGCTCTCTGCCGTACCGGGATTGCAGGCGCAAAACATCCAGTTACATTATGATTTTGGACGTTCTTTGTATGATAAAGATTTGCAAGGTCGTCCGCTGTTAACTTCCACAGTAGAGAAGTTTCATCCTGATACTTGGGGAAGTACTTATTTCTTTGTCGATATGGATTATACCTCCGAAGGTGTCGCTGCTGCTTATTGGGAAATAGCCCGTGAAGTGAAATTCTGGAAAGGTCCTTTCTCTGCGCATCTTGAATATAACGGTGGATTATCCAAAGGTATGTCTTATAAAAATGCTTATCTGGCAGGAGCCACGTATACCTTTAATAATGCTTCTTTTTCCAAAGGCTTCACACTGACCGCCATGTATAAGTATATTCAGAAACACCAATCGCCCAACAACTTCCAGTTGACAGGTACATGGTACGTAAACTTCTGCCGTAACCTGCTCACTTTCTCCGGCTTTGCCGACTGGTGGCGTGAAGAAACCAACTACGGAAAGACTATCTTCCTCTCCGAACCACAATTCTGGGTGAACCTGAACAAAATCAAAGGCGTAAATAAAAATTTCAATCTTAGTATTGGCTCCGAAGTCGAATTGAGTAATAACTTCGGCGGTCGTGATGGCTTTTATGTTATCCCGACACTCGCTCTGAAATGGACGCTGAACTAAAAACGGATTATAAGAAATAGAATTAAAAAGTCGGACTAAAAGAAGCCGGACTTCAGAATAATCTCTGTTTATCCCTCTGCGGAACTTAAAAAAATATATAGAAACCCTGTTAAATGAAAACTGATTTAATCTACGGCGTAGAAGACCGTCCCCCTTTTAAAGACGCCTTGTTTGCGGCTTTACAACATCTTTTGGCTATTTTCGTAGCGATCATTACACCTCCGCTTATCATCGCAAGTGCCTTGAAACTTGATGTAGAAAAGACAAGCTTTCTGGTTTCCATGTCTCTTTTTGCTTCGGGAGTATCTACCTTTATACAATGCCGCCGCTTTGGTGTGATAGGAGCAAGACTGCTCTGCATCCAGGGAACCAGTTTTTCTTTTATCGGCCCTATCATTGCCACAGGGATGGTAGGCGGATTACCGTTAATTTTCGGTTCCTGTATGGCTGCTGCGCCTATCGAAATGATTGTCAGCCGCACATTCAAATATCTGCGTAATATTATCACTCCGCTGGTTTCCGGTATTGTCGTGCTGCTTATCGGATTGAGTCTGATAAAGGTAGGTATCGTATCTTGCGGAGGCGGATATGCAGCTATGGATAATGGTACGTTTGCTACGTGGGAAAACCTGTCTATTGCAGCACTGGTACTTCTTAGCGTCTTGTTTTTCAACCGTTGCGGGAACAAATACCTGCGTATGAGTTCCATTGTACTCGGACTTTGCCTTGGCTATGGTTTGGCATTTGCTCTGGGAAAAGTGGATATGAGTGCGTTGAATGTGGAAATGCTGATGAGTTTTAATATTCCCCAGCCTTTTAAATATGGTGTTGATTTCAATGTGTCTTCTTTTATAGCCATTGGTCTGGTTTACTTGATAACTGCCATTGAAGCAACAGGTGATGTAACTGCCAACTCTATGATTTCCGGACTTCCCATTGAAGGAGATTCCTATTTGAAACGGGTTTCCGGTGGAGTAATGGCAGATGGATTCAACTCCTTTCTCGCCGGTGTATTCAACTCTTTTCCAAACTCCATCTTTGCACAAAACAACGGTATTATCCAACTGACCGGAGTAGCCAGCCGTTATGTTGGTTATTATATCGCAGCAATGCTCGTCCTTTTGGGTTTATTTCCCATCGTAGGTGCCGTATTTTCCTTAATGCCCGATCCTGTACTGGGCGGTGCAACCTTACTAATGTTCGGCACAGTAGCAGCGGCGGGAATCCGTATTGTCTCCTCACAAGAAATAGGCCGTAAAGAAACTTTGGTATTAGCAGTCAGCCTCTCCTTAGGCTTAGGGGTAGAACTAATGCCGGACGTATTACAACAAGCCCCGGAAGCAATTCGAAGTATCTTCTCTTCAGGGATTACCACCGGAGGCCTAACTGCAATTATTGCAAATATAGTAATACGGGTAAAAGAGTAGGAAACAAGTAGTAGAAACAAGTATTAAGTAATAAGTATTACCGAAGCCGCTGGTTTATACTTGATAGGCGTTGATTAATACTTGTTAGTTGATGCTTGTCGATTAATACTTAATACCTAATTCTTAATACTTAAATTACTCATTTTATCTGTTGTGCGGAAGGGGAAATCAGGATACTCGTAAAGACTGAAACGAGGTTCGGTTTCTCCTTTCGTATAATTCCATATAGAAGCATAGTCTTCCGGATCTTCTCCCATCTTGGCTAACTGGCGCAGGTAAGCAGCTAGCGATTTATTCTCTACAATATAAATCTGCCCCATCTGATCGATAATCGGGCTATGATGACGAGTACCGTCATGTTCGAAGCGTAGAATTCGTTTTCCTTCTTCAGTTAGTCCCACCAACTGGAAAGTCATGCTTTTACCGATAGCCGGTAAATTCAATACGCTGCGATCAGTGGCAAGGAAAGGTAAATGATGCTTTCTCATGAAGCGTCTTAATTGCTTGGCAACATCCTCTTTAGGCTCCTCTTCTGTTCCTACTTTCGTCTCTAATATCTTATATAACTCCTCTGCCTGTTCCGGTGTCATACGGCCATAAATCTTTTCCTCCTGTTGCTCCTGCATTGAACGACTGTTGGGTGCAAATACTGCATAATTCTCATTGAATCCCTTTACCGAGAAAGTGTAATAACATACCACCCCCAACGAATTGAGCACCTGACGAAGCCGGGTCGTATGCCCTCTACGTGAAGCAGCCACCGTATATACCAACTGATTCGTAATAATCCATCCCGCAGAAAGAATCTTCCGGATCGCTTCTTTAGCTTCAGGAGTAACCTCCAGCGGTGTCTGGAAATGAGTCTGTATAATAAACTGTTTCACACCGATAGCCGATGCTTTCTCCTTGAATTCCCGCAGAACATCAACCAGCCCGTCGTTGATACGCATCGGCAAATAAGCCAACAGACGTGACCCCAACCGTACCCGTTGCAATTCCGCATATTTCTCTCCATCCTTGCGTTCAAGATTCGCCCTTTGTTTGCGTGCCGCCATCCGATACACCGCATCCAGAATATTCTGAAGCGTTTTATTTTGACTCATCAGCGCATCGCCTCCTGTAATAAGAATATCCCGCAATTGCGTATCCTCTTCAAAATAAGCCATTAACCGACGCAACTTACGATCCCATGATTCCTTCGGGCGTAAAGACTCAAATTCGAAATTCAACCGCTCGCTCTGAAAATCATACATACGCTGACAGGAAGCACAAAGTCCTCCGCAAGCCCGTCCCATAGTGTCAGGAATGAGAATAGCCACCTCCGGATACCGCCGATGAATGTTATGCCCGTCCGGCAAAAGCCATCCCGCAGCATTAGGCTTCCCGGCTTCTACAATATCCTCTTTCTCCCACGCGCGAATATTTCCATACGTCTCCACCAACCGTGGCGAATACAGAATATAACTCCGGATAGCCTCGTCATTATACCCATATCCCGTGATATTGAGTAACGATAAATAATAAGGAGTTGCAAAGAACGGCATACCCTTCTTCCGGGCACGATAAAGCAAATACATAGTCTCTGACGAAAGTGAATTTCCCAGGAATCGATTCAACTCGCCCGGACTTTTCACAGCCATTGCCAAATGAAAGCGGAAATCGTTCCACCACTCACTGACCAACCTGTATTTTTCTTCATAACTCATTCCCTCCTCAAAGTGAAAACGCACCGAAGGCTTCGACTTCCTGTTTTCAATTTTCTGAATCAGCAAGTGCAACATCCGCTCCTTATTTTCATCCCGTACTTCCCGTACCTCTTCATCCAGTCCGGTTTCCCACCGGTCATTCCTGCTTTTGATACGCTGTGGCGATGGTAAAGGCACAACCTCTCCCTTCAACCGTTTAAACATCTGGAAAATTTCAATAAACAAATCCGTCGGTATCTCCATATTTTCCAACGTTCCCGTCAGAAACTCATAAAGCAACCGAATCGTCTGTACTGACATATCCTGTCCAGTAGACAGTTCATGGACATTCTGTCCATCATAATCGAGTAAGAGTCGAATTTGCTCCCTCGCCTCCTCCGCAGCCTCATTTTCTATCCTGCAAATTTCCAAAAAACGCAGCATCCCAGCCTTGAACTCTTCCACAGAAGAGCTCTTATCAGCTATCTCCACCGCTTCAGGAATTTCTTGATTATAGATTTGTTTCAACTGTGAAAAAGTAAGCGCAAGCATTTTCTTTGTTTCATAAGCAATCTCTCTATTTTTAATTATTATAATATACTACCACACCGCATAGTCCCCTCCGGCCTCGTCTGCACGGCGTCAAGCGAAGGTTTTATTACCGGCGTTAAGAAGGGCAGACTGTTTGAGCGAAGCGAGTTTCTGCCCTTTAGACGGGAATGAAACCGGAGTAGCCGGGCAGACGCAGCCTTGATTTTTCTTTTGGGTACTTTTTCTTTGTATCAAGACAAAAAAAAAGTACATAAAGATAACAAAAAGCGGAGGTACAAAACCCCGCTTTTTCTATCCTATTAATCTTTACGATTTTCTAACATTTAAAGCGACTTATTTTTTCGTTTCCGTGTCGTCATTCTTCCGTTTCGGCTCCTTCTTGGCAAGAAGAACAATATTATACACATAATCCGTCATCCACTGTTCAGAGTATCCCAAACGCTCTTTGTACTGGCGAACAGTCGCAGCCGTTTTATGCACATCATCAGCCTTCCACACTGTCTTGGTACAAACATCGTGTACCGTTTTCTGTGTCATACCATACAAAGCCTTCTTAAAGATCGACGGCATACGAAACCTCCACTGCATCAGATTTCCCATCAACATCATCAGATCATTGGAAAATCCCTGATACATGAACAAATAAGATTGAATATCATTTTGAGTGCGGCAGTTACGTTTTACGGAAGAGTCGATTTCCTTAAAGAAGTTCTCGTTCAACCCATAATCCTGCATTAGCATTTTGCGTGACGCAGACTTTTCGGCCAATCCCAGTTTACCGTTTTGAGTAGGCACTTTAAACAAACGTTTGAAGTTAGCTACGTCCGGCAAGAATCGGATATTGGTGATACCTAAGTTTGTGGCGATAACTGACTGGAAATACACCCGTGTCAGTGATATGAAATCTTCTACATTGCCGACTTTCGTTTCATCGGATTTTTTCTTGAATAAACCAAATAAGCCCATTGTTATCTCTACAATTTTATTATTTACAATTTACTATTTGAGCGTGTGGAAGGTATATAAAATAACTACCATCTGTCAATTTGCGTGCAAAGGTACAAAAACAGTTGGTTTTCACCAACATTCCAAGTCCTTTTCGATGTCCGGCATTGTCTCTTTCTTAAAAACAGGGCTTTGGATGCCAGCTTTCTTTTGCGCCCGGTAATCATTTAGCAGACGGATAGCATATTTTCCGAGGAAAAGGATAGCAATCAGATTACAGATAGCCATTAACGCCATCGTGACATCTGCCAGGCTCCATACCATATCCAATGTGGCAAGTGAACCGAAGAGCACCATACCACCCACCAATATCCTGTAACCATGAAGTACCCATTTCCGGTGAGTGATAAAACGGATATTAGCCTCACCATAATAATAATTCCCCAGAATACTGCTGAAAGCAAAAAAGAAAAGAGCTACGGCAACGAAGATACTGCCCGAAGAACCTATTTCGTTTGTCAACGCCTGTTGAGTCAGCTGCACTCCATTAGCCGAACCATCCAGAGGAGCCCCACTAAAGAGGATGATAAAAGCCGTACAGGTACATATCAATAATGTATCTGTAAATACCGCCAAAGTCTGTATCAACCCTTGTTTTACGGGATGGCTGACATGAGCCGTGGCAGCCGCATTCGGGGCCGAACCCATACCGGCCTCATTGCTGAAAAGTCCTCTCTTGATGCCCTGCATTAATGCCATACCAACTCCTCCTGCCAATGCCTGCTCCCAACCGAAAGCATGGCTGACAATCAGTGCGATAACACCCGGTAAATGAGTGATATTGAGTGCAACAATAACCAGTGCCAGCCCTACATATCCCAAAGCCATAACAGGCACGATAATACTACTGACGCGGGCAATGCGTTGAATACCTCCAAAGATGATAAGCAATGTCAGCAAAGTCAGCACACCTCCCAATATAATATGATTGAACCCAAAAGCATGCTCTGCCGCAGCACAGATCGTATTACTCTGTACAGAATTGAAAGCAAACCCGAAAGTAATGCTTATTAATACGGCAAAAAGCATTCCCATCCACGGTTGTTTCAACCCTTTCTTCATATAATAAGCAGGTCCTCCGATGAACGAATCCTTTCCGCGTATTTTGTATAATTGTCCCAAAGTAGACTCTATGAAAGCACTCGAAGCCCCTAACAGTGCGATGACCCACATCCAGAAAATAGCCCCGGGACCTCCGATGGCAATGGCAGTAGCCACTCCCGCAAGATTCCCCGTACCCACACGGCTGGCGATAGAAATAGCGAATGCCTGAAAAGAAGATACATGTTTCTCTCCCTGTTTTCCTTTGCCGGCGGATTCGCTTAACAGCACGATCATTTCCCGGATCATGCGAAATTGTACAAAGCGTGTCCGTAGGCTGAACCAGACAGCACATCCTAATAACATAATAATTAGAATATACGTCCAAAGTATGTCATTAATCTCGTTGATAAAAGTCATAGTTAAGTATTAAGTATAAAGCATTGTTTGTGGTTATTCGTCTTTTATTCGGAAGTAAAATTTATGATTTTCGAATACAGGTTCCACAATATCATAACGAACAAATTTGGCGAGCAGATGTTCAGCGGCACGTCGTGAAAGTCCGGTTTGTCGACAGTAACGGTTGAGTGAGAGTAAAGTTCCGTGCTCCAGTTGATCGAGCAGGAGCTGTTCACGTTCGGTGTAGCGGATGAGTTCTCCACGGGGGCTATCGCTCTGTTGCCATACACGGAGATGTATGGGAGTTGCCAGAATATTTTCGTCCTTGATGCGGAGATAGGCTAGGGGCTTTCCGGTTTCGTCCTTGGCGTAAACCGGTTTATGTGGAGTTTCTTCGATGGTTGCCACTAACACTTGTCGTCCTTCCACTATGTATGTTTGCAGAGAATATTCCACTTCCGGCACGCAATAAAGTTGTGCGGTGGCTTCAATCATATATTTTTCTTCTTCGGAGCGTACTCCTGCGATTTTACCATTGTCTTTAACGCCAATAAGTAATCGTCCTCCGTTCGTGTTGGCAAAAGCCGAAAGTGTTTTGGCTATTTTGCGTGCGTCGGAAATTTCGAATTTAAAGTCCTGTTGCTGGTGCTCTCCTTCAGCAATCAGTGCATGTATATAATCGGTATCTGTAAGCAGTTTCATGGCTACAAAGGTAGGTAAAAAAGGTAAAAGCCCTTTTTAGATATTTTCGAAGATTATCTCAAAAAATATTGATTTTATGCTTTTATTTCGGGAAACAGTGTATTTTTGTGGCACATTATTAACGAAAAAAATAAAAGGATTATGAAAGAATTGGTAGAAAAGGTAGCAGCTCTTTATGCTGACTTCTCAAAAGATGCTAACGCACAGATCGAAAACGGTAACAAAGCAGCAGGAACTCGCGCTCGTAAAGCTTCTTTGGAAATCGAAAAAGCAATGAAAGAATTCCGTAAAGCATCTTTGGAAGCTTCTAAAAAATAATTTAGAAGACTACTAGGATATTGAAAAAGAGGGCATATCGTGAAGCGATATGCCCTCTTTTTGTTTTAATGCGGAATGACTTTTTATTGTTTTAGTACGGATAGTGGCAATTATTTATAGCATAAAAAGCGGTTCGTTTGGGTGAATCGCTTTTTTAGAAAAGAGATGTCTCCCAAGATGTAAGTCCGGGCTTTTTATATTTTTGTGGTTCTTTTAAATGATTTATTTGCAATTTGTAGGGGGGCAAACTTTTTTCTTCTATACGCATCTCAAATTTAATCGTATATTTGCGAAAAGAATCAAGATCGGGAATGATGAACGAAAACGTCTTAGCTAAACTGAAGATACTTGCAGAATCTGCCAAGTACGATGTTTCCTGTTCTTCCAGTGGTACGGTGCGTTCCAATAAGCCGGGAACGCTGGGAAACACTGTGGGAGGATGGGGGATATGCCACAGTTTTGCCGAGGACGGTCGATGTATCTCGCTATTGAAAATCATGCTTACCAATTATTGCATTTACGATTGTGCCTATTGCGTCAACCGTCGTAGCAACGATCTTCCCCGCGCTACCTTTTCCGTTTCGGAATTGGTGGAGCTGACGATGGAATTCTACCGTCGTAACTATATCGAAGGGCTGTTTCTTAGCTCCGGAGTGGTCCGTAATCCGGACTATACAATGGAGAGACTTGTGCGTGTAGCCAAAGATTTGCGGCAAGTGTACCGTTTTAACGGTTATATCCATCTCAAGAGTATTCCCGGAGCCAGTCGCGAATTAGTGAATGAAGCCGGATTGTATGCCGATCGTCTTAGCGTCAACGTCGAAATTCCCAAAGAAGAAAATTTGAAACTGCTTGCACCGGAAAAAGACCATAAAAGTGTATTTGCTCCGATGAAATACATTCAACAAGGCGTGTTGGAGAGTAAAGAAGAACGGCAGAAGTTTCGCCACGCACCGCGTTTCGCACCTGCGGGACAAAGTACCCAGGTGATTGTGGGAGCTACCTCCGAATCGGATAAAGATATTCTTTTTCTTTCATCGGCACTTTATGGGCGCCCCACCATGAAACGTGTCTATTACTCGGGCTACGTTTCCGTGAATACGTATGATAAGCGCCTTCCGGCATTGAAACAGCCGCCTCTGGTACGTGAAAACCGGCTCTATCAGGCTGACTGGTTATTGCGTTTTTATCAATTCAAGGTAGATGAAATTGTGGATGATTCCTATCCGGATCTCGATCTCGAAATAGACCCGAAACTTTCGTGGGCTTTGCGCCATCCCGAACAGTTTCCTGTCGACATCAATAAGGCAGACTACGAAATGTTGCTCCGTGTGCCGGGAGTAGGGGTGAAGTCGGCGAAACTGATTGTTGCTTCCCGTCGTTTTTCGCGGCTGGGATTTTATGAACTGAAGAAGATAGGAGTGGTGATGAAGAAAGCGCAATATTTCATCACTTGCAAAGAACTGCCTCTCCAGATGCGGACACTGAACGAACTTTCTCCGCAACGGGTGCGCAGCTTATTGTTGCCGAAACCGAAAAAGAAAGTGGATGAACGTCAGCTGTTGCTTGATTTTGGCGAATAGTAAATATGCTTGGTGTTTTTTATGAATGTTTATATTTACGATAAAACCTTTGATGGGCTGCTGACGGCTGTGTTCGACGCCTATTTCCGCAAGACTTTTCCCGATGCTTTGTTGTCGGAAGGAGATGCTTTGCCTTTATTTTGTGATGAGCTGCATACGGTAGTGACCGATGAAGAAAAGGCCGGGCGTGTGTGGCGGGGATTGCAGAAGAAAGTTTCCTCTTCTGCTTTGGGTTGCCTCACGCAAAGTTGGCTGTCGGAACTTCCGGAAATAGGAATACTTATTTTTCGATATATCCGTAAAGCAATCGATGCCCCCCGCTCTATTGAAACCAATTTTGGTGATCCGGACGTTTTGCAATTAGCGCAAATATGGAAGAAGGTGGATGGCGAACGCGTACACCTGATGCAATTTGTCCGTTTCCAGAAAGCTGCCGACGGTACATTCTTTGCCGCTTTCGAACCACAGTATAATGCACTCCCGCTGACCGTTCACCATTTCAAAGACCGTTTTGCCGATCAGAAGTGGATTATTTACGACATGAAACGCCGTTACGGATTTTATTATGATTTGCAGAAGGTGACGACTATCTCGTTTGATGATGACAGTCGTGAATCCCATTTGATTACGGGGATGCTGGACGAAAGCCTGATGGACAAGGATGAGAAGCTTTTCCAACAACTTTGGAAGACATATTTCAAGGCTATTTGTATCAAAGAACGCATGAATCCGAGAAAGCACAGGCAGGATATGCCTGTACGTTATTGGAAGTATTTGACGGAGAAGCAAAAGTGAAAATCACCATAAGGCAACTTTCCCTAAATTGTCTATTTCTAATTTGGCACTTATACCCATCGCTTTAAAGACTTTAGCTAGCGTGGAAAGAGTTAAGTTTTTCCCGCTTTCTATGCGGGAGATTTGGGCTCTTTGTACGCCTATCAGATTTCCTAGTTCTTCTTGAGTGAGATTTTTGGATTGTCTGGCTTTTTTTATGGCTTCTCCAATAAGGAAAGATTGTAAGCCCTCTTCAAATTTATCACGTGCAAGAGTTCCCTTCTTTCCTATATGTTTATCTATAATTTCTTCTTCTGTATAAAACTTCATCTTTTCCATATTCTTATTTTTTAGAATTAAAATATATTTTTCTTATCTCTTCCGCTTTTGTTATTTCTTTGGAAGGAGTCTTCTGGGTTTTCTTTATAAATCCATGGGTAGCAATGACTAAAGTATCTACTCCATCCACTTTATCCCAAAAAGCTAATAGTCTATATTGGTTTTTGTTATAGAGTGTCCTGAACTCCCATATATCTGTATTGTCTAATTTTTTAAAGAGTTCCGGGGCTATAACAAATTTAGACTTTGCTATGTTGTAGATAATTTTGTCTTTTACTTTTGGGGGGCAATTGGTTAAGAAAATTGTCCGCTTCTTCTGAATATACTATTTTAAATTTCGCTTTTGCCTCCATGGATTTATTTTTTACGTAGCAAAGGTACTGAAAATAGTTCTATATATGGAAACATTCGAGATGTTTTTTTTAAAGGGGTTATATGTACTTTTCTCTTATTCAATCCTTTGCACCGTTACATCCGGAAATTCCTGTATCAGCGAAAGCAGATGCCCTTCATCATTATTTCGCTTCGACTTGATAACCATCGTAACCTGATAATATTCTGTTTCACCCGTGTGTTGCGTTTCCATCTCGTAAGAGACTATCAGGTAGTCTTTAGAGTTGAATCTGTCCGCTATCTGTTTCAGTATGTCTTTGTTGGGAGTTGAGAAAGAAACCATCGAGCTTTTCATTCCGATGCTTTTAAATAGATAGCTAAGTAGTTCCAGTCCGACGAGGGTTAACACCGTGGCGGCAATACCGATGGTGTACATTCCTGCACCTACCGCCAAGCCGATACCTGCTGTTGCCCAGATTCCTGCGGCGGTAGTCAGTCCGCGTACAATCTGTTTTTGAAAGATGATGGTTCCTGCACCGATAAATCCGATACCGCTGACAACCTGTGCCGCCACCCGACTGGGATCGAGTGTGACACTACTTTCTTTTATAATTTCCTGAAATCCGTATTGGGAAACAATCATAATCAAAGCACTACCTAGCGACACGAGAAAATGAGTGCGGTATCCGGCTTCTTTGGCACGGTATTCACGATCCAGTCCGATGATGGTTCCCAATATTCCGGCGACCAATAAACGGATTACAAAATCCATATTCAACATCATGTGTTCAATCTCCTTTCTGTTTTTTATTGTTTGTGGAAAAATGCTTAGGACCATAAATATACAATTATTTCCCCTTTTTGTATCAATCATTTAGTAATATTTGAACGTATCCAATTCATTTTATCGTATATTCGCAGATTCAAATAAATGTTTAATCCCGCGACCGAGCAAATAATGAAGAAAAGAATTTTTTATATAATCAGCTTTCTGGTGATCTTCTGTATGGAGGTGTTGATAGCTTTGTATGTGCGCGACCGTTTCATACGTCCCTATGTCGGAGATATGCTGGTTGTAGTGCTGGTATATAGCTTTGTACGTATCTTTCTACCGATGGGGATTCCGCGGATGCCGTTTTATGTCTTTCTTTTTGCCTGTTTCGTAGAAGTGTTGCAATACTTCCAGCTGGTGGAAACATTGGGCATTACGAACCGCGTAGCCCGAATTGTGCTGGGTTCTACGTTCGATTGGGGAGATATCGCCTGCTATGCTGTGGGATGCGTTTTCATTGTCTTATTCGAGCGTATTTGCAAACACTCATAACAGTGAGGCGCACATTTTACGTATTTCGTTGAGTCGGTTTGAAAGGGCTTTCTTTTCACGGGCCAAAGCCATGTTATATCGTGATTGCATATTGATAAGTAACTCTGGATTAATGTCTAGAGCTGCTTCCACCATCAATGCAAAATCACTGGTAATAGGTCTTTTTCCATTCAATATTTCATTAAGCATTGTATAAGGAACCCCAAGAATTTCCGAGAATTTCTTTTGAGAGATTTTGCGGCATTCCAATTCTTCTTTTAACACATCACCTGGGTGTGTAGGTAATCTTTTTATTGTATTCATACTTGATTTTTTATTGGTAATGATTGGTTATGTCAGTTACTATACAAATGGTTAATATAGTTTCAGTACCTTCGGTGCGGGTTCTAAACTCCAGCCGGTAGTGATAGTCTATACGGATGGAAAAATAGTCTGCACGGCCTTGAAGAGCTTCGAAGTTTAGAGAATTAAAGACGAATAAATCTTCTATCCGCGTAGCGGCAATTAAAGTATCGATACGTTTCTGGTACTTTTTGATAACAGCTGCGTCAAAACGATATTTTTTGCTTTTACACTTACCATCCTCATACAACTCCTTAGATACTCTTTTTCGTACTCTATAATCATATTCCATTTGTTTCTGCAAATATAGTGTTTTATTTATAATTCACGAAAATAGTGAATGTCTTTTTCTTTGCAGAAAAGGGAATAGAGCTTATTCAGTCACTATTTAACGGATGGCCGCAATATTTGCAAAACTCTGCATTATCTTCGTGTCCGGAGCGATGGCAGTTGGGACATTCTTTGTCTCTCCTGCGTTTATACTCTTTCATCATGGAGGCAGATACGATACCTGTGGGTACGGCAATAATCGTGTAACCGATCAGCATGACACAGGCGGAAAGGAATTTTCCGAGGCCGGTGGCGGGAGTAATATCTCCATAACCTACGGTAGTCATGGTGACGATAGCCCAATAGATGCTGTTCGGGATATTGTTGAACTGGGAGTTGGGTTGCGTTCCTTCAATCATATACATTAGCGTTCCGATGGAAGTCACCAGAATGACGACAAACAGGAAGAACACTGCAATCTTCTTACTACTTTCACGCAAGGCGGTGAGCAGCCGTTCCCCCTCATTCAGAAAGTTGAAAAGCTTGAAGACGCGGAACACACGTATCAGGCGGAAGGCACGGATGATGAGTAGATAGCGGGCGCCCGGAAAGAGCAGACCGATGTAAAGAGGCAATGTGGCCAGTAAGTCTACGATACCGAAAAAGCTGAATATGTATTTCCGGGGACGGGGTGAACAGTAGATTCTCGTCAGGTATTCGAAAGTAAAGAAGCCGGTGAAAAGGAATTCCATAATGACGAACGGAGTCGTCAGATAGGTGGGAAGTCCTTTCAGGCTTTCGATGATGACGAGCAATACGCTGACCAGAATACAGGCGATAAGAATCACGTCGAACAATTTCCCGGCAGGGGTGTCCGATTCGAAGATGATGACGTATAACTTTCGTTTCAGTTTCTCGTCATGCAAAAAACGATGGATTCTTTCTTTCAGTTTCATATCAATAGTGCTTGGCCGGAATTAAAGAAAAAGTCTTTTTAGTCGATGACCCACTGTTTATTGTAGGCAACGGTCTTTTGCGGGTTGTAATACATTCCCTCTTGTGTAGGAATATAGAGAATGTATGTCTTTCCGGTCTTGTTCTTCAATGAAGTGTCGCGCAGCCAGGGGTTGGCATCACGAAGTTGGGCATAGGTGATTCCCTGTGATTTTGCGTAGTCGTTCAGATCGTCGATAGAAGTGTTGACGGTTACCTCTTTATAAGGAATAGGCGGATACAGATGTTCCTGTTTCAAGAGGAATCCGTAACGTTGCGGGTTATTGAATATCTCTTTGGCTGCCAGCAGGCGGAACATGTAGCGGGAAGTTTCCTCTACCAGCCATAAGTCCATGGCATGACTTGCCAACTGCTTTTCAAGTTGGGAGGAGATACGTCCCTGTCCGGCGTTATAGGCGGCGGAGACAGCCATCCAATCGCCATATTTGGCATACGCTTGTTTGAAGTATTTGCAGGCGGCAACGGTTGCTTTTTCAATATGATAGCGTTCGTCTACGTTATCGTTCACTTCCAGCCCGAATTCCCGTCCGGTGGCAGGCATAAATTGCCATAGACCTGCTGCTCCTGCCGGAGAGCGTGCGATGTTATTCAGATTGCTCTCGATGACCATCAGGTATTTGAAGTCATCAGGAATACCGTTTGCTTTCAGTATCGGTTCGATGATGGGGAAGTAACGGTTGGCACGCTTGATTAATAACATGGTGGTGGAGTGCATATAGGTGAAGGCCATCATCTCGCGGTCCATCCGTTCGCGGCGGTCATAGCGCCGGAGGTCGATCGTTTCCCCGTCGAAGGTGACCTGTGCGGGAACAGTAGGCGGAGTGACACAATAAGGCACTTCCGATTTGGCGGAATGTTGTTCGTTCACTTGGCTGCTGCCTGTCAATATTGGGATGGAAGCACCGATGCAAAATACTAATATAAGTGTAAGAATATAGTTGATTTTCATTTGTCTTTTCATTTTATAACCTTTTTGGATGCTTCAATGTTTACGTCTATCTTGCAAAGATAACCTCATTTTGCTTTTTTCAAAGAACTTTTCTTGCATTTTATACGTTTTTCTAATAGAGTTAAAATAAACAACGAATCAAGATGAATATAGCAATGACCGGAGCTACCGGATATATAGGTAAACATCTTTCTAATTATCTTACAGAAAAGGGCGGACATCGGATCATTCCTCTAGGAAGGTCGATGTTTCGCGAAGGTATGTCCGGTTATTTGATTCAGACACTGACCCATTGTGATGTTGTCATCAACCTGGCAGGTGCACCTATCAATAAACGTTGGACACCGGAATATAAACAGGAGCTTTTCAACAGTCGTATTGTTGTAACCAATCGTATTATCCGCGCTTTGAACGCAGTCAAAACGAAACCGAAACTGATGATTTCGGCTTCTGCCGTAGGTTATTATCCTTCGGAAGCGGAGGTGGACGAATATACCCGTACCCGTGGAGAAGGTTTTCTGTCCGATCTTTGCTATGCGTGGGAAAAAGAGGCGAAACACTGTCCCGAACCTACAAGGCTCGTTATTACACGCTTCGGCGTAGTGCTTTCTCCGGACGGGGGAGCGATGCAGCAGATGCTTCGCCCTTTGCAAGCCACCAAGATAGCCACCGCCATCGGTCCCGGTACACAGGTTTTTCCGTGGATATCGATACGGGATCTTTGCCGTGCAATGGAGTTCTTTATCACTCACGAAGAGACACATGGGGTATATAACCTGGTTGCTCCGCAGCAGATCTCGCAATATGCTTTCACCCGTGCGATGGGAAAGGCTTATCGGGCATGGACAACGATGGTAGCTCCGCAACGAATTTTCCGTATCTTATATGGTGAAGCGGCATCTTTCCTGACTGCTGGCCAGAGAGTTCGCTCAACGCGTCTGACGGAGGCGGGATTTCATTTCTCCATTCCCAATGTCGGACGTCTTTTCAGAGGCACGGACCATAGTACGGTTACCTCTCTCGATTTGCACCGGTATATGGGACTTTGGTATGAAATAGCCCGCTACGAGAATCGTTTTGAATACGGACTTGTAGACGTCACGGCTACTTACACGCTCCGTCCCGACGGCATGATTCGTGTGGAGAACCGGGGATGCAAACGTAATTCTCCTTACGACATCTGCAAGACTGCCAACGGACACGCCAAAATACCCGATCCCACACAGCCGGGCAAACTGAAAGTGTCTTTCTTCCTTAGTTTCTATTCTGATTATTATGTCTTGGAACTGGATGAAGAGAATTACAATTATGCCCTGGTAGGCAGCAGTACTGATAAATATCTCTGGATACTAAGCCGTACACCCCAACTGCCGGAAGAAATCAAGAAGAAACTCGTCACCGCTGCCGAACGTCGTGGATACGATACGAGCCAGTTGAAGTGGATCGAGCAACTCTGATCGCAGGCATATACATATATCAGTTTATGCAATCCGCACCTAATAAATAATATAAGATTGTTTAGCGAAAGTATTTAACGGACGATAAACCAACTTTAAAACAACAGAAATTATGGATTACGAAATTATTCATCAGCCCGAACAAAAATTGTTCAAGACAGAAGTAGACGGTCGCACCGCCTTTGTACAATATCGCCTGATAGGTGATTCTCTTGATATTATCCACACAATTGTGCCACAACCCATTGAAGGGCGGGGGATTGCCGCTGCTTTGGTAAAAGCTGCTTACGCCTATGCATTAGCTAACGGGATGAAGCCGAAAGCAACGTGCTCTTATGCAGTGAAGTGGTTGGAAAGACACCCGGAAATAAATGGTTAAATACTCGCTTTTGATTCGTCGGAAAAGGAAATAATATTATCTTTGTAATTGGAAATCAATGAAGAAAAATAGTGTTATGATAAAAGAAGGTGAAAAGGTAAAAGTGGATCCTAGATTAACGGGACTCGATGAATGGATAGAGGGTACAGTAATTGATATTGAACATAATCCGTTCAAAGGCTTAGTTATAGCGATTCGTGATAAATTTAACCGTATTTTCTTTGGTGAGCAGAAATATTTTATTCCTGTAAATGAGGATAATGTATGTATGCAATAGCCTTTGATATGGTCATTACAGACCTACGTGCCAATTATGGAGAGCCTTATAACAATGCCTATTTTGAAATAAATAAAGTGTTGCGTCAGTATGAGTTTTATAATACGCAGGGTAGTGTATATCTAACAGAGAAAACTGATATGGCAAATCTTTTTCGTGCAATTGACGCATTGAAACGTATTCCTTGGTTTCAGGCGTCAGTTTGTGATCTTCGTGCGTTTCGTGTAGAAGACTGGTCGAACTTTACGGATTTTATAAAAGAAAATAAGTAGATAAGCTTTCAGGTCTGAATATGTATTCATGCCTGAAAGCTCCTTTTATTTCTCAATTACTGTTTCCACCTCTTCAACTGTGGAAAGTACTCCTTCATCGTTTTCCGTGCTTCCTCCACTGTGTATTTCACTTCCGAGTCTTTATTGAACTCATCCAGATAATTCAGATTAAGCTCGATCATCTCGTCCATGGTACACTCTTTCGTGAAATGTCCGTCCGCATAGCAATAGTGGCAATAATCTTCGTTCTTGCTACCGTCCGTTTCTTTTCCAAAAGTTGAGTCGTCTATCGGCATACCGCAACTTTGACAAAATTTTTGTTCCATCTTTTTTTGTTAGATTATAAGTTTATGTTACAAGACAAATGTAAGTAGAAATATTGGAAAAGAAGTAATCCGGTCTTGCTATTTATTCATTTATTTCTTTCCTGGTTTGCTTTTGGTGTTAATTGGTTTTCACGGGCAGCCGTTTCCACATCCAACGGGGAATCATTTTCCAGAAAAAGACCAGTATCCGGTAGCGCCAGTCGATCACTACTATCCGTTGTTTCCGCTCCAGTGACCAGGCGATGTGACGTCCCACTTTCGCTGCATCCATTAATAGCGGATAATGTTTCCCGTCGTTGAGCAAGTCGGTGGCAACAAATCCGGGACGGATATCAGTAAAACGGATATTCAGTTTTTGTAAATATGAAAGTTGTTCGAGAGCATCTATGTAAGTGTTCTGGAAGCGTTTGGTGGCAGAGTAGGCAGGAGCCACTCCAAGTCCTTTCGTTCCCGCGATGGAACTGATGACTGCCAGGTGGCCGCCTCCGCTTTTCCTGAAATAGATGAAAGCGGTATCCACCATGCGGATAAATCCCTCTACATTCGTGTATGCTGTGTTCAGCTCCACCTCCATGTTCAGATTCGTGTTCTGGAAACCGATGCCCGAACTAAGAAGAAACAAATCCATGCCGCCCACCTTGTCGATGAGCATATTCAATTTCTCGCCTGCATCTTCCTGGGTTACGTCCAACGTTTGAATTTGAATCTGATCCGGTGCTGCCCGTTGCAGGTTTTCGAGAGCAGATTGCCGTCTGCCGGCTACTCCGATTTGCCATCCATCCAGTAACAGACATTTTGCAACTTCTTGTCCGATGCCGGAGGTAGCGCCAATGATAATGGCTTTTTTCATTACTGATTTTTTTAGTAAGTTATAGGTTCAATAAATGTCGTATGGCCTGCCAGGGTGCATAAAGCAACATCCTCGGTCCGGAGAAACGCATCACCTGTCGCATTCGTTCGCGCATGACGGGTTTGTAACAATGTACGGTGCATTCCTTGCATGCACTCTTCTTCTCTCCAAACGGACAATGGTCGAGACGTGCGTGGGCATAGCGGAGCAACTCTTCACAGTCGGCACAAAGAATTGTATTTTTTTCTTTTTTCCGGCAATAGAGGCGGATCATCAACTCTACCGTTTTCTTTTCGTGCGCAATGCGTGATGCTTTCATCTCTTTCTTTTTTACACTTTGGAATGACAAAGATAGCGAAGATTATGCAGAAATGCAGGCGTATTCTGTTAAAATACACCTTCTTCTTTTTTCTATTTTGAAAAGCACCCTTTCATTTTGGTAGGGTATTTAGAGATTACTTTTTCAAAATGAAAAAAATATTGCATTGATTACAAGCTAATTATCAGAATCCTTTTCATTTTGGCATACTCTTGGCTATGAGGGGAACATACAAAATGATTCATGAGTTATGGAAGAGTACATTTCAGATAACAGTCTGTATATTCGGAGTAAGAATAATAGCATGATTAACCGGAAGATGATAGGGCGCGTGTTGGGTATGTTGCTATTTATCGAATTGGGGATGTTCTTACTTTGTGCCGGAGTGTCGGCTGGTTACGGGGAAAGTGATTATAAATACTTTCTTTACACCTGTATCATCAATGCTGTGGTAGGCGGATTGTTACTGCTCTACGGACGGGGAGCGGAGAATAAGATGAGCCGGAGAGACGGATATTGTGTGGTCACTCTTTCATGGGTGTTTTTTACCTTTTTCGGCATGCTTCCTTTTTATTTTAGCGGAAGCATTGATACGATAACCAATGCCTTTTTCGAAACCATGTCCGGGTTTACCACTACAGGAGCTACTATTCTCGATGATATTGAATCCCTTTCCCACGGTATGCTTTTCTGGCGAAGCCTGACGCAGTGGATCGGTGGTTTGGGGATTGTGTTTTTCACGATTGCCATTCTTCCTATCTTTACCACGGGAGGAGTGCAACTCTTCTCTGCTGAATCTACGGGAGTGACGCACGACCGTACCCATCCGAAAATCAATGTCATGGCCAAGTGGTTGTGGACAATTTATCTGGTATTGACAGTTTCGGAAACTGTCTTATTGATGTTTGGGGGCATGAGCTTGTTTGATGCCATTTGCCAGTCGTTTGCCACTACTGCTACGGGCGGATATTCTACCAAGCAGAACAGTATATCTTACTGGAATTCTCCGTATATAGAATATGTGGTGGCTATCTTTATGATTGTTTCCAGTATCAACTTCTCTTTGTTTCTGATGTGTTTGAAAGGAAAAGTCGGTCGTTTATTCAAAGATGAAGAGCTGCACTGGTTTCTGGCGTCAGTGGGTATCTTGACTTTTCTTATCACGTTGGCGCTCGTCTTTCAAAATCATTATGACTGGGAACTGGCTTTCCGGAAAGCATTGTTCCAGGTGTCTACGGTGCATACTTCCTGCGGTTTTGCTACGGATGATTATAATATGTGGCCTCCTTTCACGTGGTTACTGTTGTTCATTGCGATGCTTTCGGGAGGGTGTACGGGTTCTACCAGTGGAGGTATCAAGAATATGCGGTTGCTGATTGTGGCGCGTGCCATCCGGAATGAGTTCAAACATCTGCTCCACCCGAATGCCGTGCTTCCCGTACGTATCAATAAGCAGACGGTGTCTTCTTCTATCGTAACTACCGTATTGATTTTCTTTGCTTTTTATCTGGTTCTGATCCTGATTGGGTGGACGGCTCTTTTGTTTTTGGGAGTTGGCTTTTCCGAGTCCGTCAGTACGGTTATTTCGAGTATAGGCAATGTCGGTCCGGGATTGGGAACTTGCGGGCCTGCATATTCGTGGAATTCTTTACCTGATCTGGCAAAGTGGATACTTTCTTTTCTGATGCTGGTGGGACGTCTGGAATTGTTTAGTGTACTCCTGTTGTTTTATCCGGGATTCTGGAAGAATAGATAAACTGTAAATCATGAACGGGCTTCTGAAACATCGTTGGAAGAGTTTGTGGTTGACGGAAACAATCTGTATCTTTGCAGCATGAAAAAGTTATTGTGTCCGCAATGCAAGATTGCAGCTATGTATGTGAAGAATGAACAGGGTGACAGGCTGCTGGTTTATGTGCTCGAAGATGGTGAAGTTGTTCCCAAATATCCGGAAGATTCGATGGAGGGGTTCGATTTGACAGAAGTCTTCTGCCTGGGATGCTCGTGGCATGGTTCACCTAAACGGTTGGTGAAACGATAGACCGGGAGACTCATGCTCTCATACTGATTTTTTTGATTTATGTCAACTAAAAGAGGAACGCAAATCAAGAACTAATTCATTGAATTTTCCGTATCTTTGCATCCGATTTTAGAACATAGACGTATGGCAACTTCTAAAGAAATGACGGCAGGGCCGGCATTACCTCTCATTTTAAAGTTTACGCTGCCGCTTTTACTCGGCAATCTGTTGCAACAAACGTATTCGCTTGTTGATGCTGCAATTGTAGGAAAGTTTTTAGGAATTAACGCGTTAGCTTCTGTTGGAGCTAGCACATCGGTGGTGTTTCTTATTCTCGGGTTCTGCAATGGATGTTGCGGAGGTTTCGGAATACCCGTTGCGCAGAAGTTTGGGGCGCGGGATTACAGTACGATGCGCAGTTATGTGGCCGTCAGTCTGAAACTGGCTGCGGGAATGTCTGTGGTGATTGCTCTTCTCACCTGTATTTTATGTGAGGATATTCTTCGGATCATGCGTACGCCGGAGAATATTTTCGAAGGGGCGTATGCTTATTTGCTTGTCACGTTTATTGGTGTGCCGTGTACTTTCTTCTATAATCTTCTTTCGAGCATTATCCGTGCGTTGGGAGACAGTAAGACGCCTTTTTGGTTTCTGCTGTTTGCGGCTGTTCTGAATATCATTCTTGATTTGTTCTGTATTTTGGTACTTGGCTGGGGAGTGGCGGGAGCTGCTATTGCTACTGTCTTTTCGCAAGGATTGTCGGCTGTTCTCTGCTACATTTATATGTACCGGAAGTTTGAAATATTGCAAGGTACTCCGAAAGAACGCCGGTTCCAGTCGAAACTGGCTAAGACACTGCTTTACATTGGTGTGCCTATGGGATTGCAGTTTTCTATCACGGCTATCGGCAGCATCATGCTTCAGAGTGCGAATAATGCATTGGGAACGGCGTGTGTGGCAGCTTTTACGTCTGCTATGCGCATCAAGATGTTCTTTATCTGCACGTTCGAGAGTCTGGGAATTGCGATGGCTACGTATAGCGGACAGAATTATGGGGCAGGAAAACCGGAGCGTGTCTGGTTGGGAATTAAGGCGAGTGCTTTGATGATGATCGTTTATGCGGCATTTACGTTCGTTCTTCTGATGGTGGGAGCCAAATATTTTGCATTGATCTTTGTTGATCCGTCGGAAACGGAAATTCTGTTGGATACCGAGTTATTCCTGCATATCTCCTGTATGTTCTTCCCGATGCTTGGTTTGTTGTGCATCTTGCGTTATACCATTCAGGGAGTAGGCTTTACCAATCTTGCCATGTTCTCCGGAGTGGCGGAGATGATTGCTCGTATTCTTGTCAGTCTCTATGCCGTACCGGTATTCGGTTTTATTGCTGTCTGTTACGGTGATCCGATGGCTTGGATAGCGGCAGACTTATTCCTCGTGCCGGCCTTTATCTATGTTTATCGCAGGTTGAAGAAGCAGGTATTTACGAATAGTCAGGTTACGCAAACGGTGGCATGATTGCCGGTTGGTGGTTTGCGTAACCCGACTTGCAGTTTGCATAACCCGGTTTGTGGCTTGCGTAACCTGGTTTGCTTTGATTTTATTTCGGATATTTTAATCTTGTACAGGGTATAGCGGGTTTCCGCTTTCGTCTACCTCTGTCCATTCTTTCACACTGACATTGGCGAATGAGATGGAGTTTTCATTGATAACTGCCCGGAAAAGGTATGAATTTCCGGCTGACAGGAGGTTGTTGGGTGGAGTGAGCGGAGTGGTGTAGGTACGTGAAAAGCTTTCTCCGTTTACCATCAGCTCCAGTGTCAAAGTCATGGGAGAGGAGCTCTTTACGGGTAACATGATATATTGTACGGTGAAGTCGTTGATTCCCATATCGGCTGCTTTGTCATAGCTGACTTCCGAAGTGATGATACCTGTTGACAAGTCCATGATTGCGCCCGGTTTCGGCGGAGTGATGGTAGCGGAAAGTATCTTGTTTAAAGTGATATTTTCTCCTCCGGCGATCGCTACAACTACTTGCGTAGCTGCGTGTTGGTAGGTTATGGGGATATTTACCTGTGAACTGGCGATGTCCTGATGAACCGCGTGCCACCAAAGATAATCTACTCCGTTGGATAAAGGTTCGGATAGTCCGTTGGTGAAAGTAGGCGCCGGGCTGGTGGAATTGCATGATACGGCATAAAAGCTATAGATAGCATTGCTCAAATACATTTTATATCCTAGATTTCCTGTCAGTACACCGGGGGAGGAGGTGACATAGTTGCCTTGAGCAACGGGAGCGCCTGTGATATTGTTCGATGTGTTGGCTGTATAGGCACACAACCAGCTTTGAAGTCCTTTTCCCATGGGGGACATGGCTCGTGTGATGTTTCGTCCTTCTACGGAAGCACTGAAAGTAATCAGTGCATTCTCTTTGGCCGGGTTACCGTTGTTGTCATCATTGCCGGAGCCGGATGAACCTCCGTTGTTTTCTTCGTCAGGATAGTTGATGTAGATATTGTTTTTGGAGCAGGCTCCCAGTAGCAGCATTGCTAAAGCAGATACAGCTAAATACTTTGTAATGCGGAATTTGATGTCCATAGTCAGGTTCTTTTTGAAAATTAGTAATTACCCCTATATACATTTCAAAAAGAATTTGGTTCATGGCTTAATCATATTTTATGGAAATCGGCCTCTTTCTGTATGCAGAGAATGTCTCCGTATATGGGATGGCGGAACTCTATATATTCGGCATGGAGGTATAGTCTGTCTGCTTTCTTTCCGTAGAGTTCGTCTCCAAGTATGGGGCATCCCAAGCCTTCCGGATGGGCGGCGTGTACTCGTAACTGATGTGTGCGTCCGGTCAATGGATAGAAGACAATCCGGGTGTATTTTCTTGACTCATTGATACTCCTTTCTGATTCATCAATCCTGTTTGATTCGTTGAAAGTGTTTTCAGATTCACTGGTAATTCTTTCAGATTCACTGATGATCTGATATTCTGTAATCGCTTCTTTCCCATGTTCGCTACTGACCATTTGCCGAGGGCGGTCGAGAGGATTCAGACAAAGAGGGAGTTCGATTCTTCCTGTATTTCCTGTTCTTTCTGCTTTTGCTGTTTTTTTCGTTGATACAGTTTCCTTTGCTAGTAATATAGCTTTCTCTGCTATTGGCTTTGTCTCCTTCTCTGTTTTTATTATCGCCCCATCCAGCACAGCCACATAGCGTTTCTTGATACTTCTGTTTGCAAATTGTGCCTGTAAATCCTGATGTACCTCTTTTGTTTTGGCAACGAGCAATAATCCTGAAGTAGCCATATCGAGCCGGTGTACAATCATAGGACCGGTAGCTTCGGGATATTTCTTCTTCAAACGATGATAGACTGAATCTCTGTCCTCTGCTTTTCCCGGAACGGACAACATCCCTGCCGGTTTATTGACTACCAGCAACCATTCATCTTCAAACACGATTTCTAGTTCTTCCTCTTCATGAACAGGATTCAGCAGTGGATTTTCGTCTACCTCCAATCCTTGCAACATGTGTTGCAGAATCGGTTCGCACTTTCCTTTGCAGGAAGGATAATAATATCCGTGATGCCGGATTTCGTTTTTAGGAGAGTCGCCCCACCAGAATTCAGCCATAGCCAATGGCTTTAATTGATGAAGATACGCATATTGCAATAACTTAGGCAAAGCACATTCACCCGCACCGGCAGGAGGAACTTTCTGAACCGTTTGCTCGAAAATAGTATATAAATCTTTCACCTCTCCTTGGGCATTTAGCATCCGGAATTGCTCGAATAACTTTCTTTGTAAAGCTGCTGAACGTTCTTTTCGTTCGGTTTTCAATCGCTCTATTTCAATATCGAAGTGCCTGACTTCCGTTTCGAGCTCTTCCAATCGTTTCTTCCATTCCTTTTCCAGTCGTTTGTATTCCGCTTTTTGGTATTGGCTTTCCCGAATCAGGGAGGCTTGTTCTTCTTCGGAAAGCTCGGGAGATGACTGGCGGCGAATCTCTCTCGCCTCCTTTGCTATTTTAAGCTCCGCTTTTGCTTGATTCAAAACAGCTTTAGCCTGTTCCGTTTCTATCTTCCATTTCTCTTTTGAATCGAGATAAGAACTACTGTTTTCTAATTCACGAATACGGATATTAATGGCAGAAATCTGTTCTTCTTCGATTTTGAAGAATCCCTCCGGTTGTAATAGGTCATAAACAGGAGGAACGAAATAAGGATGCAGATTCTTTCCGGCCAGATTGCCGGAGAAAGCTGCAAGATAACCAATCTGATTTTCTTCGTTGTTTGTTATTCCGTTGTCCGTTTGCACAATCAACACTCCAAACATCTTTCCGGAAGCCAATTCCTCTTGCCATTCTTTCCGGCTTGCAATATATTCTTTCACTTCTTCCGCAGCCAACACACACAATGGATGAGGTGTATAATGGAAAGGATAAGTGAATTTCTCCGGCAACGCAAGATGAGAAACGGGTTTCTTGAAAAAATGTATCATCGGTTTATATATATGAATGAATGTGATTACCTTTGCAAAAGTAACGTAAATCCGCGAATTTTATTCTATATTTGTTTGAGAGTTTGAGTGAGATAACGTGGACGTTTGAATGAAATTGTATGGATAGGATAGAAGAAAAACCAAAATTTGCCTTTCTTGGTAACAGTCACATGGCTTTTTGGGCACTAGATATCTATTTCCCACAATGGGAATGTCTGAACTATGGTGCTCCCGGTGAAGGGCTGGCCTATGTGGAGTCTTTTGCGGTAGACACTTCCGATTGCCAGGTCGTCGTTCAATTCGGAACCAATGATATTTATCAGTTGAACGATGAAAATATAGATGAATATGTAGAGCGTTATGTAAAAGCGGTTCTTGCCGTCCCTTCACTGAAAACATATCTTTTCTGTATTTTTCCGCGTAATGATTACGATGATTACAGTACGGCTGTGAATAAATTTATCCAGATCCTTAACCGGAAGATACACGAAAAATTGCAGGGAACAGATATTGTCTATCTGGACGTATTCAATCGTTTATTGCAGGATGGCAGGCTGAATCCGGAGTTGACTCTCGACGATTTACATTTGAATGGTAAGGGGTACAGTATTCTGACAGAAGCACTGAAACAGGCTTCCGGTTTGTAAAACATACCTAAATACTTCATTCCTTGCTTTTATTTATAAATTTGGTGGCATATCAGTTTATTTTTCCTATTTTTGTCCCCAATTTAATAGTAAATAACCCCCATAAAAACGATAAGACTTATGGAAAAAGTAATTATCAATTCGTACGAAGAATTCGAAAAACTAGTAGGCCAACAGATAGGTGTTTCCGATTATGTGGAACTCTCGCAGGAACGTATCAATCTTTTTGCTGATGCAACGCTGGATCATCAATGGATTCATGTAGATACGGAACGTGCTAAAGTAGACAGCCCTTATCATAGCACGATTGCTCATGGCTACCTGACATTGTCTATGCTTCCTTATTTGTGGAATCAGATTATCCAGGTGAATAACCTGAAAATGATGATTAACTACGGTATGGACAAAATGAAATTCGGTCAGGCTGTATTGTCAGGACAGAGCATCCGTCTGGTGACTACTTTGCACTCGCTGACTAATCTGCGTGGTGTGGCAAAAGCGGAAATCAAGTTTGCTATCGAAATAAAAGACCAACCGAAAAAAGCACTTGAAGGAATTGCTGTGTTCCTTTATTATTTCAATTAATGGCAAGCTGTTAAAGAAACAGATTTTATCCCCGGAAATGATCGAAATACGTCTCAAAAGTTAGATACAAAAACTTTTGGGATGTGCTTCAGATGGATCGTTTCCGGGGATAATTTTATCCTTTTACTCCCATAAATCTGAACGGCTGTGCCGGTTTAAACTCTTTCGTTGCATTTCCATGATAAGTTTCACCGTTGGCGATAGATAATTTGAGTACCGGAGCTCCTTCCGACAAGTCTGTTTCCCGTAAGTTTACCCAGAATGTATTAGGTGTCAGACTTGATTCGAAGAAGTAGAGCAAATTCTTACTATCCGATACCGTTCTCCATTGTGTGGTGGAAATTTCCGGAAATTCGGGAGTGGATATGCCATAAGGAACAGAAGTATTACGGATAACGCTGAATACGCTTGCTATGGCTATTCTCACATCATCTGTTTGGGGCAGGGCATTGATATAAAAACTGGCTCTTGCAAAACGGTCGGATGGACGGTTGGTTCCGGGCAGGAAACTCAATCCGCCTATTGATTTCCAGTACTCGTTCAGTGCCAGTTGCTTGTTGTAGGTTGGGGAGTTGGTCATCACTTTGTATTCCTTGCTGTGGTAAACAGTCAGCTTTCCACCCGTATATTCGAATATCGCACAATCGCCCGTTGCGTCGGAAATAGATAAATGCAAGGTTGCCAGGCGGGAACCATCCGGCATCAGGTCCGATACCACTTGGAAAGTGTTTTCATCAATGAAAGCGACGGCCTCGTCTACGGTGGCGAAGTTATCCAGCATATATTGCACCCATGCAGTAATGGCAAGTCCCGGTTTACTTTGATCTCTGACCGGATACTCCGTCTCGGGTAACCATAACAGATTGGCAACCAATCCTTTTTCATTCATCCCGTCTGTACTGGCAATCTCGAAAGCCGAAGTCACCACGCTGCCATACTTGGACGTCCATTTCAGGGAGTTGGCTCCCGTTTCTCCATTTCTTTCCATACCTTTGGGAAATACCCAAAGATTGCTGTGCATTTCTGTTTTCCAGTCCATAGACCGGCCGGTTGCCACCATTCCATTCTTTCCCGAATAAACGACTCTTGTACACATAATTTTAATTTCTAGTTAAAGGTTTATTATAAGCTGCTTTCACGAGGTATTCAACCGATGCGGATTCCTCTCGCAAAAGCATATTCTCAAAACAATAACGTTTCATTTATGTTTTAGATACATATCAGATATTAATAAAGTATCAAAAAACAGGTATTATGTCATTAAGTAATCTTCTCATCATATTTTCGTCATCGTTTATGGCGCTGTTTCCGGTGATAAATCCTTTGGGGAATGGTTTTGTCGTCAATGGATTCTTTACAGACCTCGATCCTCAACAACGGAAAGCAGCTATTCAGAAGCTGACGCTCAATTTTATAATGATCGGTGTAGGGACATTGGTGATAGGGCATCTGTTTCTATTGATTTTCGGTTTGGCTATTCCTGTTATTCAGTTGGGAGGTGGAATGCTGATTTGTAAAACGGCAATGGAGCTGTTGGGCGATTCGGGTTCGTCTGATAAAGAAGAAACCAGTAAGAATGTAGACGGCTTCAGATGGAAAAACATCGAGCAGAAGATATTTTATCCCATCACGTTTCCTATCAGTATCGGGCCGGGCAGTATATCGGTTATCTTTACTTTGATGGCGTCTGCCAGTGTTAAAGGCAAATTGTTGCAAACTGGGATTAATTATTTGGTCATTGCGCTTGTCATTATTTGTATGGCGGCCATCTTTTATGTATTCCTTTCACAAGGACAGAGGTTTATTCAGAGGTTGGGACCGGTGGGAAATCAAATTATTAATAAGCTTGTTGCTTTTTTCACTTTCTGCATCGGTATTCAGATTTCGGTGACGGGTATATCCCAGATATTCCATCTGAATATACTCTAATTGAACGGTGAGATAAAAGCGATAGAAATTATCTGTTTTTCTTTGCTTTCATGGCTTTCAGGGTGTTTTTTCGTACGGAACGGATAGCGGGAACCAGTAAGTCGGGCTCCATGATTTCCAGTATTGTGCGTAATTCCTGTTGCAGTTCCGGGATGGAGCGTGTCAGTTGATAAGCCAGTTTCATGCAGAGCGATTGCACGCCCGGTGGTTCCTCGCGGGATATCATGCGTTCCATGCAGAAATCAAGGAAATCCACTCGTGGCGGATCGGCGGCAGGTTGCTGGCATATCAGGTTCAGGATCATTCTCCGTTTTCCCGAGTGTGGGCAGGTCATGGCAGCGTCAATCAATTCTTCTTGTTTCCGGCTCAACCATTCTACATCTGCCTTGGAGAAATGAGTACATACCCACAATGCCTGATAGGAAACAATGTGGTCTTTGTCGAATATCAGCTGGTAGACTTCTTCTCTAAGACGCTCGTCGTCCTGTATGAAATGGAGTACTTCTCTGATATCTTCAATGTGTACACGTTCGGATAATCTGGCACGTAAGTTCATGTTTCTTTCGTTTTTGGGAAATTAATCTCTATTAGTGGAATCAGCTTCCGGCAGTTGCAAATGAAGAATAGGGAAAGGTTTACCCATGCTGTCCGTTTCATCTCTGCCGATGACTTGGAATCCCAAATGGAGATAGAACTGGAGTGCTTTTTCATTCTGCTCGTTTACGTCCACCTTATCCATCTGCTTTTTGTCTCTTGCATATTCCATTAATCGTTTGCCATATCCTTTTCTCTGTTCGTCGGGGTGTACGAATAACATTTCGATCAGTTCGTCGCTCAATCCCATGAAGGCGGCAATCTTTCCGTTGGCATTCCGGATAACAAAAAGTTCAACAGCGGGTAGATAATGCTTCCGCACCAGTGGTTTATAGAACTGGATATGTTCTTCCGTCAGGAAATCATGCGTGTGGCGAACGGACATTTCCCATACATGGAGGATTTCATCATAGTCTTCCGGAGTAGGTTGGGAGATGCCGGGCAGGTAGTAGCACTGGTGGTCGTAGATGTTTCCGTTGTAAGTCAGTTCTGCCTGATGAAGTGTACCTTCATAGATGAAACCGTTCTTTTTCAGTACTTTCTGCGAACGTTTGTTGTGCGGATAACAGGTAGCTGTGATGAGGCTAAGCCGCAATTCTTCAAAGCCATAGTTGAGGACACCCTGCACTGCTTCGGTCATGTATCCTTTGCCCCAATAAGATTCGTCGAGCCAGTAACCCAACATTCTCACTTGCGGATTTTCGCGTTTAGGATCGGGGATAATTCCTACGGAACCGATTAGCTGTTTTGTATCTTTTAGTATCACTGCCCATATCCCCTCCTGATTGATAAATGTGGAATGAAGTATCCGGCGGGATTCATCCAATGTGCGATGGGGCGGCCATCCAGCATTGTTTCCCAGATTCGGGTTCTGGCAGCAAGCGAAAAATGTTTCTGCATCTCTTTCTTCGAAAGGGCGGAGAAATAAACGTTCTGTATGGAGCGTCACGGGGGGAATATTTTCTATGTCAGTTTCCTGTCTTGCTTTGTTTTTCGATTCGTTTGCTGTTTTCCGATATACGCACTCAATCCGGTTTCCGTCAGGATCGAGGACTACACTTTCAAAGTATCCGTCTCCCGAAGTGCGCGGTTCACCGGCGATGGTATATCCTTCCGAACGCATTTGTTCGGTGAAGCGTAATACTTCTTCCTGGCTGGGAAAGGTGAAAGCAAAGTGTGTCAGTCCAACCCTGTTTTCTTCAATGGGAGTGTTCTGTACATCTGTACGACTCATTAGTTCCAAGTCTGTTCCCTCTCCAAAAGAGATAAAATAGGACTCGAATCCTTTCTTGGGATTGATATATTTTTCGTTGCTTTTTCCTCCGAAGAAGCGGACATAGAACTCTTTTAGTTCTTCCAGACGAAAAGTCCAGATAGCGATATGATGTAGTTTCATATAAATGAATTTTCTAATTTCTATTACTTTGTTTCTATCTTAATGCTGCATTACATATTCGTAAACGATACGGGAAATATCAGCGATAATCTTACTGTTCGCCTGATTATTTTCTTCGGAATCCTTCACGAAGACAGCTATACTATAAGTACGTCCACCGGGCAAAAGAACGAAACCAATGTCATTGCAACCGATTTGTTGTCCTTTCGCATTAAGATCTCCCGTTCCGGTTTTATGACCTACGGTTACTTTTTTGTCGAGCAACGGAGCAACCAGACGGTCTTGCCCGGTTTGACATTCTACCATTGTTTGAAATATGAAGTCTTTGTACACTTTGGGAAACAATGGCTTCTTACGGAATATTTCCACTAATTCGGCTGCGGCTAACGGAGTAGTCCAGTTTTCATAACATAGGTTCAAGTCTTCGTGCATGGCAGTTTCTGTACCGACGATGGCACATTCCCGAATTCCTAGTGAATGGATATACTTATTCACAGCATCCGGACCACCCTGATAGTTGAAAAGAATATCGCAAGCATTGTTATCACTCTGCTGAAGTGTGTATCTTAGGAGGTCGGCAATACTCATTTCAATTCCTCCTTGCGGATATTTATCTCGAAGCGGACTATAAGTGTCCGGCTTTAAATCCGATTTCTTAATGGGTAACCGGGTTTCCAGCGATTGCTTCTGTTTTCCCATATAATCTGCCAATGCTAATGCCTGATGAAACTTGAATACGCTCATCAGTGGATAGTGAATATCATTATTGACAGTTACCGTATCTTTTCCATCAATGATGACGGCTATTCCTATTTCGGCCTTCTTTCCTTTGATGGCTTCTTTCAACTGTGTCTCAAGTTGAGTTTGTCGGGCAAACAGGAGGGTGGGGACCAGACAAAGAAATACTATGAATGAACGCATAATCAATTTCTCTTTTAACGGGTTACTAATTCTCTATTGAAATCATATTTTCTGTTGAAGTCACAAAGGTATAAATAGTAATTGCCTTTGCAAATTCTCATTCAAAAATAGTGATGTCGGATAAGAAATTCCTACTTTTGTGAATCAATCAATTAATGAGTAGATATTATGATAAGATGTCAGTCGGAATTATTTCAATCATCGGTAAAATTAGTAGATGGATTGAAGATGAATACAAAAGAAGATTTAAAGCAGATGGCGAAAATATTATGTCTACCTGTTCCCACAAAACTGCGCAAAGATGAATATGCAACCTACTTTGCAGAAGCAGTTTTGGCTTGCCCTGATATGTGGCTTCCCCGATTGACACAGTATGAGCTGACTTTGCTTGATAAGTTGGTGAAAGCGGGAACCGATACGTATGTAGAAACTACAAATTCATTTATGGTGAGTACGTTGGAAATTCTGTCTTTCGTAGCGACGGATACTTGTCACTTGGAAGAAAGTAAAGTCCGCTACATGATTTGTGATGAATTGCGTGAAGCCGTAGCTCCTTATTTAAATAATTATTTGACTTCGGAAAAGCAGGCAATCCGTTTTATGGTAGAGCAGTATGCTTATGGAATCATAAATTTATATGGTTATCTGTCTTATTTCGATCTGTTAAGTATGCTGGTTGACTATTTGCAGGATTCGGTGACGAAAAGAGAAATAGCCGATAGTTTGGCTAATTCGGCATTGATACAGCGGCTAACCTTTGAGGCGGTGGATGGTTATAACTCTACTATTTGTATACAGTCTCCATTTTTGGACGATTTAGATGATTTGGAAGAAAAAATGTATGCTCGTCGTGAAATAACAAATAGGAAGAAGTTTTCCAAAGAAGAAGCTTTTGCGGCAGGAATGATGCCGTTAGTCGTTATTCCTAATCCGTGTTGGGATGAATTGAAGGTATATATGATGAAGAAACTGGGATATACGGAGGAAAAAGCGGATAGCAGTTTGGCATATTTGTGGCTTACTGCTCAAACGGAAGAAAATTCAATGTCTATTATTACTTCAATGATTAGCCATAAACTTTCTTCCATGCAGGAGCTGCAAGAGGCTATTGAACTATTTATGGATTATGTGAATCATTGTCCCCGTTGGTTCCTGAAAGGTTATTCTTCGGATGAAACATTCGTTTTATTTCAAAAAGACAAATTTAGAAAGAATCCTCCCCGCGTTGTTGCAGGCCCGAATATGAAAGCTGCCGGTATGGACATTACTCCGGAAATGCAGGCTGGGATAGACAATCTGTTTCGTGGTATGCCTTCCGGACACACGGTCGGAAGGAACGATCCTTGTCCCTGTGGAAGCGGGAAGAAGTATAAAAAGTGTTGTGGAAGGAATAATTGACCTTATAAAGTTCGTATCTTTGTAAAGTTTTCAAATAAGCATGATTATGAAAAAGTCTATAAAACGTTTACCCAAGCGAACGCAGGAAGAATTGACAGTCTTGCTGGATTTAGTGCGTAAAAGCATCGGGAATTGTCAGATGGTTATCCTGTTCGGAAGTTATGCAAGGGGAAACTATGTTTTATGGGATAGTAATATAGAATTCGGTGTTCATACTTCGTATCAGAGTGATTATGATATTCTTGTGGTCATAACCGGACCGGCTAAGCAAGTGGAAGAGAAATTACACCGTATTACGAATAAATATCATGACTTGTTTGCAGATCGTCGTCATGCTTTTCCGCAATTTATAGTAGAGCATATTAATACTGTAAACCGTAACTTGGAAGTCAGCCAGTATTTCTTTACGGATATAGTAAAGGAGGGGATTATGCTTTATAATAGTGGCAAACATGAATTGGCTAAACCACGGAAGTTGAGTTTTAGGGAGATTCGAGATATTGCACAAAAAGAATTTAATGAATTATATCCATATGCTTGCGGGCTTTTAGAAGGGGTGAAAGAATATTATTTGCCTAAGAAACAAACTAAGATTTCTGCTTTTCTTCTTCATCAGACGTGTGAGAAACTTTATAATTGTATCCTGATGGTCTTTACGAACTATCGCCCAAAGAGTCATAAAATCAAAGAACTTGGTGGGATGGTGAAACGTTTTTCTATGGAATTAACTGCAGTCTTTCTTCAAAATACGGACGCAGAGAAAGAATGTTTTGATTTATTATGCCGTTCTTACATTGAAGCTCACTATAACAAAGATTTCAGTATCTCGCAAGAACAACTGGAATACCTTATTTCTCGCATAGGTATTTTGAAAGATATAACTGAACGTCTGTGTAAGGAGAAAATTGCGGAATATGATACGATGGCGGAATAATTGTCCCCTGTGAAATAAGTAGGTGTCGCATTTATAACTTGAATTCAGCTTCAGGGTCCTATGAAATGAAAAAACGAAATATATCTGTCATCTGTCACAATTTATAAATTAACTTCCAGAGTATGAGTGCTTAATGGTGTGACAGCACAAGGTGATAGCAGTGTGATAGCAATAATGCTGTCACCCAAAAACAAAGAAAAAATCAAAGATACTGTTTGGAATTTGATAGTATCAGCCATAGAAAGATAAGGCGTTCTATTTATTATCCCCGTACATTATGAGTTGTGTCCTGCCTTGAAGCCAACGGTTTCAAGGTGCGAAACTGTTGGTTCTGCGGTTTGAAACTTTAGTTTCATACGCTTGAAACTCTAGTTTCAATTACTTGAAACCATTGGTTTCTTACCGATGAAACTACAGTTTCTCTTAGCTGAAACTTTAGTTTCAAGCAAAGGAAACTAACTTGAAGCGTAACTGCGTGTAGGCGAACCTGTTTCTTTCCCCCAAAGAAATACTTGACATATCAATAATTTTCTAAATTAAAGTATTGTTTCCCTTGTCGGTTCCGGATAATATGAGTAATTTAGCAGTCTCAACGATCACAAAGACGCTGACAAAACAAATTATTATCAAATTAATGAAAATTACTCAATTTCGTAAGAATGAAGATACGATAGCGCTCAGCGTAATGGATCTTGATATACTGGTAAATAAGATAAAGACAGAAATAAAATCCCGCCCTGTTTCTACATTCAGAGAGCATCTGCGATATACCCTTTCCGATGAACGGTGTATGTTTGCCGATAAACTGCCCAAGATAATTCCTTCCGCTGAATTCCGTAAAGTAAACGGTCAGAAACAGATGAAAAACTACAACGGTATTGTAGAACTGACCATCGGTCCTTTATCCAATAAGTCGGAAATCGCTTTAGTGAAACAAAAAGCCTGTGAGCAACCACAAACCCGTTGTGTTTTTATGGGTTCAAGTGGTAAAACGGTGAAAATATGGACTACCTTCACCCGACCGGACAACTCGCTTCCTAAAACACGGGAAGAAGCGGAACTATTCCACGCCCATGCTTATCGACTGGCTGTGAAATGTTATCAGCCCCAAATCCCGTTCGATATACTTCCCAAAGAACCGACCCTGGAACAATATTCGCGATTATCCCACGATCCGGACATCATATATCGTCCGAATTCAGTCCAATTTTATCTCTCTCAACCATCATCAATGCCCGAAGAAACCACTTTCCGTGAAGCGGTTCAGGCGGAGAAATCTCCATTGACCCGTGCCGTACCGGGATATGATGCGGAAAATGCCTTCCTGATGCTTTTCGAAGCCGCTTTTCGGAAAGCTTATGCCGATCTCCGGGAAGCGGGGCTCGAATTGAGCGAAGACACATGGCATCCTTTAGTTGTCCAACTGGCTAAAAACTGTTTTGCTTCGGGACTTCCACAAGAAGAAGTTGTGAAACGTACTGTTTTTCACTTCTATATGTATAAACAGGAAGAGCTTATCAGGCAAATGATTGGCAATATATATACCGAGTGCAAAGGCTTCGGCAAGAATATCAGCCTAAGCAAAGAGCAGCAACTCGCCTTGCAGACAGAAGAATTCATGAAACGCCGCTATGAATTCCGCCATAACACCCAAATTGGCGAGGTAGAATATCGTGAAAGACTTTCTTTCCGTTTCCGCTTCAATCCTCTTGACAAACGTGCGCTGAACAGCATTGCTTTGGATGCACAAATGGAAGGTATCCCGTTGTGGGATAGGGATATTAGTCGTTATATTTACTCCAACCGCGTCCCTGTATTCAACCCGTTGGAAGATTTCCTCTACCGGCTTCCTGCGTGGGACGGCAAAGACCGTATTCGTGCATTGGCAGCCACCGTCCCTTGTAAGAATCCGTATTGGATGGATTTGTTCCACCGTTGGTTCCTCAATATGGTTTCTCATTGGAAAGGAAGCAATAAAAAGTATGCAAACAGTGTTTCGCCCTTACTTGTCGGACCGCAAGGGACACGTAAATCTACCTTTTGCCGGAGCATAATGCCTCCTTCCGAGCGTTCCTACTATACTGACAGCATTGATTTCTCCCGAAAGAAAGATGCCGAACTTTACCTCAATCGTTTTGCGCTTATCAATATCGATGAATTTGACCAGGTGAGTTCGACACAACAAGGCTTTCTGAAACATATTCTGCAAAAGCCTGTATTGAATGTGAAGAAACCTCATGGCAGTGCCGTGCTTGAAATGCGTCGGTACGCCTCATTCATAGCTACAAGTAACCAGAAAGACTTGTTGACCGACCCTTCCGGCAGTCGTCGTTTTATTTGTATCGAAGTGACCGGAGTGATTGACACCAACCGTCCGATAGACTATGAGCAGCTTTACGCACAAGCTATGTACGAATTGGAACATGGCGAACGTTACTGGTTCGACCAGGAGGAAGAAAAGATCATGGTGGAAAACAACCGTGAATTTGAACAAGTCCCGCCGGAAGAGCAACTTTTCTTCCGTTATTTTCGTGCCGCGCAGCCTGAAGAAGGGGAGTGGCTGTCTCCAGCGGAGATTATGGAAGATATTCAAAAAGGCAGTTCAATCCCGATGTCTGTCAAGAGGGTTAATTCCTTCGGAAGAATACTGAAAAAGCAAGAAATACCTTCCAAACATACGCGTAGCGGTACACTCTATCATGTTGTAAGACTAATAACCAGGTGACGGCAAAAATGCCATCACCCTGCTGTCACCTCTTGCTGTCACAGTCTTATCGGTTTATTACTAAACTATTAACCTCTGAACTGTGACAGATGACAGCAACTCACCAAATATATTCTTCTGTGTAGCGTTGGTAAGTTGGTTCTTCTTTTATCCCTTTATTACGGAATAGTTGTCTGATGTAGGCTTGGTCTTTAGGCATAAGCCCCCGTTCTCCACGATAGAACCGATAATATCCCGTTTTTCCATAGTGTCCGACCATTTGTATTCTGATACTGACCGCATCTTCATAAGGGATTCTGTCAAGCAACCGTTTTAGTCCCCATGCCACATGAACTTTGACAGCAGTCTTGAAACATTCGCACTGATTCCCATCCGCAGGATAACGTGCCGGATTAATGATAGTGATATATAGGTTGTCGGCTGTATCAAGTTGTGTAGCTATGTGGCGCAGGCATTTGGGGGCTTGTGGACATTGAGCGTTGAAGCAACGGGCAAAATTGTAGGGGACAGGCAGGCTATCGAGTTCTTCTTTCATCTTGTAGGGTTTATTTTATTTGTGAAATACCGTTGTAAATATAGCAAACAGAATTCTTCACAAAAGTAGGACTTTATTTTGGGAATGGGAAGCGTTGGGATTGTTTTATTTGTATGTTATGGGGATTTCTTATCAACATTTGGTAATTAGGGATACTCAATACATATCCCTAATTATTTGCAGCAAGGTTTCTCTTTCTTGTTTAAGGTTCTTTATCTCTATTTTTAGCCAATCAATTTCTTTGTTCTTTGAGGAAATCAATTCATCTACAACTCCCTTAGGGAAATAATTGTTATAAACGAAGTTGAGTATTTTATAAAGGTCATCTATTTCTCTTTTTTTAAGCTCTCAAATTGTTCTTTCTGTTTCTCTAACAGTTTCTCAAAGAGTTCAATCGTTTGTTCTATGGGAAAATTATTGAATGTTTGGTTATTACCAATTGCATTTTTTACACCGCAATTCTCGTAAAAATTATTTGTGTTATATAAAACCGTTTCTTCGTTATACTCTTTCAATCCGTCGGTAGTAACTCCTAATGCAGAGGCTATTTTTTCTAATCGTTCATCATCAATTTTCTCGGTTTGTTCCATTTTTGAAACAGCCTGCTTGGTTATTCCTAATAATTGGCCTAGCTCCGTTTGAGTCATACCGCGAAGTCTGCGTACACGTTCTATCTTTTTCCCAAGGTGAAGGTGATTTGATTTTATATTTTCTATTGTTTCCATTCTTCTATATATTAGATTGCTGAATCTAGCAGTGATTATTTCATATATTTTTTCAGGATCTCAATTTTATCTTGCTCACTTTTCAATAAACGCTCATATAACTCAACTATCTTTTCAAGTGGATTTATTTGTTGAACGATAGCGTATGTAGTAGCACCTTCAGAGATATTTGCATCCTTATAATTATGATGATTAATATTGAAAATCGTCTTTTCAACATCAAAGTCTTTAATGACTTCTTCGGATATCCCCAACACTTCAGCAATTCTTTTAGAAAGCCTTCTTCTATTTCCTCTTGTTTCTCAATCTTTGAAATGATCTGCTGATTTACACCAAGATCGGCAGCCAGCGCTTCCTGTTTCATGCCTAAATATACACGAATCCTTTGTAAATTGCGTCCGACATGTCTCCGGTTTTCTTTCTCTTTTATTTCAACATCCATATTATTGTTCTTTAAATGAATACGTCTAGGCAAAGATAACAAGAAACAGTTTAATTCAAATGAAAGTGTGCTTTATTTTTAGTGTATGTTTTTGTTTCTGTAGTTTTGGTTATTTACTTAATGGAATTTGTTGCTGATTTCTATTAGTAGTATGTTTAAGGTTATGTAATTTGGGGAGGAACGAAATAAATATTTGTTTATAATCTTATAAATATGGGATTCATCGGATGATGCTTAAAATACACAATGAGTCTATATGTGTTTAATGTATCTTTATATAGCTTATTATTTCATCTAATTGGGAAGCAATATTTTTGAAATCTGTATATAAGTCGAGAGTTTTGACATAGATTCTATTTCCACATATACTGGTTTCTAAATCAGGAGTAATTTCTTCATTAGTTTTTGCATATAAAAGCATACCTGCAACATTGCTTGAATTTTGTATATCATAGTTTTTCACATAGGTGAAAATTTGGTATAAGTTGTTAGAATGAAGGGTTTGTTTGTTATATTGTTTTTGCATTGTTTGCGAATAATATTTGGTGTCAATAATAAGCGTTCTTCCATTGTATTCTAACATGATATCTGATTGCATACATGGAAGTAATTCTAGTGCTTTGTTATCGGATTGATAGTCAATATTCCATTTTATTCGGGAAGTACTGGTCTTTAATTCAGGATGTTCTGTTTTGTAATATTCTAATACAAATTTCTCATAAAGCCGATGCATATATTCATCAGAGAAAGTTGCCATGTGGTATTTACCATCTTCAGTTGTCTGTAGTAAACCTTCCAAAATAAAATAACAAATATTCATCAGCATTTTATAGGTCTGATTATTACGTTGAAAATAGAGTGTATTCCACTTTACGATGGATGGTTCAATGGTATTAATGTTGACGAAGAATGGTAGGACTTTCTTTAATTTGTTTTTTCGTTCTTTGGCTACTATCTTTCCTTGGAGAAGAATACTGATTGTAGTTTTTAATATTTGATTAAATATATTATTTTCTGATAGTTCATCAAATTCGCATGATAGGATCTGCTGACATTGTATTCTATGTTTAATAGTTTTTGTTATGTCAATTTTCCCTCTCATTGTAGGTAGTGATTCTGTTCTTGGTACATATTCACGATATAATCCTTGTTTTAATTGATACGAAATACCTCGCGATAGAATTTCTGCAAACAAGTCTTCTATATGTTCGAATTTTTCAGAAGCTATACTTGCATAGTTGTTACGCTTAAGTACCTGAAAGGCATAAGCTAGCATGTAATAAATATTTTTGATTAATATATTTTTGTCATTTGTCATTAGAATAAGCTCTTTAGTTCATTTTCCCAAAAATCAACTTTTTGTTTATCATCAAACCAATATTCATGTAACATAGGAATAATGTCATAGAATATAATTTCTTTTACTTTATCACAAGATTTTAATCCACATAAATAACTGTGTCCTATTTGGAATCCGTCACCGAGTGATTCATCTCTAGATATTTCATCATTTAATCTCTTGATCGTTTCAATTAATTTGTCGAAAGTGGTATTATGTAATTCATTTTGGTACTTTTGGAAGCCGATTGAATCAAATCCTGGTTTCATGTTGTAGAAACAAAATCTTCTTCTCAATGCATAATCAATCATAGCCAAGCTGCGATCTGCGGTGTTCATCATACCTATGATGTGGAGATTGTTTGGCACAGAGAAAAGTTTTCCATTGTGTGCTAATGCTATTTTAACATTACGGTAATCTTTTTCAATTAGCATTAATAATTCTCCGAATATTTTACTCATATTACCACGGTTGATTTCATCAATTATGAAAAAATAATCGTGTTCTGGATCATTTCCGGCAGTAATACAAGATTTGTAAAATATTCCCTTTTTTAGTTCGAATTTTTCTTCTTGAGGTTTATAACCCATAACAAAATCTTCGTATGAATAATTTTGATGGAATTGGACTATTGAGATTCTTGAATCATCTTTTTCTCCCATTATTGTATAGGCCAGTCGTTTGGCAGAGTATGTTTTACCTACTCCCGGGGCTCCCTGCAATATGATATTTTTTTTGTATTTGAGTATACTTTTTAGAGTTTTGAGTTCTTGTTCATCAAGAAATACGTCATTTAGAAAATCTTCATCTGTGTATCGGCTGATATTTTCATTTGTTCGTTTTATAGGATTTGTATCTCGAATTATATCCATAATGAAATCATATTCATTTTGGGTAAGTTTGAATAAAATGCCATTAGGATTAGCGAAGAACTCCATGTTATTGAGTTCCTCGCAGTCTTTTAAAATCGAATAATCAATAGGATAAGTAAGCGATTCTGTCTTTTGGAAATAGATAAGTTTTCCATCATTCTTTTTGTAAATCTTAGCAAGTGCAACTACTTGTTTGGTAGGAGTTGCTTCATAACAGATTGCTATGTCACCAGCTTCTGCATCTAAGAAATTCTGGAATACACGACGTTTATTTCCATTGTCATTATATAAAGTGTAAGACTGAATTTCTCCTATGCTCCAATTGGACAAACTCCACATTTGAGGATTAGCATTTAGCCACCAGTAGTGAAGTTTGGAAGTAGGGGGAGTTAAAGGAGGGATGTCTTTTTCTTGCTTTTTTCCTGCTATCTGAAATGTTTTTTGACTTTTCTGATTATTCTTATCTAAGAAGTATAGAAAATCTACAGTAGTAGTTGTCAATTCGAGATCTGGATCACAATTCGGAGTGCGAGTGAGGACATCAGAAAGCATTGCTTTCAGTTCTGTATCTTGTTGCAAAATCCATTTGATTTCATTATATAATTCGTATGCTTGCAATACAGTATTGGGAGTAGCACCTTTTTTGAAGGTGTAACTAGTATTTAAAATTTGAGATACTCGCGAGAATTCCCTTGGTTTAAATATGTAATATCGTTCTGGATATCTAAGCCATAAATAGGTGCTTATTGTTCTATAATCTTGAAAGTGATTTCTCCAAGTGCTTTTGTATTTCTCAAGTATAAAGTCTGATTCTTTAATAAATTTATAAATTCGATCGGAAAGGGGAATATGTTCATTATATAAATCAATAAACATCTTTCTTACATCTTCAGGGGCAACCATTGCGAAATTCTTTATCATGCGTCTAGGAAAATAATGTTGTGCTCCTAGAAGATTTTGAGTTTTCGAAAGAGAAGTTTCAAGCATTTGTGTGAAATCTGGGGACTTGATATCCCAATGGGATTGAAACCAGCTTACTGCTTCCCATTTATACTTTTCATCATTCCAAGAGGAGAAGAAATTTGCCTTATAATCTTTTATTTCCTTCTCTAACTTATTTATGTCTATATTCATAATAGGGTATTTTTATTGTTGTTCTTTGGGGTATAATATTCCACTCTTTCATCTGCCGCCATTGGAGGATATGTTTCGTTATGAAAATCATATTTTCTAGTTTCGTTGAGTAATGAGTTGTAATTATCAGAATCATTATCAGTCCATTGTTCACATTGATGAATAACTGTTTCCAGTGCATTTTCAGCTTCTTCTGGTGGATATTTGTATTTTTTCAGAAGTCTTTTTATCATACGACGCATCCCTGCTCTGGCGGATTCTTTCTTCTGCCAGTCGATTGAGAATTTAGCAGTTTAAATCGTTGGTTTCATTGTTAGTTATCTCTTAATTTAGCTTCTATCTCTTCAATGGTAGGCATGGTACCTTCCACTTTTTCGGGATAGAACTTCTCCAGATCATATTCGGAAATACCCAAAGGTTGGCTGCTCGACTCCAAAGCATACTGGGCTTGTATGCGGTCTTTCTCTTTGCAAATCAGTAAGCCGATGGTTGGGTTATCCCGTCCTTCCTTACGCAGCAAATGATTGCAAGCCACCACATATCCACCTAATTGACCGATGTCGGCAAAAGCAAATTTACCGATCTTTACCTCTACCACTACATAGCAGGAAAGCGAAAGATTATAAAAGAGTAAGTCGATAAAGTTTTCCGTTTCGCCTATTTCTAAACGATATTCTTTGCCCACATAAGCGAAACCCGTATCCAGTTCAATCAGGAATCGGGTAATGTTATTCAGTAGAGCATCTTTGAGCAATCGTTCATTGTAACGCCCAGTTATACCCGTGAAAGCAAAATTGTAGGGGTCTTTGGTCAACTCCTGTGCAAGGTCGCTCATCGCATCAGGCAATGTTTTTGTAAAGTTAGTCAGTGCCTTGCCCTGCCGCTCATAAAGGTCGGTGCTAATGAAATTGAGCAGCATACTACGACTCCAGCCGTTCTCCACCGTCTGGTGAACATAGAACAGAGCTTTGTCTATATCGTCTTTTACTTTATCCATTATCAAGCAATGGTGTCTCCATGGGACTTCAAATATTCCACCAACTTGGTGGAATAATTCCGTTTCATTTTTTCCACCAAGTTGGTGGAAAGTTTTCAGAGCATCCTTATATAACAAATAAAACTTCCTACAATAGTAAATATTGCTCTTTGACAGACCTGCCGCATTGGGTATAGCTTCACGTAAATCTTTGCTCAATTGAGTGATAACACTTTCGCCCCAGCGTTCTTCTACGTGTAATTCAACAATGTCACGACCTAAAAGCCAGTTGAATTTCAACTGTTCCACATTTATTTTCACCGCTGCCTTTATTTGGCTTTGGCGATAGCGACCGCAAAGGTCTTTCACCCATTGCAGATATTCTTTATCAAGTATGTTTATTGACTTGTTCATCGTAATCTATAATACTTCAGTTGCGTTAATTTTTAGTTCTCCTGACATCAGCTTCGGGAGAAGTGTGTCGCGTAGAATTGTTAACCTAATACTTTCCTGTTCATTTCTTAGTATTTGGTCGAAATACGGTTTATTTATCTGCCTATTTTTGTAAAACAGATGATTCTTATTGTTATATGTATTGTATCTTATCCGCATTTTAATTAATGTATTAAAAGTAGAAATTAATTTCCATTGTGCTGTCGTACTTTAAATGAGAAGTAAATGTAGGTATTATTATTGATGTAATTGTTATAGTTGGAGTAAAATTTATTCTTTTGGTTGTTAGAATATGCAGAAACTTCTATTCTAACAAAAAAATGATTTGCAATGAACATTCTAATGCAAGTTTAATACTTCGCTTAACTTATCCTCAATAATTTTCTTCTCATTACTACCAATAGTAGACAATCTCACCAATGGAATTCCGTACAACTCTAAGATACGATCCTTTTTAATATCACGTTCTGACTGACTCGTCCCCGATTTGTGGAATGCATAACCATCCGTCTCAATAGCCAATACCGGTTGTTTGCTTACACGATTATAAATTAGAAAATCAATATGAGTATTTATATTTGCAGCATATTTGCTTTCCTCTTCATTCAATAGAGAATAATCCTGAATCAACATATAGAGTGGTAAATGGCAAATGATATTCAAATGACGCATATTGATATTCTCTTTCAGAATATCTTTAAGTAAGGCAAATGTAAGATTCTCGGAATCATATTCGGATATTTTTTTGTGCTTCTTCAAATAGGCTATTCGGGCATCTGTATATTGCTCATATAGATAATCGAATATAGAATGAATCTTACTGGTGGAAACAGTGCCATTGTTATATTCGATATAAGCGATCAAATCGCTGATATTGCAGTCTTTGGGTTGTTCGTTTCCCGATACGACTAAATAGAATTGTGACTTAGCCCGTGAAACAGCAACATTGAGCAGGTTGGGATCGTCGGAAAAGGAAGTGATGACATCGTCGACAGTGGTCATAATGATAGCATCCTTTTCTCTTCCCTGAAATTTGTGGACTGTTGCAACATCAATATCCTCTTCAAGTGCGGATTTTACTGCATCTACTTGTTTGTTATATGGAGCTATGACGCCAATTTCATCTGTTTCATAAGATAGATTCGGTAGTACTTCTTCTTTGATAACATCTATTTCCCGTTGATTCATGTGGCTGCGGGAGTGGTTACCTTTGGCTGTCCGTATGGCACAAATGACATCCTCTTCTCCTTTATCACGTGTCATGATGACAAGATCTCCACCATAAAATTTCTGATTACAGAAGTTGATGATTCGAGGATGGCATCGATAATGTTCCCGTAACAAGGTCTGCGGTACATTTGGAATAACTTTGCAGACGGATTGCAAAAAACTCATATTGGCACAATCATATTCCGGTTTAATCAGGCACGCATTGGCGATAAAGTTTAGCGTTTCCTTATTTTCTTCCGTGACCACATTGGGAAGTTGCATGGTGTCACCGACAATGATTGCATTTTTAGCACATGACAAGGCTAAAGCTCCGGTTTCAACGGAAACCTGTGACGCTTCATCCATAATGATATAATCATATACGGCATCTCGTTGCAGACTGCTTAATGATGAAAAGGTAGTACTTAATATAATAGGGTATTCTTTTTGTACCTCTCGCCAATTATTTTTTAGATCAGGGAGCGTAAAGATGGGCTTGTCATGATTATTGCCATAGGTATGAAATAACTGATTCTTTAGATATTTCATTGATGTATCGGCCATTTGTCTAGCCATTTCTGCTGCATCTTTGTTGGCAAGTTCCTTTTCTAATGTGTCTATTTCAACTTCCAGTTCTGCATACTTTGTTTGGTAGAATAAGATTTGGAAGTCGGCGATAATCAAACTCATCTCCCGTTTATAAAAACCTTTATCGGGGATTTTACAAATCGCTTTGCTCCTGAATTTAAAGAAGAACCATTTCAACCGTTGAATAAAAGCTGCTATTCCCCGAAGACTTGATGATTGTTCTTTTTCTGCAAATTGTTGACATTCATTCCATAAATTCAGAAGGTCTGCCGAACTGGAATTTTTCCGTTGTTGGAAAGTAAATTCTTTTGTTCCGAACTCTTGCTGATAATGTTGCCACTCTATTTTTAAAGCTTGTATTTCCTGTCTTGCCATGGCAAGGCGTTCCTGTTTGGAAAATATGCTTTTTAGTTCTTCTGTCTGATGATGTATCTGATCGAGAAATTGAGGTTGGTCGGCATCCACATCATGCCATGACTCAAAGTGCTCCGGATATTGTTTTTCCTCTTCTTGAGTCTCGATGAATTTCTCTTTGTTAGCTGTGCTGCCAAGCAATGCAACAATGAATCCCATATCGTATTTGGATAACTTCTCAAGTACATTGACGATGGCGGAGTTATTATTAGATACTACCTGAACAGTCTTACCACGCACAAGGATATTGGCAATGATGTTCAGAATCGTTTGGGTCTTTCCGGTTCCTGGAGGTCCTTGCACAACACTGATTTGATTCTCAAAAGCTGCCTGGACTGCTTTTTGCTGGCTTGCATTACAACCGAAAGGAAAAATCAAGGTTGAGGCAGGCTGGGTCTGCATTTTATATTTTTGAGGATTCAGATATACAGCAATAGCTCTGTTGTTTGCGATGAAATGAATCTTTTCATATTGTTTTGCCAATAGCTTCGTTCCGTCATCAGCTTTCAATTCGTTCGCATCGGCAACTTTCTTCAAATATTCGAATATACTTTTCGAACGACTCTCTCCCAAGCATGATTCGATAATTTCTAAGTCCTTTTCTCTGTAATCATACTCTTTACCATTCAGAAAACGAATGTGCCAATAGTTGTGTGATCCGGCCTTAAAAATAGATAAGGCTTTGATGTTTGATAAAGTTCTCCCTTTACTGATTATTTGATAATTATTGGGGTCCGGTTTGTCCGGATCAGTCACCAAAGGACATTTTCTTCTTTGTAAGTATACGCACTGGGAACATTCCGGAATACTACCTTATAGTTGCCATTATGATTTTGGCAACTTTCTATTTCAGGAGTCTTGATTTGACCTTTTATAATAATCAGATTTTCGGAAGTATCTATCATAGGCTTGTGTGTAAATATAATAAGTCATGCTGCTGTTTTTATTTATTATTTAGGATATAAAAGTAAGAATATTTTCCAGAATATCAAAGCTGAAGTAGAAAAAACAGTGAATGACTTTATTCAGCTTTGTATTGTTATAAATATAGAGTGAGATTCGGTTTGGGAGTATTGAACGTGATAAAAGAGATTTGTTTTGCCAATGAAATCATTATCTTTGCAAGGTATATATTAATGAACGAGGAGGATATTATGCTTGCATACACATATATTGAACACGGAAAGTTTGAATTGCAGGAGAAAGCAAGACCGGAAATAAAGGATTCACGGGATGCAGTCGTGCGTGTAACACTTGGTAGCATCTGCACCAGTGATCTTCATATTAAACATGGCAGTGTGCCGCGTGCTGTGCCCGGAATAACTGTCGGGCATGAGATGGTAGGTGTGGTAGAACAAGTAGGGGCTGATGTCACTTCGGTGAAGCCTGGTGACAGGGTGACTGTGAATGTCGAAACTTTCTGCGGTGAGTGTTTTTTCTGTAAGCATGGATATGTGAATAACTGTACTGATCCTAATGGCGGTTGGGCTTTAGGTTGTCGAATTGATGGCGGTCAGGCGGAATATGTCAGAGTTCCTTATGCGGATCAAGGTTTGAATCGTATTCCGGATACAGTGAGTGATGAACAAGCTTTGTTTGTCGGTGATGTGCTTGCAACAGGTTTTTGGGCAGCATGCATCTCGGAAATAACCGCGGAAGATACTGTTCTTATCATCGGTGCCGGACCTACCGGGATTTGTACTTTGTTGTGTGTGATGCTGAAGAAGCCAAAACGCATTATTATCTGTGAGAAGTCTCCTGAAAGAATTCGGTTTGTCCGCGAGCATTATCCTGATGTGTTGGTGACTGAACCGGAAAACTGCAAGGATTTTGTTCTCAAGAACAGTGACCATGGTGGTGCAGATGTCGTTTTGGAAGTGGCAGGGAGTGACGATTCCTTCCATTTGGCTTGGGATTGTGCCCGTCCTAATGCTATTGTCACGATTGTAGCCCTCTATGATAAACCACAACTTCTTTCTTTACCTGATATGTATGGCAAGAATTTGGTTTTTAAAACAGGTGGAGTGGATGGCTGCGATTGTAACGAGATTCTCATGCTGATTGAGGAAGGTAAAATTGATACTACTCCTCTTATTACACATCGATTTCCGTTGAATGAGATTGAGGAGGCCTATCGTATCTTTGAAAACAAATTAGATGGAGTTATTAAAGTAGCTATATCAGGAAATAAATAAAAATAGAATTTGTGTATGAAGAATATACTTATAGTAAGTAATAATGATATGTGCCGCAGTCGTATGGCACAGGAAATTTTGAACTCCTTCGGTAGAGGGATGAAGATTAGTACTGCCGGTATTTTGGCTGGAAATTCTGTCCCTGACGTTGTTTGCCAAGTGATGGAACAAAATGGATATGACTTTTCGCGTAGAAAGCCCTGTGATGTTGCGACGTATGCCCAACAGACGTGGGATTATGTCATTACCCTTTGTCCGGAAGCAGAGGAAGTGCAAAAGGAAATACAGGGTGTAGTGAGAAAATACGTTTCTTTCAACTTTACAGATCCCTTTCAGGGAGGAATTCATGTAGAAGATGAGCAGGAAGAACGGGTTAGGGCACTATATGACATCATGCATAAAGAACTGTATGAGTTCTTTCGAAGTGAATTGATGGAAAAGTTGTTACCTCGCTGTTCCTGTGGCGCAAATACGTATTGTAGGTGTGAGTAGGAATATAAGTAAAATCATATATGTACATCATCCGGTGATGGTGGCAGATCTGTGTCATTTTGAACGCGAAGTTGCCAGAAAGCAATAGCGGATGCGGCGGCTACATTGAGAGAATCGACACCGTTTGCCATAGGAATGCGGACTACATAGTCCGCCTCATTGATTGTTTCGTTTTGAAGACCATCCCCCTCTGTTCCCATTACGATGGCTAACTTGGGTTCGGTTGCTAAGATAGGATTATCGATAGAGATTGATTTCTCCGTGAGTGCCATAGCGACTGTACGGAAACCCTGTTTACGCAACTCATTGGGAGAACCGTCCAACCAAGTCCATGGTATCAGGAAGACAGAACCCATCGAAACCCTGACTGCACGTCGGTTTAACGGATCACAAGAATTGCGTGTTAATAATATAGCATCTATTCCCAAGGCGGCTGCGGAACGGAAGATGGCTCCGATATTAGTAGCGTCTACCACGCCCTCAATGACTACGATCCGTCGAGCTTTCCGACACACCTCCTCTACACTTGGTAGTGCCCGACGACGCATGGCACAGAGGACACCGCGCGTCAGTGTATATCCGGTCAATGTGGCAAGTAACTTTCTTTCACCGGTATAGACAGGTATATCACCACAACGTTCAATGATGCCAGCCGCATCACCAGTGATATGCTTCTGTTCACACAAGAGGGCTAAAGGCTCATAACCAGCATTCAGAGCTACATGGATAACTTTGGGGCTTTCTGCAATAAGCAATCCCTTATCAGGCTCGATACGATTCCGTAATTGAGCTTCGGTGAGGGTACTGAATATTTCTACTCCAGAGTCTGTTAAGGATGATATTTCTATAATGGGCATAGTGATTTCTTTAAACGATCTATTTTATTGCAGCAATGATAGTATGCGCTTCTTACTTACCAATGCAAAAATGTTGAAAGATATTTTGAAGCACCATATCATTCGTAACCTCCCCCGCTATGTCCGAAATGAAGAAGATGCACTCTCGTATGTCTTGCGAAAGAAAATCTCCGGAAATCTGCGAATCAAGTCCGTTCTGTACTCTATGAATAGCTTCCAAAGCTTTGTTTAAAGCTTCGTAATGTCTTACGTTTGTCACAATAATATCATTCTGTGTCACTGTAGGCAAGTGTGCTGCATCAATAAGCATTTTTTGTAATTCACTTGTATTCTTCCGTTGTTTGGCCGAGATGAAAATAGATTCCGTAGATTCTTTGGGGAAGTCTTTTAATAAAGATAATACATTCTCTTTCTGTTTATCTTCAATCAAATCAGTCTTATTGAATACAACAATCAAATGTTTTCCTTCACAACGTGGAATTATTTTCTCCGATAACTGTTCAATTTGAGAAGCGGCATTCACAGCATCTACCATCCAAAGAACAATCTCCGCCTGATCCAACTTCTGAAAAGTACGTTCAATACCCAAACTTTCAATCGTGTCATTGGTTTCCCGGATTCCGGCGGTATCAATGAACCGGAAAGTGATTCCTCCGATATTGACAGTATCTTCGATTACATCACGTGTTGTCCCGTGAATATCACTGACAATGGCTTTATCCTCATTCAATAATACATTCAGTAAAGTCGATTTTCCGGCATTTGTTTCACCGATGATAGCTACGGGAACACCATTCTTAATGGCGTTGCCGACACTAAATGAATGAGCCAACCGCGAAATGACCTGTTCAATTTCATCTGCCAGTTTCCTTAATGCCGAACGATCGGCAAATTCCACATCCTCTTCGCTGAAATCCAACTCCAATTCAATCATGGAAGTGAAATTCAACAACTTGTTGCGTAGATCTGTCAGCTCTTTACTGAATCCACCCCGCATCTGGCTCATTGCCAATCGGTGAGTGGCAGCAGATGAAGAAGCAATCAAGTCCGCCACAGCTTCTGCCTGACTTAAATCCATCTTTCCATTGAGGAAAGCACGTTGCGTATATTCTCCCGGCTGGGCCATGCGGCAACCGTTTTTAATAAGCAACTGCATTACCTGTTGAAGAATATAAGTGGAACCATGACACGTGATTTCCGTACTGTCTTCTCCCGTATACGAATGAGGAGCACGGAAAAGGCTGACGAGCACTTCATCAATCATCTCGTCTTCGTCATAAATACGCCCGAATGTCAAAGTATATGGTTTTTGTTCGCTCAATAATTTGCCAGCTTTGGCTGGCTTGAAGATGCTGCCGGTAATAGAAATAGCTTCCGGACCGGAAACGCGGATGCTTCCGATAGCACCGCCTTGAGCGGTAGCGATGGCACAGATAGTATCTTGAATCATTCTTTTTTCTTTTTGGATGAGCAAAGATAATTGTTTCTAAGTAAAAAACAGAAAATTGAGCACAACTTGTGCTTTATTTGTTTATATTTGCTGCCGTGCAGTGGTACACCAAACAAAATAAAACAATAATGCTTATGGAACCAGCGATTAATTTATATTCTTCCAATGAAAAGAGTGAACTCATACGGGAGAGCTCACAAGAAATATTTTCTGTCCTTGCAGCTCATCAAATAGCTTTGTGGGAATATGATATCATTACGGGCAAATGCTCCTTTTCAAACGATTATTTTTTTACACTGGGATTAAAGGATGCCGGGATCATTTTTGAAGATATAGATGATTTCTATCGGTTTATTCATCCGGAAGATATTGAATTCTATAAACAAGCCTTTGCAGAAATGCTTTCATCAGACTCTAAGACTTCACAAATTAGAGTTCGTTGTATAAGTGAACAAGGGAAAGTAATTTGGCTGGAAGATCATTTTCTGTCTTACAAAGAGAGTTGCGAAAGTCATCCGGGTAAACTGCTGGCATATACGGTGAACGTCACTTCACAATGCGAAAAGGAGCAACATATCAAATATCTGGAAGAGTATAATCGCAAAATAATTGAAGCATTGCCGGAATTCATTTTTATTTTTGATGATAATTTCTTTATTACCGATGTCCTGATGGCACCGGGAACGATATTGCTTCACCCTGTGGAAGTGCTACGCGGAGCAGATGGACGATCTATTTATTCACCGGAGGTTAGCGACTTGTTTATTTGTAACATTAGGGAATGTTTGCGTGATGGTAAGTTGAAGGAAATAGAATATCCGCTTGAAGTGGATGGAAGTCTGCATTATTTTCAGGCACGTATCGCCCCCTTTGAAGGAAACAGGGTACTTGCGTTGATACATGACATCGGAGACCGGATTCAGCGTTCGCAGGAATTGATCGAAGCTAAACGTCGTGCGGAAGATGCTGATAAAATGAAGTCGGTCTTTTTAGCTAATATGAGCCATGAAATTCGTACTCCGTTGAATGCTATTGTTGGTTTTTCGGAGATTATCGCAGTGACAGAAAGTGAAGAAGAGAAAATGGAGTATCTGGAAATTATTCAGAAAAACAGTAACTTGTTATTACAGTTAATCAATGATATTTTAGACCTTTCCCGTATTGAATCCGGCAAATCGGAAATGCATTTCCAGCAGGTTGAGATCGCAGGACTAGTGGAAGAAGTGGAAAAAGTGCACCAGCTGAAGATGAAGTCGAATGTAGAATTGAAAGTGATTCGTCCCGAAGGAGAATACTGGACTTCTACTGATCGTAACCGTGTGATGCAGGTATTGTTCAATTTCTTGTCGAACGCAATTAAAAATACGGAAAAGGGAAGTATAACTTTAGGCTTGAAACATGAAGGATCCTGGCTGAAACTGTATGTCAGCGATACGGGTTGTGGTATATCCAAAGAGAAACTCCCTCAAATTTTCACCCGTTTTGAGAAACTGAATGACTTTGTGCAGGGCACCGGATTAGGGCTTTCAATTTGTAAAAGCATTGTAGAACGACTGGGCGGCCGTATCGAAGTAACTTCAGAATTAGGGCAGGGGAGTGTGTTTGCACTCTATTTACCCTATCAGGAAATACCGAAGGAGGTTGTCGAAAGAAGACTTCCGCATAAGAAGAATGTCGATGAGGATAAACGTAAAAAGATATTGGTGGTAGAAGACATTGAGTCGAACTTTGCCCAACTTAATATTCTTCTGAATAAGGAATATATTATTTCATGGGTACGCAACGGACAGGAAGCCATCAATAGTTTCATCCGCGAAAAGCCGGATTTGATTCTGATGGATATCCGTATGCCGATCATGGACGGTATTCAAGCCACTGAAAAGATTCGTACTATTTCTCTGACTGTACCTATTATTGCAGTGACCGCGTATGCTTTCTATACAGAACAGCAACAGGCTATTCAGGCAGGATGCAACGCTGTTATCTCAAAACCCTATTCTTTGGAAAGGTTGAAAGAGACAATAGAATCTTATATCGGATAATTAATTTTCTAAAAGAGAACTAACATTCTGAATGTTGTAGTGTTATTTATTATATAGTAGTAACATTATAATATATTAGAATATGGAGAAAGTGAAAAAGATAGTCCTTATCGGGGCAAGCGGCTTTGTGGGCTCTGCCCTTCTGAATGAAGCATTGAATCGTGGTTTCGAGGTTACGGCAGTAGTTCGTCATCCGGAAAAGATAAAGATAGAGAATGAAAATCTGAAAGTGGTGAAAGCCGATGTCTCCGCGCTTGATGAAGTGGCTGGCGTTTGTAAAGGTGCAGATGCTGTTATTAGTGCATTCAATCCGGGATGGAATAATCCTGATATATACGATGAAACAATCAAAGTTTATCTGACCATTATTGATGGAGTGAAGAAAGCGGGTGTTAATCGTTTTTTGATGGTGGGCGGTGCCGGTTCTTTGTTTATCGCTCCGGGCTTGCGTCTGATGGATTCCGGTGAAGTACCCGAAAATATATTGCCGGGAGTGAAAGCTCTAGGAGAGTTCTATCTGAACTTTTTAAAGAAAGAAAAGGAAATAGACTGGGTATTTTTCTCTCCGGCAGCGGATATGCGTCCGGGAGTACGTACAGGACGTTATCGGTTGGGAAAAGATGATATGATTGTAGATATTGTAGGAAACAGCCATATCTCTGTTGAAGATTATGCCGCCGCCATGATTGATGAACTGGAATATCCGAAACACCACCAGGAGAGATTTACGATTGGTTATTAATAAAAAAACAATGGCTTGAATCTACACATATTATCAGTGAAAGATTCAAGCCATTATACATTCTTTTAATTGCATTTTTATTCTTTCGATTACAATTTAACTCTCCTAAATATAGATTTATATCCTGTCAAGTACTGTCTTAATTAGCGTATCGATTGTATTCTTATATCCGGTGTTGGCCTCTTTGATAAGTCGGTTGGCTATCACCATGCAGACGGTCATTGCCTTGTGTCCCATCAACCGGCTAAGTCCTGCCAAAGCTGAACTTTCCATTTCGAAGTTGGTAATTTTGTAACCTTTATATTCGAACGCTTCAATCTTATCATTTTGTTTCGGGTCTGCTAACGGGATACGAAGTTCACGTCCTTGAGGACCAAAGAAACCTCCGGCAGCGATTGTCACTCCACGTACCATGTCGTCTTTGGCGATCCGGTCGATCAATTCTTCACTGGCATCAATGACGTAAGGAGCAGGAGCGCACATATTTCCCGACCAACCCATGTGATTGAGGAAAGCACGTTCGAAAGGCAAATCGCATACGGCATTACGTCCGGCATAGAAATTCAGTAACCCGTCGAAACCGATGGACTTTTGCGAACATACAAAAGTTCCGACAGGCGTATTGGGTTGCAGACCGCCACATGTGCCGATACGCACTAATTCCAGTTGGCGGAACTGATCCTTTTCTTCGCGGGTGACAAAGTCGATATTGGCGAGTGCATCTAATTCATTCATTACGATGTCGATGTTATCGCAACCGATTCCTGTAGAGACTACCGTAATCCGTTTACCTTTATAAGTACCCGTGATGGTTTTGAATTCGCGGCTTTCCACTTCACATTCTTTGTTTTCGAAATGAGAAGCTACGAGTGCTACACGTCCGGGGTCACCTACCAGGATTACTTTATCTGCCAACCATTCGGGTTTTACGTGAAGATGGAATACTGAACCGTCTTCATTGATTATCAATTCAGAGGATGGAAAGTACTTTTTCATGTCATTGAAAGGTTTTAGTTTTATAATAGGATTGTATCTATAAATAGAAACGCCGGAACCGGATTTAAGTTCAGAAGAAGTCTCTTTCTTTTTCCATAGGAAAGGGGAGAACGTCTTACGACTGAAATAAAATCGGATTCCGGCGTTTGTGAACGATTATTTGCTCAATGGCTGATTGCCAGCATTGCCTGTTGTCGGCTTGGCGATATTCTCACGCATGGAAGTATCAGCTTCGATATTCTTCATGCGATAATAATCCATGATGCCTAAGTTTCCACTGCGGAAAGCTTCAGCCATTGCTTTAGGAACTTCAGCTTCTGCTTCAATCACTTTGGCACGAGCTTCCTGTGCTTTTGCTTTCATTTCCTGTTCGGAAGCTACTGCCATAGCACGGCGCTCTTCAGCTTTTGCCTGTGCAATATTCTTATCTGCATTAGCCTGATCGATTTGCAGAGCCGCACCGATGTTCTTACCTATGTCGATGTCCGCAATATCAATAGACAGAATCTCGAAAGCAGTTCCTGCGTCCAGACCTTTACGAAGTACAAGTTTAGAGATAGAATCCGGATTCTCCAATACCGATTTATGGTTTTCAGAAGAACCGATAGACGAAACGATACCTTCACCTACACGGGCAAGGATCGTATCTTCACCTGCACCACCGACCAGCTGGCGGATATTGGCACGTACTGTAACACGAGCCTTAGCTATCAACTGGATACCGTCTTTCGCAACAGCCGTTACAGGAGGAGTATCAATCACTTTCGGGTTTACAGACATCTGTACAGCTTCGAATACGTCACGTCCTGCCAAGTCGATAGCAGTAGCCATCTGGAAAGGCAATTCGATGTTGGCTTTCGATGCCGATACTAAGGCGTGAACTACCTTTTCTACGTGTCCGCCAGCCAGATAATGGGCTTCCAGTTCGTCGCGGGTGATATTTTTCAGACCGGCTTTGTGAGCTTCGATCATTCCCGGAACGATGATATACGGCGGAACGTTACGTATACGCATTAAGAATAGTTGTATCAGCGAGATGTTAACTCCCGAAACTTTAGCCGACAACCAAAGGAAGAACGGCACGTAATGGAAAAATATTATCAAGAAGATAATACCTCCGGCTATCAGAAAGATAGGCAAGTAGAAAGATGATTCCATTGATGTTTTTATTAAGTGAATATTATTCTTTGTGTTTCTCAACCATGATTGTACCGTCGGTGATCCGGCTTACGATTATCGGAGTCTTCTCATTGAGGAACCCGTCTATTGACTTTACCTCTACAATTTTTCCGTTAATCTCGGCATAACCGATTTGTGCCAGGCGGGTAGTACTGATTCCTATATCACCCACTTTGACGCTATCTTCTGCGCTACGGTCTACTTTTGAATCGATATCTTTTTTCAACGCCAGTTTGTCCAGCATTTTCGATCGCATAAACCAAATCAGTGATCCGATGCAGGCAACCGCTGATATGCCAAGAGTGACAAATCCTCCTGCCATACCTAAATTGGTGAATGCATAGTAGTTGGCATACAGGATGCAAACCAATGCAGAAATTCCGGCCAGACTAATGCCCGGGATGACGAACAGTTCTACCAGAAACAGTATGACTGCGGCAATAATGAGAACGGCGATAATGAGTATATCCATAGTTCAGAGTTATTATTTATTTTGTTTTTTCTGCATTACGTACATTCACTTCGAGAGCATCGAGTTCTTCGGACATTTGCAGTATCCGCTTTTCGAGGTCGAGAATGGCAGGAGCCATTTTGGCTTTTCCCTGTTGGTTGGCACCGGCATATTGTTGACGAAGGCCGTTCAGCTTTTCTTCTTGTTGATAATAGTCTTTTTCCATCTGCTGATAGCGTTGGAAAAGTGTCTTGGCTTTTGCGGATTTAAAGTCGCTCATCAGATAGTAAGTCGTATGGTCGTCAATGACAAACTCAAAGTCCATGGCACGGCGTTCTTTGGGCTTATGACTGATAGCAGCTTTCAATCGTTGCAGTGCTTCGGTAACCGCTTGTTTATCCTTCCAGGTTTCTTTCAGCGAATGAATCTGTGCCAGACGAATGATCTCTTGCTGCTCCATTGCTTCATAATTATAAGTCTGTTTGGAAGTGTTAGGGATGAATACATAAATACATATCTTTCCTTCCGGTTGGAAACGGTCGGAAGCAAACCATCCGAGGTTGTTGTATTCATCGATGACGTACATATAATCGTTGTACGGCGAGTTGAACGGCATACCCACATTTTCCGGAACAAGATAAGTGTCGGTATTCGTGTTGTAGCGAGTGACAAAAATATCATAGCCACCCAATCCCTCGCCATCGCTGGCGTAATAAACGGTGACTCCATCCGATAGAACAAACGGATAATTCGCATTCCCGGAAGCATTGATACTACCCGGTAACGGACGTCCGTCACTCCATTCATTCAACAACTTGTTCTTTGAAAAGATATCAAGATTACCTTTCTCGCCCTTTTCGCTATAATAAATTTTATTTCCGATTTCTGTTTCATAAACAGTTCCCGGATGATCTCCTTCTGTCTTGAAGAATTCATTGAAAGTAAACAGTTTGCCCGATTCTTCGCTGATCTTGTAAGCGTTCAGGAAAGTTGCTTTGTCCACAACGAAACTGTCGATGATACATACTTCCTCAACCCCCTTCAACATACGAAGGTCAGATTTGCTTTTCTCCAGAAGTTTCTCAGCTTCTTCCGTCGGTTTCTTGCGTTTACTTAAGTCTGCGATGTATTCTTCAAAGCAGTTCACTGCGTCTTCAAAGCGGTACGTCTCATTATATGCTTGTCCCAAATAGAGTTGTCCACCGGTGATACGTTTCTTTACCGCTATTTCAAGAGGTTTCACCGCCTCTTCTGCCTCTCCGGTTTTCAGGCAACATACGCCATACCAATAATTATAATTCCCGTTCGACGGTTGTGATTTAGTATACTTCTTAAAAACTGGTTTGGCTTGTTCGTACTCACCTTTGGTAAATAAGGTGCGTGCCTGTTCCAACGTTTGTGCAGAGACTTCGCAAAGGAAGAGGCTGCAAATTAAAAATAGAATATATTTTCCTTTCATCGTTTTGAGCGTTTATGAGTGACGGGTAGATTGAAAACATTGCTGCTTTCGGGCACCGGTCCATTTATCAATTGTTCAAAAGTACAAATTTATTAGAAATAAACCCTTTTTCAGTGATTCTATTATGTTAATTCTTCTTTAAATCATTCTTTTCGCTTACTTTTGCAGCCGATTTTTAAAGATATGACACAATTTACGGAAGAAGAGAAAACCATTCGCCGCATTGAACGGCGGTTTAATAAAGGAGTGGTGCAATATGGATTGATAGAAGAAGGAGACAAAATCCTTATCGGACTATCGGGAGGAAAAGATTCGTTGGCGCTTGTGGAACTGTTGGGGAGACGCGCACGTATCTATAAACCTCGCTTTTCTGTCGTTGCTGTCCATGTAGTGATGAAGAATATTCCTTATCAGAGTGATACGGAATATTTGAAAGCGCACTGTGAGACGTATGGAGTTCTCTTTGTGCAGTATGAGACAGCTTTTGATCCTGCTACCGACACACGTAAATCTCCCTGCTTCCTCTGTTCATGGAACCGTCGGAAAGCCCTGTTCACAGTTGCTAAGGAACACGGATGCAATAAAATCGCTCTCGGTCACCATATGGATGATATTTTGGAAACTTTATTGATGAATATCACTTATCAGGGAGCTTTCAGTACAATGCCGCCCCGGTTGGTGATGAAGAAGTTTGATATGACAATTATTCGTCCGATGTGTCTGGTTCATGAAGCCGATTTGGTAGAATTGGCAGCTTTGCGTCATTATCAGAAGCAAGTGAAGAATTGTCCTTATGAATCGCAGTCCAGCCGGAGTGATATGAAAGGTATTTTGAGGCAACTGGAAGCGATGAACCCGGAGGCGCGTTACAGTCTTTGGGGAAGTATGACCAATGTACAGGAAGATTTATTACCGGATAAAATAGATTAATTTGAATAGATTGTTATGAAAGGATTCTATACCATTTTGTTGCTGATCGTATCTAATGTCTTTATGACATTTGCTTGGTACGGACATTTAAAGATGAAACAGGAGTACAGTTGGTTCGCAGCTCTTCCGCTGATTGGTGTGATTGCGTTCAGCTGGGCGATCGCCTTTTTTGAATATTCCTGTCAGATACCGGCCAATCGTATTGGCTTTATAGGCAATGGAGGCCCGTTTTCATTGATGCAACTAAAAGTCATTCAAGAGGTAATAACACTTGTTATTTTTACAGTGTTCACTACCATCTTCTTTAAAGGTGAGGCTTTACATTGGAATCATCTGGCTGCATTTATTTGTCTGATTGCAGCAGTGTATTTCGTGTTTATGAAATAGATATTTGCCAATTGAATAGAGGTTCTGTTTTACTCAAGTAGAACCTCTGTTTGTATAATATATAAATATATATATATATATATATATATATATATATTACGGAGTAGTTATGTATTTTTTCATTCCCTCCGTATAATAAGTCTTGAACTCTCCATTTTCTCCACTATAAATAAAGTAGGCGTCAATCGTTGTATCCGCTTTGCAGAAAGCTTCCGCTTCTTCCAGTCCCATCACCATGAAGGCGGTGGCAAGGGCGTCGGCAGTCATACAGTCTTTGGCGATTACCGTAGAGGACAAGATATTGTGTTGTACCGGATAGCCAGTTCTAGGGTCAATCGTATGGGCGTATTTCTTCCCATCCTTATAATAATAATTGCGATAGTTTCCGGAAGTAGCCAAGCCTAAATCTGTTATCTCAAGAATTGTCTGTAAGTCTTGGTTTACGGCCAGTGAATCGTCGATGGGCTTATTGATTCCAATGCGCCATAAGCCTTTGGAAGGATTTTTCCCTTTCACTACCACCTCGCCTCCTATATCTACCATATAGTTTTTTATTCCCTTACGGTCGAGCAGTTGTGCAATTACGTCTACCGAATACCCTTTGGCAACGGCACTACAACTTAACATGGTACGAGGATCCTGTTTGATAACTTTGCCGTTATCCATTTTCACTTTTTTATATCCGGTGATTTGTAACAGACTGTCTATCATTAATGAATCAGGAAAAGCACCTTTTTTGAAACCGAATCCCCAAGCATTGGCAAGAGGGGCTACTGTAATGTCGAAAGCACCCTTTGTCTCGCGGGAAATTTCCATCGAGCGATGGAAGCATTTCTGGAAAAAACTATCAGTCACCAGCTCTTCATTGCGGTTGACGCGACTGATAACAGAACTGTCATTGAATGGCGATAAAGATTGGTCGAAGCGTTTTAGTTCAGCTTCTATTTCCGGTTTTAAGTCACCGTCATGCTGATAAGTAATTTTATATACTGTCCCAAACACCAAACCTTTGACACTGTAATAGCCAACTTGTTGATTATGTCTGACTAATATCCAGATAGTTGCCAAAATCAGGAAAGCCAGCCAAAGGAAACTTTTTTTTGTTTTCATACGCTCTTCTATTTGATGAGAAAACTCGTTTTATTGAAGAAATAAATGTTCAATTAATATCTTTAGTCCGATAATGACTAGAATGATACCTCCCCATAACTCTGCTTTCAGTTTCCGGGCGATGCCGCAGCCACATTGGATACCAAAGATCAGACCGATGAGTGACATGACAAATGAAACAAACCCGATGATGCTGATAGGAGGAAGGATTTCGGTATAGTCCTGAACTCCCAGAAAGGCAAAGGAAATGCCGATTGCCAATGCATCAATACTTGTGGCTATTGCCATAGTCAATACCACTTTCGGATTTGCCGGATTGAACAGTTTACAACATTCTTCTTCTTTGAAAGATTCTAAAATCATTCGTCCGCCTAAGAAGGCAAGGATCGCGAAAGCAATCCAATGGTCTACACTTTCTATAAGATGACTGAATGTCTTTGCACACATCCATCCGATAAATGGCATGATTGCCTGAAAAAAGCCGAAAGCAAAAGCCATGATTAGCATGGGTTTCCAACGGGTACGTTTCAAAATAATACCGCTTGCAATTGAGACAGCGAAACAATCCATCGCCAGACCTATTGCAAGCAGCCAAATCTCTAGTCCTGTCATTGTATTCTAAAGAGGCAATTTATAAATAAGGGAATAAGTGATTCCCATGTTATTTGATTTAAACTTTCCGTAACCGGGCACGTACCATGGGTCTCCATATTCTCCGGTAGATGCTTTGGTTTTGTATTTCATACGTACCGACCACCCCATGTTGAAGTTTTTGTAAATACGTACTTTGACGCCTAAAACGATTTCCAGCCATTGCACCGATCCTTTCATACCCAGATGGCTGAATGGCACACTTCCTCCCCAATAACCGTCTTCCAAACTGGGGTTACCTATTACATCTCCCCAGATAGGATCATCTGCCGGCATTGTGGAAACATCATATTTAAATGGACTGAATGCATAGCGAAGTCCTGCATACAAGTAGCTATTCTTCTCTTTTTTCTTTGCCATGGTGTTGTAGTCCACACCGATTCGGAAGAATGGAGCCATTTTGCTCTTATAGTGTATGCCTGTTTCGCTCCAGGTATCTGTTCCTCCCATACCAAACTCAATAGTAGGGATGAATTTATTCTTGAGGTTAACGGCTACGCTGACTTCAGAACTCATAAAGTCGCCTCCCAGCAGCTTGCTTCCAATGCCATATAAATCCACACCGACATACGTACCATTGTAGAGCGGAATGGTATCTATCTCGGCAACCTCTTTTTTCTTCTGATCTCTTTTGGGCGTTTGCGCCGGACGTTGCTGTTGTGCCAGCAACGGAAGCAATGCAAAAGAGCAGAAGCAGACTAATTAGTCGTTTCATCAGGTGTGCGTTCTGGCCGATAATTATAGAATATCTGCAAGTTCTCGATTTCATTTGTATTGGCTTCTTTATTTTTTATATGAAGAGAATCTATCTGGTCCGGCTGCCCGTTGCCATAGGGAGGAGGGTTACCCGGTCTTCCCGGTTTCCCAAATTTAGCGCTGATTATATTTTGTTTCATCATATAACCACATTCCATGGACTGGAAATAAGGAGTATTTTGTTGTACAATGTATAATGTGTCAAAATCTTTTTCTCTACGTTTGGGATCGTATCTGAATATGAACACAGTAGTGTCACTTGTGTATCGTAGTGGCAACATCAGGGTATGCACATTCTTTTCATTGTTCAGAATGATAGAGTCGGTGCCTAATGCTGTGATTGTTAATGAATCAAGCGTGTCTTTTAATGCAATAGTAGGGTTATCCGGATTAATGGTATATATTGTGCAGTACATCATCGGACGTCCTGCCAATGAGCAATCGTTCTCATCCGAGCAGGCACTGTGTAAGCTGACTGCACCGCCAATGATAGTCAATATGAGAAAGATACGAATTAAATTCTTCATAGTCAGTTTATTGAATGTGAATCAAATTTTCTTTTCTATCTGATAGTTATTCCGTTCCGGTGCATTGCGCGAGATGAGTTCGCCAAGGAATCCGGCTAAGAATAATTGCGTACCTATAATCATTGCCGTAAGTGACAAATAGAAATAGGGAGAGTCGGTCACCAGTCGGTAGGGGAGACCGTTGTACATGGCATATAGTTTGCTGGCACCTACGATGATGACAGAAATCATTCCTATCAGAAACATCAATGATCCCAACAGTCCGAAGAAATGCATCGGCTTGATGCCGAATCTGGAGAGGAACCAAAGAGAGAGTAAATCCAGATACCCGTTTACGAAACGGTTCAGTCCGAATTTTGTTGTGCCGTATTTACGCGCCTGGTGGTGTACCACCTTTTCACCGATTTTCTTGAATCCGGCGTTCTTTGCCAGATAAGGTATATAACGATGCATCTCACCGTACACTTCGATATGTTTTACGACCTCTTTGCGATAGGCTTTCAATCCGCAGTTGAAGTCGTGCAGGTTTTTGATGCCTGATACTTTGCGGGCAGTAGCATTAAACAACTTGGTGGGCAGTGTCTTTGAAATTGGATCATATCTCTTTTGCTTCCAGCCGGATACCAGGTCGTAGCCATCCTTTGTAATCATCCGGTAAAGTTCGGGGATTTCGTCTGGGCTATCTTGTAGGTCCGCATCCATCGTTATGACTACGTTTCCTTCCGCTTCAGCGAATCCACAGTAGAGTGCAGGTGATTTACCGTAGTTACGGCGGAATTTGATACCTTTTACATGTTCCGATTGAGCTTTAAGCTTTTCGATCACTTCCCATGAATGGTCGGTACTTCCATCGTTAACGAAAATCACTTCGAATGAGAATCCGTTGGCTTGCATTACCCGTTCTATCCAAGCATAGAGTTCGGGTAGTGACTCTTCTTCATTGAATAATGGGATTACAACTGATATATCCATTTTTTTATTACTAATTACTTACGAATTACAAATTACGATTGAGACACTCCGTCATTTTCCGATTTGGCCTTTTTCATTACCATCAATGCGGTGGGAATGGCCAGGATACTTCCCCAAAATACATCCCATGACAATAGTTGCATGGTGATATTGATGGAAGTAAGTGAACGGGCGGTATCTATTGTTTCTTTTATAACTTCTTTGTTTTCTATCAGAGCCGGGGTGTTGGTCATCAGTTCGTCCCACAACTGGATGTAAGAGTTGATGATAAATCCATGATCGATGAATTGGAAATAGGCGTAGTGAGCCACAGCTACCAGCAGAGAAGCAAACATATACATAAATATGGTAAAGAGCATGGCATGTGAAAATTGGATACTTCCTCCGCAAATCTTATCCCGGTACATTTTCGCATAGTGATATCCGATGAAAGGTACGGACAATGTCAGGATTACAAATAAAAGCGAAAGGAAAGGTATGTGGAATCCCAGCGGAAATAATATGAACTTCAATATCCAGTAGATTCCCATATACGTGCCAAAATGCATGGCATATTTTTGTAAATAGCTTCTGTTCTCTGTCATCTTCATTTATAAATTGCGCACAAAGGTACAAATAATATCGGTTGGTAGGGGAAATCTGGTTGTTAAAGTTAATAAAGCAGAGGAAGTTGCTGTCTGAATATTTTTTTGCAATTTTAATTGCCTGAAATGTAGCCTGTTAGTCTTTTGTTAGTAAAAAAGTTGTCTGCAGCTATTGCAGAATACATAAAAATGCCTACCTTTGCAACCGAAAAACGGGTAAGTCCTATACGGCCAGCTCCCTTCGAATCCTCCAGGGCTTGATCGCAGCAAAGGTAGTTGGTTGTAGCGGCGCGATATAGATAGCTTACCCACCCGCCTCTTTAGCTCAGTTGGCCAGAGCACGTGATTTGTAATCTCGGGGTCGTTGGTTCGAATCCGACAAGAGGCTCAAAAAAGGATATATAACAAATCCAAGAAAAAAGCATTCAGGTATTAGTCTGGATGCTTTTTTATATATATTCGCATATTATCGAAATGCACAGTTCCCTAATTGTTGTAATATTCCATTTTTAAGAAAAGCAAAGATTTACAGTTTCTTTTTGATTCATCATTGTTATTCATTCTTGTATATTATGCTCAGGATAGGATCTGAGTAAAAGCATCACATTGGATAAATGGCGTTGCAATATTCCATGAAGTTGCTTGATGATATTTATATTCCCGGAGAGAAAAACGATGAATTGCAGTTGAGAGGCAATTTCTTGGTTCGTTTGTTTGCGTTCTTTACTTTCGATGTTATTTTGCATTAGATAAATGCCTAATGCTTTCTGAATATCGGCTATTCCCTTGTCCCATTCATGTTCGCCAAGTGTTTGAATGAAAGTACAATATTGCTTGAGCTTTTTGCTTAGCTTTTTTAAACTGTTGTATTCGGTGTCAATGGGAGGATTAATGTGCGCAGAGCGTATTATGTTTGACATCTGCAAATAATACGTTTTCATTCCATTTTCAGAATTGAATGTAGTCAGGATATACTGTTTCGTAGCTTCTGAAACCTCTTCCTGTAAGTCTTTTAATTGACTGTTTTCCATAATCATTAGAATTTAAAAGATGAATAATAGATTGATGGGAGAGGAAGAAGTGCTAATAAAAAAGCGGTTTCGCCTGTCCCATTGTCTAACATACCGACGGCAGGTTTAGAGGTGCATTAACACTCTCTATGGGGGTACGAAACCGCCCATATAAGAGTTCACATACGAACATAAAAATGCTCGCTGCGATAGTAGGCAGGTTTCCCCACCGTCTGTTAATATGTTAGACGTTGCAAATGTAGCCTTATTAATTCAATTCGCAAAATATTGGAGATATTTATTGATGCTTAGTGAAGCTAGTTTTCTTACAATGCAAAAAGATTTAGTGAATGGTTAATATGTAAAAATCCCCGGATAATCTAATTGTCCGGGGATGAATTATTCAAGTAAGAGAATATTGAATTATTTAATTCTCTTGTAACCATATACAGCCAAATCTCCCAGTTCCTCTTCAATGCGGAGTAACTGATTGTATTTAGCCATACGGTCTGAGCGGCTTAAAGAACCTGTCTTGATCTGTCCGCTGTTAGTAGCTACTGCGATATCGGCGATAGTAGCATCTTCTGTTTCACCCGAACGGTGAGAAGTAACAGTAGTGTATCCATGACGGTGAGCCATTTCGATAGCGTTCAGTGTTTCTGTCAGCGAACCGATTTGGTTTACTTTAATCAGGATAGAGTTGGCACAGCCTTTTTCGATACCCATTGCAAGGAAATCTACGTTGGTTACGAACAGGTCGTCACCTACCAACTGGCAACGGTTGCCGATGCGTTCGGTCAGCTTTTTCCAGCCTTCCCAGTCGTTTTCGTTCATACCGTCTTCGATAGAGTCGATAGGGAATTTGTTGATTAGTTCTTCCAGATAGTCAACTTGTTCTGCGGAAGTGCGTTTCTTACCTTTTTCACCTTCAAACTTGGTATAATCGTAAATACCATCGTGGTAGAATTCGGAAGAAGCACAGTCCATACCGATCATAACGTCTTTGCCCGGTTCGTATCCTGCTGCTTTGATAGCGGCCAGAATAGAATTCAAAGCATCTTCCGTACCTTCGAGGTTAGGTGCGAAACCACCTTCATCACCTACAGCAGTGCTAAGGCCACGGTCTTTCAAGACTTTCTTTAAAGCGTGGAATACTTCAGCACCCATGCGCAGACCTTCTCTGAAAGAAGGAGCACCTACGGGACGGATCATAAATTCCTGGAATGCGATCGGAGCATCGCTATGTGAACCACCGTTGATGATGTTCATCATCGGTACAGGCATTACATACGTATTTGTTCCACCGATATAGCGGTATAGAGGAAGATCCAGATAGTTGGCAGCAGCTTTAGCTACGGCAAGAGATACACCGAGAATAGCGTTAGCACCTAAATTCGATTTAGTCTTAGTGCCGTCCAATGCCAGCATTGTGTAGTCGATACCTCTCTGATTGAGTGAAGACATACCAATCAGTTTCGGAGCGATGATTTTATTTACATTATCAACCGCTTTTTGTACTCCTTTTCCACCATAGCGCTGTTTGTCACCATCGCGAAGTTCCAATGCTTCGTGTTCACCTGTGGAAGCACCTGACGGCACAGATGCACGTCCCATAATGCCGGATTCCAATACTACGTCAACTTCTACTGTGGGGTTACCTCTTGAATCGAGAATTTCTCGAGCTACAATTTTTTCAATTTTCATCGTTTCTATTGTTTTTGAATAAGATTTCTGCAAAAGTACGGACTTGACGGGGAGTGAGAAATCACTATAAATAGGTATTCTTTTTGTGCCTATTCCCTATATGTCGTTAGTCCGACCTTATACTATAACAACGGGACGATGCTTTTTGTTTGAGTGCGGCGGGGTGAATTTGCAGGATTTTAATCTTCGATAATAACCCCTAACAGTGGAAGCAAATCCATTGCTTGCAGGGAAGTGATGACAGCCCCTTTCAGATCGCTGATGTTAAGCGTGATTCCGCTGATACGGGAAGTGCGCAAATCTATTCCGCGAAGCGGAGCGTGTGAAAAATCGGCTTCTACGAGATCGCAACTCTCAAATGCGACGGATGAAAAACGGCAGTCGTTCAGACTTCCGTTGCGGAGCTGGCTGTGTGCAAAACGTACCTGGTTCATTTTACTCATAGCCAGATTGATATAACCTGCGTTGCAGTCATGCAGCAAGACGTGATTCATCGTTGTTTCCGATAAATTGGTACCCAATAGTTTGCAGGAAATGAATTCTACCCGGTAGAGCGAACTTTCAGCAAAAGAAATGTTGGATAGGTCGCAGTTCTCGAACCTGACATCGCTCAGTTGAGAGGAACGGAATTTACATTCGCTGAATGTCTGATGCTGAAAGGTGCAGTTTTTGAAACTTTTGTAAGATTTGTCGATGCCTTCTTCTTTTCCTTTGCAGAATAAAAGATGAGAGACGGTTTCTTCTCTGTCGAGCCATTCCTGTAGGGTAATAGTACTGACTTCCTGTTCTTCCATCATGGGAGGAACAACGCGGACGGGTTTGGTTGGGTTTCTTTTAATCATGCCGTAAAGGTAGGATTTATATTCGAATTATTAAATCTGTTTTCCCACATATCCGCCGGCTAACGTTGCGGCTAATCCTATTCCTATACTTAATAATGTATATAGAACAAATGCTCCGTAAAATTCTCCTTTCAGCAGACCTACGCCATCACTGGAGAAAGTAGAGAACGTTGTGAAACCTCCACATAAACCCGTTGTCAGAAACAAACGGACCTCGAACGGAAGGTGGAATCGCTCTGAAAGAGCATAGAACAGACCGATGAGAAAACTGCCGAGAAGATTGACCGTGAAAGTGGCCCATGGAAAATGATAAGGGACGATTCGTTCGTGCATTAACAACTGGATAAAATAACGTAGTGCACTACCAGTTCCTCCACCGATAAAGATATAGATAACTTCTTTACTCATTTGATTGAAAGATTGATATTATTTGTAGGCGGCTTCAAAATCCTTTTCGAATTGTTGGAAGCCTCCGGGATAAACTAAGGTGTTGTGTCATATAAATAATAAAATGTTTGTTGATGTGATTGAGATAATAATCTGCAAATATAGAAAGATTATGCAATATTCATATTTAATCCTTTTAATTTAATCACCATAGACACTATATTTTTGGGGGAGACAAAATGTGTTATCTGTTTTATTATTAAGTACTTATTTCGTTTTTGAATCTGTATTCCTCTATATTTTCTTTATAAAGAAAAACACTACTTGGATTTCCGGTCTATCTTTGCCATACGATTATTAACTAACTCATTTATATCATGAAGAACATGAAAATAGGAACTGCAATGTGGGTCTGCCTGTTGCTCTCTTTTTTCTTCGGCACATCAGCAAAGGCCGAAAGTATCACTTCTCCTGACGGACAATTAAAACTTAATTTCTCTGTCAACATGCAAGGAGAACCGGTGTATGAACTCTCTTATAAAGGAAAAGAGGTGATTAAACCTTCGAAACTGGGACTGGAATTGAAAAATGATCCCGGACTGATGAATGGATTCACTCTGGCCGATATTAAAACTTCTGCTTTTGATGAAACATGGGAACCGGTGTGGGGAGAGGTGAAATCGATCCGCAACCATTATAATGAAATGGCTGTTACCCTGAATCAAAAGGCGCAAGATCGTAATCTGATTATTTGTTTTCGTCTTTATAATGATGGCTTGGGGTTCCGCTATGAGTTCCCGCAGCAAAAGAATCTGAATTACTTCGTTATAAAAGAAGAACATTCGCAGTTTGCTATGGCCGGCGATCATACGGCATTCTGGATTCCAGGCGATTATGATACGCAGGAATATGACTATACCGAATCCAAGCTTTCAGAGATTCGCGGATTGTTGCAAGGGGCAATTACTCCAAATGCTTCTCAAACTCCTTTTTCACCAACAGGTGTGCAGACATCTTTGCAAATGAAGACAGCCGACGGGTTGTATATCAATCTGCATGAAGCGGCTTTGGTTGATTATTCTTGTATGCATCTGAACCTTGACGATCAGAACCTGATTTTTGAATCATGGCTGACTCCTGATGCAAAAGGGGATAAAGGTTATATGCAAACGCCTTGCCGTTCACCCTGGCGCACGGTGATTGTCAGTGATGATGCTCGTGATATTCTGGCTTCCAAATTGACTTTGAACTTGAATGAACCTTGTGCCTACGAAGATGTTTCCTGGATTAAGCCGGTGAAATACATCGGTGTGTGGTGGGAAATGATTACCGGAAAAAGTTCCTGGTCGTACACGGATGATGTTTATTCTGTGAAACTGGGACAGACGGATTATTCCCAAACAAAACCGAGCGGGCGTCATGCAGCCAATAATGACAAAGTGAAGCGTTACATTGACTTTGCTTCAGAGCATGGATTCGACCAGATCTTAGTGGAAGGCTGGAATGAAGGCTGGGAAGACTGGTTCGGAAATTCGAAGGATTATGTCTTTGATTTCGTAACTCCGTATCCTGATTTTGACGTGAAGATGCTCAATGCGTATGCAAAGGAAAAAGGAGTGAAGCTGATGATGCATCACGAGACTTCCGCTTCTGTACGTAACTACGAGCGCCATCTTGATAAAGCCTATCAGTTTATGATAGATAACGGATACAATGCTGTGAAGAGCGGGTATGTAGGTAATATTATTCCGCGTGGAGAACATCATTACGGACAGTGGATGAACAATCATTATTTATATGCGGTGGAAAAAGCGGCCGAATATAAGATCTGTGTAAATGCTCACGAAGCAACCCGTCCGACAGGATTATGTCGCACATATCCGAATCTGATCGGTAATGAATCGGCTCGTGGCACGGAATATGAAGCCTTTGCAGGGAATAAGCCGTTCCATACCACCTTGCTTCCTTTCACCCGTCAGATTGGTGGACCGATGGATTATACACCGGGTATCTTTGATACAAAACTTTCTTTCCTGTCAGGCGACCACAGTTTTGTACGTACAACTTTGGCAAAACAGTTGGCACTTTATGTAACGATGTACAGTCCTTTGCAAATGGCAGCCGACCTTCCGGAGAGTTACGAACGTCACATGGATGCATTTCAATTTATCAAGGATGTAGCCGTTGATTGGGATGACAGCAAGTATCTGGAAGCGGAACCGGGAGATTATATTACCGTAGCACGTAAGGCAAAAGGTACTGATAACTGGTTTGTAGGTGGTATCACCGATGAGAATCCCCGTACTTCTGCTTTTACACTTGATTTTCTCGAACCGGGAAAACAATATGTAGCTACTCTTTATGCTGACGGAAAGGAGGCGGATTTTGAAAAGAATCCTACTTCTTACCAGATAAAAAAAGGACTTGTTACAAACAAGAATAAGATGTCTGTGAAGCTGGCACGTAGCGGAGGATTTGCAGTAAGTTTGATTGAAGCAACTCCCGCTGACTTGAAAACGATCAAGAAATGGAAATAAGATTCCGGTAAAAAGATTGTTTTCGGATTCCCCGCTTTTTAATAAATATTAGTTGTGCTTCGCAAAGAAAACTAAAACTTTGCGGAGCGCTTTTTTTATAGGACGAATTCTTTTTTGTACTTTTGCGCCATCTTTTTTAAAACATCATCAATAAAGAGAACAACATGGGAGGTTTTTTCGGAACAGTCTCGAAAACTAGCTGCGTGACTGATTTATTCTACGGCACAGATTATAACTCACATCTGGGTACCAAGCGAGGAGGACTCGCAACATACAGTGAGGAAAAAGGTTTTATACGCTCCATTCACAATTTGGAAAGTACTTATTTCCGAACCAAGTTTGAAGGAGAACTGGACAAATTCAAAGGAAACGCCGGCATCGGCATCATTAGCGACACAGACGCACAACCTATCATCATCAATTCTCACCTCGGGCGCTTCGCCATTGTCACAGTCGCTAAAATAGTCAATATCCAGGAATTGGAAGAAGAACTTCTCAGTCAAAACATGCACTTCGCCGAACTTAGTTCGAGCAACACCAACCAGACGGAACTTATCGCATTACTTATTATACAAGGCAGAACTTTTGTGGAAGGTATCGAAAATGTGTTTAAGCACATTAAGGGTTCTTGTTCGATGTTGCTTCTGACGGAAGATGGTAGTATCATCGCTGCCCGTGACCGATGGGGACGTACTCCGGTGGTGATTGGAAGGAAAGACGGTGCTTATGCTGCAACGAGCGAATCGTCCAGTTTTCCGAATCTGGATTATGAGATTGAGAGATATTTAGGTCCCGGTGAGATTGTCCGTATGTATGACGATCATGTTGACCAGCTTCGCAAGCCCAATGAGGATATGCAGATTTGCTCGTTTTTGTGGGTGTACTACGGTTTCCCGACTTCTTGTTATGAAGGAAAGAATGTAGAGGAAGTGCGTTTCACCAGCGGATTGAAAATGGGACAGACAGATGAATCGGAAGTGGATTGTGCTTGCGGTATTCCTGATTCGGGAGTGGGTATGGCTTTAGGATATGCTGAAGGAAAGGGGGTTCCTTACCATCGTGCTATTTCAAAATATACACCGACATGGCCTCGTAGCTTCACTCCGAGCAATCAGGAGATGCGTTCGCTTGTTGCTAAGATGAAGTTGATTCCCAACCGTGCCATGCTGCAAAATAAACGTTTGTTGTTCTGTGACGATTCAATCGTGCGGGGAACTCAATTACGTGACAATGTGAAGATTCTGTATGATTACGGAGCAAAGGAGGTGCACATGCGTATCGCTTGTCCGCCATTGATTTATGCTTGTCCGTTTGTTGGTTTTTCGGCTTCTAAAAATGCATTGGAGTTGATTACCCGTCGTATTATCAAGGAACTGGAAGGGGATGAGAATAAGAACCTGGAGAAATATGCTACTACCGGTTCTCCGGAATACGATAAGATGGTTAGTATTATTGCAGAGCGTTTCGGTCTCAGTTCATTGAAGTTTAATACACTGGAAACGCTGATTGAGGCTATCGGATTACCTAAATGCAAGGTTTGTACACATTGCTTTGATGGTAGCAGCCATTTTTAAAGTAGTCAAATAGGATATTTAAGTATCCGGATAAAAGTATACAATAAAAAGAGCCGTGAATTGCTTTGTAATTCACGGCTCTTTTTTTACCTTTACGGCACTATAAACTATCAATTTGTAAATTGTAATTAGTAACTTGTAATTAAAACAATATGACTTTAGTAGACAGATTTTAAAGTATGTAAGCTTCGATACACAATCTGATGAATCGACAGGGCTTACTCCAAGTACTCCGAAGCAGATGATTTTTGCTGAATACTTGAAAAAAGAGTTGGAATCTTTGGGATTGGAAGATATTACTTTGGATGAGCATGGCTATCTTTTTGCTACACTTCCTGCCAATATAGATAAAGAAGTACCCACTATCGGATTTATTGCCCACATGGATACAAGTCCTGATATGACGGGTAAAGATGTCACCCGCGCATTGTGGAAAAGTATGATGGCTCGGATATTGTGCTTTGTGCTGAAGAGAATGTGATTCTTTCTCCGTCGCAATTCCCGGAATTGCTGGATCATAAGGGGGAAGACTTGATTGTAACCAACGGAAAAACGTTGCTCGGTGCCGACGACAAAGCCGGTATCGCGGAAATTGTATCAGCGATGGTTTATCTGAAGGAACATCCGAAATCAAACACGGTAAAATCCGTATCGGCTTCAATCCTGACGAAGAAATCGGTGAAGGTGCTCATAAATTCGATGTAGAGAAATTCGGTTGCGAATGGGGATATACGATGGATGGAGGGGAAGTGGGGAGTTGGAGTTTGAGAACTTTAATGCCGCTGCCGCAAAAATAACCTTTAAAGGACGTAATGTGCATCCGGGATATGCCAAGGATAAGATGATTAACTCTATCTATCTTGCCAATCAGTTTATCACGATGCTTCCCTCACAGGAAAGACCAGAACATACGACCGGCTATGAAGGATTCTATCATTTGATTGGTATTCAGGGGGATGTGGAGCAAAGCACTGTGTCTTATATCATCCGCGACCATGACCGTGCAAAATTTGAGAACCGCAAAAAAGAGATAGAACGTCTGGTAGCTCAAATGAACGCTGAATATGGAGCTGGTACTGCGACACTCGAACTGCGCGACCAGTATTATAATATGCGTGAGAAAATAGAACCGGTAATGCACATCATCGATACTGCTTTTGCAGCTATGGAAGCCGTTGGCGTGAAACCGAACGTAAAACCGATTCGTGGAGGTACGGATGGTGCGCAGCTTTTAAGGGATTGCCTTGTCCGAATATCTTTGCCGGTGGTCTGAATTTCCACGGACGTTACGAATTCGTACCTATCCAGAATATGGAAAAAGCAATGAAAGTGATCGTAAAAATAGCAGAACTGGTGGCTTCCAAATAAAAAGACGGTAAGCTCCGGTAATACTTAATACCTGATACTTAAAACTTAATACTTTAAAATAATGAAAACCACTCCGTTTACAGAGAAACATATCATACTCGGTGCTAAAATGCACGAGTTTGCAGGTTATAATATGCCTATTGAATACTCTGGTATCATTGACGAACATCTGACTGTTTGTCAAAGTGTCGGTGTATTTGATGTATCGCACATGGGAGAATTTTGGGTGAAAGGTCCACATGCATTAGCCTTTCTGCAGAAAATAACTTCCAATAATGTGGCGGCATTGGCTCCGGGTAAAATACAATATACCTGTTTTCCCAATGAAGAGGGAGGTATTGTAGATGATTTGCTGGTGTATCAGTACGAACCGGAAAAATACATGTTGGTGGTGAATGCTTCCAATATGGAAAAAGACTGGAACTGGTGTGTTTCTCACAATACGGAGGGAGCCGAGTTGGAAAATTCGTCGGATAACATAGCTCAACTTGCTGTACAGGGCCCGAAGGCTGTTTCGGTTCTGCAAAAGTTGACGGACATTGATCTTGCTTCTATTCCATATTATACATTTAAGGTTGGAACGTTTGCAAGTGAAGAGAATGTGATTATCTCCAATACGGGTTATACCGGTGCGGGAGGTTTCGAACTTTATTTCTATCCGTCTGCGGCTGATTCTATATGGAAGGCTATTTTGAAGCTGGTGAGGAACACGGCATTAAACCTATCGGTTTGGGAGCTCGTGATACACTTCGGTTGGAAATGGGCTTCTGTCTGTATGGTAATGACTTGGATGATACTACTTCTCCGATAGAAGCCGGACTGGGCTGGATTACTAAGTTTGTGGAGGGCAAGGATTTTGTCAACCGTCCGATGCTGGAAAACAGAAAGCGGAAGGTGTTACCCGTAAACTGGTTGGTTTTGAAATGGTTGACCGCGGGATTCCCCGCCACGGCTATGAACTGGTAAATGCTGAAGGCGAGCAAGTAGGAGTGGTTACTTCCGGTACGATGTCGCCTACCCGTAAGATTGGTATCGGCATGGGATATGTAAAACCGGAATATAAAGGTGGGTACGGAAATCTGTATCGATATGCGTGGTCGGAAATTGAAGCTGTGGTAGTGAAACCGCCTTTTAGAAAAGTAAAAATAAGCTTGTTATTGTGTATAGCCCCGGATAAGTTACGACTCTATCCGGGGCTAACTATTATGATGGTTATTGCAAAACATATCCGTAAATATGTTGTTTATCCCATAGAAATAATATAATTTTGTCATCAAATACGATGAAATAATGTCTCAATTACCTACTCTTATAGCTGACCTCGCACTGATATTGATTCTGTGCCGGTGTTATGACTTTGTTGTTTAAAGAAGTTGAAACAACTCTGGTCTTGGATATGTAGTTGCCGGATTTCTGGCAAGTCCGCATATGCCGTATACTCCTTCAGTGATGGATACTGCCAATATTAAGACATGGGCAGATATTGGTGTCATTTTCTTACTGTTTGCTCTCGGTTTGGAATTTAGTTTTAAGAAGATTGTCAAGGTGGGTGGTTCTGCCATCATAGCTGCCTGTACCATCATCTTTTGTATGATTTTGTTAGGTATAGGAGTCGGTATGGGCTTTGGCTGGCACAGGATGGACAGTCTGTTCTTGGGCGGTATGATTGCGATGTCGTCTACTACTATTATTTATAAAGCTTTTGATGATTTAGGATTAAGGAAGAAACAGTTTACCGGACTAGTGTTGAGTATCTTGATTTTGGAAGATATTTTAGCCATTGTATTAATGGTGATGCTTTCCACTATGGCGGTCAGCCATAATTTTGAAGGGACCGAAATGTTGGAGAGTATCGGCAAATTATTGTTTTTCCTTATCCTGTGGTTTGTTGTCGGCATTTATCTGATTCCTGAATTCTTAAAGCGCTGCCGGAAATTGATGGGAGGAGACTCTGCTTATTGTGTCGTTGGCGCTTTGCTTTGGTATGGTAGTGATGGCAGCTCATACAGGTTTCTCTGCTGCATTTGGTGCATTTATTATGGGCTCTATTTTGGCAGAAACAATCGAAGCGGAATCCATAGACCGGCTGGTGAAGCCTGTTAAGGACCTTTTTCGGAGCTATCTTTTTCGTATCGGTTGGTATGATGGTAGATCCGGCAATGATTGTAGAATATGCCGTACCTATTATAGTAATCACTTTGGCTGTTATTTTGGGGCAGTCTGTTTTTGGTACATTCGGTGTCATACTCTCCGGAAAACCATTAAAGACGGCTATGCAATGCGGCTTTAGTTTAACGCAGATCGGCGAATTTGCGT
>SCPN01000254.1_pt1 | contig 82024 bp, 134 predicted proteins | sample 6106831 | NCBI WGS metagenome assembly SCPN01 (sample SAMN10720447, study PRJNA508395) | human gut metagenome | isolation source: Participant 1, 0 month
GAAACTCGTGTCGAAATGGAATTATTCGGTAAGACTGGGTACCAACTCCACGGCATGCTGAATATGTCCGCTGAGGCAATGAAGCAAGTTGAGGACCGTGCTCGTCATGGGGCTTATCATTGACAATGAAGCGGCTCAGAAATCTGCGCAGTTCAATCGCCAATTAAAGGACATGGAACAGACCGGCAACGTTGCATCATGATTGTAAAAGAGTTATTGCCTGTCATCATGGACTACACGCAATGGGCTATCGACTTAACGAAGTCCTATAGCAGTATGGCCACCGAACAAAAGGAAGCTATCTCAGGGGTAGTGAAATTTGTTTTGAGGCGGGCATTGCTGTTACGGTGATTCAGTCCATGTAACGACTGCATTGAAGTTCATGAGGCTTGCTACTCTAGCGGCTGCAGGTCCTTGGGTAGCTTTGGCCAGTGCTATTGCGTTGGCTGGTAAAGCATTACTTGATTATCGATACAAAGGAACGCACCAAAGGTACTGACCTAGGCGTGGAAGTCAATGGCATGAAAGCCCACCGGAATATGAACTCTGATAAGGGCACAAGTGAAGCCTACATGGCTAATCACGATGGCCGGTACTGGGTTGAGGATAGTTCCTTCTTCGGGTTGATTAAAAATGACCGCCTGGCCACTAAAGAGGAAGGCGCTCAGATTGATGCTGCGATGAAAGCCAAAGAAGAGGCTGATGCGGCGAAGAAAAAGGCTGAAGAAGAGCAATCTAAGTTAGACCAAGAAATCGAGAACGCTAAGAACGGACTATCCGAATAACGAAGCTATTAATAAGGCTAATGAGGAAGCTGGCAAAGCGGCGAAAGCCCAAGCAGCCGCAAAGAAAGCAGAACAGGCGGCCGAAAAATTAGCAAGCTCTGTAGAACGTCTTAACGATATGATTCGAAGTCTAACACTTCAATCCTTGGAGATTGACGGAAGTCAGTACGAAATCGATAAACTCAACGCTAAGAACCAATACGAATCGAATAATAAGAATATTCGAGATATTATCCGTTCCGCAGCGGGACTTAATATCGTAGGTGGTGGTAGCGGTGAAGCTTCCGGTGTATTAGCGGCAGCTAACGCTCAACTTGGCAAGGCCTACTCACTAGGCGCCGATGGTACATGGGCGACGGACTGTGGCAAGTTATTCGCTGATTCCGTTAAAGGAAACCTTCGGTAAGGACGTACCAAGATATGTTCCTTCCATTATGGACGCAGCTGCAGCTGCAGGCGCATGGCATCCGGCCGGTGATGGATACACGCCTCAAGCAGGCGATGGCGTCGTAGTCCTTGGTGATAATCACATTGTAATCTCTGACGGTAACGGCGGATACACCGGTGCTAACTCTAGCACGGGTGTAGTATCCAAAGCTTCCGTTGAGGGAGACTTTGGGGCGATTACGGGATACGTGGATACATCTAAATTAGTAGGCGTATCTGCAAGTACATCAGCCGCTAACGATGCACTTAAGAAACGCTAATGCGCAAGCGTTGGCCAACTCCAATCTAGTGGCCGAGGCAAGGCTAAGAACGAGAGTATATCAAAAGAAACTAGCTGAAGCGGAGCGTAACCAAACTATCCGTGTTCGTAAGATGAATGAAGATATTACGAAACTCGACCTGGAACAGTACAGGCGACCGCTTGCAACTTATCAAGGCTGAGTCCGATGCACAAAGGCTCAAATCGATGATAACGTTCGAATTTTTAAGGCTGTAGGCGATAAGAAACTCGCTGAGAAGAAGGCAGAGTCGGAACGATTGAAACTTGTAGCCGATACTGAGCAGAAAATCAGAGAGTTGGCTTATACGCAAACATCGGACACTAGATCATCAGTCAACCTGGGTGAAACTTGGCCACCTACACAGGAACAATCCGATGCTATCTTGGCGGAACAGTTGCAAGCCTATATCGACTACGCTCGGGACGAACTAGCTAATGCACAGATGACGGCTACACAACGTTTACAAATTGAGAAGAATCTAGTTGAATCTCAGCAAAAGTTATGGGAGCTGGCAGGGCGTAACTTGAAATCTCGATTGAAGGAAGCAGCTCGGCAATACCAAGAGGAAACAGTAAACTACGCTGACCTTGCGAAGTCTACCTTTGACAGTACGATGAGTAGTATCAATTCAACTTGGACTAGTAATCTCGAGGCTATGGCCACAGGTACGAAGTCCTTCAGTAAAGGGGCTTATTAGTATATTCAAGGGATATGACTAACAGTATTATCAAGATGATGGTGAACCTATCCTTCCAACAATATCTACAACCTAAGCTTCAGAGCGTATTCGGTGGCGCGGTTGGAGGTATAGGAAATATTGGGATAGGACGCGGGAACGTATCTTCATTCTCTGGCGATGGATCCTTCCGCGCTGCATTTACGGGCAACAGTATGGGTAAGTTCGCGTCCGGCGGTGTAGCGCCTACAGGTATGACCTTGGTCGGTGAAAACGGACCGGAGCTCCTTCAATTCAACTCTTCACATCGTATCTATAATGCTAGTCAAACTCGTAAGATGCTAGGTGGTAACCAGGGGAATAACGTTACTGTTAACATCATCAACCAATCGGGACAAGCTCTTGAATCCGAGCAACAAAGCTCGAGATTCGATGGCGAAAATACATCATCGATGTAATGGTTAAGGCCGTAACAAATAATAAAGGAGGTGCGCGGGACGCTATTAAAGCCGCCGCAGGTTAATCATGGCAACATTTCCAAACATTAGATATCCAATATATCCAATTCAAGAAACTACACCGGATATGACCTATAGCAGGTAGAGAATATGACGACTATTAGTCGTCGTAAGACTACTAAGGCCCTACGGTCATCAACGTGAATTATAAAGGTGCCTACCTCCGAGTTACGGCTAAGGGCGTTCTTCGACGAGGTCAACTGTTCGACCGTGTTTGACTGGACGAACCCTGAAACGAAACTATCAAGGTAAGGTTCAGTGATCAGTTAGACTTCGCAGCGAATGACTACGGCACATGGGTTGGTACCGTGAAATTACAGGAGGCATAACATGTTAATCGCTTTTCAACAGCTTCTATCTTGGAGAAAAACAAAATAGACGCCACAGGTGTATGGCTCATGCTCCTTGATATTGAATACAAAGGCGATATCGTCCGGCTCGTGTATAACACAGAGGGATATCACCTTTCAAGGGAACAAGTATATCGCGTTCCCATTCAAATTAGCGGACGTCAACCATAACTCTACAGACCTTCCAAATGTGAAATTGTCCGTGTCCAATGTGACTAAGGACTATCAACGTCTACGGCGAGAGGATAACCAAGGGTTCACCGGTGCGAATGTCATTGTTCGTGTAATAAATACAAATATACCAAATGTGTGCGAAGTAGAAGAACACTTCGTTATTACAGGCTCTGTCGCTAATGCGGAATGGATGGAGTTCACACTAGGTACCGATTTTAGTTTCACGTCGGTTTCCCTTGGTCCGCATCATGAAAGACTTTGCCCTTTAAGTTCAAAAGGTGTTCAGTGCGGATACAAAGGCAATGAATCCGAGTGTAATAAGACTTTGTCACGATGTAGGGCACTGGGGAATAGCGTTCGATTCGGTGGCGAGCCAACGATTCCGCAGGGAGGTCTGTATGCGTCTAACAAGTGATTTGACTGACATGATTGGCGCTCCATTCGAGGAACTGAAATGTTGGGATGTAGTGGCCGAGGTGTATCGCCGTAACGGCGTTACACTTCCTAACTACACCAATATCCCTATGGACGAGTGGCAAGAGGTCAAGGAACCTATGGAGGGCAGTGTCCTGGTGTTCTCCCTTAAAGGCAAGGAACTCGACCATGTAGGCGTGTATTTAGGAGATGGAAGGTTCATTCACGCAACTAAGCCAAGCGGTGTATGTATCGAACATATCTCGAAATACGTTCCTAGGCTTAAACATATTTATGACAGAAGAGTAGCCGATGATTAATGTAGTGCTTGTGAAGAAATCCGTTTAAACCGGATCAGCATGAAACACAATACCGCCCCTATAAGGCGGATATGCCATTAAGCTTTTATGCTAAGCAAGATGGCGACTGGGTATACTCCATTAATGGGCAAGAGGCAACGCTGGATACCATTGTTAACGATGGCGATTATATCGTGGCCATGCCACAGATTGATGGCAAATTCTTTGGAATCATCTTATCTATAGGCCTTAGTATTGCAACCGGTGGTATCGCCAGTGGCGCCATCTTCGGTATCAAAGTCTAATTTGGCGTACAGTACTCTCCATGGCCATTGGCATGATTGGCAATATGCTCGTCAATAAGTTAACCCAACCAAAGGCTGACCAGGTCACATACGGACTCTGCACAGGCTAACACGTATGGGTGGGGCGGTGCTAAAACTGTAACCGGCCAGGATACCCTCTAGCCGTTACGTATGGCCGTATGAAGGTGCGGGGCTCCTCTTATCTCGTCACATTATTAGTGACGGCGAAAAGCAGTACCTTAACCTCTTATACTGTGCCGGTGAAGGTGAGTTATCCAAAATTGAGGATATCCGTATTAACGCCAACCCTATCAGCAACTACCAGGATGTACAGGTGGATATACGCCTAGGTACTAATGACCAAACTGTTATCCCTAACTTCAACGATAACTACGCAGACCAAGTACTCAATTATGAGCTCAAGACAGGATGGAGTACGCAACGTGTTCAAGGAGATGCGTGCAACGCTATCGAGTTAACTATCAGCTTCCCGAATGGCTTGTATTACTCCAACGATACTGGCGGTATGGACGCGACGTCTGTTACTCTTGATGCGGAAATTCGTAAAGTAGGTGAAAACGAAGAGTGGCATAAATTACCACTCTCCAATCAAAAAGGGATGCAAGCCTTTGTTAAGAAGTCCGGTGACGGATGGTCCTTTACACGTCAAAAGTCTGATGCGGAAATCGCTGAGGGCGATTATAAGGGGATCGTTAAGGAGGCAACGAATACAGCGTTCTATCGTGTGTACCGATTCGATAACCTTGATAAGGCACAATACGAAGTCCGGGTTCGATGCTCTAGTAAGGACGGCAGTACCCTTCGTTACAACAATAAGGTGTACTGGAACCAATTGACGCAGATTATATATGATGACTTCGTACATCCAGGTAAAGCACTTATTGGTATTAAAGCGTTGGCCACATCTCAGTTAAATGGTTCAGACCCTGAAGTATCTTGGGTACAAGAACGCTCCGCCGTGTATGTATTCAACCCGTACCAACAAAAGTATGAAGTCCAACGTGCGGATAACCCGGCATGGGCGGCATATGATCTACTCCATATGGCTCGGAAGTTTGGTGATGAGTACGTCGTGTTTGGCCAGCCTCATGGACGTATGGATTATGACGCGTTCAAAGCCTGGGCCAATAACTGCGATAAGAACGGATTCACGTTCAACTATATCTACGATAGCGCTAGTCGGTTATGGGATGCGCTCAAATATCCGAAAACGTAGGCCGAGGTAAAGTCATTCCACAGGGGACACGCTTCACCTGTGTCAGTGATTATAAGTCAACGCCTGTACAGTTATTCACTGTGGCCAACATTAAGCAAGGTAGCTTCTCGAGGAGTTCGGAATCCAAAGCCGTGCCAACTCCGTGGAAATCTCCTTCCTTAATAAGGATAAGGACTATGAGCGTGATGTTATCCCGGTATATGGCGATACATACGACGAATCTGATACACTTACCAATCCTGCTCAAATAGAGCTCATGGGCTGTACTAGCCTAGACCAAGCGTTTAAACACGGTAAGCACTATCTACGATGCAATAAGTACGAGGTGCGTACTGTTACTATCGAGGCTTTCACGGATGCTATAGCGTGTACGATAGGGGATATTATCCTTATCCAACATGACGTACCTGAATGGGGCGAAGGTGGCCGAGTGGTATCGGTGATAGGTAGTACTATTACCCTTGATAAGGAAGTATCGACATTACCTGGTAAGCAGTACCAGCTACTTATTCGTAACAGCGCTACGGATGCGGTGACTACGTTCACAGTACTCAGCGTGATTGGCCGTAACGTAACGGTTAAGGAATCAATTACAGTCGAACCGGTAGCGTGTACGTCTTTGGAGAGTTAACTAAAGCAGCTAAACCATTCAGGGTGCTAGCTATCACGGAAGGGCGGTACAGACCTTACCCGCAAGATACAGTGTATGGAATACTATCCAGAAGTGTATACGAGTGATGATGGCACCGTGCCAGTTATCGACTATAAGTCTGAGGTTGGGAGCGATATCGAGGATATAGGCCTTGTGAGTGATATATATGGTGCTAATGGCATTATGTACTCACGAATCGCCGTCCGTTGGCAACTTCCTCGTGATGGCAAGATAACCAACGTAGTGGTTAACTATCGGAACGCTAAAGCGATACCTGGAAATATGTAGGGAATTTCCCGCATCACCTAATAGCACGGAGATATCCGACATACTGTTAGGCGCTACTTACGAGGTTAAGGTGCAAGCGATTAACGATCTAGGGCAACTCACGACAGGGGTTACTAAAAATCGTAATTCCTAAGATGCAAGCGCCCGGCGATGTACAGAACCTACACGTCATTAGTCGATATAACCTAACCGCTGATAAGAGCGTGTACTATGACCTTCAAGTGATGTTCGAGCCACCGGCTAACCCTGGCAACTTTGACAGCGCGGAGGTGTGGTACAAACTTAAATCTAAGAACGGCAAAGCCGTCACAGGTCAAGATTGGCAATATGCGGGTAGCAGTAACAGCCAGGTCATCATCAAGGCATTAGGCCCTGGTGAAGAATACGAGGTTAAGGCCGTAGCCGTGGATAGGTTTGGTAATCGCTCCGATACTGCCCAGGTGGTTGACGTCGTAGTCAAGGCTATGGACGAAGTACCGGACATGCCTAAGAACTTCACGGTATCATTCAAGGACCACGCCACCGCATCATGGAACGATGTATTGAACGCAGACGTGGACTACTACGAACTACGCACGGATAATGACCCAGGCAAGGACACCAACGCACTCCTTGCAAAGGTGAAAGGTACGTCCGCTAATCTACCACTTACGAAACGAAGTGGCACCGTGTACTTGTACGCACGAAGTACGCTAGGTAAGTACTCTACACCTGCAACGTATTCGTACAACTTACCGCAGTTAGAGGCGCCTACGTTCGAGGTCAAGGACCAACTTGGAGGGTTTAGCCTGTACTTCGGGGCGAAACCACCACAGGCGTATGTTATCCGTTGCCACGTAATCGGTGATGATCGTACAGACGATTTGGAGACAACGTCGAGCATGCTTACGTACTCCAACAAAGCCGGGGTGTATCGCGTGCGGTTGAATACGTTGACGTGTTCGGTAGTAGTTTAGTCGCTGAGAAGTCGGTCACTATTAAGGATAGAGTTGATAAGAGCTTACTTGATGCGGAAGCATTAGGGCTAAAAGCTATGGACGAGACTATTAAGGCGATGAGCTCTGAAGTTGGTACGATGAAAACCTCTGTTAACGGGTTTGAATCTAAATTAGTCCAACTCGATAAGGGCATTACCCAAAAGGTAACTGACCTTAATAAGAACTTATCTGGCCAAATTACTACACTATCCAACGACCTTAGTAGTGACCCAGGCTATCGGCAGTCTAAACGGCACGGAAATTGTTAGTCGGATTAACTTATCCCCTGAAGAGTACTCAGATCAGAATCGCCGGCAAGTTATTACACGTAACCGGACAGGCACTGTTCGAGAACAACATCATCACGGAAGGTATGCTCCAAGCCGACTCTGTAGAGTGCGGATAAGATACAAGCCTTATCCATTAGTAGTGATAAACTTCAAGCGGATAGCGTTACAGCAGATAAGCTAAAAGTAAATAGACTAGACACTATTACGGCAACCATTGGCACGCTCCGAACTAAGACGAGTGGCGCTCGTGTTGAGATATCGGACAACTTAATCCAGGTATTTGATGATAACAATGTACTGAGAGTGAGGTTAGGTCTATGGGACGACTAATTAAGTGGTTAAAGGAAAAGCTGACTTCGTTATTTAGAAAGAAAGGTGATACTGTGCCAGCTGGAATACAAAGTATTTGATAAGAAGAACGGAAATCATTTCAATTACGGACCGATTAACTCGAATCGTTGGGGTGAAACGATTTGACACGATTGAGGCTAGTGGTAAGGCAACGATAAAGTTAATGAGGGGCAACATATTTGGCATTTCTTTAACGCATACACAGATGATAATGATGTCAATATTATGGGCTTTACTAACCTATATGATTTGAAAGTAACTGACGATACCATCTCCTGGGCTCTTCATCCCAGTGCGGAGCAGTATATAGGACGGCCTTGTAAAATTGCATTATTATATGGGGTGATGTGATATGAACTATTTTGAAATCAGAAACGCAGACGATATTTTGACGATTAACGATAACGAATCCTGTCTATATCTAAAAATATCGAATCAATTTAAAAATCTACCGTTACATGATAGAAGGGTGGAATCGGGATTTGAGTATTTATATAAAGGCGACGGTATTGCATATATTAATACTCCTAGGGGCACGTATCAGGCTGCTATGTATATCCCTATTCGTTTAAGAAAGCGGATGAGTATTACGCGTATGCATTATCCTGTAGCGCTCCTCTACGGCATGTGCGCCTTACAGAAATTCGTAATCAAAGACACCCGGATAGAATCGACCACTGGACAAATTACTTACAGGTGACATTTGAATGTGATCGCGTTGAGGACATTCGTAAGATTACCGATTCTATTGAAATCTATGTATACTCTAGCCGGATGCCTAAAACAGGTACTTCAGGGCTAGAGGTATTCGATAAATACGGCGTACCTATGTATAACAGCAACTTACCGACTCTTCGCATTGCTCAGATTATCCGTAAGGAATTTAACAGCGATACGCTTCTTAGTAAGGTCGACTATGAAATGGGTACCATTAAATTCCAGGGAATTAAAAACCTGGTATGTGTTATTTATATCCTATCTTAGATATTCACACCCCCACAGGCGGGTATGCTCAGCACTATATCAACTGGAACGGCGATAGCGTGATAATTGATACCAATTATAGGGGGGAAGTAGGTACACCGCTAGACCCTCAATCTGTCAAAACTACACAGGTATTAATCTGCGAACTAGATGGGACTGAGAACGTTCCTTCAACCGACGAAATGGAAATCTGAGGAGGTCTATATGGTAGAACAAGATATCACATTATACGCGGGTCAGGACTTCAGTATGACCTACGTCGTACCACCTGGCTCCGATATGGACCTAAGTCAATATGAGGCCGTGTGCAAAATTCGTAAACGGCCCTATGATGATATGAAATTAGAGTTAACACCTGTGGTACAGTCTAAACAGGTAGGGTTCTTCATCAGCGGAAAGGACTCCGTTAAGGCCCATTTAAAGGGTGGCGATTACCTATACGATGCATTTATCTACAATGATCAGGAATGGATAAAGCTTGGGCAGGGGACAGTCACCATCGTTCCAGATATTTCAATGCACGAGTAAGGAGGTACTAGGTATGGAAACGAAATAATTTTAAAACTCGACGTGAAACTACATTTGCCACTTATCGAGGGCTTAGGTAAAAGCGCCTATGCTATTGCAGTAGCTCATGGGTTCCGAGGTACTGAACAGGAATGGCTTGATAGCTTACAAGGTCCTCAAGGTGACCCCGGCCTAAAGGGTGACCCATTCCAATATGAATTTTACACCCGAGCAATTAGAGTCCTTAAAAGGTCCTAAAGGGGACGGAGCAAACGCTACGGCTGACAATGCTCGTCAGCTATTACTACAAGGTAATGTATGGTGCGAAAGTACCAGCGTTGACGATGTACTCACCGCCTTAATCGGTAATATGGGTAAACCGTTCCCTCGTACTGAGTTTAAGCCGTTGACTATTCCAAGTGTCATTCAAGGGCAACAAGTGGTATCTGTTACAGGCGAACCGCATTACAGCGTTAAGGTAGTCGGAAACGATACGCCTTTCACGTTAGACAGTACTGGAACTTGTAACGTTACTATTCCATCTTTAGATGAAGATGACATCAAACTCACTTACCTCAATTTTACAGGCACAAAAGTGTCAGAGCACACAATCAAAGGCAATCGAGCAGAGGTGTTGGGCGAGCCAGATAAACAGTTTGAACTTAATAAAGCCGTATACAAATTGTATGGGCGAGATCTGTATATAGATATTTCGAACATAGATGATACGCAAACTCGCGATTTAGTAGGCTTCTACGGCAACCTAAATCTAACAGATATAGATAAAATTTACATCTCATCTTCTAATACGAAATATCTATATTTGGATAGGGCCAACTTTACGGAATACTATTCTAGCTTAGTCAAGAATAATGACAATCAGCCTATTTTCATTAAAACATAAACACGGTTAAGTTATTGTCATTAATGGATAGTAGCACATCAGGAATAAATCGGTAATTAATCCATGGAATTGTTCGATGAATCAACTCATAGATATGTTTGCAAGTAATTAATCAAACTACAATGGAGAACACATGCAAGTAATAACAGATTTTTTATGCGAGGCATGGCGAATGCTGACGGATTCGTTCGCTATGAAAGCCTTGCTTGCATAGTGTTCGACCTGCTTAACTATTACACTTAGAGTGAATGGATATATTGAACGACATTATTCTAATGCTGATTAGCGGTGTGTCACATGAGCATATTGTCAGTATGGGAGTTATTATCATATTAACGACGATACTGTTATTCATTGACGCAGCGCAACGCATTACGGCGGAGGTGCTTAGGTACAACAAGGATAATCACAGGAACAATACACCTATTACTTACAACGCTCGCATGGTATGGATGGGGAAAGGGAAATTATGTAGATGCAGACTACAGGCCTGAAACGTAGGTACCTGATGAGTGAACGCTTACGATCCGATTTACGACGAAGTTATGCGTTCAGTACCCAGCTTGGATGGTCTTATCGGTAGTATTTGAATCGCTACCGAATATCCCTATTCCAAATACGGACCTTTTCATCGACCATATCATATCCTTTATGTTCATGCTATTCCCGTTCTTCTCAGAATGTTGGTCAATTATTGAGAACTTACGAGAAATGGTTGAAGATGACCTCATCGACTTTGGAAAGGTATTCCAAGGCGTATTAGAGATTATCAGAGCCTGGAGGGGCAATGGATAAGTTAGCTATCATTAACCGCATCAAGCGGTCTATCAGTCCATCGAATAGCTGGCATACGGCCAACTGGTGTATTAGCAACGGGGCGCTAGTCCTCGTCGTATGCTAGTACCGATGATACTCGTAGTTGCCCAGTATGTTCTATCAACGATTAGAGGATATGTATCGCCTGAAGCTAATCAGCTTATCGATAAGGGTATTCTTATCATTGACCATATATTCGTGCCGTCGGTACTTATGTCTATCGTCGGGCTCTGTGGCATGTTCATCGATAAGAACCATAACGGGATACCGGATAAGCTTGAGGAGCCTAATACGTTGCCAATTAATAGACCTGGCATACAACAACTATCTGATGACGTTAACCATGACTGGAGAGGGGGAAATAAATGTTTCGACAAATTACAATGGACGAGTTACAGTCCTTAGCCTTAAAGGCATACGGCCAAATTGAAAAGGCATACCTGCATTGGACTGGCGTCAAAGGGGGGAAGCACTTCAGGATTACCATATCAACATCGACCGAGATGGCACGATGTGGACAGATATGGAGGCCTAACAGATTATAAGGAACACACCTACATGCGGAATAGTAACGCTGGGCATTGCCATTGAGGCGTGTTGGGATGCAGTAAGTGAAAATAATTTAGGAAGCGAACCACCAACAAAAGAACAGTTGGCCACAATGACACAGATTATGGCGGTGCTTACTATTAACGCGGGTGTACCACTTGACCTACAACATCAAAATGACACACGCTGAAGCCGCCGATAACAAGGTACCCTCGACCTCTATTATTTAGATCCGACTGGATATCCTAATAACACGTACGGTCCAGACTCAACGTTGACCGATGGGACCTCCTAGTGTGCCATAAAGGTGACGAACGATGGAGTGGTGGTGACTGGTTACGTGGCACCGGCTCGATGGTGGGGCGCTCAGTGGGGTAGTACGATTTAGGAAGGAGTTACCATGTATGAAACTTTCAAAAACAAAATTGTATCTGCGTTTACTCGTAAGCGCGTTATTCTTAGGTGTGCTTAGCGTTCTTATCATCTGTTTCGCATGCAGCCTCCTCAGAGGGTATCTCGATACAAGAACCGACTATCAGCGTACCCGTGAGCAGTTGGAACGAACTCAAAGGGCGCTTGATGAAAGCAGAAAGCTCAATCAACAGCTCCGAGAAAGCGTTGCAACAAGCCAACAGCTTAACCGCGACGCAGGGAACAGCATTAACCGAATTGAAGATTATCAACGAAGAACGGACAGAAGGTGCGAACACTCAAAGCAATCAACGAGAAACAGGGGCAAGAATTAACGAAAGCCTCCAATCTCATGACAACGCAAGAAGCGAAATTGAACGAAGCCTCGACATCATTAGAAGAATTGACAGAGCAAATCAAACGCAACAAACGAACAGAACAACGCCTTAAACGGCAACGTGATACATGGGCAATTAGTAATGCTGCATTATTCCTTACAGGTGTGTTGCGTAGATAGACGGAGGTGATCCATATATCTCCATAGCGTGTAATGGTGGATACACGCAACTATAAATAAAAGAGCCTACTAACCTAGATTAAATCTAAGTTGGTAGGCTCTTTTTTGTTTGTAAAAATCAAAATAAATACTTGACTTTATACACGATAAAGGGTATAATATAATTGTAAGGAGGTGATGATAGTGGACATAATAGAAAAGCTAACAAGTTTAGCAAATGCGTTAACAGCCACTGGTACTGGCACTAGCAATACTAAAACTTGTTAGCAAGGAGTAGTAAAAAGCAGGCGGGTGAAAGCCCCGCCACCTTTTCAACATCATTGTAAATCAAAGAGGTGAATTATGCAATATATAGAATGGTTGATTAATATAGCAACTATTATTATTTTGATACTAGCTGTTAAACGTTTAGTTAGAGAGGTGAGTGAAATTGAAATTTGAACTAGATGATGTAATGACAACACAAGAAGCTGCAAGAACGATGGAATGTTACGGCTGATGCATTGAAACAAATTGTAGAGGCCGTGTAAAAATGGATTTAAAGAGGCGAGTTTAAAAAGTCGGGAGTAACTGTAACTCGCCAAGGGTATGGAACGATTGTATGGAAAAGAATCCTATTTAAATCGTGTAACAGAAGGCGCGTCAGAAGGTGATTAGCCCTTTAAATCTCTGCAAAGTTTGTAACGGTTGCTCAACCGTTGCTCAACCTAAAAATCAAAGAAATGCAGGTAATTATGCGGATAGTCAGTATGTTATAAAATATTTCCGCTGAGTAATCACAAATAAAACACGCCCTCATTGAGGGGCTTTTTTTGCCTAAATTTGCGTAACTTAGTATAATAGGACTATTAAGAATTATATTATAGTAAGGGAGTTAATCTTGTTTTATATTGTACTCATTATTTGGCTTTTATTAGATCAATTATCTAAATATTATGTAATGAATCATTTTTTGTTAGGTGAATCTTTACCTGTTATTCCTAATGTATTTCATCTTACCTATATTATTAATCGCGGTGCTGCTTTTGGTATGCTCGCAAATCAACGTTGGTTCTTTTTGCTCGTAGCGGTCATTTTACTTGGTGTATGTGCATATTATTGGAAGCGCTTATCAAAAGGTCCGTGGACGTTACAGATTGGATCTGCTTTATTAGTTTAAAGCGCCATTGGTAATGGCATTGACCGATACATGATTCATGGGGTAGTGGACTTTTTTGATTTTCGTGTATGGCCTATTTTTAATGTGGCAGATATTGGTATTTGTATAGGTGTAGCTTTTGTGGTGTATTATTTATTCACTGTGAAAGAGACCATGAATAATCGATATTTTAACGTGATGAAAGATTTTTGAAACTGTGGACATATATAATACGTAGCTATAGAGAGGTAAAGGATGAACGAATATATTGTTAGTGCTGAACAAGAAGGCATGAGACTAGATGTATTTTTAACTGAACAGATGGAAGGATCTCGTAGCTATATTCAAAGTTTAATTAAAGGTGGTCACGTTATCGTTGGTGGTAAAGTAGGTAAGGCTAATCTTCGTCTCACTCCTAACATGGTCATTCAGGTAGAGATTCCCGAACCTGAATCTGTAGAGGTAAAAGCCAGAGGATATTCCTTTAGATGTATTGTATGAAGATCAATATTATCATTGTAAATAAACAACGTGGTATGGTGGTGCACCCAGCGGTAGGTAACTATTAATACACTTGTAAACGCTTGTTATTCCATTGTAAAGATTTATCATGGTATTAATGGTGAGATTAGACCTGGTATTGTTCACCGCTTAGATAAGGATACATCTGGCGTTATGATGGCTGCTAAAAATGATGCTGCTCATATTGGATTGGCAGAACAAGTAAAGAGCATTCCAAAACGTACATATTGGGCTCTTGTACAAGGTAATATTAGTAGAAGAGGGACTATTAAAGCTCCTATTGGAAGACATCCCTAAGGATCGTATGAAATGGCTGTTGTCTTTGAAAACAGTAAAGATGCAGTAACACATTTAAGTATTGGAGCGTTATGGTCATCAAACATTGGTTGAATGTAATTTGGAAACTGGCCGAACACCCATCAAATTCGTGTTCACTTTGCTCATATTGGACATCCTGTTGTTAATGATCCGTTCTATGGTTACCGTCGTATGGATTTTCCTATTGAAGGACAGGCATTGCACTCTAAATCTTTAGATGTAAAACACCCTATTACAGGTGAAGAAATGCACTTTGAAGCACCGGTACCAGCTGATTTTAAGGCATGCTTAGAATTTGCTAAGACCTATCGTGAAGATAAACGTAAATAATCTGATAGGATACATTTTTGTACTTAGTTTACTACTTATTTGGTATATAGGGGCATAGAGATATCTATGCTGTAAGGAACGTATATATGGAAAGAAACGCTTACTAATGGATCAAGACGCTATAATGCGTGCGATTCGTCGTATTAGTCATGAAATTTTAGAACGCAATAAAGGTTTATCTAATGCGTTAATTGTAGGTATTGAACGGCGTGGTGTTATCTTGTGAAACGTTTACAAAGCCGAAATCGAGCGCATTGAAGGCATCCATATTGACTGTGAGTCTTTAAATTTATTTACCGTGATGATCGTGATGCCGGCCTAAAGAAGGGAGCCTTGTACGATTGATACGACGGAAAAGACTATTATCCTTGTGGATGATGTGCTATATACAGGTCGGACCATTCGTTGCTGCTTTAAATGCATTGATGACAGCAGGTAGACCTAAATCTATTCAATTAGCGGTGCTCGTCGATGCGTGGTCATCGTGAACTACCTATTCGAGCAGATTATGTAGGTAAAATATTCCTACGTCTCATCTTGAAAGCGTATGCGTTGCTGTCGCTGAACTAGATGGTGAAGGGACAATACAGGAATAGCCTGTATTGTAACCCTTTGAAGTTCACCTGTTTTGCGATACTTTAGTTGTATAGATTTATAATAGAGTACGTAAGTACTTGTAAAACAATTACTTAATATATTGCGGTGTATGGGTATAGTCCTTGCCATACATACGATTACGTTCATTATGGAAGCATAAGGCTTGGATATCGGTAGCTAACGTGTCGATATGATGCATTGTTTGTCCCTAGCTTAGTTCATTAGGTGCTTTAGCCCATTTTGAATAAGTGGTATTTCGTATTCGTTACGGAGCCATTGACGACCTCGATCGTTAAAGGCTAATAGTCGAGCATATTGTGGGCCTTCTTCCATGGCGTTTTGTAATATCTTTTGTTATACCCTAGTGTGAGATAAGCGCGCCATTCGTTGTAAGCGAGCGTAGGTATAGCGTTTAGATTTAATTTCTTCTGTGGCTGTAGTCCAAGACGTCTGTTGAGCTGCTTTTGACCATAAATGCTCAATTCCTTCACTGAAATCACCAAATTTTTCTAGCTCTTTTGGCGTTGTACGCCGACTTAAGCTGTGTACCATATCATGGTAACGGTTATAATTCACATAATTACCATTTTCTATTACTTGAGTCATATCAGATGCAATGGATGGAGGAATAGTAGCTTGAAGTTGAGAGGAGAGATTACCAGTGCTAGTGATACATTGAGAGGATAGATTATCTGTACTAGTGATAAGTTGACGCAATGCTGTACCAGATGGTAAATCGGTACCAATCGTTTCTTCGTGATGATTGAAGTACGTAAAATAGGTATGTATTCGAGCTTTGCATTATACGCCAAGCCTGCGCGAATATATTCAAGGCCTAATAATGCATTCGGTGTATTGAGTATTTCCGTATCTAAAGCTTTGCGGAAAGCCGCACCATAGGACATGCCTTCCTTAATATAGGTTCGCAACTGTTCTTGTGTACACAATCCATACGTTTGGCTATGTCTACGAGAGCATCTAGATTAGCCGTTTCAGAACCAAAGGAGCGCATCAATAGCGAGTGCTTTCACCATACGAATGGCGCCAGACCCAAATAATTGTGCGCTACCCGTGGAGTGATAGAGGTAGGTAGTTCAATGACAATATCTGCACCACCGAGAATGGCCCACGAGCGCGATCGAATTTAGAAAATAGCCGGTTCTCCGTTGTACAAAGGAGCCACTCATAATACAAATACGTAGAGCATCTGGATGTAGCTGTGTTAAGGTGTGCAGTTGATGAGCGTGACCATTGTGAAATGGATTGTATTCGCAGATAATACCGATTGTTTTCATAGGGACTCCTTTCATTAGTGATAGTGTAACAAAGCCTATAGATACTGTAAATAAATTTTAAGGATATGTAGATAAAAAGAGCCATTATGCGCATAAAATTGTGTGTTAATATAAAGTTTTTTGTAGATTTTATTTATTCTATAGGCTATAATTAACTGTAAATGCTGAATTGATGTGAGGTATATGATGAAACAAAATTGGAAACGTACATTACAAGGGGCTCTGCTCGGTGCTGCGCTACTAGCAATGGCGGGATGTGGCTCAAAAAATGTAATGGATACATATAGTTTTGGCCATCAAGTTATCCGTGCTGGTCAATCTGAAATTACCATCCTTTGCCTTATGAAATGGGTAAAAGTACAAAAAATATGTCTGATGATGGGTATCCAATTGATATTTATGGATCTGTTACAGACCATATGGTGATTGAGGTTGAGGCTTTGCGTGCCGGTGAAAACAAACCATTGCCTACGGTTGATGAGTTTTTAAATCGCAGTAAGTCTGAATTCACTAAATTGGGTGCAACCATCAAGGAAGAGTCTGTAGCATTGGGTGGAACATCTGCTAAGAAGTTAGATGTAACGTATGCAACGCAAGGACAAATATTTAGAATTTCTCAATACGTATTCTTAGATCATGGCGTATTGTGGAATATAGTCTACCAATATCCTGAAAGGATCAGGTAGGTGCTGATATCAACAAAGAAATTCAAAACAAGATTCAAGTTACACAACAGAAGAGAGGGTTAATCGATGAACGTATTAGTAGTTAACTGCGGTAGTTCTTCCTTGAAATATCAATTACTTGATATGACAACTGAAACAGAATTGGCAAAGGTCTTTGAAGAAAGATTGGTGATCAAGACGCTATGTTCACTCACAAACGTCAAACGCAGACAAATTAGAACGCGTTGAACCAATTTTGAATCATAAAGAAGCTCTTCGTATTTTACTTGATATTTTAGTTGATGCTGAATATGGTGTAATTAAGTCTATGGACGAAATCGACGCTGTTGGTCATCGTGTAGTACATGGCGGTGAAAAGTTTGCTGACTCCGTATTGATCACTCCAGCTGTTATGGAAGCATTAGAAGAATGTAGCTCCTTGGCACCATTGCACAATCCTCCAAACATTCAAGGTATCAAGAAGCGCCAAGCTATCGTACCTAACGTTGGTTGGTGTATTCGATACTGCATTCCACAAACAATGCCTAAAGAAGCACATGTATGCGCTTCCTTACGAATACTATGAAGATTATGGCATCCGTCGTTACGGTTTCCATGGTACATCCACAAATATGTTGCACAACGTTGCGCTGAATTGATGGGTAAACATATGTCTGATCTTCGCATCATTACATGTCACTTAGGTAACGGTTCCTCCTTGGCGGCGATCAAAGGCGGTCGTTCTATCGATACTACAATGGGCTTTACTCCATTTAATGCGGTTTGTCGTATGGGTACTCGTACTGGTGATATTGACCCAGCTATCGTTCCATTCTTGATGAACAAAACTGGCATGAACTACGATGAAGTAGACACTGTTATGAATAAAAAATCCGGTGTACTTGGTATTTCCGGCGTGTCTAATGACTTCCGTGTTATCGAAGCAGCAGCTAATGGTAACAAACGTGCTCAATTAGCATTGAACATGTTCCATTACAAAGTTCGCCGTGTAATTGGTGCATTCGCAGCAGTTATGGGTGGTGTTGATGCTATCGTATTCACAGCTGGTATCGGTGAAAACGGTATCGGTAACCGTGATGCAATCTGCAATGGTTTAGAATACTTAGGTACTCGTATTGACTCGAACGCAATAATGTTCGTGGTAAAGAACAAGAAATCAGTGCTGAAGGCTCAGAGTTAAAATCTTCGTAATCCCTACAAACGAAGAAATCATGATTGCTCGCGATACTCAACGTATTACAGCATCCTTGAAAAAATAATATAGTTCGCATCTGAACTGAGTGACTAATAGAGTCATAAAACCCCGTCTATATCTTGGATATGACGGGGTTTTGTATTTTATGCATAGAATACCTTATAATAGGAAGTATAGTTATAAAGTAGTAGTTCTTTTAAAGGGGTAAAGTATGACGGTATTATATGAAGAGAAGTCTCAGCGCGCACCAAAAGTGCAGAGTTATTAGTAATGTGTTTTGTATTCTTATTGCTGGTGTGCAGTAGCATATACACGTATCGAAGTATTCAATTAAATACGGTATTAGCTGAGTATTTCATTGAAATTATGGCTATTATTGTTATTGTTAAACAAGCGGTTAGTCGATATACCTATATTTTGACAGATACAAAACTCATCATTGAAGAATCTTCTTTCTTTAGAAAACGTCATTTTGAGGTAGATTATGACATGATCGATGGGTATTAAGTTTGAGCGCGAGCTATTGTCGAATATTAAATACCGCTATAAATATAGAAAATGTTCTACCTCTGATGCGTCAATCGGTCTTTGGTATATGCTATTGTAGAGGGCAATGGGTTAAAAATGGTCGTTTGCTGTTGAAAGCCGACGATAGATTCTTTGAAATATTAGAAGAGCATGTGCCTGGCCGTATTCGTGTGCCACAAGCAGATATCGTCTTTTATGCATCAGTTCGTGCTGATGCGGTAAAAATATGGTGAAGATGTACAAGAATACTATAAAAGTTAACAACACCTGAAAGGATGGCCCTGATATTCTTGTTTAATTTACAGATATTTTCTAATGTATATTATCTAAATTGGTTGGAATGGTTTTATTTATAAAACGGTGAAATTAACTAAAATTTGTATACATAAAGGAGTGTAAATGGCTGGATTATATTTGGCGAGCCAATCACCACGAAGAACTGAATTATTAACACAAGTTGGTATTGATCATATTGTTGTATCAGTAGTTACGAAGAGCCTAATGAAGGTTACGATAGCCCTATTGAGATGGTAAAGCTCCAAGCTCTAGGGTAAAGCTCGTTGTGCTGTAGGCGTACCTGAAGGGAGCATCGTACTAGGTGCTGATACGATTGTCGTATTAGACAATCAAGTGCTAGGTAAACCTCATGATGAAGCTGATGCACGGCAAATGCTAGAACGTTTGTCGGGTCGATCTCATTCTGTAGTAACTGGCGTAGCACTGCTTATCAAAGGGACGAAGTAGTATTTCATAATGAAACAAAGGTATATTTTAAAAAATTAGCTCCTTTTGAAATCGAATCCTATATTGCTAGTGGCGAACCTATGGATAAGGCGGGTGCCTATGGAATTCAAGGTAAGGGGCACTTTGGGTAGAGAAGATAGAAGGCTCTTATACCAATGTGGTAGGATTACCTGTTGAACATGTATACGATGAATTGTGTAAAGCATTAGAGCCTAAATAAGTCTATCGTTTATAGCTATAATGTTATAATCGGCTGTGCTGTGCTGTGCTGTGCTGTGCTGTGCTGTGCTGTGCTGTGCTGTGCTGTGCTGTGCTGTGCTGTGCTGTGCTGTGCTGTGCTGTGCTGTGCTGTGCTGTACAAGAAATATATATAGAGAGTAGATGTGTTGGTTACTTGATTGATAGATGGGATAATCTTTTTGAATGGAGAGATTCTATGGAAGTACCAACAGTAAGTGTAAAAGACATGTTACCATTTCAACGGCCCCGAGAGAAGTTTCTTACTCTCGGACCGTCTCACCTGGCAATGGAGGAGTTACTAGCTATTTTATTGCGAACCGGTGTAAAGGGGCAGTCCGCCATATCACTGGCTAGTGATATTGTGCAATCCTTTGACGATGGTGTATATGGTCTCAATCGAATGACCGTAGATAATCTGATCAAAATCAAGGGTATTGGTAGAGATAAAGCAGTGACGCTATGCGCAGCACTTGAAATGGGTAGGCGTCTAGGGGAGCTTAAAATTAAGGAAACATACCAAGATTTTTCGCAGCCTTTTGTCATAGCCCAATACGTAATGGAACGACTTCGCCATGAAGATGTAGAGCATGTGTGGGCTGCGATGCTCACATCGCGCAATAAGCTTATTCAGTTAGAGCATATTTCTAATGGTGGTCTAGTATCGAGCCTTGTAGAGCAACGAGCTGTTTTTAAAAGGCCATAGCTTGCTTGCTGCAGCTATCATCTTGATTCATAACCACCCGTCAGGTGATAGTAGACCAAGTGATGAAGATATACGCCTTACCAAGTTATTTGTTAGTGCTGGTCAATTTATGGGGGTTCCGTACTTGATCCATATTGTTATAGGGGATAATGAATTTACTAGCCTCAGTGAGATAGGCAAACTTAGCTAGCAAAATGAAATATTAGAAAACCATAAATTTTTAGGCTCATATATTAACTAAAAGCACTCATTTTGATGAGTGCTTCTATTTTTATGTATGACTTATGAGTACATGACGTATGCGTTATCAGTGCTTTTACCATAGGGAAAACCCTCTATATCAATGGAAAAGTCTCTCTATCTATGGTAAAATGAAATGATAATGTAATGAAGGAGAAATTACTATGAGTTCCATTTTACCTACTCTAGGAAAAGATGTAAGTATAGATATTGGTTCCATACAGACGCGCCTCATGGGGGGGACGCGAGGAACCGTTATAAGCGAACCATCGATGATAGCAGATACAAAACAAAGAAAAAGTAGTAGCCGTTGGGGATGAAGCGGCACGTCTTGTATTGCGTATGCCAGATATGTGGCGCCCTTTGACACCATTAAAAGACGGCTTTATTCGTCGACTATCGCGTTATGCATACTATGCTTAGCTACTTTCTTAATAAGGTTTCTAATGCATTGCGTCGAGCTCGCGTTGTCGTTGGTGTTCCTTGTGCATGACCGATGTTGAACAAAGAGCTATGATGGATGCTGTTATTCAAGATGGTGCTCGAGAGGTATTCCTCATTGAAAGGCCTGTAGCGGCAGGCATTGGTTGCGGGGTGCCTATCTTTGAGGCCCGCGGATCATGATTATTGATATCGGCGGCGGTACCGTTGATATGGGTATTGTTCTCTAGGCGGCATTGTAGATAGTAAAACTATACGCTTTGGAGGTTCTGATATTAATAATGCTTTTGCGTTACGTACGGAGTGTTTTGTGTTATCGTATCAGACGAAACTATCTTAGATATTAAACATACAGTAGGCACTGCTATGGCACCTTTAGAAGATGCCGAATATGCCTTTCAAGGCCGTGATATGATGAATGGCTTAGGTAGACGATGTGTAATACATCAATCTGAGGTATATCAAGTAATCAACGATTGTATTGCGGGCTTACTTGATGAAGTGAAACAAATGATTCGTTCTGCTGAACCTGAGTTGTAGCAGATATTATGCAACATGGCATTTGGTTAACCGGTGGTACTGCTAGACTAGCTGGTTTAGCCGATCATTATCGGCACTGAGTTAGGTGTGCCTGTACATGTTCGATGCACCAGAGACAAAAGTCGTTGTGGGCCTTAACGGAGCATCTTCCGATTAGTGAGCTTATCGCGTTTTATTGTAAATTCTAAGAATAGAAAGGGCCGAGACTAGTATGATACAGTCAGATAAAAAAGTTAATTATCGTCGTTGTCATTAGCTGTATCCTATTAGCTCTGCTCGGATTTGCATGGAAACAACGAACTAGTATTCCTTTTGTTACTGTTACCCTGGAAGGGATTACGACTCCTTTTGCCTATGGCTCTGCCCGTCTATTAGAGGGCGTACAAACAAGCTTTACAGTGCTAAATAATGCTATTTCTTCTACCATTGAAAGCGAAGCAGAAGCTTCTCGTAAAGCTGCATTAGAGCAAAGGTTGTTAACTATGACGAGGTTGTAGCAGAGAATATTCGCCTTCGTCAGCTTTTAAACTATAAGAGCAATCATCGAGGTTTTCCATGACTTTGGCTGGCGTTATTACTAAGGATTACGGTACGTGGACCAATACGTTCACTATCGATAAGGGTAGTGAAGAAGGGATGGCTGTCAATATGGCTGTCGTTGTACCAAGTGGGGTAGTTGGCTTTATTACTGACGTGTATCCACACTCTGCTCGGGTGCAAACAATTCTTGACCCTCGTAGTGCAGTAGGCATTCTCGTACAGCGTCCGGAATCTCGTTTGTCACGGCGTTGTAAAGGTAATGGCAATACACCTCGTACACCATCTATGGTAAATATTGCTCGCGATGGTGATGTATTGGTAGGGAGATAAAATTGATTACCTCTGGTTACGGCGGCATCTATCCAAAGGGGTTACCAGTAGGCAATGTGCAATCTATTGAAAATGATACAGAGGCTTTGTAAAAATGCGGTAGTTACACCAAGTGTTGACTTCCATCGCATTGAAGAGGTGTTCGTACTCACGTCATCCTCCCTTAGCGCACCGCAAAAGCCTGAACTTGAGCCTAAACTGGTACCTCAAACACAACGAGATCAGTTGAAGAGGGGCAAAGGGGCCGTTAAACCATGACGCGTCTAGCTTTAGTACTCTGTGGATTTTTAATTTACTTTATACAGGCTCAACTGTTGCCTGCTATATTCCATACAAACTGGTTACCAAACTTGATTTTAACCATTACTGTTATGGTAACGCTTTTAGGGCGTCGCATGGGTCTCATGGTAGCCGTTGTAGGTGGTTATTGTTCACGATGTATTGATATCTAACTTCTTTGGGCTCCATTTATTCCCTATGTAATCGTGGTGTATCTCTTTATCCGCAGTGAAACATCGACTCTATGAAGAACGTTGGTATTGGTCGAGCGCCATAGTGGCTATCTGCACATTATTAGATGGCTGATTCGTAGCTTTATGATATTAGCTAGTGGTGGTGACTTACACCTGGGTGTATATATCTATTATGGTCATACCTGTTCTATTTTGGAATGGCGTATTGGGGAGCTATTGTTACGCATGGCTTGTTGTGGCGTAAGGACGAACAGCAAGATTATATTTGGTAATAAATTAGTAAGGGGGTGAAAGAGTGCTTGAAGGCCTCTATAAACGAAGAAAAAAACGAGTCGCTTTGATGTACTCTTTTACATTGTAGCGGGTATATTTATAGTGTTAGCTCTGCGTTTGTTGACGTTGCAAATCTTGTCTGGTGGTTATTACCAAGCTAAGGCGGAAGGCAACCGTTTGCGCATGGTATCCATGACAGCTGCTCGTGGTATTATGTACGATCGAAATGGTCAAATCTTAGTCGGTTCTAGACCAGCTTATACTATTTCTATTATGCCAACCGGCAAGGCCTTAGATGAAGGGGAAGTTGCTAAATTGGCAGCTTTATTAAAAATGAAACCTGAAGATATTACAAAGAAGGTTAATGATCACAAGTATGGTTATGAGCCAATTCGTATTGCTAATGATATTTCTATGGATGTAGTTACAAGCATCGAAGAGCATCGTCATGAATTACCAGGTGTTACCATAGATGTAGAACCACTTCGCTATTATCCATATGAAACGATGGCATCTCAGCTCTTTGGCTATGTAGAAGTGAGCGAAGAGGAATTAGAAGAGCTAAAACAGCAAGACCCTAATACACTGGTAAGTGGCGGTACTATTTTAGGCCGTTCTGGTCTTGAAAAACTATATGATTCCATCTTGCGTGGCACTGATGGTGGTAAACAGGTAGAGGTAGATGCTACAGGTCGCCCGTTGGCGGAGGTGGACCGGAAATACAGTTCCGGCTCAAATATTCATCTTACTATCGATGTGAATTTACAAAGGCTGCAAGAAGCTGTTAAAACCAACTCGATCAACTGCGGGCTCAAGGTATTCCGGCTCAAGGGGCTGCTGTGGTGGTCATGGATCCTAATACAGGCGCCATTTTAGCTATGGCTAGAGCTCCTGAGTTCAACAAACTGGTTTGCTAAAAGGCATTACAACAGCTCAGTGGAATCAGCTTAATAACGATAAGAATCCATCCTTTTGACAATAAGGTTATTTAGGTGAGTATCCACCAGGTTCTCCGTTCAAGATTATTACAGGTACGGCGGCTTTAGATCTTAAAAAGGTTACCCCTGAAGAAATGATTTTTGATAGCGGTAAACATTGGCTTATCGATAAACGAAATGCAGAAGGTGAAGCATTAGGGTGGCTTAACTTTAATAAAGCTCTTGCAAAGTCAGATAACGTTTACTTCTATGAAATGGGCAATCGCGTTGGCATAGAAGAGCTTGTAAAATATGCGGGCTATTTTGGTATTGGTGAAAAACGGGTATCAATTTGGCTGGCGGGCTGCTGGTAATATGGCAAGTCCTGCGTATAAGCGTAAAGTCTTTGATGAGGATTGGTATTTAGAAACCTTTGATGCGGCTATCGGTCAGTCTTTCACCGACTACGCCGTTACAAATGGCAGTTATGCTCAGTGAAGTCGCCAATGGTGGTATTAAATATCGACCATATGTGGTGAGCCGTATTGATAATAAAGATGGCACTCCGAAAGAGATTTTTCGGTCCTGATAAATTCGGTATTCTACCAGTTCCTAAAATATTATGGACCTCATTAGAGAAGGTTTGCGAGATAGTTACTAATGAAGGCGGTACAGCAGGGGATTTATTTAAAGGATTCCCCATTAATGTAGCTGTGAGACTGGTACTACGCGGAAAATGCACATGGCCGAGATCATGGCTGGTTTGTAGCCTATGCACCATATGATAAGCCACAAATTGTTGTGGTTGCACTTGTAGAACAAGGTGGATTTGGTGCCCGGCTCTGCAGGTCCTATCGTACGTGATATATTGGCTGCGTACTTTAATGTACCAGTGAATAAGAAATCTAATGATAAGATAGTAAAGTAACAAAGAAACCGCTACTGGGGCCAATACTGCTAATGGGCAGAAGCCACAGAATACGGTAACGAGTGGGCAACCAAGAAAGGATTAGTATGGGCGAAATCATCGGTGTTGTATGTCGGTAAGGGTGGCGTAGGTAAAACTACCATTACCGCTTGCCTAGGTGCAGCCTTAAGCCATGCAGGGCATCGCGTATTGCTCTGCGATGGAGACTTTGGATTGCGCGATTTAGACCTTGTATTAGGTGTGGATGAAATCATCTATGATGCACTTGATGCGAGTGAAGATAAAGACTATACAGATGACGCGATTGTATCAATTGCTGAAAACTTAGATTTTCCTACCAGCTAGCCAAAGTGCTCGCTGGGAAGATATAGGTCGCAAGAAATATAAAAAGTTAGTACGTCGCCTCTGCGATATATATGATTACATTTTAATCGATGCACCTGCAGGTATCGGCAAAGGAATAGAGTCTATTTTAGAATTAGTAAATCGCTGCATCGTTGTGACACATCCTTTATGGGTGTCCTTGCGTAATGGAGCTCGCATGATTCAAGTCTGTCAGGAACATAATATTCGTGACTATGCCATAGCATTTAATGCAGTGCCTATGGATGGAGAGGATATCAATTTATATGATATGTTAGAAGTCCTTCGCGCTGAATATGTAGGGGCTATGATTCCTTATGATGAGGATGTATTAACGTATACGCAAGACGGTCATTTATTAGAACTTGTTTCTACGGATCTAACATCAGTATTAGCACCTCTTGTCGATTATGTTGTTACTGGCGATTGTTGGGAAGATTACGATGTACAAAAGCAATTTGATGATTATGTAGCTAAAAAAGCTAGTAAGGCCTGAAGCGAGTACACCTAGTCTTGCTACAACAGAATGATCTTTGAGGATTCTAACAATGTTCATTACATTAATCGTGGCGGTTGGACCACGCAACGCTTATTGGTGCAAGGGAAACAAAGCTTGTGGCGCCGTAGCAAGTTGAATTAGGTGATATGATGTGGCGTAAAATATGGACAGATAGTGATTGGACTATCATCATATGCACTCTATTACTTGTTGGAATTGGTCTTACAGCTATTGGTAGTGCTACCCATGTGAATCATGAGGCTATCGGTTTTGGTAGTTTAGTGGTAAAACAACTCGTATTCTTTTTAGCAAATATAGCTGTCGTTATAGGCATGCAATTTCTAGATTACCATCGCCTTAAAGGGTGGGGGAATATGATTTATGGTATTACCCATACTTATGTTAATAGCCGTTATGGCGGTTGGTACCTCCGCACTAGGTGCACAGCGTTGGATTCAACTGGGGCCAATTACTATCCAGCCTTCAGAAGTTTTCTAAACTATTGATGATTATCTGTATGGCAAAAATGCTAGAGCCCTCGCATTGGTAAGTTAAATACATTTAAAGTCTTTAATATTGCCTGTATTATATGTTGGGGTACCTATTGCGCGTATTTTACAACCTGACTTGGGGACATCTCTTATATATTGCTATTTTGTAGGGATGCTCTTTATCCTGGTATTATTAAAACTAGACTCATAAAATCATCGCAGGGACTGGTTTATTATTGATGCCTTTAGGCTGGTTTGTACTGAAAGAATACCAAAAGCAACGTATTCTCGTATTTTTAAATCCAGATATCGATCCCTTTGGTTCTGGCTATCATATTATTCAATCTAAGATTGCCATCGGGTCGGGTATGATTTTTGGTAAAGGTATCTTTAATGGCACACAAAGTCAGTTGAACTTCTTACCAGAAAACCATACGGATTTTATTTTCTCCGTTATTGGTGAAGAATTTGGCTTTGTAGGTTGTATCATAGTATTGTTATTGCTCTTTATGCTTATTTATCGCAGCATTAAAGTGGCATATACGTGCAATGATAATTTGGTATGTTATTAGCAACGGGTATTGGCACGATGTTTGCCTTTGAAGTACTCGTAAACGTAGGCATGACGATTGGTATCATGCCTGTAACGGGGTATTCCATTGCCATTTTAAGCTATGGGTGTTAGTGCATTAACAACTAATATGCTGAGTATCGGTATTTTTATTAAATATTGCTATGCAGCGCACAAAATATATATTTTAATATCCTTTCATAGGATTGATTGTGAAAGAAGTCTTTCAAAAGACGGAGGATGTATGGTTCAATTAGATACGTCATGGTTACAACATGTCCAAAAGCCCGCTCGTTATACCGGCGGCGAATATAACAGTATCGTAAAAGATCACAGTACTGTTGATGTAACGATGGCATTAGCTTTTCCTGATGTGTACGAAGTGGCAATGAGTCACTTGGGCATCAAAATTTTATATGGTTTAATAAATCGTCGTGAAGATGCGGTGGCCGAGCGCGTATTTGCACCGTGGCACGATATGGAAGAAATGCGCAAGCGCAATATTCCTTTGTTTTCCTTAGAAACGCGTACTCCTATTAAAGACTTTGATGTGTTAGCTTTTACACTTCAATACGAAATGAGCTTCACAAACATTCTAAATATGCTCGACTTAGCAGGCATTCCAATGTACGCCAAGAATCGCGATATGGATTTTCCATTATTAGTATGTGGCGGTCCATGTGCGTTTAACGTAGAGCCTATTGCAGATTTCTTTGATATCGTATCCCTCGGTGAATCCGAAGAGTGGGGCGATGAATTTGTTGACCTTTATAAAGCTGAAGAGAAACAAAAGGATTCCCGGATGGTAAGGAAGGTTTCTTACGTAAAGTGGCTCAAATTCCTGGTACCTATTGTCCTGCATTATATGATGTAGAATACACAGAAGAAGGCGATTTTAAATCTATTATACCTCGCTTTGAAGAGGTGCCAGCGGCTGTGGCAAAACGCATCGTAGAAGATGTAGAGAATGTATTCTATCCAACAAAGCCTGTTGTACCGTTCCTTGATATAGTGCATGACCGCCAGTACTAGAACTGTTCCGCGGCTGTACACGGGGCTGTCGTTTCTGCCAAGCGGGAATGCTATACCGCCCTGTTCGTGAAAAGACGCCAGAGCGTTTGCTTCCAAATTGCTAAGGATACGATTGCTAATACTGGTTATAATGAAATCTCTTTGATGAGCTTGAGCTCTGCGGACTATTCTAAATTGCCGAACTCGTAGACATGCTTATGGAAGAGTTTAAAGATAAACAAGTGAGCGTAAGCTTGCCATCCTTGCGCATCGATAGTTTCTCCATCGATATTGCAAAAAAGGTGCAACAAGTACGTAAGAGTGGTCTTACCTTTGCTCCTGAAGCAAGGTACAGCGCATGCGCGATGTTATCAACAAAGGCGTTAGCGAAGAGACTTATTGGCAGCGTGTACAAATGCCTTTAAATCTGGTGGAATACAGTTAAATTGTACTTCATGATGGGCCTTCCTACTGAAACTGATGAGGACCTAGCAGGTATTGCTGATTTGGCTTATAAAGTGCTTGATTTGCATCGTGATATTACTGGAAAACGCAATGGTTCTGTAACTGTCAGCGTATCCTTCTTCGTACCAAAAACACATTCTCCATACCAATGGTATGGTCAACAAGATGTAGAGGAAATTCATCGTAAACAACGTTATTTAAAATCTCTCATCAATAATCGCAATATTTCCTATCATTACCATGATGGATATACTGGCTACATGGAGGCTGCCTTTGCTCGTGGGGACCGCAGATTATCTGAAGTTCTTGTAAAAGCCTGGGAAGCAGGTTGTAAATTTGATGGTTGGACTGAGTTCTTCAACTATGAAACATGGTTGAAAGCCTTCGCTGACTGTGGTTTGGATCCAGCATACTATGCACGCCGTACACGTGACTTTGATGAGCCATTACCTTGGGATCACCTAGATTGCACTGTAAGTAAAGCTTTCCTAAAACGCGAGTGGGAACAAGCGGTAGCAGCTAATCTTACAGGCGATTGTCGTCGAGCTCCATGTAAGGGCTGTAATGTATGTCCAGAGCTCAATACAGCTATTATTGATTACAAGGAGGGTGGCAGAGTTGAAAAAGTTACGTTTGGCCTTAAATAAAGGCGAAGAATTGAGATTCTTGTCGCACCTTGATTATGCACAAGCTGTAGAGCGTATGATTCGCCGCGCAGAAATTAAAATGGCTTATTCCGAAGGCTTTAATCCACATATGAAAATTAGCTTCTCCTCCGCACTTGCTTTAGGCGTAACGGCAGCGGCTGAATATATCGATATGGATGTGCTCGAAGATGATAGTTTAGAGTCTATTATGGACCGCTTAAACCGCGTAGCGCCTCCTGGTCTTGAGGTCCTAGATGGTAAAGAAATGCCTGAAAAGGTGAAAAAGATGATGGCCATTTGTAACTTTGCTATTTACGAAGTTACAGGTCCTGTAACGGATGAACATGCTGATTGGAATGCATTGCTTAAACCTTTTAATGAAGCAACGGAAATTTCTTATGAAAAGGTAACGCCTAAGAAAACTCGTACCATTGATGTGAAAGAATTTGTAAAAGAACCTATCGTAGCATCTGTTAAGGATGGTATGGTAACCCTTACTATGGGCATCGGCATTTATCCGCAAGGCACAATCAAACCTAGCGAAGTATGGAACCTTGGTAAAGATCAATATAACTGGCCTATTACGACGGGCTATGAAATTCACCGTAAAGCCATTATGGTAGAAAACGAAGAAGGACGTTACACTCCATTGGAAATTAATTACTAATTCTTTTTACATAAATTTTAAGCAGTTACATAAGCTTTAGTGATTTAAATGAACTATATATTTTGAATTAAAAGAAGGGAGGGATAGGATGCATAAAATTTTGGTCAATGTTATGCGTGAAGAAATCCGCATGGCTGTTATCGACGAAGAAGGGCAGTTAGTAGACTTTGTTTTAGAACGTACTGATGAGTCTCATATGGCAAATCATATGTACAAAGGTACTGTTAAGAACGTACTTAACGGCATGCAAGCGGCCTTTATTGATATTGGGGGCTCGCAAAATGCGTATTTGAACCTTCAACAAGGGAAGGAACAGAAAATCTTGCCACGCCTATCTGTGGGCCAACAAGTTCTTGTTCAAGTCGTAAAAGAGGAAATGCTTGGTAAAGGAGCTCGCGTTACTGCTGATGTGAGCCTTGCCGGTCGTTTTATGGTACTTTTACCATATTCTGAAGGTATGCACATTTCTAAAAAGATTACCGATGAAGCGTTGCGAGCTAAGTTGCAAGAGTTGGCGGCACCATATGTGCAAGAAGGTTGCGGTTTTATTATCCGTACCGCAGCGGCTAAGGCTAGCGCTGATGAAATTGGACGAGATATGGACTACTTGTGGCGCACATGGCAACATGTGTTAAAGCGCTTTAAGGTGGCTAAGAGCGGCACTGATCTCTATAGTGATGCGGACTTTTGGTTCCGTCTTGTGCGAGATTATGCGCACCGCAATGTAGAAGAGGAAATCATCGTCGATTCCGATATGGGCGAATCTCGATTGATGGATCTCTTAGGTCATGGACCTACATCACAACAAATTAAAGTAACACGTCATCGTGATAGCACACCTATCTTTAAAGCCAATCACATTGAACCTCAATTAGAAGATCTTATCTCTCGTGATATCAATCTTCCTTCTGGCGGCTCTATCCGCATTGATCATACGGAGGCACTTACCGTATTCGATGTGAACTCTGCTCATTATACGGGCAAATCCAATAAGCTTGAAGATCTGGCTTTCACCGTTAATAAAGAGGCGGCTAAAGAAATCTGTCGTCAATTGCGATTGCGAGACATAGGTGGCATTATCGTTGTCGATTTTATTGACATGAAAGATAAACAAAATCAACAGGAATTGTTGAAAGTCTTAAGTGCGCAAGCCAAGTTAGACAAGATGAAAACTGTGGTATGTGGTATTAGTTCACTTGGTCTCGTGGAAATGACGCGTAAGCGTGCGCGTCAAGGCTTGCAGACATTGATGTTCGATACTTGCCCTCAATGTGGAGGGACGGGATATATGTTGTCTGGTAGAACTGTATATATGCAGATTGTTCGACGTATCCGTGAATTGTTTAAATCAGGGCGTATTAAATCTAATCTAGAAATTGAAGTCCATCCAGAGGTAGCTCAATTTTTAACAAAGGCTGTTCTTGAGGACCTAGGTGATTCTATAGGGCGCAAGATTTCTATTGTGGTAAATCCACAAATTAGCGCGTGAAGGGTATTCCTTGATGGCTGTCACTGAATAATATGTAGTTTGTTGATAGAGGAATATTGTGTCAGTATTTGAAATTGTATTAATTAGCATGGGTCTTGCTATGGATGCCTTTGGCGTATCTATCGGTAAAGGGTTGTCAATGCCCGTAGGTGAGAATGGTCGAAAAGTGACCTTAGCGTTTTTATTTGGGTTGTTTCAGTTTCTCATGCCCCTTATCGGTTGGCTCATTGGGCGTCAATTTATCGATGTCATATCTGAATGGGATCACTGGATTATCTTTGGCCTTCTTGGCTATTTAGGTATCGCTATGATTAGAGAGGGGCTTAGCGATGATGATGATGAAGATGATGATAAACAGTTTTTAGGTGCTTGGGAAATGATGATGCTCTCCGTAGCGACTAGTCTTGATGCAATGGCTGTAGGACTGACCTTTGCCTTCTTACCTATCAATGTATGGGAAGCATCTACGATGATTGGTGTTATTACCTTTGGTATATCTTTAGTGGGTGTTTACTTAGGTAAATTTATGGGCCGATTTGTTGGAAAATATGCAGATATTCTCGGTGGCGGTGTACTAATTCTCATCGGTACCAAAATACTTTTACAACATCTCGGAATTATCGGAGAATTTTAGAGGTTTGTATATATATGAAAGTATCAGAAACTGAACTATTTATGTTGAATTTTGTTTGACATGGATAGGTAAATAGGATATACTATATCAGTATTAGTTCGGTTTACTGAACTTTGCAATCCGCGTGAAGCAGGTTTAAAACGCCCGACCGAAGTTCGGGTCGGGATACCGAATTCAGCGAGTTCGATAACAAGGAGGTGTTCTCATGTACGCAATTATTAAAACTGGTGGTAAACAATATCGCGTTGCTGAAGGCGATGTAATTACTATCGAAAAATTGGAAGCAGCTGCTAACGAGTCCGTTACATTCGAAGAAGTTTTGACTGTAGTGAATGACGGCGACGTTAAAGTTGGCGCTCCTCTTGTAAACGGTGCAAAAGTTACAGGTACAGTTCTTGAGCATGGTAAAGGTAAAAAAATCTTAGTATTCAAATACAAAGCTAAATCCAACTACCGTCGTCGTCAAGGCCATCGTCAACCGTTCACAAAGTTCGTATTGAATCTATCCAAGCTTAATTATGGTTTCCATTAGAATCCAGCGGAATAGTGATGGTCAAGTCATTGGTTGTCACCTATCCGGTCATGCAGGATATGATGAGCATGGCTTCGATATCGTATGTGCTGCAGTGTCTGCCTTAACGGCAACGGCCATGTTAGGACTTACCAGATTGCTCAACAAGAAGGGAATATACGAATAGCGAAGGTCGATGTGATATAGTTCTCTGGGGACGATTAACCAGAGTGGACAGGATATTCTGGGACTATGCTTCTCGGTTTAGAGGAAATTAGCCGTCAATATCCAGAGTTTGTCCAAATTCACGAAATATAGGAGGTGAACTTAATGTTTACTTTTGATTTGCAATTGTTCGCACATAAAAAAGGTGTGTCCAGTACTCGTAACGGTCGTGACAGTGAATCTAAACGTCTTGGTGTTAAATGCCATGATGGTTCCATCGTAAAGAGCGGTAACATCATCGTTCGTCAACGTGGTACTCCACTTCCACCCTGGTACTAACGTAGGTATCGGTCGTGATGACACTTTATTCGCACTTGTGCCTGGTAAAGTAGCATTCGAACGTGCTGGTCGTTATAACCGTAAAGTTAGCGTATACCCTGTAGAAGCTTAATTTTACTAAGACTATTAATCCCTAGTGGTTTTCCACTAGGGATTTTTTGTTTTTCTGTAGTATGTGTCTGATAGATATATTATAATTAAGCTTAGCATTATCATATTGGCAATGATATCATAATTAGAATCATTATGCTTAAGAATGCTAAATAAATAGCCACAGTAAGCCGATATTTTGCTTTTAATATACATATGACGAGATAGGGGGCATTATGACGCTGCTAGAATTATCTAATATATCTTATATTGTAAAAGACAAATCTATTATCCGTAATGTATCTTTATCGGTAAATCACGGCGATTATATTACTATTGTAGGTCCTTCTGGAAGTGGTAAAAGTACACTTTTAAAATTATGCAGTGATTTGATTAGTCCTACCTCAGGGACTATTACTTATAATGGTCGTCCCTTAACGGCTATAGATCCTGAATCTTATCGCAAAGAGGTGGGGTACTGTTTTCAAAGACCTTATTTGTTTGCGAAAACAGTACGTCGCAATATTCTATTTCCTTACGATATTCGCGGTTTAGAACCGGATATGAGTCGTATAGAATATCTCTTTGATCTACTACATATGCCACTAAATTATATGGAGCGCCGTAATGATGAACTATCTGGTGGAGAAATGCAACGGATTTGTCTCATTCGAAGCCTTATTCTTTGAACCTAAAGTATTGCTTTTAGATGAGGTTACGTCTGCCTTAGATGCGACGAATACATCGATTGTAGAAAATGTGATTGATGAGCTTTATAAAAAGGGAATCACCATTATCTCCATTACTCATAATGAAGAGCAAAGCTTGCGTACTGCTAATCACCGCATCACCATTGTAGACGGTCAATTAGCTAAAGAGGAGGCACTGATATGAATCAGTTTCAAACTATTTCTGCTACTTCCTTATGCCTTGCATCTGTATTAGTGATTATCAGTATACTGATGTCTTATAGACAAGAGTTGAAGCTAGAAGAAAGATATTTTCATCAGTGCTATATGCTACAGTTCAACTATTTAGTTATCGGGTTTATTTTATCGTATATTTTTGGTACTGAAAGTTCAATATTTATCATTGGCTTTACTTAGGATTTATGGCTTTTAATGCCGCTTATAACTCCGCTAAACGTGGGCAGGGGATTCCACATGCGTTATGGATTTCTTGGTTTGCTATCACCATTGGTGCATGGATAACCTTATCTATTTTATTGGTAACTGGCGTGCTTAGTTTTACTGCGTATCAAGTTATTCCTGTTGGTGGTATGGTCATTAGTGGTGCTATGGTAGCGATTGGGCTTTGTTATCGCCAAATGCTATCAAATTTTGAATTGCGTAAACAAGAGGTGGAAATTAAATTAGCCTTGGGTAGTACACCTAAACAAGCTTCGAAAGCAATAGTTCGTGATGTTATAAAGACGGGTCTACAACCTACTGTAGATAGTGCCAAGACATTAGGTATCGTAGCGCTGCCGGGGATGATGACAGGTCTAATATTGGCGGGTATGCCTCCTTTAGAAGCTGTAAAATATCAAATGATCGTTACATTTATGTCGTTATCCACTATATCAATTTCTTGTTTTATTACGTGTCAATTAGCTTATAAAACATTTTTTAATAATCGAAATCAGTTAAATAAGTAGTTTTAGATATATTTATTTAACATCATAATTTACTAATAGAATATTTACTCATTTTTTAGAGTGGTATCCGAAAGGGTACTACTCTTTTATTATAGTATGTCAAATTCCTATGTTTTTTAGTAGGAATAGTGGTATACTATATACAGTATCAGTGAAATGCCAGAAGACTGGTTGTCATATACTTTCATAAACCTAAAGAGGGGTGGCATTGCCACTAGAAAGAATTGAGGTAAGTACTATGTATGATGTAAAATCTCCAAAGGCGGAGGAGTTTATTTCCCATCAGGAAATCCTTGATACTCTTGCTTATGCAGAGAAAAATAAGGAAAATCGGGAGTTGTTAGATGCTATTTTAGCAAAAGCTGCTACGTTTAAGGGGTTAAACCACCGAGAAGCAGCAGTTCTCTTAGAATGTCCGTTACCTGAATATAAGGAAAAGCTCTTTGCTTTAGCAAAAGAAATCAAGAAAGCCATATACGGTGATCGTATCGTATTATTTGCACCATTATATTTATCTAACTATTGTATCAATGGCTGCGTATACTGCCCGTATCACTCTAAAAACCGCGATATTAAACGTAAAGAAGTTAACGCAAGACCAAATCAGAGAAGAGGTTATTGCGTTAGAAGCGATGGGCCATAAGCGTATTGTAATTGAGTCTGGTGAAGATCCTCTTAATAATCCACTTGAATATATTTTGGAATCCATCAAGACTATTTACAGTATCAAAAATAAAAATGGTGAAATCCGCCGTGTAAATGTAAATATTGCAGCTTGTTCCGTTGAGGACTACAAGAAATTACATGAAGCCGGTATTGGTACATATACACTATTCCAAGAAACATACAATAAAGAAAACTATGAAGCATTACATCCAACAGGCCCTAAGAGCGACTACGCCTACCATACAGAGGCGATGGACCGCGCTATGCAAGGTGGTATTGATGATGTAGGCATCGGTGTTCTTTATGGTTTGGAACATTATAAATATGATTTTGTAGGTTTGTTGATGCACGCAGAGCATTTAGAAGCAGTGTTTGGTGTAGGTCCACATACTATTTCTGTTCCGCGTATTTGTCCGGCGGATGATATTGATGTAGATGATTTCAGTAATGCTGTACCTGATGATGTATTTGAAAAAATTGTTGCTCTCATTCGTGTATCCACACCATATACAGGTATGATTATGTCCACACGGGAAACTCAAGAAATGCGTGAACGCGGATTGGCTCTTGGTATCTCCCAAATCAGCGGTGGCTCTCGTACTAGTGTAGGTGGTTACAAAGAAGAAGAGAAACCAGAAGATAATTCTGCTCAATTTGATCGTAGTGATACGCGTACATTAGATGAAATCGTAGATTGGTTATTAGACCTTGGTTATGTACCAAGCTTCTGTACTGCATGTTATCGTGCAGGTAGAACAGGGGATCGGTTCATGGCCCTTGCTAAATCCGGTCAAATTCACAACTGTTGTCAACCAAATGCGTTGATGACATTAAACGAATATATCATGGACTACGGTGATGAGAAGACTAAAGCTCATGGTGCGAAGGTTATCGAACAACAGTTAGAAAATATTAAAAATGATTTAGTTAAAGATAAAGCTAAAGCTTATATTGCACAGATGAAAGACGGCGAACGGGACTTCCGATTCTAGGTAATTCACTGATATAGAACCTCCTATTGATAATGGGAGGCTCTTTTCTTGTTGAGAAAATGTCAAAAGTTAAATGAGAATAAAATATATAAAATAGTTTATTTTATTTGCATTTTAAGGTATAATAAATAAAAATGATAATGATAATACGTTGAATTCAAGAATAATATTGATTATAAACTACTGAGAGATATGATGATTAAGAAAAAACGTTGGCGCCTTTGTAAAGGTGATCAAGAAGAAAGAGAATATCTTAATCCGTGAACTTGGTGTAAACCCTATTGTGGCTAAATTAATGGTGAATCGTCACATTGATGTAGACGAAGGTCGTCAGTTTTTACAAGGTACTTTGTCAGATTTGTTAGATCCATTTACATTAAAAGATATGGATGTGGCTGTTTCACTAGTTCTGGAAACAATTGAAAGTCACAAACCAATCGTCATTTATGGTGATTATGATGTAGATGGTATTACTGCAACATCAGTACTTTATCGATTTTTAAAGAAATTAGGTGCCGATGTTACCTATTACATACCAGAACGTCAAAGTGAAGGGTATGGCCTCAATTTAGAGGCTTTAGAGCACCTTATTGAACGGGGAACGGCTTTAGTCATTACTGTAGACTGCGGCATTAGTTCTTACGATATTGTAGAGGCTGTACGAGACCGCATCGATATGATTATTACGGATCATCATACGGCTCCTGATATGATTCCACGAGCCAAGGCCGTTATAAATCATAAGCAAAAGGACTGTCCATATAAGGATAAAAACTTATCTGGCGTAGGTGTTGCTTTTAAATTATGTCAAGCCTTGTGGCTTACCAAGCATGGTGAATGGTATTTAGATGATTTAGATATCGTTGCTTTAGGTACTGTGGCGGACGTAGTGCCTTTGGTGGGTGAGAACCGCATCATCGTAAAAGCAGGCCTTGAGAAGATGAATAGTCAGCCTAATTTAGGCATTAAAAAGCTCATCGATGTAGCGGGACTACATGAGCGAACTATAACATCTGGACATATTGGTTTTACCTTAGCACCTCGTCTTAATGCGGCGGGTCGCGTGTAACGCATGCTACGCGTGCAGTTGAACTACTTGTGACCGATGATGGTGATATAGCAGAGGCGATTGCTGAGGAATTGAATGAAACCAATCGTGAGCGGCAAGAACTAGAGCGTAATATCCACGAATTGGCTCGCATTGATGTGGCTAATCAAGGCCATAAAGCTGATTATGTAACTATTGTGGCCGGCGAAGAGTGGCATCCAGGAGTCATTGGTATTGTTGCTTCTCGTCTAGTAGAGGAGTTTTACAAACCAACCTTAGTCATCAGTATTCATGATGGCATTGGTAAAGGCTCGTGCCGTAGTATCGACGGTTTTAATATGTATGATGCGTTAAAGTCTTGTGAAGACCTTTTGCTACAGTTTGGCGGGCATGCTGCGGCAGCAGGCTTTAGCATTGACGCAAATCGCATTGACGAATTGAGAGAGCGTTTAACGGAGTATTGTAAAAAGATTGTTACTACCGAGGAATATATTCCTGTGGTTGCTATTGATGCGGAACTACCTGTTGATGATATCGATGTCGATATTATTGACCGCGTATCAGACCTTGAACCTTATGGGATGGCCAATAGCACGCCAGTTCTTTGCTATTATGGAAGCTACCGTACAAGATATTATGCTCATGGGCCAATTAAAAAATCATTGTAAGATAATTATTTGAAACTTCGAATGGTACATTAGATGCTATAGCTTGGAATCGTCCAGACTTATTTAAATCTATCTTTGTGGGAACTGTGGTAAAAGTGGCATTTTCCTTGCAAAAGAATGAATGGCAAGGCATGGTTTCTCCGCAACTCATGATTCAAGCTATTGAACCATTGACTGAAGAGCCGATTAAACTGACTACAGAAGGGCTTAGACAGATGTATGTTATTGTAAAACAGTCCATGCGAGGTCGTAGTCAATCGGTTTATAATGTAGAACAAGATATATTGCGCCGTAAGCCGGCAGATCAGAATAATCGCAGTGCTCTAACATCTATTGATGTATTTAAAGAATTGGGCATTGTTGAAGAATATACAAGTGATGATGGTCAATTAATGCTTAGATGGAACGCCATTGAAGGAAAATTAGATCTTGTCACATCCGTAACATTCCTTACTTATAGTGTATAGGAGGTGACATCATGACAACTGTAAATGAAGAAGGCAAAGCTTTGGTAGAACAAAGTACTTTTGATAAAGAGAAAGCCTTAGCTGAGTTTATGGAGTATATCCATACGTATTTAACAGATGATGAGTGTGACCAAGTATTGAAAGCTTTTGAGCTTGCTGATAAGGCTCATGAAGGTCAGTTTAGAGCTTCCGGTGAACCGTATATCATGCATCCTCTAGCTGTAGCTGATATTTTGGCACACTTACAAATTGACCATATTACGCTTATGGCAGCTCTTATGCATGATGTGGTTGAAGATACATCCTATTCCGAAGGAAGATTTAGAGGAAATGTTTGGCTCTGAAGTAGCATTCCTTGTTGATGGGGTAACAAAATTAAATCAATTCCAATATGAAACAAAAGAAGATCGCCAAATGGAAAACTATCGAAAGATGATTTTAGCGATGGCAAAGGATGTGCGCGTCGTTGTTATCAAATTGGGTGACCGCTTACATAATATGCGTACCTTAAAGCATATGCGCAGTGATAAACAAAAACGCATTGCTAAGGAAACTCTCGAAATCTTTGCTCCCCTTGCGCATCGTCTCGGTATTTTCAATGTGAAATGGGAGTTAGAGGATTTATCCTTCCGCTATTTAGAACCGGAAAAATATTATGATCTAGTCGATCAAATGAAACAAAAACGCCAAGTCCGGGAAGACATCGTTAATGATACGATGAGGCAACTCACTAAGGCTTTAGGTGAGGCCCATATTAAGGCAGATATCAAAGGCCGTCCTAAACACTTCTACAGTATTTACAAAGAAGATGAAAAAGGACAATCGCGATTTGTCACAAATCTATGATTTGCTTGCAGTTCGCGTAATCGTTGATAGTATTCCTGATTGTTATGCGGTACTCGGTATTGCACATAGCTTGTGGAAGCCATTGCCTTATCGCTTTAAAGATTATATTTCCATGCCGAAATCCAATATGTATCAATCCTTGCATACTACGGTTATCGGTACCATGGGACAACCTGTAGAAATCCAAATTCGTACGTGGGAAATGCATCGTGTATCCGAATACGGTGTTGCTGCTCACTGGCGGTATAAAGAAGGTAATAAAAACGGCGATAAAGAGTTCGACCAAAAGGTTGCTTGGTTGCGCCAAGTTCTAGAATGGCAAGATACAAGCAATCCAACGGAACTCGTTAATGCTTTGAAATTAGACGTTTTCTCTGGTGAGGTATTTGTATTTACGCCAAAGGGGTGACGTTGTTAAGTTGCCAATAGGCTCTGTACCACTAGACTTTGCCTATCGAGTTCATACCGATGTAGGTCATCATTGTGTAGGTGCTAAGGTAAATGGCAAAATTGTACCGCTCGATTACACCTTACAAAATGGTGATATCGTCGATATTATTACATCTAAAACGAGTAAACCAAGCCTTGATTGGCTTAACATTGTAGGTTCCTCTGAAAGTAAGAGCAAAATTCGCAATTGGTTCAAGCGTGAAAATAAAGCTGAAAATATTGAAAAAGGCTTAGAAGCTCTTGAAAAAGAAGCAAAACGATTGAATCATAATTGGAAAGAATTGATTGCAGATAATCGACTTCAACAGGTTACGAAACAGCTTAAAGCCGGTACAGAAGAGGAAATGTTTGCAGCCTGTGGCTATGGCGGTATTCCTGTAAGCACGGTTCTCTTGCGTTTAATTGAACTTTATAAAAAAGTCTAAAGAAGCAGAAGAATCTAAGCGCAGTACAGAGCAAATTATTGAGAAGTTAAAATCTCAAGGACAAAAGAAAACAAAAAATGGCACTGGTGTTCTCGTAAAAGGAGAAGCTGGTGTTATGGTGCGTATGGCAAAATGCTGTAATCCTGTACCTGGGGACGATATTATCGGTTATATCACTCGCGGTCGCGGTGTTTCAGTACATCGCAGTGATTGTTGTAGCCTAGGACATACACCTGAGGATTTAGAGCGTATGATAGAGGTGGCTTGGGATGGCGCTTCTAGTGAATCCTTCCACGTAGGTATCGATATTCAAGCTTACGATCGAGCTGGTATTCTTATGGAAGTTATGGCTGTCCTTTCAGAGTTGAAAATTACCATTACCAATATCAATGCTAAGGTCCAAGAGGATACAAAAAATGTAAGTATTAATGTTATGGTTGATATCCGTGATATTTCACAATTAGATTTTGTAATGACTAAGTTGCGCCGTATTCGTGAAGTGTATACGGTACAACGTAGTAGAGGAGGGGCTTAATGAGCGAACAACAATTAGTGCTTATGCGCATGCCTTTAGGTCCACTAGGAACCAATTGCTATGTCATAGGCGATAAAGTGGTTGGTGAGGCTTTCATCATCGATCCTGCCACACCAGAAGTATTAGATGCGCTAAAGAAACATGACTTGAAGCCAAAAGCTATTTTGCTTACACATGGTCATGGTGACCATATTGGGGGCGTTCAAGACATTGTAAATGCTCATCATGTACCTGTATATGTGCATAAGGGTGATGTACCGTATTTATCTGATCCTGAGCTTAATCTCAGTGCCTATAGCAATCCTACGCCAATTAAAGTGAAGGCTGATATTATTGAGGTACAGCAAGGTGACCATATTACCTGTGGTGATATTGACCTAGAAGTCTTAGAAACACCAGGGCATACGCCAGGTGGTGTGTGCTATTACATGGAAGGTCTTGTATTTGTAGGGGACACTCTCTTTAGAGATTCCGTAGGTCGTACAGATTTTCCAAATGGATCATATGAGACGTTGATGGAATCCATCAAAACTCAGCTTTATAAACTGCCTAATAATACGATGGTATATCCTGGTCACGGGCCAGAAACCAATATAGAGTATGAAAAACAATACAACCCATTTGTTGGGCAGTAGGTTTGAATGAAGTATTTTTACAAATTGTAAAGGGGATAATTATCATGAACACAACATTAGAAAAATTAAAAGAACGCATTAAAGACAAAAAATACAAATTAACAACGCAACGTCAAACAATTTTACAAGCCTTCATCGATGCTGACGAAAACCATTTAAGTGCTGAAGACGTGTACGTACTTGTAAAAGAAGTGGCTCCTGATATCGGGTTAGCAACAATTTACAGAACTCTTGATCTCTTCACAGAACTTGATTTGTTAAAACGTCTTGATTTCGGTGATGGCCGTAACCGTTACGAATTGAATGATGAAGAGTTCGCTCATTTCCATCATCATTTGATTTGCGTAAAATGTGGCAAAGTATCCGAGTTTGAAGACGATATGCTTGAAACATTAGAGTCCATTATCGCTAAAAAATTGAACTTCCGTACTATCGATCATCAATTAAAAGTATATGGTTATTGCAGTGATTGCCAAAACCATATGACTGAAGCAGAGCTTGAAAAATTAGAGCGTATGGCTCATCACCATGGTTAATACTTATCTATATACGGGCCATTACCCCTTGGCTCCGTAGTAGCTCATAACTGTGGCGCAGCGGGACTCTTTTCTGATAAGGTGGAGCCAGATGTAATCCTTGAAGCTTGTGAAGTGGATGGTTGTATACACTAACTGTTATCATTGGCGATACAATTCAGACGTTTGATGGGCCTGTTTCCTCTATGGGACGACGTCAAATAGGTCAAGCTTTACTGCGCTACTTGCGTGAATATCAAGGTTTACCAGCTGAGGCGCCATGGGGGAACTATGGTAGGCGTGCGCCCTACTAAGCTACTACATAAATATATAGATATATATGGCTCTGTCCACGCAGCAACTCGTCACATTAGGGACGAGTTTTCTGTGTCTATGGAAAAGCTTGCTACACTGGGTACTATCGGTGAGTATCAACGGCCATTTTTAACTGATACAGACGATAAAAAGGTGAGTCTCTATTGCGGCATTCCTTTTTGTGACACTCGCTGTGTTTACTGCTCCTTTCCGTATGGACTCTATCAGGACTATGATGGAAAAAGCCAATTTATAACTGCCTTAGGCCGGGACATAGAGGATATGAAGGCTATTGTTCAGTCTTATGGCTTAACGGTAGATACTCTCTATATGGGAGGTGGTACTCCGACGGTGTTAGGCGATGAAGACTTTTACCAAGTTCTAAAACAGTTATCCCTGCTCGTGCCAGCAGGTCATGAATTTACCGTAGAGGCAGGGCGGCCAGAATCCGTTAATTCAGTAAAACTACGATCTATGCTAGAGCTAGGTGTAAATCGTATTAGCATTAATCCGCAAACTATGCAAGACGATATTTTACGGCGCATTGGTCGTGGACATAGTGCACGTGATATTGATGAACTGTTACAATATGTAAAAGCAAATACGTCTCTAGCGGTAAATATGGATTTTATTGCAGGCTTACCGCATCAAACGATGCAAAACATGGTAGAGAATATGGATTATGTATGTCAAAATCTGCCGGAAAATGTTACAATTCATACGTTAGCATTAAAACGTGGTAGCCCGTTGTATGATTTAAATATGCAAGATGATATTCCAGCGGAACATCTGGTAGCAGAAATGGTACAATATGGTAAAGAGCGTCTTGAAGCGGCTGGTTATGTGCCATATTATCTATATCGCCAACAATATATGCGGGGGCAGTTAGAGAATATCGGTTATACCTTACCAGGCAAAGCATGCGAATACAATATTCAGATTATGGAAGAGCGACAAAGCATTCTATCCATGGGGCCAGGAAGCTCGTCTAAGTGGATGCGCGCCCCTGAATATCGACAATTGAAACAGCATATGCCAAAGGATGTAGATGTTTACCACGAAACGATAGATGCACTTTTAGAGAAACGACATAGAATTTGTGAAAAGATTTTGGGAGGTTGTGTAATGGCTATTAGAAAACCAAGAGGTACACAAGATTTTTTGCCAGAGCAAATGATAAATTGGCACTATATTGAACAACGTATGCGCGAGATTTGCAAAGTATACGGATTCAATGAAATTCGCACACCTGCCTTTGAAGATACTAAATTATTCTTGCGCGGCATCGGTGAAACTACAGATGTAGTACAAAAAGAGATGTACACCTTTACCACTGGTGATGACGGTGGTTCTAGCTTTACCTTACGCCCTGAAAATACGGCGTCTGCTGTGCGCGCATACTTAGAAAACAAAGTATATGGTAAAGAAGGTCTCACAAAATGGTATTACATGGGCCCTATGTTCCGTCATGATAAACCGCAAGCAGGGCGGTACCGTCAATTCCACCAATTCGGTGCAGAGGTACTAGGTTCTCAATCTCCAGTGGTAGATAGCGAAGTTATCTGCATGGTAGTACAATTGCTAAAAGACTTTGGCCTTAAAGATCTCAATGTAGAGGTAAACTCCGTAGGTTGCCCAACATGTCGCCCTGTATACCGCGAAAAACTGATTGCTTTCTTTGAACCTAAAAAAGGAACAATTATGTAGCGATTGCCAAGAGCGTTTATACAAAAATCCATTGCGTATCTTGGATTGTCAAAAATGAAACATGCAAATCTTTGTCCGTAGGTGCTCCTGAAATTCACGAACATTTATGTGGCGAGTGTCATGATCACTTCGAAGAATTGAAAACATATTTATCTGCTGCTAATGTGCAATATACATTGAACCCTCGTCTCGTACGCGGTCTTGATTATTACACTAAAACAGCGTTTGAAGTGCAATATACTCCATTAGGTGCACAAAGTGCTGTAGCCGGTGGTGGCCGTTACGATGGCCTCGTAGAGGAACTCGATGGTCCTCATACGCCAGCGATTGGTTTTGCTATGGGCATGGAGCGTTTATTATTAGCCCTTGAAAAACAAAACTTATTGCCTGAACCAACTGTAGAACCATCTGCATTCGTAGTAGCTCTTGGTGATGCGGCTAAGGTAGAGGCCTTCAAAATTTGCCAAGCATTGCATGATGCATATATATCCGTTGAAATGGACGGACAGGGTAAGAGTATGAAGGCACAATTAAAATATGCTAACAAAATTAATGCAAAATATGTTATCATATTGGGTGATGCTGAATTGGCTCGTGGAGAAGCCATAATTCGATTCATGGATACTAGTGAACAAGAGACTATACCACTTGATATAGTTTCTGAACGTATAACTTCTTTGGTGAAAGGATGACAATTAGAATGGAAACAATGCAAGGCTTACACCGTACGCACGGTTGTGGCACCATCTCTGAACAAGAGGTAGGTAAAGAGGTCGTATTATGTGGTTGGGTTGAACGCCGTCGTGATCATGGTGGTTTGATTTTCTTGGATTTACGTGATCGTTCTGGCGTAGTACAAATAGTAGCGTCCCCAGATCATAACGTAGAATCTTTCCACAAAGCAGAGGATGTTCGTAATGAATATGTTCTTTGCGTGCGTGGTACTATCACAAAACGTGATGATTCTGCTATCAATCCAAACCTTCCTACAGGTGCATATGAAATGTTCTGTGAAGAGTTGCGCGTGTTGAACTCCGCTAAAACGCCTCCATTCTATATCCAAGATGATATCGATGTAGATGAAAATATTCGTTTGAAATATCGTTACCTTGACTTGCGTCGTCCAGAAATGCAACGCAACTTGATTTTACGTCATAAAGTAACAAAAGCTATGCGCGACTTCTTCGATAGCCGCGATTTCTTGGAAATTGAAACACCAATGCTTACTAAATCTACACCAGAAGGCGCTCGTGACTATCTAGTTCCTTCCCGTGTAAATGCTGGTACATTCTACGCGTTGCCTCAATCTCCACAAATCTTCAAACAAATCTTGATGGTTGCTGGTTATGAAAAATACTTCCAAATCGCTCGTTGCTTCCGTGATGAAGATTTGCGTGCAGACCGTCAACCTGAGTTCACTCAACTCGACTTGGAAATGTCCTTCGTAGACGAAGAAGACATCTACTCCATGCTTGAAGAAATGGTAGCTCATGTATTCAAAACTGCAATGGGCAAAGAAATTACATTGCCTATGCCTCGCATTACATGGGATGAAGCAATGGATAAATATGGTTCTGATAAACCAGACCTTCGTTTCGACATGGCGTTTACTGATGTAACTGATCTTGTAAAAGATACAGAGTTCAAAGTATTCCGCTCTGTAATCGACAATGGTGGCGTAGTTAAAGGTATCGTAGTACCTGGTGACGCTGGTATTCCTCGTCGTGAACTTGATGACCTCGTTGAATATGTAAACCGTTATGGTGCAAAAGGCCTTGCATGGGCTTGCTTCAACGAAGATGGTTCTATCAAGTCTCAAATCATGAAGTTCTTAGGTGAAGATACAATTCGCAACATTGGTGAAAAAATGGGCGCTAAAGGTGGCGACCTCGTATTGATGATTGCTGATAAACCTGCTACTGTGGCACGTGCATTAGGCGAATTGCGCCTTGAAATGGCACGCCGCATGAACATGATTGATTCTGATAAATTGGCATTCACATGGGTAACTGATTCCCTATGTTCGAATATAACGAAGATGAAAAACGATATGTTGCAATGCACCATCCGTTCACAATGCCACGCCATGCTGATCTTGATAAATTAGAATCCGATCCTGGCAGCGTAAAAGCGATTGCTTATGACATGGTATTAAATGGCGTAGAAATCGGTGGCGGTTCCTTGCGTATTTACCAAGCTGACGTACAAGAAAAAGTATTCAAAGCAATTGGTTTATCTATCGAAGAAGCAAGATCCAAATTTGGCTTCATGCTTGATGCATTCCAATATGGTGCACCTCCTCATGCAGGCTGTGCATTCGGCTTAGATCGTCTTGTTATGTTAATGGCAAAACGTCAATCTATCCGCGACGTAATCGCATTCCCTAAAACACAATCTGCTTCTGACATCATGAGCCAAGCTCCATCTGAAGTAGAACCAAAGCAATTAAAAGAGTTGCATATTAAACCAGATGTAGAAGAAGAACAAGAGCAATCTTTAGTGTAAAAACATAGGCAAGAATTGATTAAAATTGAAATGTCAAGTCTTGTTAATTACTAATCTTTCTGATACTATTTATGTATAAGATATCCCTGCCATGTGCGTGTGATATCGCAGTTTTGAGCCAACACATTTACTTCGGGAGTCCGGACTCTCGTCTGAACGTTACGCCCTTACGGGACAACTGCAGGATGAGGAGGACACCCACCTGCCCTTGCAGGATCAAAACGCGGTACATTACGGCATGGTGGGGCTTTTTTGCGTGTAAAAATAGCGTTAAAATATAAGAAATAGTTAATATATCATAGATTAATCAATAGTTAAGAGCTTATGGATTGAGGTGAGAGAATGGATAGTTTATTTGATTTGACGCCTACAAATACATATGAGCCGCTTCCTGTGCGGATGCGTCCTACTAAATTAGATCATTTATATGGTCAGGAGAAGGCTGTAGGAAAGGGGACTTTCTTGCGTGCTATGGTAGAGAAGGATACCATACCATCTATGCTTTTTTATGGGCCTTGTGGAACGGGTAAAACTACATTAGCTGGCATTATTGCTAAGATGAGTAATAGTCATTTTGTAAATTTAAATGCTACTAATGCCGGTATTGGTGAGTTGCGCACCATCATTGAAGATGCCCGTAAGCGTGTTCGTTCTCTGCAACAGCGAACCATTCTATTTCTTGATGAAATTCATCGTTTTAATAAAAGCCAACAAGATGTGCTGTTACCTTGCGTAGAGGATGGCACTATTATCCTTATTGGTGCTACTACAGAAAATCCGATTTCTTTGAGGTTAATAGACCGCTATTATCTCGTTTGCGTCTTATTACATTAGAAGCACTTACACCAAAGGCTATCGGTCAAATTCTGCGTCGTGCTATTACCGATGAAGAGGTAGGGCTTGGTAAACGTCGCTTACAAGTCACCGACGAAGTACTAGAGGATGTAGGCATCTTCGTCAACGGTGATGGTAGGATGGCTCTCAATATTTTAGAGCAAGCAGCAGCTATGGTTCCGACGAAGGTACTATATCTATTGAGGTCCTTGAAAAGGTTGTAGGCCGTCGTATTTATACATATGACAAAAAAGGTGATAGCCACTACGATACAATCTCTGCTTTTATTAAAAGTATGCGTGGCTCTGATGTACAAGCGACGGTGCATTATTTGGCACGTATGATTGAAGCAGGTGAGGACCCGAATTTTATCGCTCGTCGTATCGTTATTTGTGCTGCTGAGGATGTAGGTCTTGCTGATCCACAAGCATTGATTTTGGCAAATGCTGCGGCTCAAGCCGCTCATATGGTAGGATTTCCCGGAGGCTCGTATTATATTGTCCGAGGCTGCATGTTATGTGGCGTTGGCTCCAAAAGTAATTCTGCTTATTTGGCTATCGATGCAGCAATTGCCGATGTGCGCCACAAGGATTGTGGACAGGTACCAGATCATTTGAAGGATAGTCATTATAGTGGGGCTAGCAAATTAGGTCACGGGAAAGCCTATAAGTATGCTCATAACTATCCGAATGGCTATGTAAAACAACAATATTTACCGACACCTCTTGTAGATGCCACCTATTACAATGGCATAAAAAGAGGTAGAGAAGAACAATTGCTTAACGACTGGGAAGAACGTCGTAAAAGTTAACTAAATACTTCGATATATGCTATAATATAATGATAAGTTAATTTACTGTAATGTTATATAAGTAAGGGGTTTGTATAGATTTATGGCAGAAGAAAACACTTCCACCAAAACGCAACACACGCCGCAAGCGAACAAGTACAAAACAGCAATCAAAGTCTCAAGGCTTTCTTTGCGCAGCGAAGTTAAAGGCCTTATTGTCATTGCCTTTGCAGTGATCTCTTTGCTCGGTTTCTTTGGCTTTGAGCTTGGTCTTGTGGGTCAAATTTTAACAGGTATATTCCGCTATGGCTTTGGTTTAGGTGGCATTATTCCTTGTTTATGCGTTTTCTGGTTAGGTTGGAGATTATTATATAAGGATACATTTATTTCCATTACAAAACGAGGGGTTGTAATGACCTTGTTTTTCCTATTGTTAGCTCTTGTTCCCTTGTGGCGCGTTCCAGGGACAGGAACTCATTACTACACAACTAGCTAATCAAGGTGGTTTCGTAGGTGGCGCTATTGCAACATTTATGCGCACTTTATTAGGTAATTTAGGTGCTATTATTCTCGATGTGTTCTTGTTATTAGCCTTTGGCCTTCTTATTACTAGATTATCCTTGCGCAGTGGCTTACAAAAAGGCAGCAGATAAAACTCAAGTAGGTTTAGATGTAGCAAAGAAGTAGCTGCTGAGAAGGTGGCAGTTGCTAAGGAGGTCTTTGAAGATTGGAATGAACAACGTAAAGAAGCAGCTGCGGCAGAACAGCGTAAAGCTTATAACAGGGAAAAAGATACACGCTTTGAAGATGTTGCTGATCAAGCATTAGATAGCTTAGAAAAACGTGGTATTACTACCGATAGAGATAGCTTTGAAACTGATACTTCTGTAGATGTGGAACCTATACCAGACACAGTTACAACTGTAGAGCCGCCAAAAGCGCCTACATCTTGGAAGGAATTAGCTGAATTAGAAGCGCGTAATCGTGCAGCTGAGCAATTGGCTAATATTTCAGAAGCATCTGGCGATGCTAAGACTTATGATGCTGATGATTTTGGACAATTTTCTGATACGCATAGATCTACTAGCGATGATTATGTATATGTTCCAGATGAGGATTATACATATACACCTGACGAAGGCTATACTGATGAGTCTGAAGCAGTAAGACATACTGAAGGGGAAGAACCTGGATTTTCCTATCAAGATACAACGATGGGTCCACTAGAGACTAATCACGGAGCTATTGCGTCTGCCGTGCCAGGTACGGGTGCTGCTGCTAGTTCTGTAAGTGCTGGAGCCGGTATGGCCGGCATGGGCTTACAAGTGCCATCCATTATTAGCACTACAGAGGATACAGCCCAAGTTGCAGTATCTAAAGACGGTCAAATTCACCGTACTACGATGACCTACCATTTCCCAAGCCTTGATATTTTGGCGAAAGGGAAGGGGAGTCAAAATAATGGGGAAGAAGTAGCTCACAATGCGATGATGCTTGAGAATGTATTGAGTAACTTCGGTATTACGGCTAAGGTTGTAAATGCTACACAAGGTCCGACCGTTACGCGTTATGAAATCGAGCCTGCTCCTGGGGTGAAGGTTAGCCGTATCGTTAACTTAACAGATGATATTGCTCTTAATTTAGCTGCGCAACATATTCGTATGGAGGCTCCAATCCCAGGTAAATCTGCTATCGGTATCGAGGTACCTAATAAGACAACTGAAGCCGTTCATTTGCGTGATGTTTTAGATTGTAGCGACTTTAAGGATGCTCGAGGTGGTATTCCTGTAGGTCTTGGTAAGGATATTGCAGGGAAACCTGTGATCACAGACCTTGCGAAGATGCCTCACTTGCTCGTAGCAGGTACGACGGGTTCGTAAATCTGTATGTGTAAATACATTTGATTTCCAGTATTCTCTTTAGTCGTAAACCAGAAGAGGTTAAGCTTTTATTAATTGACCCTAAGATGGTTGAACTGTCTATTTACAATGGTATTCCTCATTTGATGGCGCCAGTTGTAACAGATATGAAAAAAGCAGCAGCTGTATTGCGTTGGGCCGTTCGAGAAATGGAGGCTCGTTATAAAGCTTTTGCAGCATCTGGTAAACGTGATATTAAGAGCTATAATGAAGCACATCCTAAGGCGGCTATGCCGTTGATCGTACTGATTATCGACGAGTTAGCTGACCTTATGATGACTGCTCCAGATGACATTGAAGAATCTATTAGTCGTTTGGCACAAATGGCGCGTGCTGCAGGTATCCACATGGTACTTGCGACACAACGGCCATCTGTTAACGTTATTACTGGCTCTATTAAAGCCAATGTACCAAGTCGTATTTCCTTTGCTGTAGGCTCTCAAATTGACTCCCGTACTATCCTTGATATGGCGGGGGCCGAGAAATTGCTAGGTAAAGGCGATATGTTATTTGCTCCGATTGGTGCAAATAAACCTATTCGTGTACAAGGAGCCTTCATTTCTGATGATGAGGTCGAAAACCTTGTAGATTTGTGAAAGCTCAACGCGAGCCAGAGAATATGATAATACAGTAACTCAAGAAGTGGAAAAGGAAGCTGAAGAAAGAATCTTCTGATGCTAATGATGTTTACCGTGATGAATTATTAGAGCGAGCTGTAAATCTTGTTATGGAATCTGGTCAAGCCTCTGTATCGATGTTGCAACGTCGTTTCCGTATCGGTTACACCCGTGCTGCACGTCTTGTAGATACTATGGAAGACCTTAAAATCGTTGGCCCTAGCATGGGCAGTAAGGCTCGAGAAATTTTAATGAGCCCTGAACAAGCTAAGGCTAGATATTTCTCCGACTCCAATGATGAGCAATAATTAGCGAATGAGTATATGAATATTACGTAGATTTAGAAAGGAACGAAAATGGCTGAATTAGGCGAAGAATTACGACGTGAACGGGTAAGACGTAATCTAACCTTTAAAGATGTGGAGCAGGTGCTACATATCAAAACAACCTATTTAGAGGCTATCGAAGATGGCAACTATGATATCATTCCTGGTCAAGTCTATGTAAAAGGTTTTATTCGAAACTATGGTAACTACTTGGATCTCGATGGAGATCGTTTGGTGAAAGCCTATCAAAGCCAAGTAGGAGATATTGATACCTTTTCTTTGCGCTCTGTGACAAGACAGAAAGCTCAAGCCCTACTTTGGTACAAAGTGAGTTCGTTGAATACCAAACATCTAAAAAGCGTATGTCCTTAGAAACGCGTCAACGAAAACGTCAACGCTCTATTGTACAAGAACGCATTATTTTAGGCATTATTTTAGTTTGTATGGCATTATTTTTACTATGGTTATTCCTTTCCTAACAGTTGATTAGGAATGATAGAAAGGCATTTACACAATCAATGGATAGATTTTTAGTAACAGAACCTTCGGATATGAAGGAACGAGGTTGGGCTGAATTAGATTTCGTTCTCATCAGTGGGGACGCCTATGTGGACCATCCGTCCTTTGCTCCTGCGGTTATCGGTAGATACTTGGAATCAAAGGTTATCGTGTAGGCATTATAGATCAACCAGTTGAATGATGTAGAGGCTTTCAAAACTAGGTAAACCGCGTCTAGCATCCCTTTGTTACGGCAGGGAATTTAGACTCAATGCTCAATAAATTTACGGCGGCAAAGAAAATTCGCCGTCAAGATGATTACTCGCCAGGCGGTGAAGCTGGCCATCGTCAGATCGTGCTACCTTGGTATATGCAAAACCGCATGAAGGAGGCTTATAGTGATGTGCCGCTCATTATCGGGGGCATAGAGGCTTCCCTTGCGCCGCTTTGGTCATTATGACTATTGGTCAGATACGGTGCGCCGATCCATCTTAGTAGATTCTAAGGCCGATGTACTCGTTTACGGTATGGGTGAGCTTCAAATCGTCGAACTAGCTGATGCGTTGATCAAGGCCGATTTAAAGAATCCTTACCGTCTATACGGGGATTTGCTACATGGCAAAGGACATTCCTACCATTGATTATGTAGAGTGCCCATCTTATGAAGCTATTAAGGCTGACAAAATGGACTTTGCCGATGCATTTCGCATCCAATATGATGAACAAGATCCGTTCTATGGCCGCATAGTGGTACAGAAGCATGGTGACCGATATTTGATTCAGAATACGCCTGCATTGCCATTGACACAAGAGGAAATGGATGGGGTGTATAATCTGCCATATACTCGAAAGTGGCATCCTAAATACGATGATAAGGGTGGTGTACCAGCCTTAAGTGAGGTACAGTTTAGCCTTGTGAGCCAACGTGGTTGTTTTGGCAGTTGTTCTTTCTGCGCTATTACAAACCACCAAGGTCGTATCATCCAAAATCGCAGTCATGAGTCATTGATTGACGAAGCTCAGATGATGATTAATATGGATAACTTTAAGGGGTATATTCACGATGTAGGGGGGCCTACCGCAAATTTCCGTCATTTAGCCTGTGATAAACAAGCCGTATATGGTGCTTGTAAAGGGCGTACTTGTGCGGCGCGAGCCTGTGAAAATCTAAATACAAACCATGATGACTATATTGCTTTTACTTCGTAAATTACGTAAGTTAAAAGGCGTAAAAGGTATTTGTTCGTTCGGCTTACGTTATGACTATGTTCTAGCGGATAACAATAAAGATTTTGTCCGCGAGCTTTGTGAATTTCATGTAAGTGGACAACTAAAAGTAGCGCCAGAACATGTTTCTAAACGTGTAACCAATATGATGGGGAAAGCCGGTAAAGAAGAGTTCCTAACCTTTAAGTCTTGGTTTGAAGAGACAAATAAAAAAGCTTGGTAAAGAAACAATACTTAGTGCCGTACTTTATGAGCTCTCATCCAGGCTGTGCCTTGGAAGATGCTATCGAATTAGCGGAGTTTTTGCGTGATCACCACATATGTACCCTGAACAAGTACAAGACTTTATTCCTACACCGGGTAGTCTGTCTACTTGTATGTACTATACAGGCATTAATCCTTTAGATGGAAAGCCTGTATATGTAGCTAAAAAGGGTAGAGATAAAGCTAAGCAGCGCGCATTGATGCAGTTTAAAAATATTGAAAACTATGACCTTGTTAAAGAGGCTCTCATAGAGGCTAATCGACGTGATTTAATTGGTTTTGGCCCAGAATGTTTAATTCCGCCACGTCCAATTGGTCGCAACACTAGTGAACAGCGTAGTAAGGGGAATACGCTCTAAATCTGAAAGCTTAAGACGTACGTCGAATAGCAAATCTAATGGACGAGGATCTTCTAATAGTCAATCTAGTTTTAGTAAGGGGAGACCATCTCGTAGTGGTATGACTAAAGGTCGTCCATCTAATAAAAGCCGTGGTGGTCGTTAATTATAGAGATTAGTTTTACTAGTTTCGTTGGGGATACGTTATGTCTTATAGGAGGCATATATGAAACGGTGGATTGCTCCGGGCGTTTTAGCCCTTTTTGTAGTAGGGATGTTGACCTACGGTATGAACTTTTACCATCAAGAACAAATCGAACAGGCAAAAGAGCCAGTTCGCGGTGAAATCACAGTCTACACAGACTTGCCAAATAATTTAACTACAATGCTGGCTGAACGTTATGAAGCGGAACAAAATGTAAAGGTTACGATCATGCCTCTTACAGAGGATCAAATGGCACAACGGTCAGCGTCAACTGTGGCTGACACATCTGGCGATTTAGTACTTACCTCTGAGGATAATCTCGTTGTAGGTGCTAATACTGGTAAATATGCACCAATCGTTAATGAACGAATTGATGAAGTACGAGATACATTTAAAGATCCTAATGGCTACTGGGTTGGCCTTTGGTATGATCCTATCGTATTTGTTCAGAATGATACCTTCCATAATGGTATTGGCAAGTATATTACTACTTGGGAGACACTGGGAAAACAAGGCGACTGGTCTATTATTATGACGGACTTTGTAGCGTCTCAGAATGCAGCGAATTTGCTATACAATATGGTGGAGTACAAAGGAGAAACAGAGGCTCTTGAATATTTGTATAGCTTGAAACCACATGTAGTACAACATGCTAAATTCCTATCTACTCCAGTACGCTTAACTGCATTGGGGGAGACAAACATTGGGATTGGTAACTTATCTGATGCAGCGTCAGTATAATCGTCATGGGTATCCAATTAAGATCATTTATCCTAAAGATGGTACGTCTTATTATGTGACTGGTGCTGCGGTGTTAAAAAACTCAAAGCATAAAGCAGATAGTGTTGAATTTATTAATTGGTTGTTATCTACAAAAACGGCGAAATATATGGTAGAAAATAATTTTACCTATATGTTCACCAATCCTGAAATGGATGAGCCGAAAGATTCTATGGGACAAGATTTAGTGCTATGGCCTGTGAATGGCGGCTATACTCTAGAAGGTAAAAAGTTACTATTAAATCACTGGGTTAGTCAAGTACGATTCCGTAAAGACTAAGTCCGTTGAATAGATCCTAGCAATAGGAAAAGAGATAGAGATAGAATCGAGTGAAGAAAGGATATAGAATGGGTAAGAAATTAGGGTATGTTAGCCTAGGTTGTGCTAAAAACTTAGTAGATACAGAGGTAATGTTAGGTTTGTTGAGAGACAATGGCTATACCATTACTGAAGACCTAAGCGAAGCAGACCTTATCGTTGTTAATACCTGCACTTTTATTGAGAAAGCCAAGGCTGAGTCTATTAATACTATTCTTGAGGTTGCTCAATATAAGGAGGATGGTAATTGTAAGGGCCTTATTGTAGCAGGTTGCTTAAGCCAACAATATCAGGATGAATTATTCCAAGAAATTCCTGAAATTGATGCATTAATCGGTACCGGTGCATGGGATCAAGTTATGGTAGCCGTTGATGCTATTGAACATGGCAATCGCAGTTGTATCATGGAAAATATTACAAATATCTATGATGAGCGCATGCCTCGTATTCAAACAACACCTCGTTATAGTGCATATGTAAAAATTGCAGAAGGCTGTAATAACGGGTGTACATTCTGTATTATTCCTAAGGTACGCGGTGCATTCCGCAGTCGTACTATCGAGTCTATTAAGCCGAAGTGGAACGCTTAGCAGCATCTGGTGTTAAAGAGGTCGTTCTCATCGCTCAAGATACAACGAGCTATGGTATTGACCTTAATGATGGTAAACCATTGTTGACTACATTGTTAAAAGAATTAACAACTGTAGAAGGCATCGAATGGATTCGCATGCTATACCTATATCCGACATTTTTCTCTGATGAATTGTTAGATATTATTGTTAATGAGCCAAAAGCTTTGTAAATATGTAGATATTCCATTACAACATGTGAATAACGATATTTTGAAACAAATGAATCGTCGTGATGATCGCAATGATATTGAACGTTTACTTAAGAAGATTAGAAATGCACCGACCCATATTACATTGCGCACCTCTATCATCGTTGGGATTCCCTGGTGAAACAGATGAACAATTTGAGGAACTTTGTGACTTTGTAAAAGAAACAAATTCGATAATATGGGCGTATTTACTTACTCTCAAGAGGAAGGTACACCAGCTGGTGCCCGTGAAGATCAAGTGCCAGAAGAGGTTGAAAGACGAACGTTATCATATTCTCATGTCCATTCAAGCAGCTATCTCTGAAGAAAATAATCGCGACTTAGAAGGTACCATTGATTATGCGATGGTAGAAGAAATCGAAGAAGGCGAGAATAACACCTTGCTTGCAAAAGGTCGATTGAAATCTCAAGCACCTGATGTAGATGGTAATATGTACATTGAGGACTGCGGTGAAGATGTTCAACCTGGTGATATTCTTAAGTACAAGGTAGAGCAAGGCTTTGCTTATGATGTAGTAGCTACGGTTGTAGAATAATACACAGTTCGATATATTCGATTGTGGAGGTGATCTGATGATTGTAGAACTTATTTCTACAGGTTCAGAATTATTGCTAGGCGATACAGTAAATACAAATGTATCTTGGCTAGCACAAGAATTAAATAAATTAGGCTATACTATTGCTCATCAATCTGTAGTGGGGGATAATCCTAAGCGCATGGCAGAGGTCTTTCAATTAGCTAGCACTAGAGCGGACATCGTTATTAGTACTGGCGGATTAGGACCAACGCAAGGGAGATATTACACGAAATGTATTAGCCGATTCTTTGGACGAAAGATTTTATTTAATCAAGAGGTTATGGATGAGGTTGAAAAATTTTTCCAACGTGTAAAGCGTACTGTGCCTGATGCGAGCCGTCGCGAAGCACAATTGCCTGAAGGTGCAAATGTACTACATAATCCGGTAGGTGTAGCACCAGGTGTAGTCGTTGAAGATGGGGATACTACATATATTCTTTTGCCAGGACCTCCTGGAGAAATGAAGGGGCATGTTCCAAGAGAGTGTTGCTTATTTAACAAGACGATTTGGTTCGCAAGGTGTTGTTACCTCCTATCGCTATGGTGTATACGATATTCGTGAAATTGATTTAGAAAATACCTTGATGGATCTCATTAAGAACCAATCGAATCCAACCATTGCCTTGCTCATTAAAAAGGGGCTACATAGAGGTTCGTATCACTGCTAAGGCTGACACCTTAGAGGCTGCTCATGAGGTTCTCAATCCTTGGGATACTATCTATTCGAGAACGATTAGGCTCTCGGTAGGACGTGATTTGACTGTTTCTATGGAGGAAACACTAGGTCATGTATTACTTGAAGAGCAGAGTACGATTAGTACTGCTGAATCTTGTACTTCTGGATTAGTTGGTAAGTTGTTGACTAATGTCAGCGGGTAGTAGTGAATATTACATGGGCGGTGTCATTTCGTATAGTAATGATGTGAAACATCGTGTTTTAGGTGTACCACAAGATATGTTAGATACATATGGCGCTGTTAGTGAACAAGTGGCTAAGGCTATGGCAGAGGGGGCACGAACTGTTGGTCAAACAACATATGCCGTTTCTACGACTGGCATAGCTGGTCCTGGCGGCGGTAGTCCTGAAAAGCCGGTTGGTCTTGTGTGGTTCGGTGTAACTGGACCTCATGGGACAGTAGCTCATAAGGCTAATTTAATTGGCAATCGCGAAGATATTAGACAAAGTGCAGCAGAGCTAGCACTATACTATGTTTATACTTATATAACAGAAAAGGGGAAATAAAATAATGGCTGTAGATGGCAGACAAGCAGCGTTGGATAACGCGTTAAAACAAATTGAAAAAGATTTTGGTAAAGGTGCTATTATGCGCCTTGGTGAAGCAGCAGATCGCATGAATGTAGAGGTGATTTCCTCTGGTTCTCTTGCTATCGATATCGCTGTTGGTAGGTTTCTCGTGGTCGTTATTGAAATTTACGGTCCGAATCTTCTGGTAAAACAACAGTAGCGCTTCACGCTGTAGCAGAAGCACAAAACAAGGTGGCATTGCGGCATTTATTGATGCGGGCATGCGATGGATCCAGTATATGCTCGTAACTTGGGAGTAGATATCAATAACTTATTGATTTCTCAACCAGACAATGGTGAGCAAGCTCTTGAAATTACAGAGGCTTTAGTTCGCAGTGGCGCTGTAGATATCGTAGTAGTTGACTCCGTTGCCGCTTTAGTGCCTAAAGCTGAAATCGAAGGCGAAATGGGCGATGCTCACGTAGGTTTACAAGCTCGTTTGATGAGTAAAGCATTGCGTAAACTGACTGGTATCATCAGCAAGTCTAAAACGGTTGTTATCTTTATCAACCAATTGCGTGAAAAAGTAGGCGTAATGTTTGGTAACCCTGAAACTACAACAGGTGGTCGTGCATTGAAATTCTATTCTTCTGTACGCCTTGATGTTCGTAAGGGTGAACTTATTAAAGCTAATAACGAAAACGTTGGTGCTCGCACTAAAGTTAAAGTAGTTAAAAACAAAGTAGCACCTCCATTCAAAACAGCAGAATTTGACTTGATGTATGGTGAAGGTATTTCTAAAGCAGGTACTCTTATCGATATCGGTACAAATATGGAAATCATCAATAAATCTGGTGCATGGTATTCCTACAATGGGGAACGTATGGGTCAAGGTAAAGAGGCGGCTAAACAATACTTGCTCGACAATCCACAAATCGCTGATGAGATTGATCGTATTATTCGCGATACATTAGCGGTTGGCACTGAAGAAATCGATGTAATCGGCGAAGAAGTAACTGAAGAAGTATAATCATGAGTGAAGAAACGATGCAAGCTGCTATGGATCAAGCGTATCGCTTCCTAGCTCAACGATTTCTAAGTTCCTATGAACTGACACAAAAAATGAGACGTAAACAAATCGAGGACCCCATCATTGAGCGGGTCCTCGAACGCCTTAGAGACTATGATTATATCAATGATGAGCGCCTGTCTGAACAAGTATTAAACTATTTGATGAAAGAACAAAAATACGGCGCCTACATGATTAAGCAAAAGATGAAACTTAGAGGTCTTACTGTGCCTCCGGAAATCTCTGATTATGATGAAGTGAAAGCCGCTTATCGTGTGGTGGAGAAAAAATTTGGTTCCATTCTCAATGAGGATTGCACTCCTCGTGTAAAAGTCTTTAATTTTCTCAAATATAGAGGGTTTTCAACGAGTACTATCCAAGTTGTGTGCAATGATTTTTATGAATAGATAGTACTTTTTCTGAGGCCTTACCAGGCTTGTAAAATCTTGACAGAAAGGGCTTTCAAGTCTAAAATTAATAATAGCCTTATTTATTTATATGATGATATGGCTAAATGATAATTTAATGCATAAAGGGCATAAAAAGGAGCATGAAAGCTCGATTTTGAGAATTTAAGAGGAGGTGAGACAGATTTTAGAAGATGTGGGACATATTTTAGAGTATTGTCTAATTGCAGTGGTAATGGTACTGATTGGACTAGGGGTAGGCTATTTTTTAGAAAAAATATTGCTGAAGGAAAACTGAATCAAGCTGAACAAGAGGCTGCTCGCATCATCGCAAATGGTGAGCGCACAGCTGAGTCTAAAAAGAAAGAAGCTTTATTAGAAGCGAAAGAAGAAATTCATAAGCTCCGTTCTGATGTAGAACGAGAAAATAAAGATCGCCGTTCTGAACTTCAACGTATGGAACGTCGTATTCTTCAAAAAGAAGAATCTTTGGATAAAAAATTAGACAATATTGAGCACAAAGAGGAAGCTTTACATCGCAAAGAAGCTGACTTAGCCCAAAGCCGTGAAAAAGGTAGAAGCTTTGTATGAAAAACAAATGGCAGAGTTAGAACGTATTTCTGGCATGACATTTGAAGAAGCTAAGAATATCTTGTTAACGAATGTAGAACAAGAAATCCGTCATGAAACGGCGATTATGGTTAAGGAAATGGAGCAGCAAGCTAAGGATGATGCGGAGAAAAAAGCGAAAGAAATTATCTCCTCTGCAATCCAACGTTGCGCAGACTGACCATGTGGCGGAGACTACCGTATCCGTAGTGGCATTGCCTAATGATGAAATGAAAGGCCGCATTATTGGTCGTGAGGGCCGTAATATTCGCGCACTCGAAACATTAACAGGTATTGACTTGATTATCGATGACACACCAGAAGCAGTTATTCTTTCTGGCTTCGACCCAATTCGTCGTGAAGTGGCTCGTATTGCTTTAGAAAAATTGATTGTAGATGGTCGTATCCATCCAGCTCGTATTGAAGAAATGGTTGGTAAAGCTCGTAAAGAGGTTGACCAAACTATTAAAGAAGCTGGTGAACAAGCAACATTTGAAGCTGATGTTCATGGCTTACATCCTGAAATTGTAAAAATTTTAGGTCGTTTGAAATATCGTACTAGTTACGGTCAAAACGTTTTGAAACATTCTATTGAAGTATCTCATTTAGCAGGTTTGATGGCAGCTGAACTAGGCTGTGATGTAACATTGGCTAAACGAGGTGGTTTGATTCATGATATTGGTAAAGCATTAGACCGTGAACTTGAAGGTTCTCATGTTCAAATCGGTGTTGATGTGGCTCGTAAATATCGTGAAAGCGCAGCAGTAATTAACTGCATTGGCGCTCATCATGGTGATGAAGAGTTCCAATCTGTAGAAGCTGTATTAGTAGCAGCTGCTGATGCTATCTCTGCAGGCTCGTCCAGGAGCACGTCGAGAAACATTAGAAAACTACTTAAAACGTTTATCTAAATTGGAAGAAATCGCTGAATCCTTCGAAGGCGTTGAAAAATGCTTTGCTATTCAAGCCGGTCGTGAGATTCGCGTTGTAGTAAAACCGGATAAGATTGATGAAGCTGAGTCTACATTACTTGTTCGGAATATCGTAAAACGCATCGAGTCAGAACTTGAATATCCAGGCCAAATTAAGGTCGTAATTATTCGTGAAACTCGCGTTGTGGATTACGCAAAATAATATGCTATAAGAGATAAATATAGGCTGCAATGATTTCATTGCAGCCTATTATTATCAAATTTCATTTGCATATAATTTAAAGATACGGAGTATAGGAATCCTTATGTATTGATCTTTAATAGATGATGATTCCTATGATTCGTATCGGTTATTAAACCAGTTGACTCGATAATTGATTAAATTACTTTACAAATAGAGGATTTTTTATTTGTATATCGAATTAATATATATAAGGGAAGGAGGCGTTGGCTATGAGCAGATATTTTGAAAATGAATTGATTGAACAAATCAAAGATGCAAATGATATTGTATCTGTAATATCCGAGCATGTAGCTTTAAAGAAACGGGGCAAGAACTATTGGGGTTGTTGTCCATTTCATAATGAAAAGACGCCGTCCTTTAGTGTTGCCCCTGAAAAGGGCTTTTATTATTGTTTTGGCTGTCATGCATCGGGGAATGTCATTAAATTCCTCATGGAACTAGAGCATTTGAGCTTTGTAGAGGTTCTAGAGCAGCTTGCTAATCGTGCTAATATTTCCCTTGCCGGAGGCAAAACTTTCACCAGAACAACGAGCTCGAGATGAACGACGAAAAAAACTATATGAAGCTTCAGAATTAGCGGCTACATTTTTCCATAACTGCCTTACTCAAACATCGATTGGTAAGGTGGGCCTTGATTACTTAAAAAAACGGGGCCTTACAAAAGATACGATTGAAAAATTCAAATTAGGCTTTGCTCCAGATGGTTGGGATAAGTTGTATCGAGCCTTTCACGAACGTGGTATCGATGATTCTATTCTTCTTGGAGTTGAATTTGGTCCGTAAAAACCAAAAGGGACAGTTTTACGATTTCTTTAGAAACCGAATTATGTTTCCTATTATGGATGGTAAAGGTCGTGTAGTTGCCTTTGGTGGTCGTGTTATGGATGACAGCACGCCAAAATATTTAAACTCACCAGAATCAGCCATCTTTGAAAAGGGAAAACTATTATTTGCCTTTGATAAGGCTTATAAATCTATTCGTCAAGAGCGACAGGCTATCCTTGTAGAAGGGTATATGGACGTTATATCTGCTCATAACCATGGTGTTACTAATGTAGTAGCATCCTTGGGGACGGCTTATACACGAGATCATGGTCATATCTTAATGAGGCAGGCTGATGAAATTGTACTGGCCTATGATATGGATGGCGCAGGTCGTCAAGCAGCAGCTAGGGCTATAGAATTATTACAAAATACGGACTTTAAGGTGCGTGTTCTGGCTATGCCAGATGGTAAGGATCCAGATGATTATGTACGTAATCATGGAGGACAAGCATTTAAAGATTTAGTAGCTAAAGCGGTTAAGCCTCTTGATTATTTATTAAGTGAGTCTTTAATTAAACACGACACAAATGATACGGAAGGGAAGCAAGCTGTTATGGCTGATGTATTCCCATATATTGCTAATATAGATAGTCAAACACAACGGGATGATGCTCTAAAGACATTGGCATTACCACTATGGCTTGATAATAGTAGTATTTTTAGATATTTCCGAGACTATGTAAAAAAAGGACAAATTGAATTGGTTGATACTGCGTCTGCACCGTTGCCAACACAGGATTTACCTAAAGGTGATGCAGAAAAATTATTGTCCTTAGCCTTTACAGATGGTGAAGTGTTACAACATATGATGAGCTATTTGCCATTAGAAGACTTTGAAAAAATTGAATATCGAGGTATAATAGAAAAGCTATTCACCTTGTATAAGCACGAAGGTCGTCTAGATGATACTGCCATTCAATCTGTTTTATCCCCATCGGAGTATGATATTTACTCTAGATTGGTTGTTATGAGTGACGATGAATATAAGGTACAAGTGCCTGGATTAATCCGCAAGATAAGGCTTCATTCATTGCGTGAACAGTATAAAGCGCATTCAATTATGGCGGATCAATTAAAACGAGCAGGAGATTCGACATTTATTAGCGAATTACATAAGTGTCAGGAAATACAGAACTTAATTAGAGAATGGTCTAAGTAATATAATGTAAGAAGGAGAGCGCTGTGGCTAAGAAAGTACAAAAAAGTCAAATAGAGGAGATTGTAGAACAACTTCTTGAAAAAGGCCGGAAAACCGGCGTGTTGACACAATCAGAGATTTCAGATGCTCTTCATGAGCAAACTGAACTTACTGCGGAACAATTAGACGATATTTATACTACATTTGGTAAATTAAATATTGAAGTAGTGGCTGATATCGACAGTGAGGATGCGGAACGCTCAGCCAATAGAACCAGAAGAAGAGGATGAAGAAGATACTCCTAATGAAAAGAATATCTCCATCGATTTAAGTGTAGATTCTGGTGTTAACATTGATGATCCTGTACGTATGTATCTCAAGGAAATTGGTCGTGTCCCATTGCTTTCTGCAGATGAAGAAATCGTTTTAGCAAAGCAAATTGAAGCTGGCGCAGCAGAAGATGCTACATATAAAGATATTCAACTTGCCAAAAAGGCTAAGAAAAAATTGGTAGATGCTAATTTGCGCTTAGTTGTAAGTATTGCAAAACGTTATGTAGGTCGCGGTATGTTATTCTTGGATTTAATCCAAGAAGGTAACCTAGGTCTGATTAAAGCGGTAGATAAATTCGATTATACAAAAGGTTATAAATTCTCCACATATGCTACATGGTGGATTCGTCAAGCTATTACTCGTGCTATTGCGGACCAAGCTCGTACGATTCGTATTCCTGTACATATGGTAGAAACAATCAATAAATTGATTCGTATTTCCCAGACAATTATTGCAAGATAAAGGTCGTGAACCATTACCAGAAGAAATCGCAGAAGGTATGGGAATTACTGTAGAGCGGGTGCGTGAAATTCAAGAAAATCGCCCAAGAGCCAGTATCATTGGAAACTCCGATTGGTGAAGAGGAAGACTCTCACTTGGGAGACTTTATTGAGGACCAAGATGCTATTGCTCCAGACGATGCAGCTAGCTACATCTTATTACAAGAACAAATTGAAGATGTATTTACATGCTTAACTGACCGTGAGCAACAAGTATTGATTTTGCGCTTTGGTTTGAAGGACGGCAAACCTCGTACATTGGAAGAAGTAGGTCAACATTTCAATGTAACTCGTGAACGTATTCGTCAGATTGAAGGTAAAGCGCTTACTAAATTGCGCAACCGCGGTAAACGTGATAAAATCAAAGACTTCTTATAAGATTTTGAATCTCGTAAGGGTTGTAATGCAGTGTTCTCTAGCACTGTGTTACAGCCCTTTTGTGTTATATTACTGTCTATGCCCGTTCTCTACTGCAGAAAATATGGCAAAATATAGCTTATGAAACAGTTATAGAAATACGGTGTGCCTTGACTTAGTACTAGCCTATTCGGTATAATTAATGAGCTAGAAACTAACTGTGGGCCTATAGCTCAGGGGTAGAGCAACCGGCTCATAACCGGTCGGTCCCTGGTTCGATCCCAGGTGGGCCCACCAATTATGTTGATATCTACCGTCCTTGAGGATTCAAGGGCGGTTATTTTTATATATAATAATAGAGGAATTATGGAACCTAGACCTATGATGGATCGCTTAGAGGCGGTGTTTTCAATCGTACCAAAAGCTCATGCTATAGCTGATATTGGTACTGATCATGGATATTTAGCAGTAGAACTCATCAACCGTAATCGTGCTGAATTTGTTATTGCTGGCGACGTGCATAAAGGACCTTTAGAATCTGCAAAAGAATATGTTCAATCTTGTGGATTAACTTCTAAAGTAGATTGTCGATTAGGGGATGGTCTAAAGGTAACAGAGAAGGGCGAATTAAATGGTGCTATTTGCTGTGGTATGGGTGGATACCTCATGCGCGATATTGTAGATGCTGGTCCAGAGCCTTTAGAGTTCTACGTATTACAACCACAGAATGGACAAAAAGAATTACGTCAATATATGGTACAAAAGGGCTATGTTATCGTCCTTGAAATCATCGTTGAAGATGCAGGAAAGCTATACACTGCATTTTTAGCAGTGCGTAATGATCAGGTAGAAGCGTATACGGGCATGACTGAATACGTAGATGTTTATCAATCATTGCCAGAGGATTCGTTATTATGGGCTGTAGGTGCTCTTTTGGAACATGAACGACCATCACTTTGGACGAAATATATTGAGTACTTAATATATCAACGGCAATGTGCACTAGACGGTATGACTGAGCAATTGAGCCATACAGATAAATATAAGGATTTAGAGCGTGAAGTAAAATTTCTGCACGGACTTTTAGAAGATAGAAAGAAGTGAGCTTTATGACAACAGTTCAACAAGTTATTACCTTAATGGAACAATTGGCCCCTCGTTCTTATGCAGAATCTTGGGATAATGTGGGCCTCATGGTGGGTGATAGAAATGCTATCGTTACAGGCGTGTTAACTACATTAGATGTAACAGCGGAGGCCATTTTATATGCCATTGAACATGACTGTAATCTAATTGTTAGTCATCACCCGTTGATTTTTAAGGGCTTAAAACAATTGTCTTGTGATACGGCGCAAGGGCAAATGATTAATCAGCTGATTCAACATAATATTGCCGTTTACAGTGCACATACAAATCTCGATATAGCACCTGGTGGCTTGAATGATATGTTGGCAGAACAATTAGGTCTTATAGATGTTAAGGGCTTTATCAAAACTGGGGAAGACGCATTGTATAAGATAACTACCTTTGTACCTGAAAATGCAGCTGATGCGGTTCGAATGGCAATGGGAGCTGCTGGGGCTGGACGTATTGGTAACTATGAATACTGTAGTTTTAGTGCTCATGGTGAAGGTCGTTTTGTAGGCAATGATGACTCTCATCCTGTTGTGGGTGAAGCAGGATCTATGACCGTAGTACCAGAAGTACAAATCAATGCGTTGGTAGATGGTATACATTTGCAACACGTCATTGAAGCGATGAAAGATGCACATCCTTACGAAGAGGCCGGCTATGAGGTACTATCCTTAGTTGAGCCGAAAGAGGCGACTCAATATTTAGGTCGTATTGGTAGATTACCAAACGCCTTAGATTTAGATACATTCCGTGAATGGGTACAAGAAGCATTACCAGAGGCTAATATTCGTTTCGCTGGGGTAGCTCCTCAAGAAATACAATCCATAGCACTATGTTCTGGTGCCGGTGCTGAATTTATTAAGGATGCAACTCGATTGCGTGTGGATGCATATATTACAGGTGATGTGAAATATCATGATGCACAATTAGCTAAAGAGCTTGGTCTGCTTGTAGTTGATGCAGGTCATTTTGGCACAGAATCTATTGTTGCTAGGGGTTTACGTGACTATTTACTTAGTAAAGATATATCTGTTCCTGTAAAAGCTTTTACAGAACAGAATGATTTCTTTTTCTTATAATATTGCATTTTCTTGCAACAAATAGGCTAGCTATGATAAACTGAATTGAAGCAAGTATGAAAGACGGTTGCGAGTCCATAAGACTCGAGGAAAGTCCGAGCTCCATAGGGCAGGATGCCAGATAACGTCTGGCGAGGGTAACCTTAGGGAAAGTGCCATAGAAAAGGAAACCGCCACATCAGTGGTAAGGGTGGAAAGGTGAGGTAAGAGCTCACCAGCAGTTTGGTAACAGGCTGGCTCGGTAAACCCCATCCGGAGCAAGACCGAATAGGGAAGGGTTAAGGGTGGTCCCGCCTACCTTCCGGGTTGTGTCGCTCGAGCGTGCAGGCGACTGTACGCCTAGAAAGATAATCGTCACCGCGCAAGCGGAACAGAACTCGGCTTATTGATTGCTTGCTTCTATATTTAACATATAATTGATAGTATATAAGATTGTAGATCTTTGTTAGGAGAACTTCATGGCAATTACAGCGATTACTAGTGTACAAGAATTTGATGAAAAAGTACTTGGCTCTAAAGGTTTAGCTATTGTTGATTTCTGGGCTGCCTGGTGCGAACCTTGCACTGTTATGCGTCCAGAGGTAGAAGCGGTAGCAGAACGTTTGAAAGGACAAGTAACGTTCTTTAGTGTTGATGCAGAAGATAAAAATCTTCGTGGCGTTTTGTTGAAAGAAGATGTTGATGGTATTCCATCCATGGTATTCTATCGCGATGGCAAAATGCTTGATTCCCTTGTAGGTTACAAGAAAGCTGATGTGCTTGAGTCTCTAATCAAGGAAGTTATCTAATTTAGTGATAATTGAAATTTTTTACAATATCATATAATACAAGGCTGTATACAAGTTGAATAAATTTTCTTGTATACAGCTTTTTTGTTTAAAATCTGTAGTTTTAACATTTATTAAGTGATATAATAAAGTTGTAAGAATATGATTGTTATCATAATAGCTATGATATATTGAATGGTAAAATTAATTATCATAGTATGATTATTATCATAATGGTTGTAGTTTATTAAGTAATATAATTATATTGCGCAAAGTTGTTGTAAGGAGGCTATATTCCATGAAGAATCGTATAAATAGTTTGTGGACACTCTTCCAAGAACGCCGTTTGAGTCGACGCACATTTATGAAATCCTGTGTAGCACTCACTGCTATTCTCGGTTTGCCACCAACGATGTTAGATACCGTTGTTAAGGCAGCTGAGACAACTGAATTGCCTACAGTAATTTGGTTACATGGTCATGAATGTACTGGTTGTAGTGAATCATTCATTCGTTCATCTTCTCCGTTTACATCCGATGTAATTTTGAACATGATTTCCCTTGAATATGATGATACTTTGGCGGCTGCATCTGGTGCACCATTAGAGGAACATTTAGAAAAAATCATCAAAGAAAAAGCCGGTAAATATATCTTGGCTGTTGAAGGTGGCGTACCACTTGATGAAGATGGTGTTTATTGCACAGTAGGTGGACGTACATTTAAAGAATCCTTAATAGAAGCAGCTAAAGGAGCTGCAGCAATCATAGAATATGGTTCTTGTGCTTCTTGGGGTGGTATACAGGCGGCTAAACCAAATCCAACAAATACAGTTTCTGTATCTTCTGTTGTATCTGGTAAGCCTATTATCAAAGTTCCTGGCTGTCCTCCAATTCCAGAGGTTATGACTGGTGTAATTATGCATTATGCATTATTCGGCCAAATCCCACCTCTTGATGCGCAAGGTCGTCCAAAACAATTTTATGGCAATCGTATTCACGACACATGCTATCGTCGTGCCTTCTTTGATTCTGGACTATTCGTTGAAAAATTTGATGATGATGCATCTAAATCTGGTTGGTGCTTGTACAAGGTAGGTTGTCGTGGACCTCAAACATATAATTCTTGTGGTAACTTACGTTGGTGGAATGGGTTATCCTATCCAATTCAATCCGGTCACGGTTGTATTGGCTGCTCTGAAAAGGGCTTCTGGGATAATGACGTATTCTATAAACGTTTACCAGATATTCCATTGGCTAAAACCATCACAACTGCTGATACGATCGGTACCGTAGCTGCTGTTGGTGCCACTGCAGCGGTTATCGTTCATGGTGCTGCAACTCTTACGCGTAATAAAATTCTTGATATGAAAGAAGAAAAACGCTTAAAAGAACAAGGCTTATGGGATGAAAAGAAACATAATAATGAAGGAGGTCACTAATGAAACGCGTAGTAGTAGATCCGATTTCCCGTATTGAAGGTCATTTACGGGTTGAAATAAAAGTTGATGAAGCGAGTGGTAAGGTAGAGGACGCATTGTCTTCTGGTACTGCTTGGCGCGGTATCGAACTTGTTGCTAAAGATCGCGATCCTCGTGACCTTTGGGCTTTCGTACAACGTATTTGTGGCGTATGTACTACAACACATGCGTTGGCAGCGTTACGTGCGGTAGAGGATGCACTTGGTATTACTATTCCTAAAAATGCAAACTATATTCGTAATATCATGCATAGCTGTTTAGATGTACATGACCATATCGTACATTTCTATCACTTACATGCTCTTGACTGGGTTAGCCCAGTAGCAGCTCTTAGTGCAGATCCAGCTAAAACTGCACAATTACAAAATGATGTATTAGCTACTTATAATGTAAGTGGTTTGGCGCCAGCTGAAACTGCGTCTAAAGACTCTGCATATCCTAAAGAGTTCCCTAAAGCTACCACTGCCTACTTTACGGCTGTACAGCAAAAGGTAAAGAAAATTGTTGAATCTGGCCAATTAGGCATTTTCTCCGCTCAATGGTGGATCATCCTGATTATAATTTGTTGCCACCAGAGGTTCATTTGATGGCCGTATCCCATTACTTGAATATTCTTGACCGTCAACGTGATATCGTAATTCCTCACGTTGTATTTGGTGGTAAAAACCCTCATCCACATTACATTGTTGGCGGTATGCCATGCTCCATTTCAATGAATGACATGAATGCACCTATTAATACACAACGTCTTGCTGCGGTAGAACAATCTATTGCATTGGCTAAAGATCAGTGGATAATTTCTATGTTCCAGATTTATTGGCTATTGGCAAAATGTATGTAGAAAAGGGCATGGTCGATGGTGGTGGCCTAGCGAAAAAACGTGTTATGTCTTATGGTGATTACCCAGATGATACATATTCTGGCATTTCTAATGGTGATTATCATAAGAAATGTGTGGTTCGCTCCAACGGTGTAGTTGAAAACTTTGCTTTAGGCGTAGATAAAGCTACATTTATTCCATTAGAAGGTAAAGACTTTATGGATCCTCAATACCTTAGTGAAGAGGTTGATCACTCTTGGTTCACATATCCAGATGGTAAAAGCTCTCTTCATCCTATTGAAGGTGTTACAGATCCTAAGTTTACAGGTCCTAAATCTGGTACAAAGAAAAATGGGAATTCCTTGATGAAGATAAAAATACTCTTGGATTAAATCCCCAACATTCAAAGGTAAACTGCAGAGGTTGGCCCATTAGCAAAATATATCGTTGTATATACAAAAGTAAAACAAGGTATCATTAAAGACCCAACTTGGGCAGAGTCTATGATTGTTCGTCAAATCGATACAGTATCCCAAGTATTGGGCGTACCTGCTCACGTATGGATGACAACTATGGTAGGTCGTACAGCATGTCGTGGCCTTGATGCACAAGTAGCTGCAAATATGAGCCAATACTTCTTTGATAAACTCGTAGCTAACATCAAAAATGGTGATACTACTGTTGCGGATACATCTAAATTTGAGCCAAATACATGGGATAAAGATGCTAAAGGCGTTGGACTTGTAGATGCACCTCGTGGTGGTTTGGGCCACTGATTCACATTAAAGATGGTCTCTGCAAACTATCAATGTATCGTCCCATCTACATGGAATGCATGTCCTAAGACTGCAGCAAATGAACATGGTGCCTACGAAGATTCCATGATTGATACACATGTAAAAATTGCAGATAAACCACTTGAAATCTTGAAGGTAATTCACTCCTTTGACCCATGTCTCGCATGTGCAACCCATTTATACAATAAAAAAGGCGAAAAAATTGTTTCCGTCAATACAGATGCATTGTGTAAATAAAGGGTGGTGGACTTATGTTAATACATACTGACAAAAAGGCGTATGTCGTATTTAGTCTATGGCTGCGCATATTCCACTGGACTATGGTGCTAAGCGTAACTGCATTATTCTGGACAGGCCTATATATTGGTGATCCAGGATTTGCGGCTATCACAGGTAATCCAGAGCCAACCTTTGCTATTGATGGCTGGTTCTCTATGGAAACTATGCGTCGTATCCATTTCACTGCAGGGTGTTATCTTAACATCCTCCTTTATCTTCCGATTTGCCGGTGCTCTTTGGAATCGAGGGGATAGATTATTACCTAAATTCGGTCAAAAACGGTATTGGTACGGTCTTAAAGAAACTACATTGCACTATTTGATGATTCCACAAAAACATGAACATCATTGGCTTCGTAATTCCTTAGCAAGAACTGCATATATGATGGTATATGTAATGTTTTTCTTTGAAATCTTAACGGGTTTTGCAATGTTTTCTATGGTGGATCCTAATGGTATTCTAGGAACCCTATTCGCACCAGTTGTTACATTATTTGGTGGTGAATATAAAGTCCACGTTATCCATCACTACATTGCGTGGGGATTCTTGTTCTTTACTATTGTTCACGTGTATATGGCATTCCGAGAAGACGTTATGGAGGAATCCGGCGAAGTATCGGCTATGGTTTCCGGTATGAAATATTACGCTCATGATCCAATCGATATTGAAGACCTAAATGGTAAACGCCGTCGTGGGGAACGTATCGATAAACCATCTGGTACTACATATCGTCCAAGTGATCCTAATGATCCTAGAGAAAGAGAATTACAAGAAAATGACTAATACAAGTACTGATATCATCAGTGGCTTGAAACAATACGCGGACTCTGAGGGTCCGCGTATTGATTTAAACAGCCTTTATGATGATGGAGATAATGAAATTGTCCTACTTGGAGTCGGTAATATTTTGCTTACCGATGAGGGATTAGGTGTTCATGTAGTAAAAGAATTGAAAGAATCTTTCACATTTACACCTGCAATTTCCATTATTGATGGTGGCACTATGGGGATGGAATTACTCACGTATATGCGTGGAATGAAGAAAATTCTTCTTGTAGATGCTATCAATGGTGGAGATGCTCCAGGAACTATATATGAATTTCCTCATAAGGAATTAGAACAATATTTTACAGAGCATATTTCTGTACATGAAGTAGGAATGCAAGATATTTTACGCATCCGTGCTATTCAAGAAGATCCATTAGAGGATGCAGTGGTTATTGGCGTAGAACCAGAATCATTAGAAATTGGCTTTGAACCTAGTGCGCCTGTACAACGAGCATTACCAGAGGTAAAAGAGCGTGTACTACATGTTCTACAAGAATGGGGCGTAATTGCAGAGCTTAATACTTAAAATAATGCGTTTATAGGATATAAAGAGTATCTCTAATAGGAGTATTTATGATTGAGAATTATAGTAATGTTCGCGCTGTTTTAAATGAGTTGCGTTTAGCTCTTAAAAACTTGCGAGAAACGGGTGAGACATATTCAATTTATATTGAGAAAACAGGGCTCACAGAGGAAGAACAAGTGGAAGTATTAGAAACACTTGGCCGTGGTCATATTACGATTAACTTCAATGAAACTGATCAGCCTGTAGAGTGGTATGAATCTCAATTCTCTGGAATTTGGATTGGAACCTTTAAAAATGGTCGAGATGATTCAATTTTGCACACCGTAGAGGTTGCTAAGTATCCAGTCATAGCTGGTGCATATGAAGAGGATATGGAGCTTGCAGAGGAAGATTTACAATCTTGGATTGATGCTGCTGGCCTATAATAAAAGAGACCCTAATAAGGGTCTCTTTCTTCTCTGTAGGAGAATATTTTGGTGATTTAGTTAGTTGGAATCATTAAATTAGCTTTGTTTTTTATAATGTTAGTATTTTATTCATATTTTGGGTATATATAATTGGTTTATATATAGAAAAATTTGTAAAATTACGATGAGTTTTATGAAAATAAAATGAAATCAGTTAAATTTCTTGTATTTGGTTAAGAAAATATATTTGATTTTTTGATTAATTGTTGGTTTAGCTAGTTAATAACAGCATTTATTATAATTTTACTGATATAAATTTATTTTATAATACTGTTTATTAAGTAGTTTTGTATATAAAATAATACTTTACTTATTTGATATACTTATATATAAGGTAAATGAAGAGAAAAAGCGGTAGAGTGCGAAAAAATCGCTTATTTACTGAATTTGTAGATATAAATTTGCCTATTGTTAACCTTGATGATTTGCCTTAATTTACTAATTAACTTAAAATATGTGAGTAAAATACTTTGGAGGATTTATGTTACTTTCTATTGTAGTGCCTGTATATAACGAAGAGGAAAATATAGCGAACTTTTATAAAGCTGTAACTGATGTTATGTCAGGTCTCACGTATGATTATGAATTAATCTTCGTAGACGACGGTTCTAGTGATTCGTCAGCTATGATATTGCGTGAAATTGCTTACAATGATAAACATGTCAAAGTGTTATTGCTTGCTCGTAATTTTGGGCATCAGACTGCGCTTACTTGTGGTCTTGATTATGCTCATGGAGATGCAGTTATTACAATGGACGGTGACATGCAGCATCCACCGGCTTTGATTCCTGAACTTGTTAGGTTGTGGGAGTCGGGGTATGATGTGGTGCGCACCATACGCGATTCAACTGATGACGCTAGTTGGGCTAAATCTTTCACGTCTAAGTATTATTACAAACTGATGAACAAAATGGCCGATGTTCCTATTGTTGAAGGGTGGATCTGATTTTCGTCTCATGAATAGTAAAGCATTGGGTACATTGAAACGGTTTAGAGAACATGGTCGTTTCTTGCGCGGTATTGTCGGTGCCTTGGGGTATAGACAAGCTGAGTTGCACTTTGTGGCGCCACCTCGTTTTGCAGGGTGTCTCAAAGTTTAGTGTGCGTAAAATGATACGATTTGCTCTCGATGGGGTAACCGCCTTTTCAAGAGTTCCTTTACGGGCTGCTTTATACGTCGGTGTACTATGTGGTGGGTTGAGCTTTCTTGCTTATATTGCACCTCTTGTATGTATATCTTACGGGACAAGCCTTGAATGGATGGACTACCTTGGGCGTATCAATTTTGTTTATTGGTGGGAATTCAACTCGTCGGACTGGGAATTATTGGCGAGTATGTAGGTCGTATTTTTGAAGAGGTGAAGCAACGGCCTTTGTATTGGGTTAAGTCAGCTATAAACTTTGATGAGCATGAAGAGGGTCCATTACTTGGACCAAGTAGTGCAGATGTGTTTATGGCACCTGAGACTTATACTAACAAAAGCAAAGAAGACTAGCTGTATTTGTGAATGCAAATAAATAGACGGTTAGTATATTTTGAATAAATAACTTACTTTAAAAGTTTTTTGGAAAGGAAGCATATGAAGTCAAAATATAGTAAGGTTAAAATAACGGCATTAACATTAACTTTTGTGTGTGCCACAACAGCCATGGTAGGTGCAACAACATTACAATATGGTGATAAGGGCAAAAGTGTTACAGCGGTTCAACAACAACTAATTAAACACGGTTATAATGCTACAGATAAAAATGGTGTATATGGTAAGGAAACGAAGTGGGCAGTTCGTCTGTTCCAACAAGATCGTGGCTTACCAGTGGACGGTATTGTAGGTCCTGCTACGTATAATGCATTGATGAGTGCTCCTCGTTCTACGAAGGCAGTATTGACTCAAAATGCTGCGACTAAAGCAGTAGCAACAAAATCCGCTTTCACAAACAACAATGCGACATCTCGTCGTGTTGCTGGTCAATCCATTACTGGCAAAAATATTAAATTAAATAATATTACGAAAAACGAAACACCAAGTAGCATTCATGCTATCTTGGCGGAAGCAGACAAATATCGCGGTGTACCATATGTATTTGGTGGTACTACACCAAGTGGTTTTGACTGCTCTGGTTACGTTAAATATGTATTTGCAAAACAAGGTATTTCTTTGCCACGTTTGGCAGATGAACAATATAACGTAGGTGTTGAAGTTTCTCGTGCGAACTTGAAAGCAGGGGATTTGGTATTCTTCGAAACATATGAACCAGGTCCATCTCACTCCGGTATTTATATTGGTGATGGCAAGTTCATCAGCGCCACTTCCAGTCGTGGTGTAGCAGTAGCAGATCTTGATACTGGCTATTGGGGTGAACGCTATATCGGCGCAAAACGCGTTGTATAAACCAATACATATTAGCTTTAAAAGAGGCTATACGAATCAATTATGTTCTGTTGATTTGTATAACCTCTTTTTCTCATTTCTAGAAATATTGAATTTTATCCTTGTATTTGCTATTGTGAAAGTCGGTAAATTCCGCATAATCTCAATGTTTTTAATAGATTTTATGTCATTTTTACGATATAATGAAGAGTAAATAATTTTAGGAGGAATATACACATGAAGGGTAATGAACTGCGTCAAGCATACTTGCAGTTTTTTGAAAGCAAAGGACATTTAAAATTAGATAGTTTTTCTCTTATACCAGAAAACGATCCATCTTTATTATTGATTGGGGCAGGTATGGCGCCATTAAAGCCTTTCTTTACAGGTAAATTGGTACCTCCTTGTCATCGTATTACAACAAGCCAAAAATGTATGCGTACAGGTGACCTTGAAAACGTAGGTCGCACAGCTCGTCACCATACATTCTTTGAAATGCTTGGCAACTTCTCCTTTGGTGACTACTTCAAAAAAGAAGCAATTCACTGGGCATGGGAGTTCTTAACTGAAGTTATTAAACTCGATAAAAATAGATTATATGTTACTGTATATCCAGATGACCAAGAAGCATATGATACATGGCACAATGATTGTGGCGTAGAAGAAAGCCATATTACACGCCTTGAAGATAACTTCTGGGAAATCGGTGAAGGCCCATGTGGTCCTGATAGTGAAATCTTCTTCGACCAAGGTCCTGAACATGGTTGTGATGATCCTAACTGTGCACCAGGTTGTGACTGCGATCGCTATCTTGAAATCTGGAACTTAGTATTCACTCAATTTAATAAAATGCCAGATGGTTCTTATGAACCATTGCAACATAAAAACATCGATACCGGCGCCGGTCTTGAACGATTGGCTTCCGTATTACAAGGATGTAAAACAAACTTTGAAACTGATTTGATTTTCCCAATTATTGAAGCTACAGCTAAACGCGCTGGTGTTACATATAACGAAAATTCAAATACTGATGTTTCTTTAAAGGTTATCGCTGACCATGCTCGTGCTGTAACTGCATTGATTTCCGATGGCGTATTGCCATCTAACGAAGGTCGTGGTTACGTATTGCGTCGTATTTTACGTCGTGCTGTACGTCATGGCCGTTTACTTGGTATTGAAGGTATTTTCTTAACACCACTTATTGATGTAGTCGTAGATATTCTTGGCCCTGGTATTAAATCCATTGCTGAGAAACAAGACTTCGTTAAACGGGTTGTACAAAACGAAGAAGAACGATTCAACCAAACCTTGGAACAAGGTCTTGAATTGTTGAATTCTTTGATTGATACACTTGCTGCTGAAAAAGCAACTGTAGTGCCTGGTACAGAAGTATTCAAATTATATGATACATACGGATTCCCTTGGGAATTAACAGAAGAAATTGCTTCTGAACGCGGCTTTACAATCGACCATGAAGGTTTTGAAGCAGCTATGAAGGAACAACGTGAACGCGCTCGTGAAGCTCGTGTAAAAGAAGATGCTAAGGTAGCAACACCTGACATCACATTCTTGAAAGACGAAGAGCTTCTTGAAGATGAAGCTGTAACTGCTTCTTCCGTATTAATGATCGGCAAAGGCTCTGAACGCTTGCAAACAGCTGCTGATGGTGATGAAATTACTGTTATCGTACGCACCACACCATTCCATGCCGAAGGGGGCGGTCAATTAGGTGATACAGGCTTTATCGTGGGCCCAATGGGTAAGGTAGAGGTTCATAATACAAAACGTTTACCTGAAGGCACTGTATACCATATCGGTACTGTTGTGGAAGGTTCCATTTCCGAAGGCGATGATGTAACGCTTGAAGTAGATACAAATCGCCGTGCTGCTATGGCTCGTAACCATACAGCAACACATTTGTTACATGCAGCATTGAAAAAGGTTCTAGGCGAGCATGTTAACCAAGCAGGTTCCTTAGTAACTCCAGATTACTTGCGTTTTGACTTCACTCACTTCTCTCCTGTAACACAAGAGGAACTTGATCAAATCGAAGCTCTTGTAAATGAAGAAATTTTAAAAGCTACAGACTTAGCTATTGCTGAAATGTCCATGGACGAAGCAAAAGCGAAAGGTGCGATGGCGCTCTTTGGCGATAAATATGGTGATGTAGTTCGCGTTGTAGAGGTTCCTGGCTTCTCCGTTGAATTATGTGGCGGTTCTCATGTAGGTAATACAGCTTTCATTAGTTCCTTCCGCTTAACATCTGAAGCGGGTATCGGTTCTGGTGTACGTCGTATTGAAGCAATTACAGGTCGCGCAGCTCTAGATGCAGCAAAACATGATCGCTTGACTATCGAACGTATGGCAGGCGAACTTAAAACTAAAGCTCCTCAAGTAGAAGAACGTTTACATCAAGTGTTGGCAGAAGCAAAAGAAACTGCTAAAGAATTAGAACAAATTCGAAAAGAGGTTTCTGCAGCTGGTGCGGCAGATATCATTGCTGGTAAGGTAATGATTGGCGATGTAGCATTTGTAGCGGCTGCTGTAAAAGCATCCTCTATCGATGAGTTACGCGATATAGCTGATATGGGCCTTGATCAATTAAATGGCTCTGGTGTGGTTCTTGTAGGCGCTGCTATGGGCGATGACAAAGTTAACTTTGTATGTAAAGTATCCAAAGATGTAGTGGCTAAAGGTGCTAAAGCAGGTAATATCGTAAAAGCAGCAGCTCAAGTAGCTGGTGGTAATGGCGGTGGCCGTCCAGATATGGCTCAAGCAGGTGGTAAAGAACCAACTAAATTGATGGAAGCATTAAAAGCTGGTGGTGAAGCTTTAACATCTATGTTACAATAGGCATATAATTTTATAATTATACTTGTATCTGTTATAGAAAAATTTTATGATGCATAAAAAGTTACTGACTTTGTACCTTTAATTCAAGTATAATAGTAGGCGAGGTTTCACTTTTACAGTGAAACCTGCCAATGTAATAAAAAGGAGGGATACGATGAAGGTTTCTGATGAAACTATGTTATTCCGTAAAGTAGACGATGAACCGATGACAGCTGAAGAGGTTCTTACTCGTGTTTATCAATCTATTCAAGAAAAAGGTTACAATCCAATCAATCAAATCTTAGGGTATCTTATTTCTGGAGATCCAGCGTACATTACAAGCTATAATAATGCACGTTCTGATATCCGTCGTTTAGAGCGGGATGACTTGATTGAGGAATTGTTGAAAGAATACGCAAAGGCAAAACAACTATAATGAGAATTATGTCATTAGATGTGGGCAGCCGTACTATCGGTATTGCCTGTAGTGATGCACTGCTCATGACAGCACAAGGTATTGAAACCATTCGTAGAACATCTCAAAAGATTTTAATCCTTACAAGAACTCATTGCTGAATATGAAGTACATGAGCTTGTAGTAGGTATGCCGAAGAATATGAATGGTACAAAAGGTGAACGAGCTGAAAAGACTGAAGAATTCGTTGAAAAGATGAAAGAAGTCATCGATTTACCTGTTTCATATTGGGATGAGCGGTTATCTACGGTTATGGCTGAACGCCAACTTATTGCAGCTGACGTAAGTCGTAAAAAGCGTAAATCCGTTATTGATAAAATGGCAGCGGTTGTAATTTTGCAAGGATACTTAGATCGCTTGCAGTTCAATAAATAAATCTTTTTTTCCACAAGGAGGGTTTCCAATGGTTGACCAAAACTTTGAAGGTGAAGTGTATTATTTAGAATTCGAAGACGAAAACGGCAATAAACAATACTTCACAGAAGATGTTGTTCTAAACCATGAAGGTCGTGAGTATGCAGTTCTTGTACATGTACAAGACGAAGAGGCAGACCACGAAGGTCAAGATGACACATACATGATCTTGGCTAGCATCGAAAAAAATGAAGAAGGCGTAGAAGTATACGTACCTTTAGATGAAGAAGATGAAGTTTTTGAGACTCTAGTAAAATTGTATGAAGAAATGGAAGATGGCGAGTAGTTGTTTTCTTTATAAATCTAGCGTGTTGTCTTTGGGCAATACGCTATTTTTATTTGTTATATATTAAGATGCCCATAATATGATAATGTCCTTTTATATAGGGGAAATATGGACTTTATGGTATAATAAGATGATAAATACTGTTATGTTACAGAAAGGAACTCAACGTCGTGAGAAAAGCCTTAAGATATATTTTAATCCTTATTATTGTAGGCGTATTAATCATCGCAGGTGGTTTGGGAGCGATTTATTTAGTGCCAAACACCTTTGCGCAAGATGATGGTACACAGGTTCTTGTCATCGAAAAAGGGCAGACTGGTACTGAAATTGCAGACATGCTCTATGAACGAGGTCTTATTCGTTCCACACAAGGCTTTAAGCTTTGGTTATATTTGAGCGGCACCAATGATAAACTTCAAACTGGTCACTACCAAATTCCTAACAAGGTAACTGTGCGCGAACTCATTTCTTTATTACAAGAAGGTCATGTAGAATCTATTCGTGTTACAATTCCTGAAGGATACACAGTTGGTGATATAGCTATCGTTCTTGAAAAAAATCAAATTATGAAGGCAAAGGATTTCTTAGCAGAAGCAAAGACCTTTGTACCATATCCATATATGAAAGGTACAAGACCTGCTACATATCCGGTAGAGGGCTTCTTATTCCCAAGTACTTATGAAATTCCAGTAGGTGCAACGCCACGTGAAGTGATTCAAATGATGGCTGACGAAATGAATCGTTACCTCACACCGGCTGTGAAGAAACAAATTCAAGCTCAACACATGAGTATTCATGACTTTGTAACATTGGCATCCATTGTTGAACGTGAATCTTTATTTGATGCAGATCGTCCAACAATTGCAGGGGTATTTAAAAAACGGTTAGCCCATGGTATTCCATTGCAATCTGATGCGACAATTTCCTATGTACTTGGTTATGCAAAAGAAGATGTAACTATTGGTGATACGCAATTACAAAGCCCGTATAATACATACGTATCTAAAGGCTTGCCACCTGGTCCAATTGCGAACCCTGGTAAAAAAGCATTAGATGCAGTCTTGCATTCTGAAGATACAGATTATTTATACTTTGTAGCAGATAAAGATGGACATAACCACTTCTCTAAAACATATGAAGAACATTTAGCGGAAGTTCATAAAATCTATGGTAATGATACGGCTACATCCTCTAATACAGGGCCGCAGTACAAGCTGGTCCTAACTATGACGTGGCCGTGGCAACGACAGAGCCTAACTACAATTACAGCTCTGAAGAAGCGGTGGAAGCAGATTCTCAATATGTTAATGTGGAACCTACGTACAAATATACACCAACAACGGTTCCAGCTGCTGAAATTCCAGCACCAACACCAGCTCCACAAGCACCAGCTCAATCTGCACCAGCAACTCAATCATCTAGCTCTAACTCTTATGTGCCAACTACAACACCTGCTCCAGAATCTATGCAAAATGTTGTACCAAGTACACAACAAGTACCTCATATTGAAGTAAAGCCAGCTGAATCTGTGGATCGTTCTACGTTGGTAGTTCCTAGTGGTAATAGCAATAAATAATGTAGGAGATTGAATCTACTTTCATGACATTAAATGATATTTTAAATGAACAGCGTATTTACGCGATGATTAATGATGTACCGATTTTACGAGAATCTGAGGTTCATCTATTTGAAGAATTAATAGGTTTGTACCGGCCCACCTCTGTGTTAGAGGTGGGCACCGCCATTGGTTACTCTGCTTTGTTGATGGCTCCGCTACTCGATAAAGAGGAGGGACATATTACATCTATTGAACTAGATGATGTGCGTCACGAAATGGCGAAATATTATATTAACCAATCCGATTATGCCGATACAATTACATTGCTGAAAGGCGATGCGTCTCAAGTCTTAACGGAACTCACCGGTGAATATGATCTAGATTTTTAGATGGTCCCAAAGGGACAATATCTTAAACAATTAGAACTCATTTTGCCTCATGTGAAAGAAGGAGGCGTTATCCTTGCAGACAATGTACTTTTTAGAGGCTATGTAAGAGGCGATAAGGAGCCGCCAAAACGGTTTAAGACTATCGTGAAACGGTTAAAGGAATACTTAACGTATGTTGAAAATAAAGAATTGTTTAACACCACCATCTATCCAATGGGTGATGGTATGAGTGTGAGTGTGTGGAAAGGGCACAACAAATAATGGCAGAACATTTTATGGAATTGCTTTGTCCAGCCGGTAATATGGACAAGCTTAAAATGGCTATTCGCTATGGTGCGGATGCTGTATATTGTGCAGGCAAACGTTTTGGCTTGCGCGCAGGTAACTCTAATTTCTCCGACGAGGAATTAAAGGAAGCTGTAGAATTCGTACATGCTCATGGTAAAAAACTCCATGTTACATGTAATATCATTCCTCATAATGAGGATTTTGAAGGTTTAGAGGACTATTTGAAATTCCTTGAAAGTATCGGCGTTGATGCGATATCGTAGCTGATATGGGTATCTTTAGCCTTGCTAAACGCGTGGCTCCAGGCCTTGAGCTTCACGTAAGTACACAAGCATCTACAACAAACTGGCATACAGTGCAAATGTGGAAAGAACTGGGGGCTACACGCGTCGTAGCGGCTCGCGAAGTATCCTTAGCAGACCTTAAAGAAATGAAGGATAATGTAGATATTGAAATTGAGTCCTTCGTACATGGTTCCATGTGTATTTCTTACTCTGGTCGTTGCCTTTTGTCTAACTACATGACAGGCAACCGTGATGCGAACCGCGGTCAATGTTCTCAATCTTGCCGTTGGAAATATTCCCTTGTTGAATCAAATCGACCTGGTGAATATTACCCAATCGAAGAAGATGAACATGGCACATATATCTTTAACTCTAAAGACTTGTGCTTGATTCACCGCATTCCTGATTTATATGAAGCTGGTATTGATAGCCTTAAAATTGAAGGACGTATGAAATCCGTTCACTATTGTGCAACAGTAGCAAAGGTATACCGTACAGCTATCGATACATATCTTAAAGAAGGTAAAGATTGGTATGTTCGTCCAGAATGGATTGCAGAATTAGAAAAGATTTCTCACCGTCCTTATACAGATGGTTTTGCAGAAGGTCGTCCTGACGAAACTGCTCAAAACTATGGTAAATCTACCAATAACAAAGCCATGATTTCATCGGTTTA